>Ga0308175_100001632_pt1 | contig 15184 bp, 6 predicted proteins | sample PhyCR1_3_FD_203893 | JGI IMG/M metagenome (GOLD analysis project Ga0308175, IMG submission 203893) | Soil microbial communities from UC Gill Tract Community Farm, Albany, California, United States - DLSLS.C.R1 | ecosystem: Environmental > Terrestrial > Soil > Agricultural land | place: USA...
TTTTTTGTTAGAACCGGGCGCGCAGGCCCAGATAGACCTTGCTCTGGATGCGGCTGTCGGCGTCCTGCACGAGGTCGAAGCGGCCGACGCCGAAGGCGCTCAGCTTGCGGTTGATGTAGAGGTCGATACCGAACTGGGCATTGGCGCCGAACTTGGTCGAGCTCCCGGACAGGGTGGTGTCGTTGAAGAGAACGGAGTTGTCGATGAAGTGGGCGCCGGCGCCCACGCCGAAGAAGCTGTCGACCGCGCCGAGAGGCACGACGCCGATCAGGTTCACCCCCAGCAGCGTATCGCTCCCCTTCGGGTTGTTCCGGCTGCCGCTCGCGGTCCAGTACCCGACCTCGGGCTCCAGGTAGCCGGTGACCCCCTCGTCGCCGGCGGCCCGCCGGTCGTTGTTCCCCCGTCCACTGGTCCGGATGCGGAGCGCGGCCGTGTAGTAGGTCTCCACCTTGTTCTGAGGCTCCACGAGACCGATGCCGACCGCCAGGGCGAAGCGGTCGCCGTGCCGGCCGCCCCCCTCGTCCTCGTCGTCATACCGGTCCCGCGAGCTCTGGGCCCAGGCCTGGCCGGCGGTCAGCAGGACCGCCGCCGTCACGACACCAACCGTCATCCAGCGTCTCATCTCATTCCTCTCCTTCCAGGGAGGACACACGGTGTGGTCCTCCCGAGGGTGGCGGGTCAAAAGAAATTTGCGTCCAGGTTGTGAAGCAATCGTACCACTTCCGGCAGGCGATCGAAACCCGAGGGGTAGGCGAGCCGGCGCACCGGAACGGCGCGCACGAGGCGGGCCAGGCGGTCCAGCCGCGCGGGCTGCAGGCCTGCTGCCTCGACCAGCCGCGCCGAGAAGGAGTGCCGGACGAGCTCGATGAGCGCCTCGCTCCGCGAGATCGGCTGGACCTCGACATCCCCCCCGGTCTCCGGCCGGCGGGACGCCAGGTAGATGCAGGCGAGCGGTGTGGAGGCGTCGAGGAAGGACCCGAAGCCGTTCTCTCCGATCGCTACGCGCCGCTTCTCGGAGTCGGCCTGGACGAGTGGGAGACTCTCGGGCGGGCCCACGAAATGGGCCGCCTCGTCCGGCCACATCCGCATCTCCGGATAGGCCGGCCGGGCTTCCCAGCGGTCTTCCTTCTCTTCGAGGACCAGGAGGTCGTCCGTCAACAGCGGAAACCCTGCGCGGACCATGGCCGCCGCCAGCCCGCTCTTGCCGCCGCCGTGACGCGAGAGGAAAGCAATGGCGCGGCCGTTGACCGAAACCGCGGAGGCGTGGAGGGTGGGGAGGCCGCGGAGCTCGAACCAGTAGGACATTACGGGTCCGAGGAAGCGGAGCTCGGCCAAATTCCTTTCTGGGTCAGGTATATAGCAGTCGATACTGTTGAGCTTGAGGCAAAAGTCCCCTGCACTGGGAAATCTGAAAACATCCCCTGATGACTCGCGATAGACAATTCCGAGGCTCGCGCCATCTCTATCGCGAAGAGGGCTGATGTACAGAGGAGAGGAGGCCGGTTGCTCCCATAAGGAATGACTCGCTACCGAGAGGGCAAGCTCAGTGGTGCTCCGGCTTGTCGGGAGCAGGGCGCGTAAACGCAGATTGCTGATAAACGTGGAGCCAAAGAGGCGATAGGAGCCAAATACTGGCGAGAGATCCTGGCGCGGAGCTAAGGGCCCCAAACTCTCAAAGAGGTACGCTGCCGCCGAAGTCGACATCTGTGGCTTCTCCAAGAGGTCCTCTGGTCAGCTCGACGATTGACCCCCACTCCCGCACATGCGGAGATTCATAAGGCTTTCGGAGCGGGCGCGGTTCTACAGGGCAGGCGGGATATGTCTTTAAAAATTTAGCGCGGTCTTTATTCATTGTAAGCCTTTCTGGGTCGGGGCTCCACGCCCACCTCATGCCGCCGGCCGGCTGATAAGGGTTTCTCGCCGCCCGCTACGGATCGTTTCGCACCGCCTCAGCCAGATTTCGGATAGCACTGAATACCAGATATCTCGACTGATCTCGCCTCCGGCTCCGTTAAGAAATTGGCGCCACGCCGTTCTCAAGCGATCTCCATCCAAGAAGCCAAGCTCGACTGAGATCGGGTCTTGCAAGAGTGCCCAGATCTCTTCAGCCGCTTTCTTTTGAAGCCCAAAATCGAGAAAGGCTCTGAAGCTCGTCTTTTTTATCCGAGTACGAATCTTCTCAGGGAGTATGCTTGTCATGGCTCGGCGCAAGAGCCCTTTGGAATGACCAAGCCGGAAAATTTGCTCTCCAGGAATTGCCAAAACATACTCGAAGAGCCGACGATCCAGAAAAGGGTGGCGTACCTCGATTCCCGCGGTCGCGGCGCTCCGTTCATGCCAGTTGGCAAGCCTCCAGTACCAGGGCGTGCCGAGGAGGGTTCCGTAGAAGTCTTGCCTCGCTTGGCTTGTGAAGATCTGTCCGGGTCGTAGGGCCTCGTCGCGGCCCGCGAGGTCGGCCCGGCGGGCGAAGGAGGGCAGGACCCAACGAAGCAGGGACTCCTGCTGTTTGACTCTGAGAACGGAACGCATCAGCCGGTCGGCGTCGGCAGGCATGTAGGGGCGTCCGAAGTGGCGGTAGAAGACCCTGAGGAGAGGCTCCCGCCGGCTCCGGGCATGGCGGGCCACCTCGCGAAGCGCGGACAGGTCACCCCGCCGCAGGCGCTCCGCGTAGATCAGGGAGCTGCCGCGGAGCAGGTCGTCCCCACCGTGCCCCATTAGCAACACGCGAGCTCCCCGCGACGTCATCCGGCGGAAAATCTCCTGGTAGCAGGTGCGCCAGCCAAAGAAGGGAGTGTCGGGGCTGAAGGGGGCGTCCGTCTGGGATTCGAGGCTCCAGAGGCGCTCGGTCTCGACGGGCTCAACCTCCAGTCCAAGCTCCTCGGTCATCGCTTGGCTGTAGGCCCGCTCGTCACAGCCTGCGAGACGGTCGAAAACGAAACTATAGGCGCGAACACTGGTACCCGAGGTGCGTTGCGCGAGCGCTGCCACCGAGGTCGAATCGAGGCCGCCGCTCATCGCGACTCCGACGAAGCTCCCGGCGTCGCGCAGCCGGTCGGTCACCGCCTGCTGCAGGAGCTCTCGGAAGCGGAGGGAGTAGTCCTCGTCCCGCGAGTAGCGGATCTCCTTCGGATCCGGCAACCAGTAGCGCTCCACCCGCAGACCGTCGGCGTCCGCGATCAGCCGTTGGCCGGGTGCCACCTTGTGGATGGCCGAGAAAAAGCTCCGCTCGGGATCTTCGCATCGGCCGGCCAGATAGGCCGCGATCTCCACCTCGTTGTAGCCGTCCGGGACCGCCGGGTGCCGGAGAACCTGTACGGCGTCTGAAGCGAAGCAGACTAGAGAGCCCGCCTGGGCATAGTGGAGCGGCTTGATGCCCAGTGGATCGACGGCGCAGAAGAGACGCTTGCGAGGGCTGTCCCAGATCGCGAAGGCGAAGTCGCCCAGGAGGTGATCGGTGCAGGCCTCTTCCCATTCCAGATAGGCCGCGAGGAGGAGCTCCGCGTCCGAAGCCTCCGCACCCTTGACAGGAGAGAGACGCGCGATCAGCTCCGGCCGGTTGTCCAGCCGGCCGTCGAACAGGACGCAGATCTGGCGCTGAAGGTCGAGGACCGGTCGGTCTCCCTCGCGAAGGGCGAGATGGGCCAGCCCCGCGCTTCCGAGGAAATGGCAGGTGATCCCGCCGGGAGCCCGATAGGAGGCGAGCTCCGCCAGACGGCGAAATCCCTCCGGCTCGACCCGGGGCGCCGCGAAATCCACCACGCCGAAGAGGCCGCTCATCCGTCCATCCTGACGAGGCCGCGCGCGGCGAGGGTCTCGACGAAGCGCTCGAGATCCTCGCGCAGACGGTCTTCCGGGACTTCGTACTCGGCCAGGAGAGCGCGGCAGACCGCCCCGATCTCCCCATGGAGGTGAAGCAGGGCCCACATGCGGGTGCCGACCTCGTTGAGCCCGTAATACCGGCCGGTCCCGGTCTCGAGGAGAACCGCTTCTCCGTCGAGATCCCGGAACAACACGGATTCCGGCACGGTGATACGCGTCGTGAGGTCGGTCATGGTTTCTTCTAAGGACACCAAGTTCGTCAAGTATAGGGGTATTTTCCCCTGGGCTCAAAGAAAACGGGAGGACCGGTCGCCCGGTCCTCCCGAGATGATCCTACCGGCAGCTCACGGCTAGTTGCGGTGCGGAGCGCACAGCCGGCCGTTGTTGTAGTTGTCGAGCTGCGTCTGCAGGGACACTGCGATCTGTCCGGCCGGGCTGCTGGTCGAGACGCCACTGCCCACCGGGCCGTACTGCTTCATCCAGGCGTCCGCGGCCTGGATGACGGTGGTGATACAGCCGGCGGTGTTGCTCACCAGGGCGTTGAGCTCCGCGGGAACGAGCTGCTGGAACAGCGCGATCGACGCGTCTCCCCGCACCGGGGTGCTCAGCCAGGTGATGGCCTGAGTCTTCGTGTAGGTGATCCCGCCGATGGTGATCGAGCTCACCGGCCACGCCTCCGGGTGGGTCTTCCAGTAGCCGAGGGTGCCGGTGCCACCGGCCGTCGGGCTGAAGAAGTGGTACCCGAAGTCGACGTCCGTCCGGCTGGCCGAGAGGATGACCGTGGCCTGGTTGGGCGTCGAGATGCCATCTAGGTCATAGGTCTGCTCGAAGCTCGCCGGCAGGGTGCTGGTGACGATCTTCACGGTGTAGGTACCCGCGACCAGAGCGCTGAAGGTGTAGTTGCCGCTGCTGTTGGTCGTGGTCGAGGCGACGACTGTGCCGGTGCTGTCGAGCAACTGCACGGTCACGCCGCTGATACCGGCCTCACCGGAATCCTGCAGGCCGTTGGCGTTGGCGTCGTTCCAGACCCGGTCGCCGATCGACAGCGTCCCGACGAAGCGGTAGCCGAAGTCGACGTCCGTACGGCTGGCGGTGAGGCTGACCGTGGCCTGGTTGGCCGTGGAGAGGCCGTCCAGGTCGTAGGTCTGGACCGTGCCGGCCGGCTGCACGACCTTCACCGTGTAGGTGCCGGCCGTCAGGTTGCTGAAGGTGTAGTTGCCGTTGCCGCTGGTCGTGGTGGTGGCGATCACCGTGCTGCCCGAGAGCAGTTGGACGGTGACGCCGTTGATGCCGACCTCGCCGACATCCTGCACGCCGTTGCCGTTGCAGTCGTTCCACACCCGGTCGCCGATGGACAGGGTCCCACGGTAACCGAAGTCGACGTCGGTGCGGTTCTGCCCGGCGGTCAAGGAGAAGGTGGCCGTGTTGGCCGTGGCGATGCCGTCGAGGTCGAAGGTCGGCGCCGTGCCCGCCGGCAGGGTGGAGGAGACCACCTTGACGGTGTAGGTGCCCGGAGCCAGGTTGGCGAAGGTGTAGTTGCCGTCGCCGCTGGTGGTGGTGGTGGCGATCACCGTGGTACCCGAGAGCAGTTGGACGGAGACGCCGTTGATGCCGGCCTCACCCGCGTCCTGGTTGCCGTTGCCGTTGCTGTCGAGCCAGACCCGGTCACCCACCGAGCCGGTGTTCTTGTAGCCGAAGTCGACGTCGGTGCGGGTGGCGCCGGCGGCGAGGGTGAAGCTGGCCTGGTTGGCGGTGGCGATGCCGTCGAGGTCGTAGGTCGGCGCGACCCCCGCGGGGAGCGAGGAGGCGACGATCTTGACGGTGTAGTTGCCACCGGCCAGGTTGTTGAAGGTGTAGTTGCCGTTGCCGCTGGTGGCGGTGGTGGCGGTGGTGGCGACCACGTTGCCACCGGCGTCGAGGAGTTGGACGGTGACGCCGTTGATACCGGTCTCACCCGTGTCCTGCACGCCGTTGGCGTTGGCGTCGAGCCAGACCCGATCGCCGATCGAGCCGGTGTACTTGTAGCCGAAGTCGACGTCCGTCCGGCTCTGTCCGACGGCGAGGGAGAAGCTGGCCTGGTTGAGGGTGGCGATGCCGTCGAGGTCGTAGGTCTCCGCGGTCCCGGCGGGGAGCGAGGAGGCGACGATCTTCACGGTGTAGTTGCCGGCGGCCAGGTTGTTGAACGTGTAGTTGCCGTCACCCGACGTAGTCGTGGTGGCGATCACCGTGCCGGCCGAATTCAGGAGTTGGACGGTGACGCCGTTGATGCCGGCCTCGCCCGCGTCCTGGTTGCCGTCGCCGTTGGCGTCGAGCCAGACGCGGTCGCCGATCGAGCCGGTGTACTTGTAGCCGAAGTCGACGTCGGTGCGGTTGGCGCCGGCGGCGAGAGTGAAGGTGGCCTGGCTGGCCGTGGCGATGCCGTCGAGGTCGTAGCTCGGCGCGACCCCGGCGGGGAGCGACGAGGCGACGGTCCGGACGGTGTAGGTGCCACCGGCGAGGTTGCTGAAGGTGTAGTTGCCGTCGCCGCTGGTGGTGGCGGTGGCGACCACGTTGCCTCCGGCGTCGAGGAGTTGGACGGTGACGCCGTTGATGCCGGCCTCGCCCGCGTCCTGCGCGCCGTTGCCGTTGGCGTCGAGCCACACGCGGTCACCGACGGAGCCGGTGTACTTGTAGCCGAAGTCGACGTCGGTGCGGCTGGTGTTGGCGGCCAAGGTGAAGGTGGCCTGGTTGGCCGAGGAGACGCCGTCGAGGTCGTAGGTCTCCGCGGTCCCCGCGGAAAGCGTGGAGGCGACGATCCGGACGGTGTAGGTGCCACCGGCGAGGTTGTTGAAGGTGTAGTTGCCGTCGCCGCTCGTCGTCGTGGTCGCCACGACGGCGTTGGCGGCGTTGAGGAGCTGGACGGTGAGGCCGTTGATGCCGGTCTCGCCCGCGTCCTGCACGCCGTTGCCGTTGCTGTCGAGCCAGACGCGGTCGCCGACCGAGCCGGTGTACTTGTAGCCGAAGTCGACGTCGGTGCGGCTGGCCCCGGCGGCGAGAGAGAGGGTGGCGGTATTCGGCGTCGCCACGCCGTCGAGGTCGTAGGTCGGCGTCAGCCCCGCGGGGAGCGAGGAGGCGGCGACCGTCACCGTGTAGTTGCCGGCGTTGAGGTTGCCGAAGGTGTAGTTGCCGTCACCGCTCGTGGTGGCGGTGGCGACGACGTTGTTGCCGGCATCGAGGAGTTGGACGGTGAGGCCGTTGATGCCGGCCTCACCCGCGTCCTGGATGCCGTTGCCGTTGACGTCGTTCCACAGCCGGTCCCCGATCGAGGCCGTGCCACGGTAGCCGAAGTCGACGTCGGTGCGGCTGACGCTGGCCGCGATCGCGACGCTGGCGATATTGGGAGTGGCGATTCCGTCGAGGTCGTAGGTCGGAGCGACGCCGGCCGGCAGGGTGCCCGGCACGACGTTCACCGAGTAGGTCCCGGCGAGATAGGAGAACGAGTAGTTGCCGTCGCCCGACGTGATGGCGGAGGCGATGAGGTTGCCGGAGCCGTCCACCAGTTGGACGGTGACGCCGTTGAGGCCGTTCTCACCGGCGTCCTGGACGCCGTTGGCGTTGGCGTCGTTCCACACCCGGTCGCCGAGCGAGCCGATGTTCTGACAGTCGTCGAGGTCGACGTTGATGTCCCCCTGGCCGGTGGCCTGCAGGCTGCCGCCGGAGGTGGGCTGGCTGACGACCGTCCAGTTGTACCAGCCGGAGCCGCCGAAGTTGACGTTCTTGCCGTTGGCCCCCTTGCCGATCTGGAAGGCCGGACCGGTGTTGGTGAGCTGGATCACCGCGCCATCGTAGTTGCCGGTGCCGGTGAGGGTGCCGGTGTACGAGGTGTAGTAGACCCAGGTGGACGGATCGATCGGACCGCCGTTCTGGACGTACGCCGAGGCGGTCAGCTCTTCCTTCGGGCTGCCGTCGGGCGCCGTCGTGGTGTAGCCGCTGAAGGTCACCGAGACGGTGAACCCATTGGCGGGGTTGGACTTACTGTGCAGCGTCCCGGTCAGCGTCGCCGTGCCGTCGTTCTTGATGGTGAAGCTGCCGGGCGACGGAGTGAAGACGAAGTCGGTGCTGATCCCGGGCAGGTAGAAGGCATGCCCGCTCGGATTGACGTTGTACTGATCCCCGAACGACTCGACCGCGCAGTACTGCTGGTTGCCGGGCGGGACCCGGTAGCCGAAGTCGACGTCGGCGCGGTTGGCGCCGGCGGCGAGGGCGAAGGTGGCCTGGTCGGCGGAGGTGACGCCGTCGAGGTCGTAGGTCTCCGCCATCCCCGCGGGGAGGGTGGAGGCGACGACGCGGACGGTGTAGGTGCCGCCGGGCAGGTTGCCGAAGGTGTAGTTGCCGTTACCGCTGGTGCTCGTGGTGGCGATGACGTTGCCGGCGGCGTCGAGGAGCTGCACGGAGACGCCGTTGAGGCCGGCCTCGCCCGCGTCCTGCACGCCGTTGCCGTTGCCGTCGTTCCAGATCCGGTCACCGACCGAGCCGGTGGGGCGGTAGCCGAAGTCGACGTCGGTGCGGTCGGCACCGGCGTTGAGGCTGAAGGTCGCCTGGTTGGCGGAGGCGATGCCGTCGAGGTCGTAGGTCTCCGCGACCCCGGCGGGCAGCGAGGAGGCGACGATCTTCACGGTGTAGGTGCCGGCCGCCAGGTTGGCGAAGGTGTAGTTGCCGTTGCCGCTGGTGGTCGTGGTGGCCACGACGGTGTTGGCGGCATTGAGGAGCTGGACGGAAACGCCATTGATGCCGGGCTCGCCCGCGTCCTGGTTGCCGTCGGCGTTGCCGTCGAGCCAGACGCGGTCACCGACCGAGCCCGTGTTGCGGTAGCCGAAGTCGACGTCGGTGCGCTGCTGGCCGGCGTTGAGGGTGAAGGTGGCCTGGTCGGTGGAGGCGATGCCGTCGAGGTCGTAGCTCTCCGCGACCCCGGGGGGCAGCGAGGAGGCGACGGTCCGCACGGTGTAGGTGCCGGCCGCCAGGTTGCTGAATCCGTAGTTGCCGTCGCCGCTGGTGGTGGCGGTGGCGACCACGTTGTTGCCGCCGTCGAGCAACTCGACGGAGACGCCGTTGATGCCGGCCTCGCCCGCGTCCTGCACGCCGTTGGCGTTGGTGTCGAGCCAGACGCGGTCACCGACCGAGCCCGTGTTGCGGTAGCCGAAGTCGGCGTCGGTGCGCTGCTGGCCGGCGTTGAGGGTGACGGTGGCCTGGTTGAGGGAGGCGACGCCGTCGAGGTCGTAGGTCTCCGCGACCCCGGGGGGCAGCGAGGAGGCGACGATCTTCACGGTGTAGGTGCCGGCCGCCAGGTTGTCAAACGTGTAGTTGCCGTTGCCGCTGGTGGTCGTGGTGGCCACGACGGTGTTGGCGGCGTTGAGGAGCTGGACGGAGACGCCGTTGATGCCGGCCTCCCCCGCGTCCTGCACGCCGTTGGCGTTGGTATCGAGCCAGACGCGGTCACCGACCGAGCCCGTGTTGCGGTACCCGAAGTCGACGTCGGCGCGCTGCTGGCCGGCGTTGAGGGTGAAGGTGGCCTGATCGGCGGAAGCGATGCCGTCGAGGTCGTAGGTCTCCGCGACCCCCTCGGGCAGCGAGGAGGTGACGATCCGCACGGTATAGGTGCCGGCGGCCAGATTGGCGAATCCGTAGTTGCCGTTACCGGTGGTGGTGTCGGTCGTCACGACGTTGCCGTCGCCGTCGAGGAGCTGGACGGAGACGCCGTTGATACTCGTCTCGCCCGCGTCCTGCACGCCGTTGGCGTTGGCGTCGAGCCAGACCCGGTCGCCGATGGAGCCGGTGTAGCGATAGCCGAAGTCGACGTCGGTGCGGTTGGCGCCGGCGGCGAGCGTGAGGGTGGCCTGGTTGGCGGAAGCGACGCCGTCGAGGTCGTAGGTCTCCGCGACCCCCGCGGGGAGCGAGGAGACGACGACGGCGACGGTGTAGGTGCCGGCGGCCAGGTTGCTGAACGTGTAGTTGCCGTCGCCCGCGGTGGTGGCGGTGGCGATCACGTTGTGCGAGCCGTCGAGCAGTTGGACGGTGACGCCGTTGATGCCGGCCTCGCCCGCGTCCTGCACGCCGTTGGCGTTGGCGTCGATCCAGATCCGGTCGCCGATGGAGCCGGTGTACCGGTAGCCGAAGTCGACGTCGGTGCGGGTGGCGCCCGCGTCCAGCAGGAAGCCGGCGACGTTGGCGGTCGCGACGCCGTCGAGGTCGTAGGTCGGAGCCAGACCGGCCGGCAGCGACGTGGCGACCACGCGGACGGAGTAGCTGCCGCCCAGCAGATGGTCGAAAGTGTAGTTGCCGTCGCCGGTGGTGGTGGCGGTGGCGACCACGTTGTTGGTGCTGTCGACGAGTTGGACGGTGACGCCGTTGAGGCCCGTCTCGCCCGCGTCCTGCACGCCGTTGGCGTTGGTGTCGATCCACACCCGGTCACCCACCGAGGCGGTGCCGCGGTAGCCGAAGTCGACGTCGTCGCGAGAGCCGCCGTCGAGGGTGAAGGTGGCCTGGTTGGCGGAGGCGACGCCGTCGAGGTCGTAGGTCTCGGTCACGCCGGCGGGCAGCGTGGTCGGGACGATCTTGACGGTGTAGGTGCCGCTCACGAGGTTGTCGAAGTGGTAGATGCCGTCGGCGTCGGTCGTGGTGGTGGCGATCAGGTTGTTGCCGCCGTCGAAGAGCTGCACGGTGGCCCCGCTGATCCCCGCCTCGCCCGTGTCCTGAAGGCCGTTGCCGTTGGTGTCGAGCCAGAGGCGGTCACCCACCCGGCCCGCGCCGCGGTAGCCGAAGTCGACGTCGGTCTTGCTGTCGCCGCCGTTGAGGTCGAAGGAGGCGACGTTCGCCGTGGCGATGCCGTCGAGATCGTAGGTCGGAGACAGACCGGCCGGCAGCGACGAGGCGACCACGCGGACGGTGTAGTGGCCCGCCGTGAGGTGTGAGAACGTGTAGTTGCCGTCGCCGCTGGTGGTCGCGGTGGCCACGACGTTATTGGCGGAGTCGAGCAGGTCGACGGTGACGCCGTTGAGGCCGGCCTCGCCGGCATCCTGGACGCCGTCGCCGTTGCTGTCGATCCAGAGGCGGTCCCCGACGGACGCGGTGCCCTGATAGCCGAAGTCGACGTCCGTCCGGGTGTCACCGGCGGCGAGGGTGAAGGAGGCGATGCTCGCCGTGGCCACGCCGTCGAGGTCGTAGGTCGGAGCCAGACCCGCGCTCGGCGTCACCCGGACCGAGTACGTGCCGGCCGTCAGGTAACTGAACGTGTAGTTGCCGTCGCCGTCGGTAATGGTGGAGGCGATGACATTGCCGCTGCCGTCGAGCAGGTCGACGGTGAGACCGTTGAGGCCGGTCTCGCCGGCGTCCTGGACGCCGTTGCCGTTGGCGTCGCTCCACACCCGGTCGCCGGCCGAGGCGTTGCCGCGGTAGCCGAAGTCGACGTCCGTGCGGGAGTCGCCGGCGCTCAGCGAGAAGGCGGCCACGTGGGGGGTGGCCACGCCGTCGAGATCGTAGGTCGGCACGAGCCCCGCGGGCAGCGAGGTGTCGACCACGCGGACGGAGTAGCTTCCACCGTTCAGGCGGCTGAAGGCGTAGTTGCCGTCGCCGCTGGTGGTGGTGGTGGCGAGGACGTTGCCGTCGGCGTCGAGGAGCTGGACGGTGACGCCGTTGAGGCCGGCCTCGCCCGCGTCCTGGACGCCGTCGCCGTTGTAGTCGATCCAGACGCGGTCGCCGACGGAGGCGGTGCCCTGATAGCCGAAGTCGACGTCGGTCCGGGCCTGGCCGGTGGCGAGGTCGAAGGTGGCGATGTTGGCCGTGCCCACGCCGTCGAGGTCGTAGGTCGGAGCCACGCCGGCCGGCAGCGTCGAGGCGACGATCCGCACCGTGTAGGTCCCGGCCGCCAGATTGCCGAAGGTGTAGTTGCCGTCGCCGCTGGTGGTGGCCGTGCCGGCCAGGTTGTTGGCGGCGTCGAGGAGCTGGACGGTGACGCCGTTGAGACCGGTCTCATTGGCGTCCTGCACCCCGTCACCGTTGACGTCGTTCCAGACCCGGTCGCCGACGGAAGCCGTGGCGGCGGTCGGAGTCCGGTAGCCGAAGTCGATGTCGGTGTTGGTGGTGCCGGCCGGCGCGCTGATGAAGTCGACCTCGTTGGGAGTGCCGAGGCCGTCGAAATCGTAGGTCTGCGTCGCGTCCGCGGGGAGCGTCGCCGGATCGATCTTGACGGTGTAGGTCCCCTCCGGCAGGTGGTCGAAGGAGTAGTGGCCGTTCGCCCCCGTCACGGTGGCCGTGATCAGGGTGCCGACGTCGTCATAGAGCTGGACCGTGACACCGGTAATGCCGGGCTCGCCCGGATCCTGGCTGGCGTTGCCGTTGCCGTCGAGCCAGACCCGGTCGCCGAGCGAGGCGTCGCCCTGGTAGCCGAAGTCGACGTCGGTCCGGTTCTGGCCGCCGGTGACGGTGACGAGTGCCGCGTGGGGCGTCGCGACCCCGTCGAGGTCGTAGGTCGGCGTCAGGCCGCCCGGCAGGGAGGTGTCGTCGACCCGCACCGTGTAGGTGCCGGCCGGCACGTTGCTGAAGCTGTAGTTGCCGTTGTCGTGCGTGATATCGGTGGCGACGACGTTGCCGCCGGAGTCGAACAGGTTGACGAAGATGTTGTTGATGCCCGGCTCACCCGGGTCCTGGATGCCGTTGCCGTTGAAGTCACTCCACACCCGGTCGCCGATGGAGGCCGGCTTGCTGTAGCCGAAATCGCAGGTGAGCACGTTGTCGTTGGTGATCGTCACCTGGCACGTTTCGGTGGTGGTCGGGCTGAAGCCGAAGAGGATGCCCGGCTGCTCCGCCGTCCCGTAGTTCAGGCTCGGGATCTTGACGACGTAGTCGAAGGCGTCGACCTCGAACGAGTAGTGCCCGTCGGCGTCGGTGAAGGTCTTTTCGAGGAAGGAATCATTGCCGTCGTACAGGTCCACCTCGACGCCCTGGATCCCCGGCTCGCCCGGATCCTGGACGCCGTTGCTGTTGTCGTCCTGGAAGACCGTGTCGCCCAGAAGATAGGAACGCAGCGGTGTGCAGGGCACGCCGGACTGATTCACGCAGAGCGCCCGGCCTGGCAGCAGCAGGGCGTTGAGGTTCGCCATATCCACGCCCTGCATGCGGACCTGGTAGATGCCGGTAGGGATCACATCCGCGTGGTAATCCATTTGACTGCGGTCAAACGGATCGGTAGATACCTTGAACTGCTCCCACTCCTGATTGCCGGAGGGATTTTCGTTCGCAAACGTCTGTCCATCCGGGAAAATCAAGTCATATCTCACAGAGGGAGATCTCTGGAAGAAGGGGCCGTTTGTCCCGTTGGCCTGGCGGTCGTCCGGAGGATTGCCGGTAACTGTAATGCCGTTCAGCGTGTTTATATTTGTGCCTACGGCAATGCCCTCAGGCCTGGCGTCAGAGGTTGCCCAGGATGGCAGGGTGTTGGGGGTGTCGGGATCGTCGGTATCTTGATCCGTGCCGTCCCACTTACCCCGGTCGAAGTCGCCGTCCCATACGGCGACTTCTCGCTGGCTTACGGGCTCGTCGAAGTAGAAACTGAAAGTGCCGTCGTAGTGGGTAGGAATCGGGCTGCTCGGGTAATTCGGGAAAACGATTTTGAGATCGGCTGTCCCTGTGCCGTTGGCTATGTAGGAGAACGGTTGGGGAGAGGGAAAGAGAGAAGATCCTCCCACCATGGCGCCACCCGTACGAACTTTGAATGCATTGGTGGTGGGGATCGCCGGTGTCGTCAGTTGGATGCGCAGGAGGTAGAAGTAATTTCCGCTCGGCGCCACTGCCGAAGCATCCGTGTTGACCGTGTAGTCGATCCACGCATTATCCGGCATGGCTGTGGAGAGCACCGAAGGCGAGCCGGAGAGAAGGACCGGGACAGCGGTCGAATGATCGCGGTTCGGGTCAGCGTAGAGGGTATAGCTGAACACTGCCGGTGGCGAGGCTTGGCCCAGGTCCCAATGAAAGCTGTTGTTGGCATCACGACCTAGTGCATCACCATCAAACACGCCGACCGTGAAAGCCGTCGTCCCCCTGGGGACCGAGAGCTCCAGGTCGAGAATGGGCTGGCTCAGAGTGACGAAACCAGTCCCGTTGGCGATCGCCAGGAACCGTGCGTCGGTCGAGTCGCAGGTCGGCAGACAGTTGTAGGTTGTCTGCCCCCACGCCGATCCCGCGAGCAGGAAGGCGAGCAACAAACCAAACTTCCATCGTAAGGAAAACATAAAAGAGATCCTCCTCTCATCCTCCATCCCGCCCCGGAGAGGGGCGGGGAAGCTCCATAAATTTTTCCCAAGCTACGGGATACTGTTTTTCAGTCTAGGATGCCGGCGTCAGGAAATCGTCAGTCTTCGGGATCGGGCTTTTCAGCTTCGTCCTCCCGCGTCCGCTCCACCTCCAGGATCTCCTGCGTGACCATCTCTCCGAGCTCGCCCGGATCGCTGAGATAGCGCTCCTTGCCGGTCTTGAGGTCACGGATGAAACCGCGGAGGACCGGACGGTCCTCTGGTTGCTCGCTCGGCTCTTCCCAGCAGCGGACCAGCCAGGTCAAGGCGATGCTTCCGGTCTTGGGCTTTACCTCGCTCACAGGATCTGCACCTCTAGTTGGTTTAGGGTCCAGAGAGACTCGACTTAGATCCCGCGAGTATCGACGCGTCCCGTCAGGGAATCGTCAGGGCACCGGCGGCGTGATTGGGAGAGGGGGTGCTCTGAGCCGCCTTTAAGGGGACAAGAAAACCGCGGCACCTTTAAACATTGACGGGAGAGCATTCAAGACTGTTTGGGATGTGCGAGAGAAAATCGTCAGGACGTCGTCAGCAGAGGAGAGCCTGAGGTATAATTCAATCCTCTGAAATCTACTGTTTTTCGTGTGCTCAGGCCGGGGGGCCTTCATCATGGGTGTAAATCATCTTGAGCAAGATCCGAGTCCGTCTTCTGGGGGGGTTTGAGGTCTGGGCCGGCGAGCGGCAGATCGCGGGATTCGAATCGCAGAAGGTCCGTGCCCTGCTGGCCTATCTGGTCTGCAACCGGCGCCGGGCCTTCAGCCGGGATCATCTGGTGGGGCTGCTGTGGCCGGAGCGTGACGGGGATTCCGCCCGCCACGCCCTGCGGCAGGCGGTCTACAACCTGCGCTCGAAGCTGCCCGATGCCGGAGCCCTCCTCCAGGTCACCAATCTGGAGATCGGGTTCGTCCCCCGGGCCGACCTCTGGCTCGACGTCGAGGCCTTCGAGGAGTCCCTGCGCCTCGGCTCGGGGCGGACGATCGATCCTCAGCACCTGTCCGCCGCCGTGCAGCTCTATCAGGGGGAATTCCTGACGGGCTTCTTCG
>Ga0308175_100001633_pt1 | contig 15183 bp, 16 predicted proteins | sample PhyCR1_3_FD_203893 | JGI IMG/M metagenome (GOLD analysis project Ga0308175, IMG submission 203893) | Soil microbial communities from UC Gill Tract Community Farm, Albany, California, United States - DLSLS.C.R1 | ecosystem: Environmental > Terrestrial > Soil > Agricultural land | place: USA...
GAGCTCACGATGATGGCCCGACTGCTCGAGGCGGTCCGTCCGCAGGCCCGCCTGGTCCTCGTCGGCGACCCGCGCCAGCTCACCTCGGTGGGCGCCGGAGCGGTGCTCTCCGACCTGGTCGCGGGCTCCGAGGGCCTGCCGGCCTCGCCGGTCGCCTCCCTGACCGAGAACTTCCGCTCCACCGACGACATCAAGGCCCTCGCCGAGGCGCTCCGGGTGGGCGACGCAGACGCGGTCCTCGCCGCGCTGCGGTCACCCTCGGAGGAGATCGAGTTCGTCGAGACCGAGCTGGCCGCCCCCCTGCTCCGCGAGGGGCTGGTCCACCACGCCCTGCGGGTGCGCGAGGCGGCCGAGGCCGGAGACGCGGCCACCGCCGTCGCGGCCCTCGACCGGCACCGGCTGCTGTGCGCGCACCGGGAAGGACCCCACGGCGTACGCCACTGGAACCGGCTCGTCGAGCAGTGGCTCGGCGAGGAGACCGGGCACGAGATCCGGACCGAGTGGTACGCCGGCCGCCCGCTGCTCGTGACGGCCAACGACTACGCGGTCGGCGTCTACAACGGGGAGACCGGCGCCACCGTACGACGCCCCGACGGGCGACTGCGCGCGGTGATCTCGGGATCGGCGGGGTTGCTCGACCTGCCACCCGGGCGGCTCGATGCCGTGGAGACCATGCACGCGATGACGATCCACAAGAGCCAGGGCAGCCAGGCCGACGAGGTGACGGTGCTGCTGCCCGCGGCGGACTCGCGCCTGCTCACCCGCGAGCTGTTCTACACGGCCGTGACCCGGGCGCGCGTGCGGCTGCGAGTGGTCGGCACCGAGGAGTCGGTGCGGGCGGCCGTGGCGACCCAGGCCCAGCGGGCCACCGGGTTGCGGCTGCGACTCGCGGGCTCTCACTGACCGGGCGAGGAAACCCCGCGGCAACGTCGGGCCGCTAGGGTCGGGGAACCTGATGTCTGGAGTTGAGATGCCCTTCCTGCTGCGCGTGGAGCTGCCCGACGTGCCCGGTTCGCTGGGTCGGGTGGCGAGCGCGATCGGTGTCGCCGGCGGCGACATCGAGGCCATCGAGATCGTCGAGAAGCGCCACGACGAGGCCACCGCGGTCGACGACGTGCTCCTCGAGGTCTCCCCGGGCACGATGCCCGACTCCATCGTCTCCGCCTGCAACGCGCTGGACGGCGTACGCGTCGTGTGGATCAGCCGGTACGCCGCCGGCGGCAACCTCTTCCTCGACCTCGAGGCCGTCGAGGAGATGACCGCCGACCCGGCCGGATCGCTGGACCGGCTCATCGACCTGCTGCCGGTGACGTTCCGCGCGGAGTGGGCAGCCCGCGTCAGCGACGCGACCGGCGTCGTCCACGCCACCGACGCCGCCCCCACCGACCTGGAGTTCACCTCCATCGGCAAGGCCGCGCGGCTGGAGACGGGTGACGACAACGTCCACTGCGGGGCCCGCCTGAACAAGCACGAGATCGTGGTCATCGGCCGTCGCGGCGGCCCGGAGTTCCTCGACTCCGAGGTCGCCCGGCTCGGTCACCTGGTCTCCCTGGCGATGTCGATCTCCCGGGCGGGCTGACCCCGACGTTTGGGCCGCTCCCGGCGGGGACATGATTCCCCGAGCGGGGAAGCGGGGGATCTCACAGATCGCCGAACCCAGGGAGCACGGCATGTCGCAACACCTCGACCGCACCCCGACGGACACCACCGTCGTCTCGCAGTCGCCTCACGCCAGCTACGAGGACACCAACGACTACGGCTACCACGAGTCGGACCTGCTCCCCGGCCGCGGACGAGCCCATGAGGACGACGACTACGCGGCGCCGGTGGACGGCGAGAAGGCCGCCCGCGACAAGTTCGGCGGCATCAACTGGGGCGCGTCCTTCTTCGGCTGGCTGGTCGCCGTCGTGTTCGCAGCCCTGCTGACCGGCGTGGCCGGCGCCGTGGTGGCCGCGCTCGGCGCGTTCCCGGACCTCACTCCTGTTGGTGGTCAGGACGGCCTCGTCGCGGCGGTCGCGCTCCTGGTGCTGCTGCTCCTCGGCTACTACGCCGGCGGTTACGTCGCAGGCCGGATGTCCCGGTACGACGGCGGCATGCAGGGTTTCGGCGTGTGGGTGCTGGGCCTGCTCGTCATGGCGGTCGGAGCGGGCCTGGGGGTGCTCCTCGACCATCGGTACGACCTCCGCAGCCATGTCGACCTGTCGTCCGTTTCGGCCTCGACGGAGCAGCTCGGCTGGCAGCTCCTCGCGGGTGCCGGCCTGCTGGTCCTGGCCTGCACGCTGCTCGCGGCCGTGCTCGGTGGGTCCGTCGGCCGCCGCTACCACCAGCGCGTCGACCGCGTCGCCCAGGCATAGGCAGAGCGCCTGAGCAGTTTCAGCAGCCGACCCCGGTGATGTCGCCGTCGCTGCGCAGGCCGGTGTCGGTGTGCAGGGCGTAGGCCGAGCAGTAGTAGAAGCTGAGCAGGCGGTCGCGGTGCAGCCGCACCGGGGACCAGCGGCCGTCGCCGGTCGGCTCGAGGTAGCGGAACGACGTGCCGAGCAGGTCGGGGTCCCGGTGCTTGAGGTAGCGGTCGAGCCAGCGCTGCACGTAGACGCTGGTGAGGTCCTGCCCGTAGCGGCTGGCGGGGAGGACCAGCGGGATGTCGGTGTACTCCAGGTGCGTCGACGCGCGCGGCACCACGAGCATCGAGTCCACGCCCGCCCGGTGCCAGGCGTCGAAGCCGGTCGCCCGCTCGCGCATCGGGTCCGGGCCGTTCGGTGAGGGCTGCGGCGTCAGGGAGCTCCCGCCCGACATGAACCACGGCGTGACGCTGAAGCCGTACTCCGACTGCACGGCGAGCGCCGGCACGGTCGGCCTGTTGCCGCTGCCGTTCAGCGGCCCGGCGGAGCCGGGACCGGTCAGCTTGTCGAGGGCGACCACGGCCTCGACCCGGTCGTCGGTGCCCTGCACCTTCGAGACCGCGGCGGCACCCATCGAGTGGCCGATGATCGCGATCCGGGTGGTCCGGCCCGGGGTCACGGTGTGCCGGTCGGGGGAGCGGTCGAAGAGCCGCCAGTAGGGGTTGTACGCCGACACCTCGGTGCCGCCCGCGGCCTTGTTGCGGTAGGGGTGGTCGGGCGTGGACGTGAAGAAGCCGAGGGCGTTGCGGGTGCCGACCACGAAGTTCGACAGCTGCTGCGACGGCACCCCCGGGCACCCGGTCGTCTCCCCATCGGCGGGCGTCGCGAACGGGTTGCAGAACGGCAGCGCGTTCGTGTCCGCTGGTGAGTCCTGGTGGGGGAACGTCTCGCTGGTGCCCTGTCCCTGCACGTCGTAGGTCAGCACCACGTAGCCGCGCTCCGCGAGGTCCTGGGCGAGCCACTCGTACATCCCCTCGGAGCCCTGCACCGAGCCCTCGGTGATGACGACTCCGGGGAAGGGGCCGTGCAGCGTCCGGCCGGTGTAGGGGTCCACGGCGCCGGGCCGGGGCCGGTAGACGTGTCCGCGCAGCAGCGCGCCGTACCTGTTGGTGAAGGCGACCGGGGTCATCCGGCCGCGGGCGTGCTCCCACCCGGCACGCAAGGGATTGCCCACGTTCCAGCCCGGGAAGAGGTTGCCGGGGGTGATCGCCGGCCTGGTCGGGGAGGCCGCCTGCGCGAGCAGCTGGTCGACGCCCTTCTCGGTCGCGGCCTGCACCAGGGCGGGGAGGTACGCCGGGTTCTGCAGCTGCTCGTCGGTCACCCGGCCGTAGGCGCTCGCGATGTTCTGCGCGTCGCGGGCCGTGTACGCCGGGTCATCCGGCTGCGGGTCGGCAGCGGCGGTCCCGGCGGTCGCCGGCACCGAGGCGCTCAACGCCAGGGTCAGCAGCGCGGAGGTGGCCAGGACGAGCGGACGTCGCATGACCTGCCCAACGAGGCGGGCCCCGGAAGGCGACGCTGCGGTCAGGCGCGCTCGAGCACGAAGACGGGGATCTCCCGGTCGGTCTTCTGCTGGTACTCCGCGTACGCCGGCCACACGGCGACGGCTCGCTCCCACCAGGTGGCCCGCTCGTGGCCCTCGACCCGGCGGGCGACGTACGCGTGCGGCTCCGCTCCGTCCTGGAGCTCGACGTGCGGGTCGGTGACGAAGTTGTGGAACCACTCCGGGTGCTCGGGCGCGCCGCCCTGGGAGGCGACCGCGGCGTACACCCCGTCGTGCTCGACGCGCATGACAGGGTTCTTGCGCAGCTTCCCGGACCGCGCGCCGCGCGAGGTGATCACCACGATCGGCACGCCACGCAGCGTGTTGGCCTCGGCGCCGCCCGATGCCTCGTACTTCTCGACCTGCTCGCGGACCCAGTCGCTCGGGCTGGGCTCGTAGGTGCCGTTGAGTGCCATGGCACCAGAACACCATGTGCCCGGCCCGGATTCCGGGACCACTAGGTTCTCTGCCATGAGTGCGATCGACGGAGTGTCCGAGATCTTCGACGCCGACGCCTGGGACGTGGTGCCCGGCTTCGAGGACCTGACCGACCTGACCTACCACCGCGCGCGGGCGCACGGCACGGTCCGGATCGCCTTCGACCGGCCGGACGTGCTCAACGCGTTCCGTCCCCACACCGTCGACGAGCTGCTGCGCGTCCTCGAGCACGCGCGCACCTCCGCCGACGTCGGCTGCGTGCTGCTGACCGGCAACGGGCCGGGCGAGAAGCACGGCAAGTGGGCCTTCTGCTCCGGCGGCGACCAGCGGATCCGGGGCCGCTCGGGCTACCAGTACGAGGCCGGCACCGAGGGCGGCGTGCGCGACGAGCGAACCCCCGCCGACGCGGCCCGCCTGGGTCGGCTGCACATCCTGGAGTGCCAGCGGCTGATCCGCTTCATGCCCAAGGTCGTGATCTGCCTGGTCAACGGCTGGGCGGCCGGCGGCGGCCACAGCCTGCACGTGGTCTGCGACCTGACGCTGGCCAGCCGCGAGCACGCCCGGTTCAAGCAGACCGACGCCGACGTCGGCTCCTTCGACGGCGGCTTCGGGTCGGCGTACCTCGCCCGCCAGGTCGGCCAGAAGTTCGCCCGCGAGATCTTCTTCCTCGGCGACGAGTACTCCGCCGAGGACATGCACCGCATGGGCGCGGTGAACAAGGTCGTGGCCCACGCCGACCTCGAGCGCGAGGCGCTGGAGTGGGGGCGCAAGATCAACGGCAAGTCCCCGACCGCCCAGCGGATGCTGAAGTACTCCTTCAACCTGATCGACGACGGGCTGGTCGGCCAGCAGCTCTTCGCCGGCGAGACGACCCGGCTCGCCTACATGACCGACGAGGCCGTCGAGGGGCGCGACCAGTTCCTCGAGAAGCGGGAGCCCGACTGGTCGCCGTTCCCCTGGTACTACTGAGTCACGAGACGCAGCGTCGTTGAGGCCCGGCCCACGCTCACGGTCTGGCCCCAGGTGAGCGTGAGGGCGTCGGCCTCGATGCCGTCCCCGAAGGCGACCAGGTGGTCGGACTTGACGGTGAGCGACAGCTGGTCGTCGACCAGCTCGCCCTCGGTCAGGCCGGTGCCGGTGGCAGGGGACGGCCAGGCCTCGCGCACGAACCAGACCAGCCGCGGTGCGCCCGGCGACGGCAGGTGGAGTGCGCTGTTGCGCTCGAGGGCCACGGAGCGGCACCAGCCGGTCGCGCCGGTGCCGGTCGCGACGATCACTCCCGAGGATGCCTGGGCCTCGCCGCCGGCGTCGGGGGCGTGCAGGTCGTAGCGGGCGGTCTGGTGGCTGGGATGGCCGATGAAGATCTCGTTCACGGCCAGCAGGTGCTGCCCGTCGTCCAGCCGCGCCTCCACCATCGTGTGCTCCGCGACGTGGTCGGTGGTCCGCAGCAGCTCGCCGACGTCGCAGGCGGCGTGGGTGACGAGCACTCCTGCGTTGCGGGCAGGCTCCGGGTCGACTCCGATGACAGGCTGCCCGTCGAGGTACTTGGCGACGTTCGCCACCAGGCCGTCCTGGCCGACCACCACGACGACGTCGTCGGGCGAGAACAGGAACCGGGAGACGTCGCTGCGCTCGACGGTGCCGCGGCGCCACTCGACCGGGACGGCCGCGGCCGTGGTGTCGATCGCCTGCTGGGTCAGGCGGTGCCGTTCCTCGAGCTCGGCGATGTCGCGGCCGCGGGTGCGCAGGAAGAACGCCGCCTGGCCCCGGGTGCCGTGCGTGGCCAACATCTCGTCGTACTCCGTACGACGGGTCACGATGACCACCCGGGGCGTCAGGCTCATGCCGTCACCTTGCCGGTGCCCAGCTGGGCCAGCGCCTTGCTGACGAGGTCGGGGCTCAGCACCAGCGTCTCGATCTTCGGCAGGTTGGCGGCGAGCTCCTTGACCGCGAGCGCCAGCAGGACGGTCTCCGAGACGTCGCGGTAGGCGCCCACGCGTGCCGCTTCCGCGTCACCCTGGGCGGCGCCGGCCAGGCGCGTCCCCTCGGCGCGTGCCTCGGCGAGGGTGACGGTACGGCGGGCCTCGGCCTCGGTGGCGACCGCACCGGCGGCGGCGTTCTCCTCGGCCTCGCGGCGGGCGTTCGCGCCTCGCTGGGCGACCAGCTGCTCCTCGCGGTGGGCGAGCTCGATCTGTGTCTGCAGCTCGTTCTCGCCGATCGCGCGCTCGCGCTCGACCGCCACAGCCCGTCGTTCGAAGGTCGCCTTGTCGGCCTCCTGCTGCACCTGCTCGCGGGTGGGCGTGCGCAGCGCCTTCTCCACCTCGGCCTCGGGCCGCACCGCGACGACGCGTACGCCGACCACGGCGATGCCGGTCTCGGCCAGCCGCTCGTCGCCGCGCAGCCCGTCGGCGATCACCGTGCGGATCGGCCCGACGCCGCCGGCCATCGCGGTGGTCAGGTCCACGGTGGCGAGCAGGTCGATCGCGTACTGCTGGGCGGACTCGGTCAGCAGCCCGGCGACCTGGTCGAGTGGGGTGCTGCGCCACTGGCCGGTCCCGGGGTCGATCGAGAAGTCGATGCGCCCGGCAGCCGTGGCCGGGTCGGTGACCCGGTAGGTGATCGTGGCCTGGACGGTCACGTCCTGGAAGTCGCTGGTGCGCGCATGGAACATCAGGGGCAGCTCACGGTCGTCGACCGGTACCTCGTTGAGCACGGCACTGAGCGGACGGAACCAGAACGAGGCGCCGACGCCGGCGCGGATCGTCCGGCCGTTGCGGATCTGCTCGACGTGGGTGGTGCCGGATCCGCGCAGGTGACGGACCAGGGGATAGCGGGCGATGTCAGCCATCGAGGTCTCCTCGGGATTGTTTAATGTCAGTTTGACGATAACTCCGTTCCGGACTAATCGTCAACCTGACGTTAAGAGGGTAGAGTGGGAGACGTGCCGGCTGCCGAGAACGACCACCCGCCGATCGCCGTGACCGTGGACCTCGTCGTCCTGACCGTTCGGGAGGGGGAGCTCCAGGTCCTCACCGTCCGCCGGGGCGAGGAGCCCTACCGGGGACAGTGGGCGCTGCCGGGCGGGTTCCTCCGGCCCGACGAGGACCTGGCGGCGGCTGCGGAGCGGGAGCTGCGGGAGGAGACCGCGCTGTCGGCGAGCCAGGCGCATCTCGAGCAGCTCGCGTCGTACGGCGCACCCCGTCGCGACCCGCGGATGAGGACGGTGACCGTCGCCTACATCGCGCTCGCACCCGACCTGCCCGTCCCCACGGCCGGCACCGACGCCGCCGACGCGCGGTGGCAGCCGGTCGACAGCCTGCTCGACGACGGCGCGCTCGCGTTCGACCATGCGCGGATCCTGCGGGACGGTGTCGAGCGCGCCCGCGCGAAGCTCGAGTACACCCCGCTCGCAGCGGCGTTCTGCCCGCCCGAGTTCACGATCAGCGAGCTGCGCCGGGTCTACGAGGTCGTCTGGGGATCGGGGCTGGACCCCAGGAACTTCCACCGCAAGGCCACCAGGACCGAGGGGTTCGTCGAGCCGACGGGCGGCTCGACGACGAGGGACGGCGGCCGGCCCGCGCGCCTGTACAGAGCCGGCGGCGCCACGACGCTCCACCCGCCGCTGCTGCGGTAGGCCGGGCTCGACACTCACCGGCGACGGCCGGGCGGCCTCGGCGGCATGATGGACACCATGACCAGGTACGGCGCGCTCGCCGCCCTGCTGCTCGCGCTCACCGGCTGCAGCGGCTCGGTCACGACCGGGCCGAAGGCCGTGAGCCGGTCCGACCTGGAGAAGCAGGTGTCCGGGATGTACACCCCGAAGGACCCACGGGCCACGGTCGACGCCAGCTGCTCCGGCGACCTCACCGCCAAGGTCCACGCCACCCAGGACTGCCACCTCACCGTCGGCAGCCAGTCCGCCGACGTCCGCGTCACGGTGACCTCGGTGGACGGCAGCGACACCAAGTTCGACGCCGTTCCGTTCGTGCCCGGATCCAAGGTCGCCGACACGATCAAGAGCTCGCTGACCAAGCAGGGCTACAACGTGGACACCGTCGACTGCCAGGGCGAGCTGATGGGCAAGGTCGGGGAGACCGCGACCTGCACCGCGGCCCCGGCCAAGGGCGATGGCACGATCCGGGCCACGGTGACCAAGGTCGACGGCCTGCTGGTCGACTTCGGCTACAAGGTGGTGCAGTGACCAGCGACGACGGACGCGCGACGCGCTGGCAGCAGCTCGCGCGACGTGGGGCGGGGGCGAACTACGCGCACACGTACGCCGCGCGCTTCCGCGCCATGGCCGAGCACGGCGAGGACATCCACGGCGAGGCCGCCTTCGTGACGAACCTGCTCGACCCGCCGGCGCGGGTCCTGGACGCCGGCTGCGGCACCGGGCGGATCGCCGTCCACCTCGCCGGTCTCGGCTACTCCCTCGTCGGCATCGACGTCGACGACACCATGCTCGAGGTGGCCCGCGCCGAGGCGCCCGACCTCGACTGGCGCGAGGCCGACCTGGCGTCGTTCGACCTCGGTGAGCGCTTCGACCTGGTCCTGCTGGCGGGCAACATCGTGCCGCTGCTCGAGCCGGGTACGCTCCCGGCGGTGGCCGAGCGGCTGGCCGCACACGTTGCCGCGGGCGGCCTCGTGGTCTGCGGCTTCGGGCTCGACGCCGCCCACCTCCCCGCCGGCTGCCCGGTGACCCCGCTCGCCGAGTTCGACGAGGCGATGGCGGCGGCCGGTCTGCGGCTCGAGGAGAGGTACGCCGGGTGGGACGGCGCGACGTACGAGCCCGACGGAGGGTATGCCGTCGCGGTCCATCGCCCGACGGGGTGACCTGCCACCTCAGGCGACGAGGGTGAGGGTGAGACGGGTTCGTTGGATGTCGACGCGCGGGCGGGGTGGTCGGGCCGGGGGGACGGGTGGTGGGGGTGCGGTGCTGCTGTGGCGGTGGCCGGTGGGGGTCGTGATCTCGGTGGCGTGGAGCTCGAGGGGGTCGCTGAGTCGTGGTCGTTGCCGCCAGCCAGGGGTCTCCTTGGCGTGGTTGCAGCTCTCGCAGAGCCCCTGGCCGTTGGCCACGGCCGTCGGTCCGCCGGCGTGGCGGGATTGGACGTGGTCGGCGTGCCGGATCGGGGCGTTGCACCACGGGGTGCGGCAGGTCTGGTCGCGCAGGGCGACGAATTCGCGCAGGTGGCCGGCGAACCGGGCGGCCTGGGACTCCATGGCGACCAGGGCGCCGGTGGTGGGGTAGTGGAAGTACCGCTGGACGGTGGAGCGGATCTCGGGGCTGGTGGCGGCGAGGTGGCGGGCCACGGTGGCGGGGAGGTGGCCGCACCAGGACGACCAGGCGGGGGCGTGGTCGTCGCCGAGGAGGGTCTCGGCGGAGACGAGGACCTTCAGGGCGACGGGCACCCGGGTGGCGGTGGTCTGGCCGGTGAGGCGGGCGACGGCGGTGTTGGTCTGGTGCTGGCCACGGGTGCGGGGGTCGCCGGTGGCGCGGGCGGACTCGGTGGCCTCGGCGAGGCTGGTCATCACCGCGGCGTACTGCCAGTCGGCGAGGGTGAGGGAGAGCTGGGCCATGCCGTCGGGCAGGAGCCGGCCGGTGACGCGGCGGCCGGCGTGGGCGCGGCGCCGGCGGGCCAGGGCGCCGTCCTCGTCGAGGGTGAGCACGAGGCGACGGAGGGCCTGGGTGAGCCGGGTATCGCCGAGTCCGTCGAGGTCGCTGGGGTTGTCGGCGATGGCCCGGTCGACGACGAGGCGGTGCTCGCGGGTCAGGTGCCGGGTCTCGGTGGCGATGATCTGGGCGCGGCGTTCGGACAGATCGCCGCGTCGGAGGGCGGCGTGGGTGTGGGGCAGGTCGTGGAGCAGGACGCGGGCCAGGGTGAGGTGGCCGCGGCCCTGGTGGGGTGACTCGCGGCGGGCCAGGGCGATCTCGGCGCCCAGGCTCGCGTCCCGGCGCCCTGCGGCACGGTGGGAGGCGCGGGGGCGGCGCTGGTCGAGCTGGTCGGTGATGGTGGCCTGGGCGGCCGCCGCGGCGGCCTTGATCCGCTCGAGGGCGTCGAGGTGGTCGATGCAGGCCGCGTCGTCGGCGGGCACGGCCAGGTCGGCGAACATGTCGAGGAGTCCGTCGAGGGCGCGCTGCTGTATCGCAGCCACGTCCACGTCGAGGAATTCGATCATGTGTTCGATAATACGCGCAACGAACGGGTTCTGCAATGCCGGCGCAGGCCCTGTGGAGGGCGCCTGTGCTCGCCGGGCGGTGCGTCGGTCTCGACGGCCAACTCAGGGGAGGGACGGTGCGCGCGTTCCTGCCTAGACTGGCGAGACGTCGTGCGCGAAGGAGCCCCCACCATGACTTCTGGTAGCAAGGTCGACCTGCCTGACCTGCCCGACAACATCGACGCCGCCGTCCTGAAGATCGCGGGCGTGGTCGTGCTGGGCGCCATCATGTCCATCCTGGACATCACGGTCGTCAACGTCGCCCTGCCGACCTTCCAGACCGCCTTCGGCTCGGCCGCCAACCCGATCGCCTACTCCACGGTCGCCTGGTCGGTGACGGCCTACACGCTCGCCCTGGCCACGGTGATCCCGATGACCGGCTGGGCGGCCGACCGGTTCGGGACCAAGCGGCTCTACATGACCGCGATCGCGCTGTTCGTCGCCGGATCGGTGCTCTGCGCGTCCGCGTGGAGCATCCAGGCCCTGATCAGCTTCCGGGTCCTGCAGGGTCTCGGCGGCGGCATGCTGATGCCGCTCGGCATGACGATCATGACGCGCGCCGCCGGTCCGCACCGGATCGGCCGGCTGATGGCGATCCTCGGAGTCCCGATGCTGCTCGGCCCGATCCTCGGCCCGATCATCGGCGGCTGGCTGATCCAGGTCGCGAGCTGGCACTGGATCTTCCTGATCAACGCGCCGATCGGGCTGATCGCGATCGTCTACGCCTGGCGAGTGCTCCCGCGGGACACACCCGAGCCGTCGGAGTCCTTCGACTTCCTCGGCATGGCGCTGATGTCGCCGGGGCTGGCGCTGTTCCTGTTCGGCGTGTCCTCGATCCCCTCGGAGGGGACCGCGACAGCTCCGCGGGTCTGGGTGTCGATGCTGATCGGCGCCGCCCTGATGGTGCTCTTCGTCTTCCACTCCTTCCGCCCGGAGCACCCGCTGCTCGACCTGCGGCTGTTCAAGAACCGCAACCTCACGGTCTCGATCATCACCATGTTCCTGTTCGCTGCGGCGTTCTTCGGCGGGCTGCTGCTGGTGCCGACCTACTTCCAGGAGGTCCGCGGCGAGTCGACGCTGCACGCCGGCCTGCTAGTCGCGGCCCAGGGCATCGGCGCGATGATCACGATGCCGATCGCTGGGCGCCAGGTGGACCGGCACCCGATCGGCCGGATCGTGCCGTTCGGGCTGGTCCTCATCCTGATCGGCATGTTCGGGCTGACCCAGCTCACCGCCACGACGCCGTACCCCGTGATCGAGGCCGAGCTGTTCGTGATGGGGCTCGGGATGGGGGCGACCATGATGCCGCTGTTCACCTCGGCGCTGAAGACACTGAAGGCCCATGAGGTCGCCCGCGGCTCGACGCTGCTCAACATCAACCAGCAGATCGCCAGCTCCTGCGGCGTCGCGGTCATGTCCGTGCTGCTGACCAATCACCTCCAGGCCTCCAAGCTCGCCGGGCCGGCGATGGCCTCGCTGCACGACCCGGCCCTGGCCGCGAAGCTCCCCGCCGCCGCGATCACCAAGGGGCTGGAGGACGCGGCCCACGCGTTCGCCGAGACCTACTGGGTGGCGTGGGCGCTGGTGCTGCTCACCGTCGTCCCGGCGCTGTTCCTGCCGCGCAAGCAGGAGGCGACGCACCTGCTCGACGAGGAGGGCACCCCTCCGGTCATCGTGCACTGACCGCGGTCGGCTCCTGGTCGACCGTGAGGCGATGCCGGAGGTCACCCGAGGCCGACTGGCGGCAGGGCGGCGGGGTGGTGCCCGTGGTTGGCCAGGAACCGTTCCGGCTGCGGGAGGTCGATGGCGCCGTTCTCGATCCACTCGGTCGAGGCTCGACGGGAGCGGTTGATGAGTTCGGCGCCTCGGGTGAAGTCGACGGGGGAGGTCCTCAGGGGGCACAGGGGTGGCAGAACCCTGATGGTCGCTGCTGGGGCGCAGGCAGCGATGTCGCGGGCAAGTCGCTGCTCGATCAGCAGCGTGAGAGCGTGCACGGCCGTGCCGAGGGCCGATGAGGGTGGTGCCGGCAGGGCGCACGCGGCACCTGTGGGCAGGACGTAGACGAGCGTCGCGCCGAGGTCCAGGGCCTCGGCCACCCCGGTGCGGTGGGCGACCCCTCCGTCGATGAGGTAGCGGCCGTCGCGACGCACCGGGGGGAAGACGCCCGGGATCGCGGCGCTCGCCAGCACGCCGGTGACCAGCGAGCCCGCGGCGATCATGACGTTCTGACCGCTGAGGAGGTCCGCGGCGACCAGGTGCACGGGGATCGTCGCCTCCTCGAGGGTCGTGATGCCGCCGTGAGCGGTGACCATCGAGCCCAGGCCGTCGGCCCGGATCAGGTTGGGGCGCCGCCCCAGGACCCCGCGCAGCGCGGTCAGGACGTCGACGGGGAAGACGTCGCGGCGCCGCAGGCGGGTCCAGACCTCGGCGAGTGCGGCCAGGGACTCCTCCGACGTCCCGTGCGCGGCGACCCAGGCGGCGTTCATGGCGCCCACCGACGTTCCCACCAGCAGGTCGGGCCCGATCCCGTGCGCGGTGAGGGCCTGGAGCATGCCCACCTGGACAGCCCCCAGGCTGCCGCCGCCGGAGAGCACGAATGCCGTGGTCATCGGGGGAGGCTCCGGGTGAGCAGGTCAGCCGGCGTCATGGCGGAGCAGCTCGCGCAGGGTCTGCGCCTCGTGGGCGCAGGCGTCGCAGCCGGCGAGGTGGGCCGCCATGGCGGCGTCCTCGTAGTGGGGATCGACGCTGGTCCGCTCGACGTACTGGTCGACTCGGGCGAAGCAGTCGTCACACGACAGGTAGGGGCTGGTGTCAGCCAGCAGGCGGTCGATCATCTCGGCGCTCAGGCCGCGCATCGGGTCGTTCATGGGGTGCTCCGGTCGGGGCGGGTCTCGAGATAGCCGAGGTCGGTGAGGGCGGCTCGCAGTCGGCGGCGGGCGTCGTGCAGGGTCTTGTAGAGGGCGTTGCGGGTGCTGCCGAGGCGATCGGCCAGGACATCGATCGGCACCTGCTCCACCAGCAGCGCGAGCACGACACGGCGTTGGTGCGGGGTGAGCTCGCTGTCGATCGCGCCCTCGACAGCCCGCGCGAGCTGGGCGGCCTCGTTGAGAGCCGCCGGCGACGGTGCGGTGTCGACCACGGTCAACGTGTCGGACAGGGTGACCTGGCGGTGCCGCCAGGCCTCGCGCCGTACGGCGACGCCCGCGTGCAGCACACCGAACTTGTAGGCCCAGGTGGTGAACCGGCTCCGCCCCTCGAAGGTGGCGAGCTGGCGCAGCACTGCCATCGAGGCGTCGTCTGCAGCCTGTTGTGCCAGGTCCTCCAACTCGCCGGGGCCGACCCCGGGCAGGAGGTCGCGAAGCCGCCACACCTGGTGCCGGGTCGCTCGTAGGAGCAGCTCACGCAGGCGTCCGAGCGCCTGGCTCCCGGCCCAGCCGTCGTCGGTCAGCTCCGCCCACCACGGATCGTCCTCCGCAGGCGGCACCACGTCAGATCTCGCGGGGTTCACGGTGGTCACGGTGCCACCTCTCGGGGCATCGGGGCCACGATCCGGGCAGCCAGCGTGGGAGGGCAGCCCCGGTCGACGAGCTGCAGAAGTTCGTGCAGGTCGAAGCCCGGGTCGGAGGCCACCGCGTCAGCCAGCGTGTCCGGGAACCCGGCCTCGACGAGGCGGCAGCGCCGCCACGCGTGGACGTCGAGGGGCGGCCCACCACTGCCTCTAGGGGTGGACCGGGAGATGTCAAGGCTCACGTCCTGTAGGTGTCGCGCGGCCGGCCTGTTCTTACCCGGCCCGGGGTAAGAAGCCGTGGCGCCTGCGACACCAACGTGTCATGGACCTCTCCATCAGCTCACGTGTCTGCCGAGCTCCGCCGGCTCGCCCCTCCGCCGCACCGTCAAACCCATCACACATCGAGAGGAACGACCCGTGACTGCTACCACCTCGCTCGCCGGGACCACCCGGACAGGCGTCGGCGCCGAGCGCGCCTTCCTGCTGCTGCGCACCGTGTTCACCATCGCGCCGATCGCGTTCGGCCTGGACAAGTTCGCCGGGCTGCTCACCGACTGGGACAAGTACCTCGCACCCTGGATCAACGACCTCGTGCCGGGCAGCGCACACCAGGCGATGTTGGCCGTGGGTGTGGTCGAGGTGGTGGCCGGGATCGTCGTGGCGATCACCCCGCGCTTCGGAGCCCTGCTGGTCGCCGGTTGGCTGGCCGGGATCATCGTCGACCTGGTGACGATGGGCCGCTACTACGACGTCGCACTACGTGACTTCGGGCTGCTCGTCGCGGCCCTGGCGCTCGCGGCGCTCGCCTTCGATCGCCGGAAGGGCGCGGTGTGAGGCAGCGCGTCACCCGGCTGCCTGACCCGACACGAGGTCGGCGGTGGAGACGACGCTGATCAGCGGGCTGTTGGCGTCCATGATCCGCAGGGCGGCGTCGTGGAGCTCGACGCTCGCTCCGGCGCACGCGTCGGACACGACCACCACCTCCCGGCCCGCGTCGGCCGCCCCGAAGGCGGTGGACAGGACGCAGCACTCGGTGGCCACCCCGCAGAGCACCAGCGGGGCGTCCCCGACGACGGTCTCCA
>Ga0308175_100001634_pt1 | contig 15178 bp, 12 predicted proteins | sample PhyCR1_3_FD_203893 | JGI IMG/M metagenome (GOLD analysis project Ga0308175, IMG submission 203893) | Soil microbial communities from UC Gill Tract Community Farm, Albany, California, United States - DLSLS.C.R1 | ecosystem: Environmental > Terrestrial > Soil > Agricultural land | place: USA...
CGTGTGGGACCGCGGTGCCGGCGAGTCCCTCTGGGTCCGCGGCGAGGCGGCCGTCTGGATGGCGCGCTGCGGCAGGCCGCCCACGCTCGCCGGGGCTCCGGACCACCTCCAGCTCGAGCTTGAGGGCGATCCGCTCGGAGCTGCTGCAGGCTGGCAGGAGCACGGCTGCCCGTTCGAGGAGGCGGCGGCCCTCGTCGTCGCCGGTGACGTCGGGAGCCTGCGCAGGGCCCTCGACCTGTTCAGCTCCGTCGGGTCGGCGCCAGGTGCGGCACTCGCCCGCCATCGGCTCCGCGATGCGGGCGAGAGCGCCACCCCACGCGGTCCGCGGACCGGCACCCGCACGCACCCACTCGGCCTGACCGCGCGTGAGGCCGAGGTCCTGGACCTGGTGGCCGAGGGTCTGTCCAACTCTGCCGTCGGCCGTCGCCTGTTCATCTCCGAGCGCACGGTGGACCACCACGTGGCCGCGGTCCTGGCCAAGCTGGGCGTCTCGTCCCGCGCCGAGGCCGCCCTCGTGGCCAGGGCGCACGACATGGCACCGGCCAACCTGGGCACCGCGGGGCCGGCAACCTAGGCACTCGTCACCGATCCGCACGCGGCACGGGCGCTCCTACCGTTCCCCTGACCCCGACCCACGGGGAACGAAGGGGAGAACGAGATGCCACTGTTCATGGATGTCCACAGCATCGACGGCGGAGTCGCAGTCGCAGACGTGGCCAACGCCCACATGGCCGACCTGCGTGAGCAGGCCAGCTACGACGTCAACTACCTGCGGTACTGGGTGGACGAGGGCGCCGGCAAGATCTTCTGCCTCGTCGAGGCACCGTCCGCCGACGCCGCCAACACCGTCCACCGCGAGGCCCACGGGCTCGTCGCCGACGAGATCTACCCGGTACAGGAAGGGTCGTGAAGACCATGAGGAGCCTCACCGAACGCAGGACCCGCCTCGTCGCGGCTGGCGCCCTCCTGCTGGCAGCAGCCGGCGTGGCAGTCCCGGCGGCTGCGGCCCAGGGCAGCCAACCGGACCTCAGTGCGGTGCGCCAGGCGACCGCGCGCTTCCACAGCGTCCCCAACGCCGAGAGGGCCGGGTACACGCGCTTCCTTGACTGCATGGACGACGGCGTGTCAAAGGGCATGGGCCAGCACTACGTCCGGATGGACCTGCTGGCTGACAACGGCGCCCTCGAGGCCACGACGCCCGAGGCGCTGGTCTACGACGAGTCCAGCGGGTCCCCCCGGCTGGTTGCGGTCGAGTACGTGGTGCCAGGTGCTCCCACCGACCCGGCGCCGCACCTGCTCGGCCAGACCTTCACGTACCTGCCCTCGCTGGGCGTCTGGAAGCTGCACTACTGGATCTGGCGCGCCAACCCCGACGGCATCTTCAAGGACTTCAGCCCGGCGGTCCCGCTCTGCTCCGGAGGGATGGCGATGCACCACTGACCTCGACCACCTGCTGGGCACGCTGGGCTCACCTGCCGCCGCACCCGACCGCGGTCGGCAGGTGAGCGCGCGGCATACGGGGTACGAAGGAGGCACCACGACCCTGACGGAAGGTGCCGAGCAATGCCCCGAGGAGCCCTGGTCATCACGACGCGCTGGCCCGGCGAGCTGGTGCTCGTCAGGCACGGTGAGAGCATCGGCAACCTCGCCGACAGTGAGGCCCGCGAGCAGCAGGCGGACCGGCTGGACCTCGAGCTGCGCGATGCGGACGTGCCACTGTCGCAGACCGGCCAGCAGCAGGCGGACGCGGTGGGCCACCTGATCGGCGACCTGGACGACGACCGCCGGCCCGAGCTCGTGGTGTGCTCGCCCTACCGGCGGGCAGCCGAGACCGCCGATCGGGCCCTGGCCACCTGGCAGGGGCACAGCGAGCCGGTGATCGACGAGCGGCTGCGCGAGCGGGACCTGGGGGCGTTCGACCGGCTGACCTGGCGGGGCATCGAGGCGGAGTACAGCCAGGAGGCCGAGCGACGCAACCATGTCGGGAAGTTCTACTACCAGCCGCCCTCGGGCGAGAGCTGGTGCGACGTGACGCTCCGCGTCCGCTCCCTCCTGCAGGACCTGCGGGACGGTTACGAGGGCAGACGGGTCTGGGTGTTCACCCACCAGGCCGTGATCATGAGCTTCCGGTACGTGCTCGAGAACCTCACCGAGCAGGAGCTGCTCGAGATCGACAAGCGTGAGCGCCTCCCGAACTGCTCGATGACGACCTACAGCTCCGGCGACGGGTCCATGGACCTGGTGAAGTTCGCCGACACCGAGGCCGTCGACCGCTCCACGGCGGCGGCCACCGCCGAGCCGAGCAAGGTGGAACGGGCCGGACATGCCGGCTGATGCGGTCGACATCACGCCGGGTCTGCTGCGTCGGTGGCCGCTCCCGGAGCCGGCCGGCGACAAGGAGGCTCGCGGCCGCGTGCTCGTCATCGGGGGGACCGCGCACACGCCTGGTGCAGTGCTCCTCGCCGGCGAGGCGGTGCTGCGCGCAGGGGCGGGCAAGCTCCAGATCGCCACGGCCGACTCCGTGGCGGCAGCCGTGGCAGTGGCCGTGCCCGAGGCGCTGGTGGTGCCGATGCCCACCTCGCCCGACGGCAGCCTGGCGCCCGCGTCGGGCGAACGGCTGCTCGAGCTGGCCCAGGCGGCGGACGCCGTCCTCGTCGGGTCCGGCTTCTCGGACGTGGGCGCGACCCTGGCGCTGATGGACGTGCTCGTGCCTGCACTCGACGGACCGCTGGTCCTCGACGCCGTGGCCTCCGCCTTCCTCGGCGAGCACGGCGGCGACGTCCACCACCTCGACGGCCGGTGCGTCGTCAGCGCCAATCCGGGTGAGGTGGCCAAGACCCTGGGGGTCGACGAGAGCGAGGTCGTGAGTGACCCCGGCGCAGCCGCGGGCAGTCTCGCGGCGGACGCCGGGTTGGTGGTCCTCTGCGGCGGTCGCACCAAGACGGTCGCCTCACCGGAGGGACGGCTGTGGTCATCGCACAGCGGTGGACCGGGCCTCGGGGTGTCGGGCTCGGGGGACGTGCAGGCCGGTGTCGTCGCCGGGCTCCTCGGACGCGGAGCGGACGCCGACCAGGCAGCCGTCTGGGCAGCGCACCTGCACGGCGTGGCCGGCGACGAGCTTGCCCGCGAGGTGGGCACCGTCGGGTTCCTCGCCCGCGAGATCGCAGCTCGGGTGCCGCGGTTGGTCGAGGACCTGGCCCCGGACGGGCTGCGCGCGCACGCTGTCGGTCAGTCGGTGAAGCGGCGGCCGGTGAGGCGCTCGTAGGCCTCGACGTACTTGGCCCGGGTCCGCTCCACCACGTCCTCGGGCAGCCGCGGCGGGGCCTCGCCGGACGACTTGTCCCACCCACTGGCCGGTGAGGTGAGCCACTCCCGGACGAACTCCTTGTCGAAGGAGGGCTGCGTGTGCCCGGGCTCCCACTGCTCCGCCGGCCAGAACCGGGAGGAGTCCGGGGTCAGCACCTCGTCGGCCAGGACCAGCTCCTCGCCGTCGACCCCGAACTCCACCTTCGTGTCGGCGATGAGGATGCCGCGGTCCGCAGCGATCTCGTTGCCCCGGTTGAGGATCCGCACGGTCAGGTCACGTGCGCGGGCAGCGAGGCGAGGGCCGACGGCACCTTCGACCGCGGCATACGGCATCGGTTGGTCGTGCTCCCCCTGGGGAGCCTTGGTCGACGGCGTGAACACCGGCTCGGGGAGGCGCGACCCGTCGACGAGGCCGTCGGGCAGCTCGACGCCGCTCACGTGTCCGTCGGCCTGGTACTCCCGCAGCCCGCCGCCGGTGAGGTAGGCGCGGGCGACGCACTCGACGGGCAGCATCTCGAGGCGGCGCACCAGCACCCCTCGGCCGGCCACCAGGTCCGGCACCTCGGTGGACACCACGTGGTTGGGCACCAGGTCGGCGAGCTGCTCGAACCACCACAAGGACAGCTGGGTCAGCACTGCCCCCTTGTCCGGGATCGGGCTGTCGAGGACGAAGTCGAACGCCGAGAGCCTGTCGCTGGCGACCAGCAGGAGCGTGTCGGTGCGGGGTTGCCCGGTCTGGCGGTCGACCGGCGCGTAGAGGTCGCGCACCTTGCCGGAGTAGACGTGGGCGTAGCCGGGCAGGTCGGGCGGCGCGGTGGTCGGCGACGACGTCATGGCGCCATCTTGGCAGCCAACACCTGACGACCCCCAGCAGGGCGCTGACTTGACTTCAAGTTAACTTCAACTTCAAGACTGTCCCACCATGACCCCCGACACGGCGCTCGACGCGCAGCCCTCGCTGCTCCAACGCGCCCACCTTCCCTTCGCCATCGGCGCCGTCGCGCTGGTGACCCTGGGCGCGTTCGAGAACCGCGCTGTCATGACGGTGCTGCCCAGCGTCGCCGACGACCTCGACGGGCTGTGGCTCTTCGGGGCGGCGGCTGCAGCACCGCTCATCTCGTTCGTCGTCGCGACGACCGTGGCCGGGTTGTGGAGCGACCGTCGCGGTCCCGTGCCGGTTCTGTATGCCGGGTTGAGCCTATTCGTCGCCGGCGAGCTGCTCATGGGGCTGGCCCCGTTGATGGCCGTGTTCGTCGCGGGCCGGCTCGTCGGTGGGCTCGCCGAGGGGCTGTTGGACGTCGGCCTCACGGTGCTCGTCGCCCGCGCCCTCCCACCGCAGCTGCGCCCCAAGATCTTCGCCACCTTCGCCGCCGCCTGGGTGCTCCCCTCGCTGCTCGGACCGTCAGTGGCCGGGGTCATCGCCGAGCAGGTCAGCTGGCGGGCCGTCTTCCTCGTCGGCATCGCGCTGCTCGTGCCGGTGTGGTGGTTCCTGCGGCCGGCGCTCGGCGCTGCTACCGCGCGAGCCGCGACCGACCACCTCGACTCGGCGGACACGCGCCGGCAGTCGCGGTCGGCCACGCAGTGGGCACTCGTGGCCGCGCTCGGACTCGCTGCCCTGACCGCCGGCGCCTCCCTGGTCACCCGGACCGGGCTGCCACAGGCTGTCGGTGGGCTCCTGCTCCTGGCCGCCCTGGCGGCCCTGGTCCCCGCGCTGCACGCGATCCTGCCGGCCGGGACACTCAGGGGAGCACCCGGCATACCGGCACTCACGCTGTTGCGCGGCCTGCTCGGCGCTGCCTTCGGCGCCACCGGTGGGCTCATCCCCCTGATGTTGACCGAGGTGCACGGCTACGGGCCCGCAGCGGCCGGCGTGAGCCTGACCATCACCGGGCTCTTCTGGGCCGCTGGGTCCCAGCTCCAGGGGCTCTCGATGACCCAGCGACGTACCTCCGTCGCGACTCGGCTGCGCGCCGGCTTCGTGCTCCTCACGTTCGGGGTGGCCGGGCCGGCCCTGCTGGCCGTGGGCGTGCTGCCCACCTGGGCCGGGCTCGGCCTGTGGGCCGTGGCGGGCGTCGGGATGGGCATCAGCTCACCCACCATCTCCACCCACGTGCTGACCCTGTCCACCCCTGCCGACCAGGGGCGCAACTCGGCCGCGACGTTCCTTGCACCATCGGTGTCGCAGGCCGTCGCCTACGCGGTGTCGGGTGCAGCGATCGCATGGTCCGCACCCCACCCGGGAGGCACGGTCTTCGGGATGCTGATGGGCGCCTCGGTGGCACTCGCCGCCATGGGCGCACTGCTGGCGCCGCGCGCCAGGTGACCCTCCCGCCCCACTCGTCAGCCGACGTGCAGCTCGTCCCGCTCGGCGGCCAGCGCGATGTCGGTGCGGTGGTGCGAGCCCTCGAGGACCACCCGGTCGACCGCCTCGTAGACGCGTTCCCGCGCCTGGGCGAGGCTGTCGCCCTGGGCAACCACTGACAGCACCCTGCCGCCGGCTGACACGAGCGCCCCGTCCTCGTCGCGGGCGGTGCCCGCGTGCAGGACGTATGCCGTGGGCACGCCCGCCAGGTCGTCCAGGCCAGTGACGGGGTCACCCGTTCGCGGGGTACCCGGATAGTTGTGGGCGGCGACCACGACGGTGACCGCGTGCTGGTCAGACCAGCGCAGCGCCTCCACGGAGTCGAGCTTGCCGGTCGCGGCGGCGTGCAGCAGTCGTCCCAGAGGGGTCTCGAGACGGGCCAGCACGACCTGCGTCTCGGGGTCACCGAACCTGACGTTGAACTCGATCACCTTGGGGCCTCGCCGGGTGACGGCCAGGCCGACGTAGAGCAGCCCGGTGAACGGCGTGCCACGCCGGGCCATCTCGTCGATGGTCGGCTGCGCGACGCGGGTGACGACCTCGTCGACGACGATCGGCGGCAGCCAGTCGAGCGGTGAGTACGCGCCCATGCCGCCCGTGTTCGGGCCCTCGTCGTCGTCGGCGACCCGCTTGAAGTCCTGCGCGGGCGCGAGCGGGACGACCGTCCTGCCGTCGCACACGCAGAACAGCGACACCTCAGGGCCGTCGAGGAACTCCTCGACGACCACCCGACCGTGATCCTTGGCCAGACAAGCCTGGGCGTGGGCGATGGCCTCTTCACGGTCGTCGGTGACGACCACCCCCTTGCCTGCGGCCAGCCCGTCGTCCTTGACCACGTAGGGCGCGCCGAGGGCATCCAGCGACTCGGCCACCTCCTCGACCGTGGTGCACAGGTGGGCCATGGCGGTGGGCACGTCGGCGGCCGCCATGACCTCCTTGGCGAACGCCTTGCTGCCCTCGAGGCGCGCCGCCTCGGCGGAGGGTCCAAAGACCGGGAACCCGGCAGCCCGCACCGTGTCGGCCACACCGGCCACCAGCGGGGCCTCCGGACCGACCACGACGAGGTCCACCTCGTGCCGGCGGGCGAGCTCGGCCACTGCCTCGCCGTCGAGGCGGCCGCCCGGGAGGGCCTCGCACAGGGCGACCGTGTCCATCCCGGGGTTTCCCGGCGCGACGACCACCGCGTCGACGGCCGGGTCCGCGGACAGCGCCTTGACGAGGGCGTGCTCACGGGCACCCGAACCAATCACGAGGACCTTCACGCTGGCAGCCTAGTGAGGCACCAGACATGAGTGCGCGGCGTCCCAGGGAGGCAGGGGGGACATCTCCCGAGGACGCCGCGCAGCCGACGTGCGGTCGCCTGGCGGGGGAACCTGCAACCTGGCACGTGGGTCGACGGTGTCGACTGATCTCAGCGTGGACCATCAGTGGTGCGAGGTAAAGGGTTTCGTTGTCGGACTTTCGTCATTGACGGAAACTCGCCACACCAGCACCATGGAGCACGACGAACAGGCGATCGGGGAACGGGATGCTGGACGACACCGGGCCGGCCCACACCCTCCCGCTCGAGGAGACCGACCGGGACACCGAGGCGCTGCTGGGGCGCGTGTTCCTCGCCGCCCTCCAGCACCCGGAGCCGAGCCGCTCGCTGCTCATCGCACAGGGCATGCCGGCGGATGCAGTCGACCGGGCGCTCACTGCCCTGGGCGACCAGGGGCTGGTCCGGCTGCACCCCGGCGGTTCGGTCGAGGTGATCCCGCCCGACATCTCGCTGCCGGCGCTCGCGCTGCAGTACGAGCGGCGGGCCCGCGAGACCCGCTCCGCCGCCCACGAACTGGCCCAGCTGTACTTCGCGGCCCGCAACAGCTCGGCATCCGCCGACGGCGGCAGCATCCGCATCCTGCAGTCCCTGGACGAGGTCGCGGCCGCCACCGCGGAGATCGTCGCCTCGGGAAACGAGCTCGTGCGCAGCTTCCGGTCCCTGACTCCGCGGACCCAGGAAGTCCTCGACAGCCCCTTGCCCGCCCACGAGGCGCCGTCGGTCGGCTCCGCCGGCCGGGTCCTCGAGATGCGCACCGTCTACGAGTCGGCAGTCCTCGAGCTGCCCGGCGTGCTGACCACCCTCGCGGCTCGTGAGCGGGGAGGTGAGTCCTTCCGCTTCACCACCTCGATCCCCTTCTCGGCCGTCGTGGTCGACGACGACGCCGCAGTGGTCGACGTCAGCGGGTTCGACCCGAGTGGCCGCGGGTCGGTGCTGGTCCGCACGCGCCCCATGGTGCAGGCACTGAGATCGCTCGCCGACCACTTCTGGGACATCGGGTCCCCGCTCGAGCGGGGCGCGGGCAGCGCCCCCTCTGCACGCGACCAGACCATCCTGGCCCTGCTGGCCGCGGGGGCGCCCGACGCGACGATCGCCCGCCAGACCGGGGTCTCCCAGCGAACCGTCGAGCGGCGGGTCCGGGCACTCATGGACCAGCTCGGGGCCGGCACCCGCTTCCAGGCAGGCGTCCAGGCCGCGCGGCGCGGCATGCTCTGACGGTCGTCAGCCGTTCGGAGGACACCCGGCCCAAGGTGTGGAAGGTGGTCTGGACGCGGGGTGTCGCTGGCTAGAGTGTTGCGTTCCCCGCAGCGCCGAGCAGAAGGATGTCCGTGACTGGTCAGGACCAGCGGCCCGCCAAGGGAACCAGCGCCGAGGTGGCCCGCGAGATCGCCGTCGAGCAGGCACACGTGGACCTGGTCTACGCCGAGCTCGTGAAGGCCCAGACCCGTGCGGGTCTCGTCGAGGCCGACGGCCTGGCGCGCGGCCGGACGGACCGCACCGGCGACGTCCGCGACGAAGAGCTCACCGGTCTGTTCGAGCGGGATGCGCTGGTCTTCAACGCCGCCCGGCGCCGCTCCGTCCTCGACACCCAGTACGAAGGCCTGGTCTTCGGGCGCCTCGACCTCGACCACGCCATGGCCAAGGAGGGTGCGCAGGCCGACCGTGAGACCCGCTACATCGGTCGCCTGGGGGTTCGCGACGACGACTACGAGCCGTTGGTCATCGACTGGCGGGCCCCCGCGGCGTCCGCCTTCTACCGCGCCACCCCCGTCGAGCCCATGAACGTCTTGCGCCGACGGGTGTTGCGCTGCAAGGGATCTGACGTCGTCGGCGTCGAGGACGACCTCATGGTCGCGCAGCCGCCGGAGGACCTCGTCGTCGTGGGTGACGGCGCCCTCCTTGCCGCGCTCACCCGCAGCCGAGGCGCGCAGATGCGCGACATCGTGGCAACCATCCAGCGGCACCAGGACGAGGCGATCCGCGCAGCCGCGCGCGGGGTCACCGAGATCACTGGTGGCCCGGGGACCGGGAAGACGGTCGTCGCGCTGCACCGCGCGGCATACCTGCTCTACTCCGACCGCCGACGCTTCGAGACGGGCGGCATCCTGGTCGTGGGACCATCCGCCGCCTACACCGCCTACATCGAGCGCGTGCTGCCCTCACTCGGCGAGGAGACGGTCACCCTGCGCTCCGTCGGTGACGTCGTCGACGGCGTCACCGCCACCCGGCTCGACGAGCCGCCCGTGGCGGCACTCAAGGGCTCGCTGCGGATCCGGCGGGTGCTGTCCCGCGCAGCGGCGGACTCGCCGCCCGGGGCGCCGCGGGAGTTCCGCGCCTTCGTCAACGGCAAGGCCGTGCGCGTCGACCGGCCGATCCTGGACCGGATCCGCGCCCAGGTGTTGCGCAGCCACCAGCGCAACCTCGCAGGCGCCGCCGTGCGGACTGCGCTGGCCGAGGCGGCGTGGGCCAGTGTGCGAGAGGGAGACCGGGCCGAGTTCATGGACCGGTTCGCGGACCACCTCGAGGTCGAGTCGTTCCTCGAGCAGTGGTGGCCGCAGGTGGACCCGCGTGAGGTGCTGCTGTGGCTCGCCGACCCGGAGGTCGCTGGCCGGCACGGCCATGGCGTGCTGACACCGGCCGAGTGCGACTCCCTCGCTGCGTCGCTCGCACAGGCGCTCGACACCGGCACCTGGTCCGTGGCCGACGTAGCGCTCGTCGACGACCTCGCGGCCCGGCTTGGACCCGTGCAGGAGGGGCCGGCAGAGGAGCGCGGCTTCTACGAGATCGAGGAGCTCGACGACCTCTCGCAGTACGGCGTCACCGAGGTGCAGCCGGTTCGCTCCACCGGCTCGCACCGGGCCACGTCGCCCAGCTCACCCCTGGACGCGCGCGAGCGCCTGCTGCAGGGTCAGGTCGGCTCGCCCGGCGAGTACGCCCACGTCCTCGTGGACGAGGCGCAGGACCTGTCACCGATGCAGTGGCGGATGCTGGGTCGCCGTGGACGGCACTCCTCGTGGACCGTCGTCGGCGACGCGGCGCAGGCGTCCTGGCCGGACCCGGTGGAGGCGGCGCGGGCCCGCGAGGAGGCGTTCGGCAGGCAGGAGCGCCGCACCTTCCACATGGACACCAACTACCGCAACGCGCGCGAGATCTTCGACTACGCGGCCGACGTGGTGCGCGCCCAGGTGTCCGACGCCGACATCCCGAACGCGGTGCGCGAGACCGGGGTGGAGCCGCTCGAGCGAACGGTGCGTGCGGATGCGGTGCTCTCGGCGGTGGCTGAGGCCGTGGATGCCTTGCTCGCCGAGGTGGAGGGGTCCATCGCGGTGGTGACACCGCAGCGGTATGCCGCGCAGCTGGCGCCCGCGGCCGGCGCCGCTCCCGAGCGGGTCACCGTCGTCGACCCGATGTCGACCAAGGGCCTGGAGTACGACGCCACGGTCATCGTCGACCCCGACGGCATCACGGCCGAGTCGCCCGGTGGCGTGCGCGTGCTCTATGTCGCCCTGACCCGGGCCGCCCACCGGATGACGGTGCTCGCGGTCGCCTGACCCAGAGCAGTCGCGGAGCCGTCGAGGTGGCCGCACCCGGCGACCGCGAGGCGGTTCTTGCTCTTCTTTGACCTTTTTTACTCTTTCTTGACCCTTCGCTGCCTATTTCTTGACCATCTACCTGCGCTTGCGGCCGTTCGTGCTGGGCCGGCGCGCCCGAAGAGTCCCATTGGTCGGCTTTCGCGGGTCTTTGTCATCGAGCGGAAGTACTAGGACATCTCGAGATCAAAGGGCGATCGTTTTACTGTTTCTTGACTATTACTTTGCCTTTCAAGGGGATTGGCTTTACCTGCTCTTGACGGTCGTCGGAGCCGGTCACTTGAAAGGGAAACCATGTCTGCAAAGAGCCGCTCAGCGCTGCTAGCGCTCACCTTGGGCGCGGGGCCGCTGCTCATCTCCACGACCGCCCAGGCCGCCGAACCGACGTGTGGCCAAGCCGCCCAGAAGGCGGTCTTCCGTACCGTGACCGTGCCAGCGGTCGAGGCCACCTACGGCACCGACCTCGAGTGGACCCGGACGGTGCTGGACCAGGCGGCATACACGGACTATGGCTGGGCTCGAGAGCTCGCCGAGTACGCGTACACCAGCTACCAGTGGACGCGCCACGTCATCGACCAACCCTTCGTCCAGGCAGTCCACGGCACGGACGCGATGACCCACACCGAGTACCGGTGGCCGGTCCTGACCCGCCAGGACCAGTACCGCTGGCCCATGCTGACCCGGCAGTTCGTCCCGGGCACGGCCGCTGTGCCGGAGGTCGGGCACTACGAGTACCAGTACGAGCGCCAGGTCGAGGACCAGCCCGCGACGGTGATCCAGCACCCGGCCGTGACGCACATCGTGCACCACGACGCCGTCACCCACGAGGTGACGGTCCCGGGCAGCTACTACTCGTACCAGCCCAAGGGGAACGACGCGAAGGACCCGAGCACCATCAGCTCCACCCCAACCACCGACCCCGACCGCTGGAAGATCAACACCACGGCGGTCTACGACGACAGCCCGTTGAACACCTACCTCCACAACGGCGGCGGCAACGGGTCGTGGTTCTGGTGGACCGGCGTGACCACGACCGTGGTCGACGAGGAGGCGTACGACGAGGTCGTCGTCGACCAGGCGGCGTGGACGGAGACCATCCCTGCCAAGTACACGACGGAGCACGAGTGGTCCGCGACGGCACCCGGTGGCGACTGGACCCTCGTTCCCGGCACGTCGAAGTACGTGGTCACGCAGCAGGCCGCCCCCGCGGTCCCCGACTCCTACACCTCCTGGCAGCCGGCCGGCTACACCGACTGGGGCTCGTCGACCACGCCCCCCGACGCGACCGACACCGTGATGTACGGCCCGCGTGAGGACGGCTACACCGCCTGGCAGCAAACCGGCTACACGGCCTGGCAGCTGTCCTCGACGCCGCCCGCGGGGGACGACCTGACCAGCTACGGCACGCGAGAGTCCCAGGTGGTCGAGGACGTGCCGGCCGTGCCCGGCACCCCCGCGGTGCCCGAGGTGGGGCACGACGAGGTCGGCTGGAGCTCGTCGTCCACCGTGAGCCCGTGGGCCGCCTCGGACAACGAGGGCTCGCTGTCCGGCGAGACGGTCCTGGTGGCTCAGGACTCCTACGTCCCGCTGGGAGCGCCGTTCGAGGCCACCGGCGTGGTGCGCGACGTCGACCCGGCGACCGACCTCGCGTGGACCCGCGACCAGGCCACCCCGCCCACGGGCGACGGCTGGCAGCTGACCGGCCAGACGGTCTCGCACGACGCGGTCACCCACCCCGAGACCGCCTGGCTGGCGTCCGGCCAAGCGCCAAAGGGCGACGGCTGGACCGCCACCGGGGCCACCCGCCAGGGCGACGTGGTCGACCCGGGCACCCCGGCGAGCAACGAGAAGGTCCTCGTCAAGGCGGCCGTGCCCGCCGGTCCGGCCTGCGCTGCGGACCCGGCGGCGAAGACGTCGCGGTCTGCGAGCGCCGTCCCCGCCACGCTGGCCTTCACGGGCTTCGACCCGACGCTCTATGCAGCGGGCGGGATGGTGCTCCTCTTCGTCGGGTCGGGTCTGACCGTGGTGGCTCGCCGTCGACGGGACTGAGTGAACCAAGGGGCGATGCGCCTCGTGGAGGACCACCACCGGGTGCGGCAGCAGGGGGGCCGCACCCGGTGTCTGGTTTGGTGCCGCCGCTGGACGGCAGGCTGGCAGGCTCCGACACCTGGTGTGGGTGCGTCAGTCCAGCAGGCCGGCCAGGACACCGCGCCAGTGGGCGGCCAGCGGCTCGGCGAAGTGGCCCGCGCCAACCTCGAGCTCCTGGCGAACTCGTTCGCACTCGGCCTGCGCCTCGGCGACCACCCTCGGTGGGTAGCCGAGCTCGACCTGGTGCTGGATGAACTCGTCCTCGTCGAGAACCGCCACCTCACCCTCGAAGGTCTGCACCACATCGAGGTCGAGGTCGACGGCCGCCACGACACCCTGGGCCCAGACCGGAGCGGTCGCCACGTCGACATAGACGCGGAACGCGTAGTCGGCCACGGCTTCGTAGAAGGTCGCCGCGAAGCCACGGTCCCGGGGAAACAATCCCACCTGCAGCCCCGGCGCGGAGAACTCGGCGTCCGGCCTGCTCCAGACGCTGCCGCCGGGCCAGCCCAGCCATCGGCCGTGTTCGTCCTCGCCCAGCCACCGGACCTCGACACCCCAGTGGCGCCCGCCTCCCCACTTGGTGAACTGCACCCGGACCGGGTCGCCGGGCGCCAGCCCGGCAGGTGGCTGGTTCCCGTCAGTCACCGAGGAGGGAGTGGCGGCTGATGATCTCGTCACGACCGGGGCCCACGCCGATGGCGGAGACGCGAGCCCCGATGAGCTCCTCGAGCCGCAGCACGTAGGCCTGCGCGTTCGCCGGCAGCGCCTCGAAGGTCCGGCACCTGGAGATGTCCTCCCACCAGCCGTCGAGCTCCTCGTAGACCGGCTTGGCGTGGTGGAAGTCGGTCTGGTTCACCGGCATCTCCTCGTGCCGCACCCCGTCGATCTCGTAGGCCACGCAGACCGGGACCTTGTCGAGGCCGGTCAGGACGTCGAGCTTGGTGACGACGAAGTCGGTGACCCCGTTGATCCGGGTGGCGTAGCGCCCGACCACCGTGTCGACCCAGCCGCAGCGGCGCGGACGCCCCGTGGTGGTGCCGTACTCCGCGCCGGTCTTGCGCAGGAACTCCCCCATGTCGTCGAGCAGCTCGGTCGGGAACGGCCCCTCACCGACCCGGGTCGAGTACGCCTTGAGGATCGCGATGACCCGGTCGATGCGGGTGGGTGGGATGCCCGAGCCGGTGCACGCCCCGCCGGCGGTGGCGTTGGAGGACGTGACGAACGGGTACGTGCCGTGGTCGACGTCCAGCAGCGTCGCCTGCCCCGCCTCGAGGAGCACCGTCTCACCGGCGTCCAGCGCCTTCTCGAGCACCAGCGAGGTGTCGGCGACCATGGGACGCAACCGCGCGGCATACCCGAGCAGCTCGTCCATCACCTCGTCCACCGACACGGCCCGTCGGTTGTAGATCTTGGCGAGCACCTGGTTCTTGAAGGCGAGGGCTGCCTCGACCTTCTGGCGCAGGATCTTCTCGTCGAAGAGGTCCTGGACCCGGATGCCGCTGCGCGACATCTTGTCGGCGTAGGTCGGACCGATGCCGCGACCGGTGGTCCCGATGCGACGCGAACCCAGGAACCGCTCGGTGACCTTGTCGAGCACCCGGTTGTAGGGCGCGATGATGTGCGCGCTGGCGCTGACCAGCAGCTTCGAGGTGTCGACGCCGCGAGCCTGCAGGTCGTCGATCTCGTGGAACAGCACGGCGAGGTCGATCACGACGCCGTTGCCGATCACGGGCGTGCAGCCCGGCGTGAGGATGCCCGACGGCAGGAGGTGCAGGGCGTACTTCTCGCTCTTGCCGTTCGTGGTCACGACGATGGTGTGGCCGGCGTTGTTGCCGCCGTTGAACTTGACGACGTAGTCGACGTCGCTGCCCATCAGGTCGGTGGCCTTGCCCTTGCCCTCGTCGCCCCACTGGGCGCCCACGAGCACGATCGCCGGCATACCGGCACCTCTCTCACGTCTGGGGACTGCGCGGTCATGCGTCAGGCCCCTGGCGTTGCTGCGCACGGGGCCCGTACCGCTGAAGGCTACCGGTCCGCCGGACTCCCGAGGGTCACCAGATCGGCGCGGGCGGCCGCGACGCCCAGCTGGAAGCGGGTCTCGGCCGCGTGCACGTCCATGAGGTGCGCGACCCGGCGTCGGACGGTGCGCAGGCTGACGCCGAGGTATCGGGCGATCGACTCGTCCTTGAGCCCCCGGCCCAGCAGCCGGAGCAGCTGCAGGTCCGCCGTCGCGCCATCGCCCTCCGTCCGCTCACCGGCCGCCGGCAAGGCCCTTGCGAAGGACCGGTCGAACAGGGCCGTGAACGCCGCCACGATCATCGGCTCGCGGATCAGCACGTAGTCGGTCGCGGCGTCGCCCCACGTGGCGACAGCCATGACCGCGTCGTCGTCGAAGATGGCGAAGTCGCTCGGCGGCGCCAGGCTCAGCCGCTGCACCTCCCCCGCCAGCGCCCACGACCCGATCCAGTCGCGGCCGGCCTGCGTCTCCATGACGTCCATGGGGTAGAG
>Ga0308175_100001635_pt1 | contig 15171 bp, 13 predicted proteins | sample PhyCR1_3_FD_203893 | JGI IMG/M metagenome (GOLD analysis project Ga0308175, IMG submission 203893) | Soil microbial communities from UC Gill Tract Community Farm, Albany, California, United States - DLSLS.C.R1 | ecosystem: Environmental > Terrestrial > Soil > Agricultural land | place: USA...
GGCCAGGCGCCGGACGGCCCGGCGCGCGTCCAGGTCCTCGCCGGCTTCGGCGCCCGCGGCTTCACCCTGGCGCCCCTGCTCGCCGAGCAGGTGATCGCGGCTCTGCTGGGCGCGCCATCGCCGCTGCCTGCGCCGCTGGCCGGCGTCGTCGATCCGGCCCGCTTCGCAGCCCGCGCCGCCCGAGCGGCCAGGGGGCGGCGTTCATGAACCCGTCAGCTTGCTCTATCCATTAAGAGCCAAGGGCCCTCCACGAGGAGCTATCGATGACGCTTCGCCCACTCGCCCTCATCGCCGCCGCGGCGCTCGCCGCCATGGCCGCCGGCCCGGCCGGCTCGGTCGACCGCCCCGACCAGCCCAAGCCGCCGTCGCAGTGCTTCCACACCAGCATGATCAACGGCTTCGCCGCGCCGGACGACGAGAACCTCTACATCCGCGTCGGCGTGAACGACGTCTACCACTTCACCATGCTGACCCACTGCCAGGACCTGGACTGGGACCAGCGGGTGGCCCTGGTGGCCAGGAGCGGCGGGTTCATCTGCCATGCGCTGGACGCCGAAGTGGTCGCCCGCGCCACGGGCCTCGGCCGCCAGCGCTGCGCCATCAAGAGCATGGAAAAGCTGACGCCGGCCGAGATCGCGGCCCTGCCCAAGCACGCCAAGCCCTGAAGGCCCGCGCCTAAAGAAAGGGCGCCGGCCGGGAGACCAGCGCCCTTGCAAGTGACCACCGGCGCGACCGGGAGACCGCGCCGGATGGAGCTCCGAAGCGCTAGAAGTGCTTGCGCACGCCGAACGTGACCGTTCGCCCGAGGAAGAAGGCGTTGGTGTAGTCGTAGTTGTACTGGCTCCGCGTGAAGGGCGGGTCCCTGTCGAAGATGTTGTTGATCGCCAGGGTGACCTGCGTGTCCCACGGCAGGTTGCCCGTATAGACGAGGTCCGAGGTGATCTCGTTCTTGGTCTTGAGGTCGGGCTGACCGGCGATGATATTGGTCGTGCCCTGCTTGTAGTGCGTCGTCCAGCGCAGGTTGTGCGGCCCGCGGGTGAAGTTCAGATAGAAGTTCGCCCGCGTCCTTGGGTAGGAATAGAAGGCGCTCAGCAGCTCGCTCTTTCCGGCCCGGTCGATGGCCGGCGCGATGGTGATCCCGTCAAGCGTGACCAGCGCCCCGCGCTTGTATTCGATCGTGTAGGTGGCATCGACGCCGATCTGCAGGTCGGTTCCCCAGTAGAGGTCCGGCAGGAAGTAGGTGCCGGCGAAGTCGAGGCCCGAGGTGTCCACCGAAGGGCCGTTGATCAGGTTCGTCTTCACCGAAAGCAGGTTCGACGGCTTGCAGTCGTCGGTGGCGGGGTTGCCGTCATCGGCGAAGGTGAAGCGCGAGCGGAAGACGGCGTTGCCGCACTGCCAATTCGCCGGGTTCCCGTTCGGGAACATGGTGGTGACCACGCTCGCGGCCGTCTCGTTGGTCAGCTCGTCTTTGAACTTGAACTTGAAGTAGTCGAGCGTCGCGCGGAGTGGGCCCGCCTGCACGATCAGGCCGACGTTGTAGGTGTCCGCCTTCTCCGCCCGCAGGTTCGGATTGTTGGCCGTATCGACGGGGCGATACAGGTTGCCGACCGCCGGCGTGGTCAGGCTGTCGGCCGGCAGGTTGAACTGCGCCAGGCCGCGGTTCGAGCCGGGCGTGAGCGAGGTCTGCGGCGGGGCGCGGAAGGTCGAGCCTGCGGAGCCGCGGATCGCCAGCCAGCTGAGCGCCTGCCAGCGGGCGGAGACCTTCGGGTTCGTCGTCGATCCGAAGTTGCCGCCATAGTACTCGTAGCGGACGGCGCCGGTGACTTCGAAGGTGTCGAACACCGGTAGCTTCACTTCGCCGAAGATGGCCTTCACGACCCGGTCGATGTCGAACCGCTGGATCGTCGGATAGAAGGTGAAGGGACCGGTGCCGCCCGAACAGACCGGCAGGCCGTCGCCGTACGGCACGCTGTCCACGCACGGGGTGGCGGCGATGTCGTAGTTGGGGTCCGCGTCGACCTTGTAGCGGTCGTAGCGCCACTGCCCGCCGAGCGCCCAGGCGATGTCCCCGCCCGGAAGCTGGATGCTGGTCTTGCCGCTGAACACGAGATCGGCCGTGACCAGCTGGGTCAGCACGTCGGCGTTGAGGTACTGGTGGACCCAGTTCAGCAGGGCCGGATTGTTGTTCGTGGCGTTCGCCGCGGCGAAGGAGTTCACGCCCCCGGTCGACGGGTTGCGGGCGTAGGCGTTCGCGAACGGATTGAAGTACATGCACCCGCCCGCCCCGGGCGTACCGGTCACCGGGTTGCAGCCCGGTCCGCCCAGGCCGCGCAGGGCGAGCTCCAGCCGCGTCACCGCGATGTCCGGGGTTTCCACCCGGCCGGTGTTCTCCTGGAAGGTCAGCCCGAAGTCCCAGTTGATCCCGCCGAACACATGGCCGCTGACATCGCCGGCGATGCGGAAGGCGTCCGCTTCGCGCCGCTGCAGGTCCGCGCCGGCGGCGTCCGGGAACAGCGGGTTGCCGCCGTAGCCCTCCGGCCGCCACAGGGTCTGCGAGGCAATCACTCCGTTGGCCGCGGCGTTGGTGCAGATCGTCCCCAGCGCCGGACAGTTGGCCGGGTTCGCCAGGAACGCGATCAGGCCGGGGTTCGTGGCCGGGATATAGAAGCGCGATTGCTGGTTCAGCCCCACCGCCGGATAGGGCGACGTGCCGCCGCCCGGCGACCCGCCGGACGCGACGATCGGCGTCGGGAACTGGGTCGTGGACTGCGCCGGCGACACCCGCTCCTTCGGCACGTCGTGCTTCGACCAGAGCACCTCGAAGTGGGTCCGGATGTCGTCCGTGACCTCGTAGTTGAGCTCGCCGTAGACCTGGTAGTGGTACTCGTCGTTCACCAGGTTATCGAACTGCGTGAACTGGAAGCGGCAGCCCGAGGCCGGCGAGGCCGCGTTGGCCAGCACGCCGCCCAGGTTGGTGCAGCCGTTGTCGAGGAAGCTCTGCGAGAACGTCCCGGAGGCGAGCTGGGCCGCCGTGCCGGTCGTGAACACGCCGGGATTGCCCGCCGTCGACCAGCCGCCGAAGAAGTTCTGTGCGAAAGGCTTCAGCGCCCAGTCGCGGTCGGTCGTGCGCAACTCGCTGCGCCGCCGGTAGGTGCCGGTCAGCAGGACGTTGCCGCGGTCGAACTTCTTGCCCCACGCCAGATTGGCGTCGTAGTCGCCGCCTGACCCGTTGATGTAGGTGTAGTTGGCCGAGACATCGAAGCCGTCGAGGTCCTTGCGGGTGATGAAGTTCACCACCCCGCCCACGGCGTCGGAGCCGTAGGTCGCCGCGGCGCCGTCGCGCAGGATCTCGATGCGGCCGATGGCGATCTGCGGGATGAAGTTGATGTCGATGGATTCTGCTGCGACGGCCGCGGGCGAGTTGGCCATCCGGCGGCCGTTGAAGAGCACCAGGGTTCGGGACGAGCCGAACCCACGCAGGTTGATCGTGGCCGCGCCGGCGGCCGTGCCGAGGAACCGGTTGGACTCGCCGATGGAGCTCTGCGCGGCGGTGACGTTCTTGACCAGGTTCACCGTCGTGGGCGAGCCCTGCTTCTTCAGGTCTTCCGCCCCGATGACGTTGACCGGCAGCGCCGCGGTCGTCGGCGTACCGGCGATGTAGGAGCCGGTGACCACCACCTCCTGCACTTCGGTCGCAGCCGGCGTGGCGGCGGGCGCCGCAGCGGCGTTCGAGGGTTTGGCGGCCTGGGCGGCTGCGGCCTGGCTCAATCCGAGCGAAAGCGCGACAGCCAGCAACGATCCGCCGCAGAAATATCTGCCCTTGGTCATGAAAATCCTCCCCTGGAGCCGCGACCTCGTCTCGCGCGAGTGTTTCGGCTTGAAATACATCGGGGATATCGAACGGGATTCCGCCTAACGTCCAGCGCTTTCTCGTAAGGGAACCGCAGCGTTGGCCGTGGCTGGCGGCGTGCGGACAAGGCCTCGGCTTTCCCTCTGATCATACTGAGTTTTCAGTAGCCAAGGCCTCGGCGCGCCAGCATCTGATCTGCGCGTTATCCCACTAACCCACGCAACTCAATGACGAATTGATTGCGTCGTTCTGCAACTTTTCTGCAATCTCATGGTCGGGTTCTCGCCTTGGGGTTGGCCGTACCGACCATTCGAAGATCCGCCCCATCGCGCCGCTGTTGCGCAAAAGTCGCGCCCGTCGAACTTGTAGGCGCCGGCGCCCATAGATCGCGGCGCGATCCCCGGCGAGGGGTCCGCGCCGCGCTGGACTGATCACCGATCGTCGGGGTTCGACCAGCCGCCGATGACGCAGCTTAGCTGGCCGTTGCGGACCTTCACCGTCGCGCGCCGGCCCCAGCCGGGCTCGTAGCGGACGGTCCGCCCGCCGGCCGCCGCCTCCAGCATCAGGGGACGGGTGAACTGGCACACATAGTAGGCGTCCATGGTGATGAAGCGGCCGTCCGGGACGGACGCGCAGTCCGCGGCCCCGAAGACATACCGGAAGGCGGTCTTGGCGTAGGTGATCCTGTGCGGCGTGCGCGTCCCCGCGAGCTCTTCCCAGTCGCGGGTCGCGAGCGGACAGGCCGGCCCGCTGATGCCGCCCCAATGGCGCCTCAGCGCCTCCTGGTGCGCATAGAGCGCATAGACGCCCCAGGCCGGAACGCCCAGCACCAGGACGCAGACGATAAGGACGCTGATCCTACCTGTGGACGTGCTCCTCGGCCGCACCAGGATTTCCGCCGAGATGCCCATTCGACGCGTCTCTTCTTACAGCTGTAGTCCGACATTGCCGGTGCGCTTTACAGCTGTCAATCGGAGCGGCGCCATCGCCGCTGTCCCGCGGGAGCGGGCCGCGGACACCGCGGTAAGAAGGGGCCTGGCGAAGGATGGCTTGCCATCCGAAGCGCCGAGGGCACGAAGGATGGTGGACGCGGCTGGGATCGAACCAGCGACCCCCTCGATGTCAACGAGGTGCTCTCCCGCTGAGCTACGCGTCCGCCTCGGGAAGGCGCCGGGATATACAGAGCACGCCGAAGGCGCGCAAGCGCGCCGCCGTCGCGGCGTCAGGCGGCCATCATCCGCTCCACCTCGGAGACGATCTCGCGCAGGTGGATGGGCTTGCTGAGCACCTTGGCCCCCGCCGGCGCCTGGTTGCCGGCGGCCAGCGCCACGGCGGCGAAGCCGGTGATGAACATGATGCGCAGCTGCGGGTGGATGGCGGCGGCCTGGCGGGCCACCTCGATGCCGTCCATGCCGGGCATGACGATGTCGGTCAGCAGCAGGTCCCACGGCTCGTCCAGCTTGGCGGCCGCCTCGTCGCCGTCGGCGCAGGCGGTCACCTCGTAGCCGGCGCGCTCCAGCGCCCGGGCCAGGAAGCCCCGCAGGGAGTCGTCGTCTTCGGCCAGGAGGATGCGGGGCATGGATTTCCGACGGCTGCGCGGGTTCGGGCGTTAGCGAAGCCAAAACCACTATTAGCCCGCGGTTAAGACGCGATGAACCTTTGACCGGCGCGGAGGCTGGGCGTTCTATGCGGCGGATGAACGCGTGGGAGCCCGTCGCCGCCCGCAAGGATCTTGCTGGGGACCTCGCTGCGGACGCGCCGCTCGGCGCGCCCGACGCGGCCTTCTGCCTGCGCCGCGCCGCCGCAGGGGCCGCCACCCCGCCGACGCCACTGGTGTTCGCCTCGCCGCATTCCGGCCGCTGGTATCCCGACGACATGATGGCCGCCGCGGCGCTGGACGCCCAGGCGATCCGCCGGTCGGAAGATGCGCTGGTCGACGACCTGATCGAGGACGCCCCGGATCTGGGCGCGGCGCTGATCGCAGCCCGTTACGCGCGCGCCTACATCGACCTGAACCGCGAGGCGTTCGAGCTGGACCCCTCGATGTTCGCCGACGAGCTGCCGGAGTTCGCCAAGGCGCGCACGGCCCGCGTCGCCGCCGGCCTTGGCGCGATCGCCCGGGTGGTCTCCGAGGGCCAGGAGATCTACGCGCGCAAGCTCACCTTCGCCGAGGCGCGCGGGCGCATCGAAGGCGCACACCGGCCCTATCACGCCGCGCTGGAGCGCCTGATCGCCGAGGCCCACCGGACGCACGGTTTCGCCATCCTGATCGACTGGCACTCCATGCCCGCCGCGGCCGCGCGCACCGGAGGGCGCGAGCGGGCGTGCGACTTCGTGCTCGGCGACCGTTTCGGCGCGGCCTGCGCCGGCGTGCTGACCCAGCGGGTGGAGCGCGAGCTGGAGGCCATGGGCTACCGCGTGGCGCGCAACACGCCCTACGCCGGCGGCTACACCACCGAGCATTACGGCCGCCCGGCGCGGCGCACCCACGCGCTGCAGATCGAGATCAACCGCGCCCTCTACCTCGACGAGGGCAAGCTCACGCCGACCGCCGGCTTCGACCGGCTCAAGGCCGACCTCGCCCGCCTGACCCAATCCCTCGCCGCCGCCGACTGGCGCGCGCTGAAGGGCGCCTAGGGTCCGCTCACAGCTCGGGCTTGGCGACCATCAGCCAGACGATCCCCAGCACCGCGGCGAACGCCGGAACGCCGCAGGCGAACCACACCCGCCAGAGGCGCTCGTAGGCCGGCGGCAGCGGAACGCCTTGGGTCACCGCCGCCCGGGCCAGGTCGCGCATCCTGAGCTGAATCCAGACCACCGGCAGCCAGACCGCGCCCACGAAGACATAGAGCGCCAGGCTCGCGGCCGCCCAACCGTGCAGCAGCGGAACGCCCGTCATCGACGCCAGCCCCGCGCCGGTCAGCGGCTGGAGGACGACGGCGGTGGCGGTGAAGAGCGTGTCGGCGATGACCACGACGCCAGCGGTGTGCGCGATCAGGGCAGCATCGCGCGTGCGGTGCGCCATCAGCATGAAGAAGGCGATCCCCGCGCCGGTGCCAAGAAGCACCGTCGCGCCGACGACATGCAGGGTCTTCAGCAGCAGGTAGACGCTCATCGCTCATCCATCAAGGCCAGGGCTGCAAGCGCCAGGGCGGCCGCCGGAATGATCTTCACCAGCGGGCCGAGCGGATCGGCCCATAGTCCGGGCGTCCAGATGCTTGCCGCGCCGAGATAGGCGGCGCTGAGTGCGAGCATGCCCTTTAGCGCGGACGGCGCGGTTCGCCGCACCGCCACGCCGGCCGCCAGCGCCAGGTCGGCCACCGCGCCCCCCACCGCCAGCCCCCGCGCGAGACCTGCGTCAAACCCGGCCGACGTCAGGACGCGGGCTGCGGCAGGCAGGGCGGTCAGGCCGACAAGCCCCGATGCCGCCCAGAACGCGGCCAGCGTGGCGAGGGCGAGCGGCTTGACGAAATAGGCTCTGGCATGGCGGCGCTGCTCGACGCCGGTCGGATTGGCGCGGAGCGCGGTCTCGAGCGGGCGTGGCGCAAAGCCCAGCTTGGCCTCGGCGTCACGGCTCACCGCCCGGACGCCGGCGAGCAGCTGGCGCACGGAAGTCGAGCGCATCGGGCTGCGCCAGCCCAGCCAGCCCAGGGCATCGGCGGCACCGGCGGCCGCCCATCCCAGACCCGATGGGATCGCGACCAATGGCGCATCGGGCAGGCCCAGCCAGGCGCGCAGCGCTCGAAGAATCTCGCCGAGCGAGGTGTCGCCCGGCGCGGCAAGGTCGCAGGTGATTCTGCTGGGCGCCCCCGGCGGGACACTCCGAGCCACAGCCTCGGCCACGTCGTCGATCCACACCGTCTGGACGACCTGTGCGGGCGCCATCGCGAGGATCAGCCCCGGAAAGGCGGCAAGTCCGCGCAACAGACCGCTGCCGCCGTAGGAGGACGGACCAAGTACGAGCGCCGGGCGCAAGATCACCCAGTCGACGTCCGCGCCCCGCAACGCCTCCTCGCCCGCAAGCTTGGTGCGCGCGAAAGGCCCCTGAGCTGGCGCGAGGCCCGCCGCGGAGACGTGCACGATTCGGTGGGGTCCCACCTGGGCGCAGGCGGCCGTCATGGCGGCGAGGGCGTCCACATGCACCGCCTGGACGTCATCGCGTAAGCTGTCCTGCAGGACGCCGGCGCAGTTCACGAGTGCGCCCGCGCCGTCGAGGGCCGCCGCCCAGTCGGCAGGCGTGGCGCGCCGGACGTCGAGGGCGATCCATGCCGCCAGCGTCAGGCGACGGCGGGCGCTGGCCACGTCGCGTCCGATGCCGACCACCTCGTGGCCGTCACGCTGCAGCCGCAGCGCCACGGCTGTCCCGATCAGGCCATAGGCGCCGACGACGGCAATACGCATCCAGGCCCCCTCTCGCTCAGGACCCTAGCAGCCCCGATCCTCCGGGGAGACGGATTCGAACTCGCGTCGATGTGAAAAAACTTGACTCTGAGCTGATCCTATGTTCTCGTTTTGTTCATGTCCGAGCCGCTGGCCTCCAGACACGAGCAGATGCTGGGCGAATTCGCCGAGTGGCTGCACGCGTCGGCCCGCGAGGCGCACACCCGACTGATGGAAAGCGAGACGGCGGAAGACTTCGCCACCTACAACAACGCCCTGCACAAGCTCGGCCGGGGCCTGCGCCAGACGCTGGCCCTGCACAAGCGCTTCGCCGATGACCGCTTGCAGGGTGAGGCCCACGCTGCGGCCGAAGCGGCCGAGGCCCGCGACGAGGAAGTCCAGGCCCGCAGGGCCCGGATCGGCCGCGCCGTCGCCCGCCGGCTGGACGCCGCCTGGACCGAGACCGAGGACCTCGACGACAACGAGCGCTTCAACGAGGAACTCGCGCGCCTGAACGACCGCCTCGACGACCTGGCTGGCGCCGAAGACTTCCTCAACCTCGATCCCGAGGCCCTGATCGTCCAGCTCTGCGCGGCGTTCGGCCTCGACGTGCCTGCCCACATCGTCCAGACCCCGGCCATCGCGGCCCAAGCCGACGCGCCCAGGCCCGCCCCCAACGGGCACGACTCCTCTTAATTCCGCTCATCCCCGCGAACGCGGGGACCCAGGCTTTTTCGTTGCGGCGCCAAAGCCCGCACGACCTCGCCAAGTCCAACCTCGGAAACACAAAACACCTGGGTCCCCGCCTTCGCGGGGATGAGCGGAGGAGGGAACTCTTTCCGTGGAGACTGCGCATGTGCGCAGCCCTGAGCGCCCGCGCGGGCAAGAAAAAAGCCGGGCCCGAGGGCCCGGCCAGTTCATAGGGAGGAAACGCCCAGGAAGGGCAGAGGCGACAAAGCCGCCTCACCTCCACAATGTACGGTGCAGTGCACAACAACGCAAGGGGTTGCCGCCAAAAATCTGCGGAAAGCCCAGCCGATCCAGCAATTTCCTCGCTAATCCCGTGGCTTGAAGGTGGCGCGGGCGTCACGATCTTGGGTGCACCGCACAACGAGCAGGCGAATCCCCGAACCCCTGAGGCGATTACGCGCTGGCGGCGCAGCCCCGCCTGCCGTAGAAGCCCGCGGTCCCGCGCCCGCCCCATCTCCGAAGTCTCCCAAAGTCGTCATGTCCCTTCGCAACATCGCCATCATCGCCCACGTCGACCACGGCAAGACCACGCTCGTGGACCAGCTGCTCGCCCAGTCGGGCGTGTTCCGCGCCAACGAGGCGCACGCCGAGCGCGCGATGGACTCGAACGACCAGGAGCGCGAGCGCGGCATCACCATCCTGGCCAAGTGCACCAGCGTGCTGTGGCACGGGAAGGCCGGCGAGACGCGGATCAACATCATCGACACGCCCGGCCACGCCGACTTCGGCGGCGAGGTGGAGCGCATCCTGGGCATGGTGGACGGCTGCGTGCTGCTGGTGGACGCCGAGGAAGGCGTCATGCCGCAGACCAAGTTCGTGCTGGGCAAGGCGCTGAAGATGGGCCTGCGCCCGATCGTCTGCCTGAACAAGGTCGACCGCGCCCACGCCGATCCGGACCGGGTGCTGAACGACGCCTTCGACCTCTTCGCCGCCATGGGCGCCACCGACGAGCAGCTCGACTTCCCGCACCTCTACGCGTCCGGCAAGCAAGGCTGGGCCACGCTGGACATGGCCAAGCCGAACGACAACCTGGCGCCGTTGTTCGACCTGATCGTCGACCACGTGCCGCCGCCGGCCGCCGAGGCGCGCAAGGACCAGCCGTTCCAGATCCTGTCGGTGCTGATCGAGAACGACCCGTTCCTGGGCCGCCTGCTGACCGGGCGCATCGAGGCCGGCAAGGCCACGCCCGGCCTGCCGATCAAGGCGCTGAGCCGCGACGGCAAGGAGATCGAGCGCGGCCGGATCACCAAGGTGCTGGCCTTCCGCGGCCTGAAGCGCCAGCCGATCGACGAGGCCGAGGCCGGCGACATCGTCGCCATCGCGGGGCTCGCCAAGGCCACCGTCGCCGACACCCTGTGCGCCATGGAGCTCACCGAAGCGCTGCCGGCCCAGCCGATCGATCCGCCCACCATCTCGATGACCGTCAGCGTCAACGACAGCCCGCTGGCCGGGCGCGAAGGCGACAAGGTGCAGAGCCGCGTGATCGCCGCGCGCCTCTTGAAGGAGGCCGAGGCCAACGTCGCCATCCGCGTCGCCGAGACGTCCGAGAAGGACGCCTACGAGGTCGCCGGCCGCGGCGAACTGCAGCTGGGCGTCCTGATCGAGACCATGCGCCGCGAGGGCTTCGAAGTGTCGATCAGCCGCCCGCGCGTGGTCTACCAGACCGACGAGGCCACCGGCGACCGGCTGGAGCCGATCGAGGACGTGATGATCGACGTGGACGACGAGTTCACCGGCATCGTCATCGAGAAGCTCTCCGCGCGGAAGGCGGAGCTGAAGGACATGGGCCCGTCGGGCGCCGGCAAGACGCGCCTGTCGCTGATGAGCCCGTCGCGCTCGCTGATCGGCTACCAGGGCGAGTTCCTGACCGACACCCGCGGCTCGGGGGTGCTGAACCGCGTGTTCAGCCACTACGAGCCCTACAAGGGGCCCATCGACGCCGGCAGAAAGGGCGTTCTCGTCTCCAACTCCGACGGCGAGACGGCGGCCTATGCGCTCTGGAACCTGGAAGAGCGCGGCTTCATGTTCGTGGGCGCGGGCGAGAAGACCTACCAGGGCATGATCATCGGCGAGAACAGCCGCTCCGACGACCTCGACGTCAATCCGATGAAGGCCAAGCAGCTGACCAACGTCCGCGCCTCGGGCAAGGACGAGGCCGTGCGCCTGACCCCGCCGCGCCGCCTGACGCTGGAGCAGGCCATCGCCTACATCGAGGAAGACGAGCTGGTGGAGGTGACGCCCAAGTCCATCCGCCTGCGCAAGAAGGTCCTCAACCCCAGCTTCCGCAAGAAGCGGGTCAAGGAAGAGTAGCTAGGGCCGGGATGGTGAGCGGTGGGGGATCATCGCGACGAGTGCGTGGTCGGGGTCCTTGCGCACCACCACGTCCGCGAACGCCGCCGTCGGCGCGATGTGGTCGGTCAGGTTCACCAGGTTGATGGCCGTCCAGGCGGCCTCGATGTACGCCGCCCGCTGCGCCGGGTCGGCGACCTGGGCGATCAGGCTCTGCGGCTCGTTGGCGATGATCCGGTCTAGCCGGGCCAGGTACCAGGCCTTGGCGTGCCCGGCCGCCGCGTCGACATAGATCGAAAGCCCGAACCGCGCCCGCGCCTGCGGCGTCTGCAGCACGTTCACGCCCTCGACGATCACCACGCCCTCGGCCGCCACCGTCCGCGCCTCGCCGGGCACGATGTCGTAGGCGACGTGAGAGTATATCGGGCTCACCGCCGGCCGACCCTCGGCCAGGGCGTCCAGGAACGCGTGGAAGGCCCCGGTGTCGAAGCTCTCCGGGAAGCCCTTGCGATAGGCCAGACCCGCCGCCGTCAGGTCGCTGTTCGGCCTCAGGAAGCCGTCGGTCGGCACGATCTGGACCGGGACGTCCGGCAACGCAGCGCCAAGCCCCTCGGCGATCTGGCCCGACAGCGTGCTCTTGCCCGCCGCGACGCCGCCGGTCACGCCGATCAGGAACACAGGGCGCCCCGCCCCGAGCGCATCGCCCGCCCGGGCCGCCGCCAGGTCCACGAGCTGGACGAGGACGCCGCCGGCCATCGGCCTTACGCCGGCGTCACGTCGCCGCTGATCTCGCCGTCCGGCTGGGCGTTGGTGTGGATGTTGAGCACGATGCGCCCGGCCTGCAGCGCCGCCAGCAGGTCATCGAACGTGGCCTTCGATCGCACCAGCTGCGCGGCCGGCGCGAACGGCTGATCCTTCACCGTCACCGAGAACCCGTCGGCGGTGGCTGTGTAGCTGGGTCCGTACGGCAGGGGGAACAAGAGCTCCGCATCGTCGGCTGCGCCGTGGCTGTGCCCGGCGTAGATGTGCAGGTGGATCGGGCCCATCGGCGCCTTCTTCAGGCTGGCCGACAGCTGCTCCACGCTCAGGCCTGTGACGTCGAGGATGACGCTCACCGCCTGCGTGTCGGTGTCGAGCACGATGGTCGCCCGGCCGGTCGCCTTCGAGCCGGTGAGGGTCGGCGCCCTGTCGCCGCCGAGCACGGCGCGGAACCGGACTTCCTTGGCTGCCGCCGGTCCGGCGCTCAGCGCCAGCGCCATGAAAATGCCCGTGACGGCGCGCCAGATCATCTTGAAGGCCCTCGGCTTGCAGGGTTCGCTGAATGGCATTCGCCGCGACGATCCGCAATCAGCTGGACGCGGGCGTCACCGGCGTGACACGGAAAGGGACGAAGAGACCCCCATGAGCATCACCGCCGAGTCCGCCAAGCCGGCCCGCCACTATCCGACCTCGGCCGCCAAGTGCGCCGACCTGGTCGTCCACATCCTGGGCCTGACGCTCGCCCTGGTGGGCGGCGTGGTGCTGCTGGTGCTGGCGGTGCTCGCCCATTCGATCAGCGCGGTCGTCGGGGTCTCGATCTACGCCGCGGGTCTGCTCGCTATGCTGGGCTTCTCGACGGCCTACAACTTCGCCCACCACCGCCGTCGGCCCGCCCTGCGCAAGCTGGACCACGCCGGCATCTTCCTGATGATCGCGGGCTCCTACACGCCCTTCACGATCCACAACCTGCACGGGGCCTGGGCCTGGAGCATGACCGCCATCGTCTGGACGATCGCGCTGACCGGCGTGGCGCTGAAGCTGGCGCTGCCCCAGGTCCCGCGGCCGCTGTCCCTCACGCTCTACCTGTCGCTGGGCTGGCTGGTGCTGGTGGCCATCAAGCCGATGATCCAGAGCGTCGCCTGGTATGCGCTGGTCCTGCTGCTCGCTGGCGGCGTCCTCTATTCGACCGGCGTCATCTTCTACGTGAACAAGAAGCTGAAGTTCGCCCGCGCCATCTGGCACGGCCACGTGGTGGCCGCCGCGGCCACCCACTGGGCGGCGGTGCTGCTGGGCGTGGTGCTGGCGACCCGCTAGGCCATCGCCGAAGCCGCGCCGGCGCAACCCACGCCGCCCGCGCCGAAGCCCAGGAGAGTGAGAGCCCAGGCCGCCGGCTCGGGCGCGTCACTCGGCCCGGGCTGGGCGTCCGGCGCCACGTGCAGTGCGTCAGCGACGCCTTTGGCGCGAGTGGGCCTAGTAGCGCCGCTCCATGAAGACGTCGGCGCGGACGTATTCGGTCGCCACCGGCGCGAGGTCGCAGAAGCCGGTCGCGCGGTAGAGCGCCAGGGCCGGGGCGAGGCTCGAGTTGGTCTCCAGGTAGAGCCTGGGTGCGCCATCCTCGGCGCCGGCCTCGATGCAGCGCTCCATCAGCGCCCGGCCCAGGCCGGAGCCGCGCAGGGTCTCCGACACCGTCATCTTGGCCACTTCGTAGCCGCCATCCGCCATCTTCAGGAGCGCCACGCAGCCCATCGCCTGGTCGTCCTCGATCGCCATGAAAATCCGCCCGCCCTTGGCCAGGACCTTGCCCTGCGGGTCGTCCAGCACCTCGCGGTCCTTGGCCTCCAGGATGAAGTACTTGGAGATCCAGGCCTCGTTCAGGGCCTTGAAGGCGGCCGCGTGGTGCGGTTCGAACTCGACGATCTGCATGGCCGCCCCTTAAGTCTAGGCGAAGCTCCGCCGCCTGCAGATGATGTGATGCCAAACCCGATATTCTCAACCCTGCCGACCACCATCTTCGAAGAGATGAGCGGCTTGGCGCGGTCGACCGGCGCCATCAACCTGGGCCAGGGCTTCCCGGAGGACGCCGGGCCGGAGGCCATCCGCGCCAAGGCCGCCGACCTGGTGCTGAACGGCTACAACCAGTACCCGCCGATGCCGGGCCTGCCGGAGCTGCGCCAGGCGGTCGCCGCCCACTACGGGCGAACCCAGGGCCTGGACCTCGACTGGCAGGGCGAGGTCACCATCACCTCGGGGGCCACCGAGGCGCTGGCGGCGGCTTTCCTGGGCCTGATCGAGCCCGGCGACGAAGTGATCGTCTTCCAGCCGCTCTACGACAGCTACCTGCCGATCATCCGCCTGGCCGGCGGGATCCCGAAGCTGGTCAGCCTGCACCCGCCGCACTGGCGCTTCGACCGGGCGATGCTGGAGGCCGCGTTCAGCGACAAGACCCGCTACCTGGTGCTGAACAACCCGAACAACCCGGCCGGCGTCGTGCTGCCGGACGAAGACCTGGCGCTGCTGGCCGAGCTCTGCGTGACGCACGACGTCACCGCCATCTGTGACGAGGTCTGGGAGCAGGTGGTGTTCGGCAACGCCCGCCACCGGCCGTTGATCGCCTATCCCGGCATGCGCGAGCGCTGCGTGAAGATCGGCTCGGCCGGAAAGATGTTCGGCCTCACGGGCTGGAAGGTGGGCTTCATCGCCGCCGCGCCGCCGCTCACCCACACCCTGGCCCGCGCCCACCAGTTCCTGACCTTCACCACCGCCACGCCGCTGCAGGCGGCGGTCGCCTGGGGCCTCGACAACGCCGGCGACTGGTTCGAGACCATGCCCGCCGACCTCGCCCGCTCCCGCGACCGCCTGGCCGCCGGCCTGAAGCGCGAAGGCTTCGCCGTCCTGCCGACCCAGGGCACCTACTTCGCCTGCATTGACCTGCCGGCCTCCGGAATCGCCGAGGGCGACCGCGACTTTTGCCTGCGTTCGGTGAAGGAGGCGGGCGTGGCCGCGATCCCGGTCTCGGCGCTCTACGAGGAAGAGCCCGTCACCTCGATCGTGCGCCTGTGCTTCTCCAAGTCCGACGCGACCCTCGACGCCGGCATCGAACGCCTGGCCAAGGCGCGGGATTTGTCAGTCAACGCGACGGCGTC
>Ga0308175_100001636_pt1 | contig 15168 bp, 8 predicted proteins | sample PhyCR1_3_FD_203893 | JGI IMG/M metagenome (GOLD analysis project Ga0308175, IMG submission 203893) | Soil microbial communities from UC Gill Tract Community Farm, Albany, California, United States - DLSLS.C.R1 | ecosystem: Environmental > Terrestrial > Soil > Agricultural land | place: USA...
ATCAATGCCTGCCCGACTTCGGCCATCGTACCGTCGCCGGATGGCGGATACGAACTCGACGCGCGGCTTTGTATTTCATACTTCACGATCGAGCTGCGCTCCGTGGTACCCGAGCCACACCGAATGCCGATCGGGAACAACGTTTTCGGTTGCGATATCTGCCAGGACGTCTGCCCGTGGAACCGACGGGCGCCTGACACCGACGTGCAGGCGTTTCGTCCCCGAGATGAGGCGGCGCCGCCGCTCGAGCGCCTGGCCACGCTGGGCGAAGCGGAATTCCGCGAAATGTTCCGTGGCACTCCGGTTACGCGCGCGAAATATTCGGGATTTCTAAGAAATGTGGCGATCGCAATGGGAAATGCGCGGTTGCTGAAATTTCGCGAACCGCTCGAGAAGCTGGCGCAATCCGAAGACGCGCTGGTTGCGGAGCACGCGCGGTGGGCGCTTGATCGGCTCGCAGTCAATTGACATTTTCGCCAGAGTTTATATGATGGCTGCCACGTCAAGGGTTACGCAGGAGGCGTTTCATGTCGACATGGCGGGTGCTTTCCATTTTCTCGCTTACCACTCTGGCAATTTGGGGACAGGAGTTCCGCGCGACCGTGCAGGGAGTTGTTACCGATCCTTCCGAAGCAGGGATACCCGGCGCGACCGTGGTTTTGAGGAATACCGCGACTGGTATTGAGCGCCAGGAGAATCCGGACCAGAGCGGTCATTATCTTTTTTCGTACGTGGATCCGGGCTCCTATTCGCTGACAGTGAGAGCGCCGGGATTCAAGACCGCGGTGCGCGACGGCATTCAGGTGAGCATCAACGACAACCTGAGGATCGACATGCAGCTCACGCTGGGGCAATCGGCCGAAACGGTGCAGGTGACGGCGGATGTCGCTGCGGTTCAGGCGGAATCGTCATCGCTTGGCTCAGTGATCAGCCGCACGACCGTGGACATGCAGCCGCTGAAGGGACACAGCAGCCTTTTCCTTTACATGGATGCGCCCGGAGTGGTGGGCAACCGGTACCTGGAAGACACGCGGCCTACGGATACGGGAACAAACGTTCTGTTTACCGCGAATGGATCGCCGCCGGCAACGGGCGAGGTCTCGGTGGATGGAGTGTCGAATACGGTGAACGTGGGACGCGGCCTCTATCTTTCGCCGTGGGTGCCTTCGACGGAGGCGGTTCAGGAGATCAAGATCATCACAGGAACGCTGCCTGCCGAATATGGACGCGCGGCGGGCGTATTCACGAACGTGGTGATTAAATCGGGCACGAACAGCCTGCACGGATCGCTTTACGAATACCTTCGCAATTCCGCGGTGGACGCGAACCTGTTTTTCCAGAGGGGGCTGGGACAGAAGCTGACTCCGTACTCGACCAATTATTACGGCGGAAGCGTGGGGGGCCCGGTCTGGATTCCGCATCTGTATAACGGCAAGGACCGCACGTTCTTTTTCTTCAGTTACGAAGGCGCGCATGAAGGAAACGGGCAGGGGCCGAGCCTCTCGGTACCGACGACTCTGATGCGCGAGGGGAATTTTTCGCAGTTCAGTGGCGCGATCTACGATCCGTTCTCAGTGCACACGCTCAACGGCATCCCGACGCGCGATCCCTTGCCGGGAAATATTATTCCGCTTTCGAGGCAGGACCCGGTGGCGCAGAAGATGCTGAATTACTGGCCTACGCCCAATAACCCAAACGTGAACCCGGCCACGCCCTGGATCAACGACTATGTGCAGGGCAGCAAGTGGCCGACGATCAATAACGTCTGGGTGATGAAGTTTGACCAGAAGCTGGGCGACAAGCATCAGATCTATGTCAGAGCCAACCATGGCGTCGGGTTCTTCAACTTCAATTACGACTTTCCGGGAATTGCGACGCCCGGACGCAATGTTGTACATCGCCCGAACGCAGGCCTGGCAGTGGACGACACATACCTGATCAGCCCGAGCACGGTTCTGGATACTCGGCTGGGCTATACCTATGGCAAGGAAGAGCAGCAGCCTTATTCGGCGAACTTCGATCTGGCGTCGCTTGGCTTCCCGCAGTCGTTCGTAAATTCGACCCAGTTCAAAAATTTTCCGACGGTGAGCGTCAGCGGTTTCGAGACGCTCGAAGGCGGCGTCGGATGGAAGGAGCAGCCAGGCTACAACTACTCGCTGCAATCGAACCTCTCGATGCAGCGCGGCAAGCACTTCATGAAGACCGGGATGCAGATCAACCTGCTGCGCGGCAATTTTATAAGCAACACCTATCCTTCAGGCAATTTCAGTTTCGCCCCGAATCAGACCGGAGGACCTCAGGCTAATCTGCCGGCCACCGGCACCGGTCTGGCGATGGCGTCATTTCTGTACGGATTTCCGAACAGCGGGTCGGTGGAATCCGACACGGGCGTTTCACTCGAGAACGTGTACTACGGGATTTTCTTTCAGGACGACTACCGGCTTACTCCGAAACTGACGCTGAACCTCGGGCTGCGGTGGGAGTATCAGACACCGACTACCGAGCGTTACAACCGCACTACCCGCGGATTCGCGTATAACACTCCCAGCCCGCTTCAGGTACCGGGGTTGAATCTTACCGGCGGTCTGCTGTATGCGGGTATTGGCGGCCTGCCTCGTGAAATCTACAATTCGGACCTGAACAATTTTGGCCCGCGAATCGGACTGGCCTGGAGCCTGAACGCGAAGACGGTGATCCGCTCGGGGTATTCGCTGACTTACATCCCGCTGGTCGGTATGGTTTATCCGACCGGCTACAGCAACACCACACCGATGGTGACCACGCAGGATGGATATACGCCGTATAACGTTCTGAGCAATCCGTTCCCGAACGGACAACTGCCGGCAGTGGGAAATTCGCAGGGACTCGCGACGCTGATCGGCCAGACCGTGCAGTTCGTGAATCCTTCGGACCGCACTCCGATGTTCCACAACTGGCACTTCGATCTGCAGCGGGAGCTTGCGCCCCAGACGCTGCTCACGGTGTCTTATGTGGGCAGCCGGGCTTATCACCTCTCGGCGGCGCCGACGGACTTTACCGGTGCGATCAATCAGAATCTGAACGCGCTGAATCCGCAGTATCTTTCAATGGGCTCGGCGCTGGTTCAGAACGTTCCGAACCCGTTCTACGGGATCATTACGAACGGAGCGCTTGCGGGACAGACGGTTCAGAGGCTGCAACTGCTCAAGCCGTACCCGCAATATACTGGAGTGACTCGCATTGCGCCGGCATTCGGCAACTCCCACTACGAAGCGCTGCAGATGCAGCTCGAAAAGCGGACGTCGCATGGCGTGACAGCGCTGGTGGCGTATACGTTCGCCAAAAACCTGAGCGACCTGACGAACGCCGATAATCCTTACAACCGGCAGGCGGAAAGGTCTTATGCGTCGTTCGACGTACCGCAGCGGCTCACCACAATGGTGGCGTGGGATCTGCCATTCGGCCGCGGGCGCAGGTTCGGGGCAAACTCGCCGCGCGTGGTGAATTTCATCGCCGGCGGCTGGACGCTCTCGAACTTCAATACGTTCCAGGCGGGATTCCCGCTCGCGTTTGGGCTTGCGAAATGCACGGCCGGAGCAAACAGTTGCCGTCCCAACGTGGTTGGAGATCCGTCGCAGGGCGTATCAGGATCGATCGAGAGCCGGCTTTCGAATTACTTCAACACCAGCGCATTTGCGCAACCGGCGGATTTTACGTTCGGCAATGCAAGCCCTTATATCGGGACGGTGCGTTCGCCCGGGATGAATAATTCGGATACGACGATAGCCAAGGACTTTCCGTTCACCGAAACGGCGAAACTGCAGTTCCGGGTATCGATGTTCAACACGCTGAACCACCCGGTATTCGGAGCACCGGGGGTGACGCTTGGAAACGCGAATTTCGGCAAGATCTCGAGCCAGGCGAACGTGAGCCGCCAATTCGAGTTTGCGGCGAAGATTATTTTCTGAGCAGGAGATCGGAGCAGCGACTTCCGTCAGAGTCGCTGCCCGCCTGTTTCGATGCGATGGCCGGCACGCCGGCGTTCAGATGTCCTGTTGATAAAACTGGAGGCAAACGCCGGAAGGAACGACCATGTGGAATTCACGGCGTCCCCAGAATTTCACCTCAAGTGGACCGACTCGCGCCGGCGCGTTTTGATATATGCGGTAGAGCGCATCGAGATCCGATACGCCAATACTGAAGCTCGCGTTGTCTGCCCACTCGCGATTCGCGTTTTCGATGAGAGTAAAAGAGACTTTCTCGCGCTGAATGCCGGCCGCTCCGGCCGCCTGCCAGACGATCGAAAAGCCCAGGTGACCGGTATAGAACTCGAGCGCATCGGCCAGACTCCCGCCCGTCGGAATCATCGGGGTGATCGAGAGCAGGGCCGGGGTCATCAGCGCCGGTCGTTGCCGGGAGCGTAATCCTCGAAGCTGGAGCTTGCAGCCGCGGCGCGCTTGCGGTACTCGTCGAGCCGGGTGCGCTCTTCGGCATCAGCCAGCGCCTTGATGCTGAGGCCGATTTTCCGCTCGGCTTCGTTCATGCGGATGATCTTGAAATCCATCTCATCGCCGGGCGTAAGTGGCGGCGGATCCGTACGGCGGCCGCTCCAGCCGGGGACTTCCGAGAAGTGGCAAAGACCTTCCACGCCTTCCGCCAGTTCCACGAAGGCGCCGAACCCGGCGAGACGCAGAACTTTGCCGCGAACGCTATCGTTCACGTTATGGCTCTGGAAGAAAGTCTCCCAGGCGTCCGGCTGCAACTGCTTGACGCCGAGCGAGAGCCGTTTGTTTTTCGAATCGATGGCGAGAATCGCCGCCTGGACGATGGAGCCTTTGCGCAGGATCTCGCTCGGATGTTTAACGCGCCTGGTCCACGAAAGATCAGAGATGTGGACCAGCCCGTCGATGCCTTCCTCGATCTCGATGAAGGCCCCGAACTCGGTCATATTGCGAACACGACCCTCGACTACGGAACCTACACTGTACCGCTGATCGATCGTGCTCCAGGGATTCGGTTCGAGTTGTTTCAATCCGAGAGAGATACGCCGTTCTTTGGAGTTCACGTCGAGGACGACGGACTCGACCTGATCGCCCGGGTGGACCACCTTCGAAGGGTGCTTCATCCGCCGCGACCACGTCATCTCACTGATATGGATCAGGCCTTCGACCCCGGGCTCGAGTTCGATGAATGCGCCGTAATCGGTGACGCTGACGACTCTTCCTACGGCTTTTGCGCCGATCGGGTAGCGTTCCGTCACGCCTTCCCACGGATCGGGCGCAAGCTGTTTGATACCGAGCGAAACGCGTTCTTTGGAGGAATCGAATTTGAGCACCATGACGGTGATCTCGTCACCGACATGCAGCACTTCGGCCGGATGAGAGACGCGCCCGTAGGAAATGTCCGTCACGTGAAGCAGGCCATCGATGCCGCCCAGATCGATGAATGCCCCGTAATCGGTCAGATTTTTGACCGCGCCGGTCAGCACGGCGCCGGGCTGGAGCATCTCGAGCGTGACGTGCTTGCGGGCTTCGATCTCCTCCTGAACGGCGAGTTTGCGAGAAACGACGATGTTGCCGCGCTTGTGATTCAGTTTGACGATTTTGACCGGGACATCCTGGCCCACGAACTGATCCACATTGCGCACGGGCCGAACGTCGATCTGCGAACCCGGCATGAATGCGCGAACGCCGACATCGACCGACAAGCCACCTTTTACACGCCCCAGCACACGTCCGCTGACGGTGAGCTGATCCTGCATCGCGTGCTCGAGATTGTCCCAGATCTTCAGCCGGGCCGCTTTCTCATGCGACAGCAGTACGTACCCTTCGGAAGTCTGGCCGTTTTCGACCATGACTTCGACTACATCTCCGGGGCGAACCGTCACGTTGCCCTGAACATCGGTGAACTCGCTCAGTGGCGCCACGCCGTCGGATTTGTAACCGAAGTCGATAAAGACATCGGCCCCGGAAATCTTGAGTACCTTTCCTTCCAGCACTTCGTGGCGCGAAGGAGGAGCCAGGTGACTATAGTCTTCGAGTAAATGTTGGTATTCTTCCGGGTCGACGCTTCCCGAAGGTGGCGCGATCGATTCCGTTATCTCGTTTTCAGTCAAGGCCGGGCTCCGACGTACCCTGAAGTCGTTGACGCAGGATAAAACAGCGAATATTCAGGATTCTATCAACTATAGGGACGGTTTCGACCTTTTGTCAATGCGCCTGCGGAGGCTCTGGAAATCGCTGATGGGCCGCTTGCGCCTACCAGTCGAGAATCGCGCCATCGGCGGCGCGCACCGTCATCGCGTGAATTATTTCCTGCCGGAACGGATGTTTGGCCGCGGCGGCTTCGTTCACCTCGATGCCGAGTCCCGGTACGTCTACCGGCAACCAGTAACCGCCCTCGCTTCGGAGAGAATGCTGGACCACTTCCCAACGCCACGGCACGTCGGCCAACATGTCCTCCTGAATCAGGAAGTTGGGCGTACTCAGGTCGAAATGGAGCGCGGCGGCGTTGGCGACGGGACCGAGCGGGTTGTGGGGCGCGACGCCCATCGTCCAGCTTTCGGCCATGGCGGCGATTTTCTTCGCTTCGAGCAGTCCCCCGCAATGGCACAGGTCCGGCTGGATGACGTGACATGCCTGTTTTTCAATCAGTTCGCGGAACTCGTGGCGCGTGACCAGGCGCTCTCCAGTGGCAATGGGAACGGGACTCGCGCGGCGAACCTCCGCCATCACCTCGACGTTCTCCGGAGGAACCGGCTCCTCAATGAAATACGGCCGATACGGAGCGAGAATCCGGCAGAATTCAATGGCATTTCCCAGCGAATGCCGGCCGTGGCAATCGATCATGATGTCGATCGAATCACCGACAGCAAGCCGGATCGCCTCCATCATCTTTTCGGCGTAGCGGTACGCCGCGATGGAATTGAGCGGTTCGGTGGGAGGGGTGATCAGGACTTTGACTGCGGTATACCCCCGGGCGACAACTTCGAGCGCACGGTCCACGAAAACCTGCGGATCGGCCTGCATTTGGGATTCATAAACAGCGCGCATGTCGCCGCCGCCGAGATGCGTGTACATGCGGACGCGGTCGCGGACGGCGCCGCCGAGGAGCTTATAGACAGGAACTCCGAGCGATTTGCCGAGAATGTCGTGGCACGCCTGCTCGATCCCGGAGATCGCGGACATTCCGATAACTCCGAGGCGCCAGAAAGATTGCCGGTAGAGCTTCTGGTAGATGAACTCGATTCGCGTGGGATCCTCGCCAATCAGCATGGGCGCGAAATCCTCGACGCATCCGGCGACGGCCCGGGTCTTCCATTCGAGGGAGCATTCGCCCCAGCCGTAGAGGCCTGCCTGGTCGGTATCGACCCGGACGAACACCCAGTTGCGCATTTCCGCGTTCGAGACCACCGTGCGCACGGAGGTGATCTTCATCTACCCGCACCGTTCATACTCGTGAATTGACGCTTCAGCTTACACTGCGGCGAGCCGCCGCCCTTTTTGGGCTGGCGATCGTTTGTGCCCTGTACTTCGCGAACCTGACGGGGATGGGGATGGTGAGCGCCGATGAGCCGCGGTATGCGGAGATCGGACGCGAAATGGCGGCTTCGGGAGATTGGGTGACGCCACACCTCTGGGGAAAGCCGTGGTTTGAAAAACCCGCGCTGCTCTATTGGATGACCGCGACCGCCTTCGGTAGCGGACTCGGGCCGGACCTTGCGCCGCGAGTTCCCGTGGCGGCGCTCAGCGTTGCGTTCCTTGTCTTCTTTTGGGTAAGGCTGAGATCCGAATGGGGGGAAGAAACGGCCTGGTATGGGGCAGCAATGCTTGCCACGTCCGTCGGGTGGCTGGCATACAGCCATACGGCGGTAACGGACCTGCCGATGTCTGCATTCTTTTCGGCTGCGGTGATGTTTGTGGTTTCCTCGAATCCGCGCTGGATCGCGTGCGGGATTTGCCTGGCCATCGCGGCATTGGGCAAAGGACTCGTGCCGCTCGTTCTGTTTGTTCCGGTTCTCGCGATGAGTCTGGCATCCGGGGAGACGAGACCGTCGCCTGGGCGCGGCATCGCGGCAACAGCGGCATTTCTCGTTATTGCGCTCCCATGGTACGTTCTCTGCACCGTTCGGAATGGCGCGGAGTTTCCGCGTGTTTTCTTCCTCGAGCAGACCTTCGGACGCTTCCACTCCGATGCGCTGCAGCACGCGCAGCCGTGGTGGTTCTATGCGCCCGTGGCATTGCTGCTGCTTTATCCCTGGTTTCCTCTGCTTGGTTGTCTCAAGGCCGCCGTGCGGGATCACCGGACGCGCACGCTGGCGGCGGTCCTGATCTTCGGATTTGTCTTCTTCTCGGCGATGAAGAACAAACTTCCCGGCTATCTGCTGCCTCTGCTTCCGGCAGCGTGCGTTCTGATGGCCGTCGGATATGTCAAAGCCGGACGCCCCGCATGGGCGCCGGCTGCAGCGATCTCGCTGCTGGGCCTGTTACCCGTCGCCGCGAAAGTAGTTCCCGAGGCGCTCGCCAGCGGAATTCGCAGAGCCCACTTCGGCGGCTCGGCGCTCGCGTTTCCGGTTCTCGTGGCGATCGGAATTGCGCTGATCACTCGATTTTTCGCGCGCGGCATGTACCGGCAGGCCATTGCGGGATCGCTCGCAGCCGCTACCCTGCTCTGGTTTCAGTTCGCCGTTTTTCCGGCTATCGACCAGGCTGCTTCCGCGCGGCCGCTCTGGCGTGAGCACCATCCGGATTGCGCGCCGCCCGTATCCCGCAGCCTGTTATACGGACTCCAGTACTATGCGGGCAGAAGTCTGGCCCCCTGTGAGCAGGGATTTATTGACCGGCCGGAGTCCCCGCTGATAGGGTACTGAAAGACGCTGACATGATCCTTCCAGGCAGCTACGTCGCCACCCTTTTGATTCTTGTGCTCAGCATGATCTGCTGGGGCTCCTGGGCCAACACGTATAAGTTGTGCCCACCCAAATGGCGATTCGAACTGTTCTATTTCGATTTCGCGATCGGGGTTTTCATTGCGGCCATCATCGCGGCGCTCACTTTTGGGAGTCTGGGGTGGGATGGTTTTTCCTTCCTGGATGATCTCCGGCTTGCCGGCAAACGGTCGGATGCGCTGGCGTTCCTGGCGGGAGTGATTTTCAATCTGGCGAACATGCTGCTGGTGGGCGCCATCGCGATTGCGGGCATGGCGGTGGCGTTTCCCGTGGGAATCGGCATCGCTCTCATCGAAGGCGTGATTCTGAACTATTTTCTGAATCCGGTCGGCAATCCCGCGTTTCTGTTTACCGGGGCGGGCGTCATCATGCTCGCCATCGTTTTCGACTCTCTTGCGTATCGCAATTATGCGATGGCCGCTTCGGTCGCAGCGGCCCAGCAGGGAAAAACAAGAACTACAAAACGGAAGACCGGCGGCAAGGGAATCGCGATCAGCATTATCAGCGGCCTGCTGATGGGTGTGTTTTATCCTTTCGTGGAAATGGCGCGCGCCGGAGAGACCGGGCTCGGGCCTTACTCGATCGCATTCATATTCGCTCTTGGGGTGCTGCTCTCGACTTTTGTGTTCAATCTCTTTTTCCTCAATCTGCCGCTTCAGGGAAAACCGATCGATATCTTCGACTACTTCAAGGCAAGAGTGAAGACTCACTTGTTCGGCATCGTCGGTGGCATGATCTGGCTCGCAGGAGGGGTGTCGAATTTCGTGGCCGCGCGGGCGGAAGGCCCGGCGCAGGTGGGGCCGGCCGTGAGCTATGCGATCGGCCAGGGAGCGACGATGATCAGCGCGTTATGGGGACTGATTCTGTGGAAAGAGTTCGCGGGCGCCGATGGCCGCGTCCGCGCGTTTATCACTGTCATGTTTTTCCTGTTCGTCGCCGGGCTGGCGCTGGTGTCATCCGCGCCGCTGTTCGGAAACCGATAGCGAATCCGGGCTAGCGGCCTTTCAGGCTTAGCGGCGGCAACCATGGGCCGACCATTTCACGCTTCCACCAGTTGCCGTTACGCCGCCGTTCCTCGAAAGTCGTGAACCGATATTGATAAACGTTCGCGCGGATGTGCGCCGGCGGCGTTCCACCGAACGGGTCCCGTTCCATCAACGCCAGAACGGGTTTCGAACCATCCAGCAGCTTCAGGATAAAACGCAGAGCCCACGGACTCTCGTGGTACGTGCCCAGGGCGGCGAACCACATCTGCCAGTCGAGCCGGGGCTGAAGCGGCTGGATCCATCCCGGTGCGCGATTCAGCGGACCCGCTTTATACCGGAAAACGTACGGCTGCCAGGTAACCCCATCTCTCGAACCTTCGATCTCGATTTCCGGCCGGGTGGTGGTCATCACGGCGAACAGGCCATATCCGTTGACGATCCCGAAAGGCGCGGCGGCATCTGCGATCCTTCGGAGCGCTCGCGGGGCTGAGCCGAACATGGCCATGAGTTGCGTACTGGAAAGCAACATGATCGCGACGAACAGCGCGGCGGTGACAAAGCGATTTGCGTGCGCCGAAGACGTTGTTGCAGGAGCAGGGCGTCGGAACAAGCGGCGCCAGAACGCGTCATCCAGCAGAAAGAGCGCCAGGGCAATCGCGAGCAGATTAAAAAACGTGTAGTTGCCGGTGAGGAAAATCAACAGTTGAAGAAGTATCGTTCCCAGTGCCGCGATCTGCTTCAGACGGCGGGGGCCGAACATCAGCAGCGGCAGCCCCAGCTCCACCACAAAGGTGAAGACCGTTGAACTCTTCTGAAACCAGAGTGGCAGCTTGAACATGTACCAGGCGAGCGCGGTGGGAAGCGGCTGCGTCTGATAGTGATACGAGAGCGCCGTGAGATTGCGCCACGTGGGATCGCCGCTTTGCAGTTTCACCAGCCCGGACTCAAACATGAGCCGGAAGATCAACCACTGAAACAGCCAGATGCGCGGCCACACCGGACGAAGAAAGATGACGAGGAATCCGGCTTCGAGCAGCAGCAGGTCCCACTGAAAAGACATGAACACCTGCCCGGCCATGACGATCGAAAGATAGTAGAACCAGAGGAGAGCGAACGCCGCTTTGACGTAGCCGCCTTCAGGACGCCGCGCAACCGCCGCGACCAGCGCGATCGCGAACCCACCCCATGCGATCGAGAGGATCGTGTAATCGCTGTGGGCCCACCAGAAGAGAGTTGGAAGGCGCCAGAATACCGAGCCGCCATAATTGGCGCGCACCGCCCGGAGAAAGTCTCCCACCGGAAGAATGCCGTTGGAGCCGACCAGTCCCCGGGCCTGCATTCCGAATGACGCGAAGGCCACGGCGTATATGAGCGCGATCGCGCGCGCGAAGATCGCAGTTGAAATATAGTACGAGGGCGGCTCGATCGAGCGGCCCCAAAGCAGGCGAGTTACACGATAACCGGCGTTTCGATGCGCCGCAATCAGAGCATACGCCGCCTCGGAGAAAAATGCGAACCCGGGAATCTTCCTGTAAGCCCAGGCCGCCCAGGAATACGCCGGAAATGCGGAGAGAAGCTGGAAAACCGCGGCGGCGCCCTGATAGCGCTGGCCGTTGTCGAGAAGCTGAATCCGCGAGCGCGCGTCCTCCAGGGGAATTCCAGTGAGGAGATTGCTGCCGGCCTGATACGGCCTGTATTCTACGGAATCGCCCGTGAGCCTGCGCCAGAAATCGACCCACAGGCGGCAAAACGAGCAGTCGCCGTCGAAGATGACAATCTTTCCGCCCCCGTGTGTCACGTTTTTACCGTGACACACGGGCTCGCGATTTATCCCGCGAGCATCAGCGCCCGCGGTATGGAACAGCGCAGATCACGCTTCCACGGTGACGCTCTGGGGCAGGGGTTCTTCCGTCAGACCCCGATCGGACCGCACATCATCGAAGAACGGATAGAGAGCCGGCAGAACGATCAGCGTCAGCAGCGTCGAGGTGATCAGTCCACCGATGACGACAACCGCGAGCGGGCGCTGCACTTCCGACCCAGGCCCTGTAGCGAACAGGAACGGAATCAACCCCAGTGCGGCGACCGATGCCGTCATCATGACGGGCCGGAACCGCATCCGGGCGCCTTCTTTGATGGCTTCGAAAAGGGGCGTGCCGGTTCCCCGGAGACTCCGGATGTAGGACACCAGAACAACGCCGTTCAGCACCGCAATGCCCCACAACGCGATGAAACCAACCGAGGCCGGAACCGAAAGATACTCTCCCGTGAGATATAGAGACACGATGCCGCCTATGGATGCGAACGGCAAAACGAGAATGATGAGAGTCGCGAGCCGGACGGAGCCGAACAGAAGAAAGAGCAGAAAGAAGATCGCGCCGATCGTGATGGGAACGATGATCATCAGGTGATGCAGGGCTCGTTCCATGTTCTCGAACTGGCCGCCCCACGAGAGTGAGTATCCGGGAGGCAGAGTCACCTGGCGCTTCACGCGATCCTGAAGCTCTGCGACGAAGCCACCGAGATCGCGGTCCTGCACATTGACGCCGACCACGATTCGCCTCTTGCCGTCTTCGCGGCGGATCTCCGCGGGTCCTTCTTCAAGGCGGATCTTCGCCAGTTCATGCAACGGCACTTTCGCGCCGGAAGGCGCATCGATGATCATGCTGCGGATGGCGGGGAAGTTATTTCGCAGCGACTCCGGCAGCCGGACTACAGCTTCGAACCGCCTCTCGCCTTCGTAGATTTCCGTGACCGGCTTTTCTCCGATGGCGCTTTCGATGATGTCGTTAACATCGGAGGCGTTCAGCGACTGGCGGGCAATTGCCTGCCGGTCGATCGTCATATTGAGATACTGCGCGCCGCCCACCTTCTCGATGCGCATATCGCGATAGCCGCGAACCGTACTGGCGACCTTGGCGATCTCGTCGGCCTTCTTGATGAGAGTATCCAGATCCTCTCCGAAGACCTTGATCGCGATGTCGGCCTTCACGCCCGTGACCATTTCATCCACGTTGTCCGAGATCGGCTGGGACATGACCACGTTGATGCCGGGCAGCGCCGGCCCGAGTTTTTCACGGATTTCCTTCGCGATATCCTCCTGGGTCAGTCCGCCTCTTTCTTTTATGGGCTTCAGATTCGCCATGCTGTCATCCTGATTGGGGCCTGCGGGGTCCGCCGGGGACTCGCCGCGTCCAAGCCGGGAGACCACGTCGCCGTCGACGCCAGGAATCTGGCTCAGGATCTTCGTGACCCGCATCTCGGTTCGGATCGACTCGTCAAGAGATATGCTCGGCACGCGGTCGAGATTCGGCGAAAGCGTGCCCTCCTGCATTTCGGGAATGAAGGAAGTCCCAAGATAAGGGACGAGCAGACCCGAACCGACCAGCACGAGGACAGCGCCAAGAATGGTTTTCTTCTGGTGCCGAAGAGCGAAATTCAGCAGGAACGTGTATGGGCGCTTCAGTATCCGGACGGCGAACGTGTCCTTTTCAGACCCGGGGCGCAACAGCCAGGAGGCGAGCGCAGGAGACAAAGTGACGCAAACGAGGAGCGATACCGTAAGAGCAATCGCGATGGTATAGGCGAGTGGCGAGAACAGCTTGCCTTCCACGCCCTGAAGAGTCATCAGAGGGAGAAAAACCAGGACGATGACGGCAATCCCGAACGTAACCGGCGTGATGACCTCGGTTACTGCTTCGAATACTACCTGCATCCGGCGTTCGCGAGGCCGGTGGCTCAGTTTCCCGAAGACATTCTCCACAATCACGACAGACCCATCCACCATCAAACCGATAGCGATGGCGAGCCCACCAAGGGACATCAGGTTTGCCGAGAGCCCGACCTTGTTCATGATGATGAACGTGATGAGCGGGGTAAGAATCAGCGTGGCGACGACGATCAGGCTGGAACGGACGTCGCCAAGGAATACGAACAGAATGATGATGACGAAGATAATGCCTTCGATGAGAACTTCCGTTACGGTATGAAGAGCGTCGTTGACCAGCCGCGTCCGATCATAGAAGGGAACGATTTTCAGGCCATCCGGCAATTCGCCCTGGCGATTGATCTGGTCCACGCGCGCCTTGACTCTGCCGACAATGTCTCTCGCGTTGCCTCCGGCGATCATCTGCACGATGCCGCCCGTCTCCTCTGAATAGCCCCCTTTCACGACGGCGCCATATCGCACCTGATGCCCGAGCTGCACTTGCGCCACATCCCGGATATAGACGGGGGTTCCGCGAAACGCCTTCAGCACAATGGACCCGATGTCGTCGAGATGGCTGATCAGACCGACGCCCCGAACCAGGAATTGCTCCGGCCCTTGTGGGAGCACGCCGCCGCCGGAGTTGGCGTTATTGCGGACGAGCGCGTTGCGAACATCCTCGATGGAAATGCCGTAATAGCGCAGGCGCACTGGATCCACCAGAACCTGATATTGCTTCACGAACCCGCCCACCGAATTCACGTCAGCAACGCCCGGAATCGATCGAAGAATCGGCCGCACGACCCAGTCCTGGATTGTTCGCCTTTTGGTCAGTTCCTCCGGGGAGAGAGGTTCTTTGGGATCGTCCGGCCGTTCCAGGGTGTATTGATAAACCTCGCCGAGGACAGTTGACACCGGTCCGAGCACAGGCACGATTCCAGGTGGCATCTTGTCCTGCGCCTCGACCAGCCTCTCCATCACGAGCTGCCGCTCGAAATAGACGCTTCTGTCGTCTTCGAACACGAGAGTGATCAGAGACAGAGCGGGCTTATTCATCGAGCGCATTTCCCGGAGTCCGGGAAGTCCTCGTACGGCAATTTCCAGAGGAATCGTGATGGATCGCTCGACCTCCTCAGGGGAACGCCCGGGCGCGGGCGTTGCCACCTGTACCTGGACGTTCGTCACATCCGGGAAGGCATCGACCGAGAGCCGCTTGGCAGCATCGATCCCAAATAAGAGCAGAGCGGCTGCGATTACAGCGACAACGATTCGCTGCCGCAGCACAAGCCGAATCAGGCCAGCAATCATCGGATTACTGATCCCCCATCTGCGCGAGGCGCAGGCGCTCGTTATTCAGATTGAAGGCGCCGTCGAGAACCATCTGTTTATGTGGCGCAACTCCGTCCACGAGAACTCTTTCGTCGCCCGTCTGCTCACCGAGCTTGACTGGTGTCAGCAGAAACGTTCTTTCTCCGGTTTTGACGAACACCGCGTCGTCATCGCCATTACGAACGATCGCGCTGAGCGGAATCACCTGCTTCTGCACGGCG
>Ga0308175_100001638_pt1 | contig 15164 bp, 16 predicted proteins | sample PhyCR1_3_FD_203893 | JGI IMG/M metagenome (GOLD analysis project Ga0308175, IMG submission 203893) | Soil microbial communities from UC Gill Tract Community Farm, Albany, California, United States - DLSLS.C.R1 | ecosystem: Environmental > Terrestrial > Soil > Agricultural land | place: USA...
AGGCGCTTCCGCAACACGGTGCCGAGCGCAATGGTCGCCTCGGCGCCGGCGACGGTGCCGATCAGCATCACGCGCCCGCGCGGCGCGAGCGCGTCGAGCGTCGGCCGGAGATACGGCCCGCCGACGAGGTCCAGCGCGATGTTCGCGCCGCGGCCGTTGGTGTGGTCGCGCACCCATTGCGGCAGGGCCTCGAGGCCAGCGGCAGCGTCGAAACCGTCGGCCATCCCGAGCTGGCGCGCCCGCGCCATCTTCTCAGCGCTGCGCGAGGTGCCTAACGCGATGCCGCCGCGTGCGCGCACGAGCTGGACGGCGGCGAGGCCGACGCCGCTGGCAACGGCATGAATGAGGACGTTGTCGCCGGCGGCGGCGTCGGCCTGGTCGAGCGCATCATTGGCCGTGATGAACGCTTCGGGGACGGCCGATGCCCCATTCCAGTCGACCGAGTCCGGTATCGCGCAGACGGTGCTCTCGTGCGCAATCGCGTAGTCGGCATGCGCCCCGCCGGCGACGAGCCCGAAGACGCGTGCGCCGATGGGCCAACGCGTTGCGCCCTCTCCGCGCGCGGCGACGACGCCCGCGAGCTCCATTCCTGGAACGTCCGTCGGTGCTCCCGGTGGTGGCGGATAGCGCCCCTGTCGCTGCAGTACGTCGGCACGATTCATCGCCGAGCCGTGTACGCGGATCAGGATCTCGCCGGGTCGTGGCTCGGGAATGGCGCGCTGTTCGACGCGCAGCACTTCGGGGCCGCCGGGCGCGGTGATGACCGCGGCACGCATGGTCGGCGGAAGCGCGCCGTTGCTGGTGATGTCGTTCATCTCGAAGGGTCGGGAAAACACAGTGCGAGGCTGTCGCATCGGTGCAATCCCCAGACCGGGAAACGTTTGACGGCGAGTGCGGCGACGCGTATGATGGATGCTCCCGGCGCGACCCCCCGCGCGCGGGACCGAACTGGGTTCTCCAAGGGCGGCATGATGGCTCCCGACCAGCCGTACCAGCCGCGTCCGCGCAAACTTTCGGCGGAGACGACGGCCTCGTTGCGCGAGGCGGTCGTGCGGCATCTGGAGCAGGGCAGCCATGGGGACGACAGCCTCGAACGTGCCGTCGCCATCATCGTCGCCGAAGCCCGCGTGCGCGAGATGCGCGCCGAGGAATTGATCCTCGCCTTCAAGACCCTGTACGACGCGCTCCCCGAGCCGAAGTCGGCGGTCGCCCGCGCCGAACAGGTGCACCTGCGCGAGCGACTCGTCAGCGCCTGCATCCGCGCCTACTACGACCACGACGACGTGCGCTGAGCGGCTCGACGCTCGCCGCGTCGTGCCGCTTGCGGGAGCGGCGAAAGGGTTCGTTTCAATCGTTTCCGACGACTAACGTCGTCGCGTGCTCGCCGCCATTCGATCCGCCGCGGTGCTCGGCATCGACGCCTATGGCGTGACCGTCGAGACGGACGCCGCCAACGGCTTACCGCAGTTCACGGTCGTCGGCCTCCCGGCCGGCGCCGTTCGCGAGAGTCGTGAACGAGTATCGGCTGCGCTCGTGAACTCCGGCTTCACCCTGCCGCCGAGGCGCCTGACGATCAACCTCGCGCCAGCTGATGTCCGCAAGGAAGGCACGGCGTTCGACGTGCCCATCGCGCTCGGCATCCTCGTCGCCACGGGCCAGCTCCCGGCGGCAGGCGTGGAGCGCCTGATCGTAGCCGGCGAGCTCGGATTGGACGGATCGATTCGTGCGATCCGCGGCGCGCTGCCGATGGCGCGCATCGCGGCGCGTTCGCCTGATCGCCCGACGTTCGTCGTGCCACCGGGCAATGCGGCCGAGGCGTCGCTCGTCAGCGGGCTGCGGCTCAGCGCGCCGGCGACGCTCGCCGTGCTCGTCGCCGCAATCCACCGCGGAGAGCTTCCGGGCGTTTCACCTTCAGCGCCGCAACAGACTGCGGAGGCGGAGCTGCTCGATCTTGCCGACGTCGCCGGGCAGGAGGCCGCGAAGCGGGCACTCGAGGTTGCAGCGGCGGGAGGGCACAACCTCTTGCTCGTCGGCCCTCCGGGTGCGGGCAAGACGATGCTCGCGCGTCGGCTGCCGGGGATTCTCCCCGAGCTCACCGAGGACGAGCGGCTCGAGGCAACGGCGATTCATTCGGTCGCGGGCACGCTGAGTGGCGGGGTGCTCGCGGCGCGCCCGTTCCGCGCGCCGCATCACTCGGTGTCATCAGCGGGGCTGGTCGGTGGTGGTTCGGCGCCGCGGCCAGGAGAGGTCAGTCTCGCGCACCACGGCGTGCTGTTCCTCGACGAGCTGCTCGAGTTTCCTCGCTCGGTGCTCGACGCGCTGCGCCAGCCGCTCGAGGAGGGGCGCGTCATCATCGCTCGGGCGAATGCATCGGTCCTGTTCCCGGCGCGGTTCACGCTCGTCGGCGCGATGAACCCGTGTCCGTGCGGCTACAGCGGCGACCCCGCGCATGGCTGCATCTGCGCGAGCGCCGACATCGCGCGGTACCGTTCACGGCTCTCCGGCCCGCTGGCCGATCGCATCGACATGCATGTCAGCCTTGGCGCGGTGCCGATTCCCCTGCTCGGCGCGCGCGGTGGTGAATGCTCGGCCAGCGTGCGTGCGCGCGTCGAGGTTGCCCGCTCGGCGCAGCGTGCGCGCTATGCATCGCTGCGCGGGGTGGAGTGCAACGCGCATGTTTCGGGACGATGGCTCGATGCCCGCGGAGCATTGACGCCTGCCGCGCGGGCGATGCTCATCGCCGCGGCGAACAGGCTGTCGCTGTCGGCGCGAGGGTATCACCGCGTGTTGAAAGTCGCGCGCACGATCGCCGATCTCGATGGTGCAGGGGGCATCGGCGAGGAGCAGGTTGCGGAAGCACTGCGCTATCGCCCGGCACCGACGGGCACCGCGCCCCTCCACGCCGCCGTCGCCGAGCGATAGCTTTGAAGGATGCCACCCACGATGATGCCGATCGAGCCGGCGACGATCGCGACCGCGCGTGAGAAGGAGATCGCGCTGGTCGCGTGGCTCCGCGAGCGCGGGCGTGTCGCGATCGGGTTCTCGGGTGGCGTCGACTCGGCGTACCTCGCGTGTGTCGCGGTGGACGCGCTGGGGAGCGCGAACGTGCTGGCGATCATCGGGAAGAGCGCATCGTATCCGGCGGCTCAATGGGCGGCGGCGCGCGGAGTTGCCGATCGCTTCGGCGTTCCGGTGCTCGAGATCGACACGCACGAGATGGAAGACCCGCGCTACGCGGCGAATCCGGCCAACCGCTGCTACTTCTGCAAGACCGAGCTCTGGTCGCTGCTCGTTCCGGCGGCACGCGAGCGGGGGATCGACACCGTCATCGACGGCACCAACGCTGACGACATGGCCGGCCATCGCCCGGGAGCAGTCGCCGCGAACGAGAACGCCGTCGAGTCTCCGCTTCTCATCATCGGACTGACGAAGGCGGAGATTCGCGCGCTGTCGCAGGAGCGCGACATCCCCACGTGGGCGCAGCCGTCGTCACCCTGCCTCTCCTCGCGCATCCCGTATGGCATCGCGGTGACGGCGACGCGTCTGGCGACGATCGAGCGCGCCGAGGCGGCATTGCGCGAGCTCGGGATCAGCGGCGACCTCCGCGTCCGCTACCACGACGATCTCGCGCGCGTCGAGTTGGGCAGCGTGGAGCTCGAGCGCTGGCTCGAGCCGGAGGCGAGCGAGCGACTCGCTGCGGCGGTTCGGAACGCGGGGTTCGAGCGTGTCGCAATCGACCTGAGAGGATTCCGTTCCGGGTCACTCAACGTGCTGACCGGAGTGAGCGCCGCATGAGCGCGGCCGGGTTGCGGTCAGCGCTCGTCGCCGCCGGGCTCGAGGCGGAGGTGGAGGGACGTGAACGCCTCGCGCTCATCAGCCCCACCGATGCGGTCGAAGCGCGCGCGATCGCCGAGCGGCGCGGCGAGGTGATGGCGCTCGCGATCGCGCACGGGTTCAGCCATGCCGCGCTCGAGCTCGCGCCCACGCGCCGGCGGAGCCCAGCGCTCCAGACTGATGCGGCTCTTCCTGGCGATTAATCTGCCGTCGTCCATCGCTGGGGCGATCGATCACGAGGTGGCGGCGCTCCGCGCCGCCGCGCCCGTGCTGCGCTGGATCCCACCGGAGAAGTGGCATCTGACGGTTCGCTTCATGGGCGAACAGCCGCTCGACCGGGTCGCCGCGATCCGCGACGCGATCGACGGCGCGACCGCTCGGCATGCAGATGCGCCGCTGGCGATCCGCGGGGTCGGAGCGTTTCCGAACTTCCGCCGAGCGCGGGTCGTCTGGATCGGCGTCGCACCCGACCCGCGGCTGGAGATGCTGCATCACGACGTCGAGTCGGCGTGCGTCGCGTTAGGCATGGAGCACGAAGGGCGGCCGTTTCGCCCTCACATCACCCTCGCGCGGGTCCCGGCCGGCGTCGACGAAGGAACGCTTCGCGCGCTGTCGCGCGCGGCGCGCGCGGTCCGCTATTCCGAAGTCATCGACGCCGCGAGCATCGACCTGATGGCGAGCGAGCTCACGCCTGACGGTCCACGCTACCGGCTTCTTCACTCCTCCCCGCTCGGAGCGGCGGCCTGAGACCAGCGTCATGAGAAAGATTGGATGCCTCGTCGTGCTCCTGATCGGCGCACTCGCCGGATGGATGCTGCGCGACCGCTTCTTCGCCGGCTCCCGTCCGGTGGAAGTCGCGGCAGCGACGTCGTGGGAGCGACTCTCTCCCGAGGGCGCGGCGCGCATGCGCAACGCGCTCACCGCGCTGCAGAAGCCGCGCGGCGCGGTGTTCGTGAGTGTGCGGCCCGCGGACCTGGCGAGCTTCGTCTTCGAGCAGCTGGCGAAGCAGCTCCCGCAGTCGGCAGACAGCGTCGAAGCTGCCGCGTTCGGCGATCGCATGTACATTCGCGCATCGGTCAAGCCATCCGATTTCGGCGGCGGCGATGTCCTCGGCCCGCTCTCGGGTTTTCTTTCCGACCGCGAGCGCATGCAGTTCGGCGGCGCGTTTCACATCATCAAGCCCGGACTCGCCGAGTTCCGCGTGCAGGAGATACGATTCCGGGAGTTCCCTGTGCCGAGCGGCGCGATCCCGCGCTTGCTCAAACGGATCGAGCACGGCGCACGTCCGGCGGGCGTCTCCGAGGACGGGCTGCCGCTGGTGGTGCCGTCGTACATCGGCGACGTTCGAACCGAGCCGGGCAAGATCACGCTGTACAAGAGCACCCCATGATGCGGACGCGTTCCGGGAAATCGGCCACGACATGAGCCGGAAGATTCTGATCGTCGACGACGAGCCGGGGATCCGGGCGGCGCTGTCGCAGCTCCTCGAGTACGAGGGATACGCCGTCAGGCAGGCGAGCAACGCCGTCGATGCGTTGAGCGAGTACGCGAAGTTCACCCCCGATCTCGTCTTCATGGACGTGAAGATGGCCGGGATCGACGGACTCGAAGCGCTCAAGCGGCTGCGCGAGCAGGACCCGCGGGCGATCGTCGTCATGATCAGCGGGCATGGCACGATCCAGACTGCCGTCGAGTCGACGCAGCTCGGCGCCTACGACTTCCTCGAAAAGCCCCTCGACACCGACCGCATCCTCGTCACGCTGCGGAACGCGCTGCAGCATCTCGACCTTCGCGACGAGAATCTCTCGCTCAAGGCGCAGGTGCAGTCGCGGTTCGAGATCGTCGGCGGTTCGTACGCGATCCGCGCGCTGACGGACCGGATCGAGAAGGTCGCCGGCACGCCGGCGCGTGTGCTGATCAGCGGGGAGAACGGAACGGGCAAGGAGCTGGTCGCGCGCGCGATCCACACCCAGAGCCCGCGAGCGAAGAAGCCGCTCGTCGAGGTCAACTGCGCGGCGATCCCGAGCGAGTTGATCGAGAGCGAGCTGTTCGGGCACATGAAAGGCTCGTTCACCGGCGCGGTCAGCGACCGCGCGGGAAAGTTCGAGCAGGCCGACGGCGGAACGCTGTTCCTCGACGAGATCGGCGACATGAGCCAGAGCGCACAAGCGAAGGTGCTGCGCGTCCTCGAGGACGGTGTTGTCACACGCATCGGCGGGAGCAAGCCCGTGTCGGTGGACGTCCGCGTGCTTGCGGCGACGAACAAGAATCTCGAAGAGGAGATTGCCGCCGGCCGCTTCCGTGAGGACCTCTTCTACCGGCTGAACGTCGTACCGCTCACGGTGCCGCCGCTTCGCGAGCGGCGTGAGGACATCCCGTCGCTCATCGCCCATTTCGTCGCCCAGCTGTCGGCCCGCGAAGGCGTGGTGCCCCGCGCCTTCGAGCAGGAGGCAATCGACGCGCTGACGCGAATGGAATGGCCGGGAAACGTGCGCGAGCTGCGCAACACCGTCGAGCGGCTGCTCATCCTCGCCGCCGGCCCGCGCGTGACGGTGCAGGACATCGAGCGCCTGGTCGGGCGCGCCGCGAGCGAGCCGTCAGCGCTTGGCGCACTCGGCACCATCCGGACCTTCGAGGAATTCAAGGACGCCGCCGAGCGCGCGTTCCTGCTCTCGAAGCTCCGCGAGTTCGACTGGAACGTGAGCGAGACCGCGCGCGCGCTCGACATGCCGCGGTCCAATCTCTACAAGAAGATCGAGCGGTACGCGCTCGTTCGCGAAGCATGAGGCACGCAATGCGCAGCGAGCGGGAGCGGGCATCGTCAAATTCAACCGGGAGTCGTCAGGATGTCTGACTGGGATCGCAAGATGGCCAGCATCGACAAGAAGCTCGAGTCCATCTCCGACGACCAGCTGGTCGGGCGGGCGAAGACGCCGGCCGCCTCGGCCGACGCCGGCGACATCGCCCGGGTGCGCGCGGAGACGTCGACATTTGGAGTCTTCGCGCGGCTGCTGCTCTCGGTGGCGCTCGGCGTGGCGATCGTGTTCTGGCCCTATGGGGCGCGCTGTGGAGCGGGACTCGCCGCCTACCTCGGCGCGGTGACGGCGGTGATCGCGAGCGGGGTCTGGAGCGCGGTCTGGACCTTCCGGCACCGCGCCGGACGCGCGCACGCGCTCTCGCTGCTGCTCATCCTCTGGGGAATGATCCTCGGTGCGCAGGAAGTCCTGCCGCGAGCCGGCTATGCGATCCCGACGCCACAGCATCCGGCTGCCTGGTACTGCCAGTGAGATCGGCGCGGCCGACCGCTTAGATTGCACGGATGGGAACGGGGCCGGTGGCCGGCGCCGTTCCCGCCATGCCTAACGTGCACGACCGCGCGCCGCGAGGCGCGCCACCTCACACCGTTCCGCAATGAAAACGTTCAAGAACTTCATCGGCGGCGAATGGGTCGCCCCCGCTTCCGGCGAGCACTTCGAAAACCGCAATCCCGCCGACAGCTCCGACGTCATCGGCAACTTCCCGCTCTCCAACGCGCAGGACGTCGAACGGGCGGTGAAGAGCGCCAAGCGCGGCTTCCGCGAATGGAGCCGCACCCCGGCTCCGGCGCGCGGGGACGTGATGCGCCGCGTCGGCGAGATCATGGTGGCCCGCAAGGACGAGATCGCGGACCTGATGACGCGGGAGATGGGAAAGCCGCTCGCCGAGACCCGCGGCGACGTGCAGGAAGGAATCGATACCGCCTTCTACGCGGCGAGCGAGGGGCGGCGGCTGTTCGGCCATACGGTTCCCTCGGAGATGCGGAACAAGTGGGCGATGAGCTTCCGGCGGCCGATCGGCGTCGCCGGGATCATCACCCCCTTCAACTTCCCGCTCGCGATCCCGACCTGGAAGATGTTTCCCGCGCTCGTCTGCGGGAACGCGTGCATCTTCAAGCCGGCCGAGGACGTGCCGCACACCGGTACCGTGTTCGTCGAGATTCTCCTCGAGGCGGGACTCCCGCCCGAGGTGATCCAGCTGGTGCACGGCGTCGGCGAGAGCTGCGGCAAGGCGATCGTCGAGCATCCGGAGGTCCCGCTGCTCTCGTTCACCGGCTCGACGGAGACGGGGAGCATCGTCGGCGAGACCGCGGGGCGCATGCACAAGCGTCTCTCGCTCGAGATGGGTGGAAAGAATGCGCAGATCGTGCTCGACGACGCGAACCTCGAGCTGGCGCTCGAGGGCGTGCTCTGGGGCGCGTTCGGGACGACGGGGCAGCGCTGCACCGCGACGAGCCGCCTCATTCTCCAGAAGGGCATTCACGACAACTTCCTCGGAATGCTCGTCGACAAGGTGAAGGCGCTGAAGCTCGGGGATGGGCGCAAGGCCGGCACCGACGTCGGGCCGATGATCAACGAAAACGCAGTGCAGAAGGCCGAGCGCTACGTCGACATCGGACAGTCGCAGGGGAACGACCTGCTCTGCGGCGGGAAGCGCGCGGCGGGGAAGGGCCTGGAGAAGGGATTCTTCTTCGAGCCGACGATCTTCGCCCGCGTCGAAGCCGGCCAGCGCCTCGAGCAGGAGGAGATCTTCGGCCCCGTGCTCTCGGTGATTCGCGTCAACGACGCGGATGAGGCCTTCGCGGTCAACAACGACGTGAGGTACGGCTTGTCGTCGTCGATCTATACGAGCAACGTCGAGATCTCCTTCCGCGCCATGAACGAGCTGGACAACGGGATCACGTACGTGAACGCGCCGACGATCGGGGCGGAGGCACACCTTCCGTTCGGCGGTGTAAAGCAGACCGGAAACGGGCACCGCGAGGGGGGCTGGGAGGTGTACGAGTTCTACTCGGAGACGAAGGTCGGGTACGTCGATTTCTCGGGGAAGCTGCAGCGCGCCCAGATCGACAACTACCTCGGAACTCCGAGCTGACCGTACCGCGCGGCGCGGGCCGGCCACCGCCCGCGCTGTTGCGCCGGCTCGCGGGGTGCGTCATGCTCAGGGGAGCGAGCGCTTGATTTGGTGTCGACATGCGGATTCTATTTCCTGATCGTGCCTTCGCGTCCTGAAGATCTCCGTCGAACGGTGGCTGAGCGCGTGGCGCAGCGTGTCGCCGGGCGCGGTGTTTCGCGCGCGGCAGTGGACGCCGCGGTCGGCAGCGTGATGGCCGCGATCGACGCGCGGACCGGAGGCACCGCGACCGCCGCGCCGGATGTTGGCTCGGGGACGATGCTCGTGGCCGCAGTCACGGCGCGATCGCTCCCCGACCTCGCCTCACGGCTGCGCTCCGCGCTCGGACGGGACGGCGTCAGCGTCGGCTCGATCGGGATCGCCGCCGCCGGGCTGCATCACGTCGCGACGCTGGAAATCGCGAGCGCCGCGCGCCCCGCGCTCGAGGCGGCGGTCCGCGCGTTAGGCGCGCAGCTCAGCATCGTCAGCGAGGACCCGCGCTGATGACGATGCCGTCGCCCACCCCGCCGTCCGGCACGCCGCGCATCAGCGCCGAGACGAAGCGCGATGCACTGCGCCGGGTGAACCGGCGAGGTGTCCCGATCGGGATGCTCTGGCAGTGGGTGCAGACCTTCACCATCGCCGTCCTCGTCTTCCTCTTCGTGCGCGCCTTCTTCGTCGAGGCGTTCAAGATCCCCTCGGGGAGCATGGAGCGCACGCTGCTGCCCGGCGACTTCCTCCTCGTCGACAAGCTCGCCTATGGGACGCAGGTCCCCTTCACGTCGCTGCACGTCCCCGGCTATCGGACGCCACAGCGGGGCGACATCATCGTGTTTCAGTATCCGCTCGATGAAACGACGACGTATGTGAAGCGACTCGTCGGCCTTCCCGGCGACACGCTGTCGATGCGGGAGGGGACCCTCGTTCGGAACGGGGTCGCGTTGACCGAGCCGTACGTCGTGCACTCGGACCCTGACCTCGATCCGGGCAATGACGAATTCGGCTGGCAGCGGCACTATCTCGTCCGCACCGCCGAGGCGGCCGCCTTCGGCGATCACCCGACGCGTAACAACTGGGGACCGCTGATCGTCCCAGCAGGGAAGTACTTCGCGCTCGGCGACAATCGCGACAACTCATCGGACAGCCGCTACTGGGGATTCGTCCCCGCCGAGAACGTTCGCGGTCGCCCGCTCGTCGTGTATTACAGCTACGCACCAGACAGCGCGGAGCCCGCGCCGTGGCTCTCCAGCATTCGCTGGGGACGCGTCGGCGAACGGGTGCGCTGACGCGAGAATGTCGTAACGCACGTCCCTCATCGCCGGGGTTGGTCGTATGGCCGCTAGCTCGTCGAACAAGAAGTCCGCGTCGGATGAAGGCTCCCTCGACCAGTATCTCCGCGACATCAGCATCTATCCGCTGATCACGCGCGAGGACGAGGTCGCGCTCGCGCAGCGCATCAGGAAGGGCGATCAGGAAGCACTGGATACGCTCGTCCGCTCGAACCTGCGCTTCGTCGTTTCCGTCGCGAAGAAGTACCAGAATCAGGGTGTGTCGCTCTCCGACCTGATCAACGAGGGGAACCTCGGGCTCATTCGCGCCGCCCACAAATTCGACGAGACGAAGGGGATCAAGTTCATCTCCTATGCGGTGTGGTGGATCCGGCAGGCGATCCTCCAGGCGCTGGCCGAGCAGTCGCGCATCGTGCGCGTCCCGCTCAACCGGGCGGGGACCCTGCACCGGATCGGGAAGCGGGCGAGCACCCTGCTCCAGGAGCTCGGCCGCGAAGCGACCCACGCCGAGATCGCGAACGGGATGGACATCACCGAGGAAGAGGTTGCGAAGACGATGTTGATCTCGCAAACGCACCTCTCGCTCGATGCGCCCCTCACGCCGGGTGAGGACAACCGGCTGCTCGACTACCTCGCCGACACGGTGAATGCGACGCCCGACGAGGAGATGTTCGTCAAGGCGCTGACCGAGTCGATCGAGGAGGCGCTGTCGCACCTCAAGGAGCGCGAGTCGCGCATCCTGCGCCTGTACTTCGGCCTCGACGGCGAAGAGCCGATGACTCTCGAGGAGATCGGCGCGCTGCTCAGCATCACGCGTGAGCGAGTGCGACAGATCAAGGAAAAGGCGCTGTCGCGGCTTCGCCACGTCAGCCGGGCGCGAGCGCTGGAGTCCTTCCTCGGCTGAGCCGGCCGCACGCCCCCGGGAAAAGGTTCCCGGGGGCGTTGAGTGATCGGTCAAACTGCACCGCCAGTCGGCCCGACAGGAGCGTTGCGGCGCGATGCCTGAAACATAGTTTCAGGTGTATCAGGGTCGCGCACATTGCGCGACCAGCGGTGCGGACGGTGAGCGCCGCGCAGGATCTCTCTCCCGACGAATCGTGCACACTCTTCGTGCGTTTCGGCCTTCGGTCGTGGCCACAGCAATTGCACTGCTCGCCGTCGCTGCCTGCTCCGACAGCTCGACGAAGGGCGGCGATCACTCGACCGCAGCCGCCATCACGATCAGCGGTGGCGCCAACCAGACCGGGACCCCCGGCGCCCCGCTCGCGCAGCCGATCGCCGCACGGGTGACGAACTCGCAGGGCAATCCCGTGGCCGGCAAGGCAGTGAGCTTCGCCGTCACGCGCGGGGGTGGCACGGTCGCGAGCAGCTCCGTCACCACCGACAACGACGGGATTGCGCAGACGACGTGGACCCTCGGCGCGGGAAGCGTGAGGCAGCAGGTGAAGGCGACGGCGGGGTCGGTGAGCTCGCTCGCGACCGCGACCGTGGACACCACGCGATCGCTCTTCCTGCTGCCACTGCGCGATACAGTCTCCGTAAATGACACGATCTGGGTAACGGTGGTGTCGGGGACGAGCGGGCTGAATGGGGAAGTGCGCGGCGCGGTGCAGGAATCGATCGTGAACAGCATCCCGACCGCCGCACGGCTCGTGACGCTCTATTACATGCAGGGCGAGTTCTTCGACTACACCGGCAACAGCGGCACGCTGAACCTGATCACCTCCGGTCCGACCAACACGTTCGCGCGAGACACGTATCTGCGGATCGGATACGTCGCGACGTCGGCGGGGAAGGATGTCAACTTTTCGCATGCGGTGTCCGGATTCATCGGCGCTCGCACCTTCACCGACCTGCGCTCGAACGTGAGCGTGGTCGGCGCCACCGTCCACATCCGCTGAGGAACCGCGCAATGACTCGCTCCATGCGTCTTGCCGCGGTCACCGTGGCTGCAGTCTCCGCGCTCGCGCTCTCGAAGAGCGCCGCGGCGCAGGACATCGTGATGGCCGGGCGGGTGCACGGCGTCGAGCTCCCGGCATCAGGGCGCGCCATCCTCGCGAAAGACCCGCACGCCTTCGAGTTCCGGCGCGCGATGAAGAGCAAGCTCCATGACGCGCAGCTGTCGCGCGGCACCCGCCGCGGGCTGGTTCCGATCTACGGGGCCGCCGGGGCGAGCGCAGCGACGAGTGGCACGAGCGGCGCGCCTAACGCGATGCGCGTCCCGCACATCGGCGACGGTCCGGTGGTGAACGGGACCGAGAAAGTTGCGGTGCTGCCCATCCTCTACTCGAACACCGCGGCGCAGCCCTGGCCGGCCAGCGACCTCCAGCACCGGCTGTTCGATGCGACGGGTACTCCGGAGACGCTGACGCAGCTCTACACCGACATGTCGCGAGGGAACCTGCTGATGACCGGCACCGTCTATCCGTGGACGTCGGTGCCGGGGAAGGACATCGATTACGAGGGGCCGTCAGGCAACAACGGGCTGGGCGGCGCCGGGCTGTGGAACCTCCTCAAGGCGACGCTCGACGAGGCGGACAAGACGGTCGACTTCAGCCAGTACGACGACGACCACGATGGCTACGTCGATCTCGTCGCGTTCGTGCAGCCGGAGACGGGTGGCGAGTGTGGGGGCACGAACAACATGTGGTCGCACCGCTGGGTGATCGAGGGAGCCGCGGGCCAGGCGAAGGGTCCGTCGGACGTCATCGCCAACGGCTACCTGACGAACGACGGCGTCCGGATCTCCGACTACGTGCTCCAGCCGGCACGGAACTGCGGCACGGGCACACCGATCTCGATCGGCGTGTTCGCCCACGAGTTCGGCCACGCGTTAGGCCTTCCCGACCTCTACGCGACGTCGACCGCCGCGACGAACGAGGGGATTGGCGGCTGGGGGCTGATGGGCGCGGGCAACTGGAACATCCCGACCTCGCCGGCGCACATGGAAGCGTGGTCGAAGATGGAGCTCGGCTGGGTGCCGGTGCAGACCATCTCGAGCGCGCAGCACGTCATCCTCGACCCGATCGAGAACGCCGGCAGCAGCATCGTGAAGATCAACATTCCCGGAACGACCGAGTACTTCCTGCTGGAGAACCGGCAGAAGATCGGCTCCGACCTGTACCTCAAGTCCTCGGGGCTGCTCGTCTGGCACGTGGACAGCCAGACGGTGGCCGACAACTGGGACGCGAACGCAATCCAGAACGTCACGGCGCACAAGGGGCTCGACCTCGTCGAGGCTGACGGGCTCGCCGGGCTCGATCAGGTGGGCTACCGTGGCGGGTCGGGCGACCCGTTCCCGGGAAGCACCCACAAGACAACATGGACGACGACGACGGGGCCGAGCAGCAATGCGTACCCGGCGGGCGACACCGTCAGGACCTCGGGGATCGCCGTCACCAACATCGTCGAGAGCGGCGGACAGATCAGCTTCGACATCGCATTCTCGGCCACGAAGAAGTTCATCGTCTGGTGGGGCGACGTCGACGGCGACGGGGTGATCGGCCAGCCAGACGCGAGCGCGCTGTACTCCTGCCTGCTCGCCGGGACCTGCGCCGCAGTGCCCGAGATCAGTCACGGCGACGTCGATGGCGACACGTTCATCACGCTGCGTGACGCGCTCATCGTCCACAGCTACGCAGTCGGCGGGGTCGACGTCTCGCGGTACCGGCTCGGACAGCCGATTCACGGGACGGCGCCTGCGGTGTCGCTCCCGAAGAACGGGCCGCAGACCATGACCACCAAGCCCGCCATCATCGTCCAGCCAGGGACTCCATGAGCGCACGGCTGATGACCACAGCGGCAGTCGCGGCGGCAGTTGCCGTCGCGGCGTGCCGCGGATCGGGGAAGACGACGGATTCGGCCGCGGTGCACGACACCGCGGCCGCTGCGCAGGCGGCCGACACCACGGTGGCACCGCCGCCGGGCAGCGCGCCGCCGGCAGCGGCGACGTCGGGAGCGCCTAACGGTGCGGCGAAGCCGGCGACTGCCGCGTCCCCGACGTCGATGGGGAAGGCGACGACCGGCCAGGCACCGACCACCCCGACCGTGAGGGTTCCGCTGGACACCACGCCGAAACCGAGCAACAAGGCTCCGGCCGGCGCAACGACGCCGGCGCTCGTCGTCTTCCGCGATTCGCTCGTCCAGGCGGACCTCGACTGGCTGCGGGCGGAGGGGTTCGCGATCGTCAGCGTCAACGAGAGTGCGCACGCGGTCAGCATCGGGGTCCCGGACGGCTATCGCGGCAAGCCGAAGACGAACCCGCGCGTGCTGCGGTTCACCATCGCGATGCGTTGACCGGCGCATGGCCCAGAACAGCAGCTTCGACGTGACGACCGGGGTCGACCTGCAGGAAGTCGACAACGCGGTCAACCAGGCGCAGAAGGAGATCGCCCAGCGTTATGACTTCAAGGGTTCGAAGGCAGCGATCGAGTTCAAGCGGGCCGAGAATCTCCTCGAGCTCGTCGCCGACGACGACTTCCGGATGCGGGCGCTGTTCGACGTCGTGCAGACAAAGCTGATCAAGCGAAACGTCCCGGTGAAGAACCTCGACGTCGGCGACGTGAAGCAGGCGGGGGGGGATACCGTGCGCCGCGAGATCAAGTTGAAGACCGCGCTTGACGGCGATACCGCGAAGAAGGTCGCAGCGGCGATAAAGGACGCGAAGCTGAAGAAGGTCCAGGCGGCGATCCAGGGCGACCAGGTTCGCGTCAGCTCCCCGTCCCGTGACGACCTGCAGGAGGCGATTGCCCTGCTGCGGGGGAAGGATTTCGGCGTCGAGCTCAAGTTCGGCAACTACCGCTGAGCGCGGGCCAGGCCCGAGCCACACCCAACGATGGAGATGCCATGCAGCGTCGCGTGAGACAGGCCGGCCGGACCATCGCCTCGATGGCCAGCGTCGTCGCGATCATCGCGGCCGCCGCCTGCGGTGCGGACAACCCGTCAGGACCGGACAATACGCCAGCAACGGTGTCGGCGAACGGCACGATCCCGGCGAGCGCGGTGATTGCCAGCCCGGTGATCCCCGCGCCGTCGGTCATCGTCAGGAACGCGGCGGGTGCGCCGCTGCCTAACGTGCGGGTCACGTTCCTCGTGACGGCCGGCGACGGGCTT
>Ga0308175_100001639_pt1 | contig 15163 bp, 14 predicted proteins | sample PhyCR1_3_FD_203893 | JGI IMG/M metagenome (GOLD analysis project Ga0308175, IMG submission 203893) | Soil microbial communities from UC Gill Tract Community Farm, Albany, California, United States - DLSLS.C.R1 | ecosystem: Environmental > Terrestrial > Soil > Agricultural land | place: USA...
AAGGTCCCTCGCGTTTGGGGACCCGGGATACAAGCTCCCCCACACAATTGCAGCTTGAACTCTACACACTTGCGGTATCCTGACGCGGAGAGGAGAGCGCTTCATGGACGAAGATACAAAACCGTGTCCCATCTGCGGCGAGACCATCAAAGCCGTAGCGCTCAAGTGCCGCTTCTGCAACACCGACCTTGCCGCCTACGCCGCGACCAAAGACCTCGAAACCGAGAAGACCCTGTTCAACGGCCACCCCGCGCTGATCTACAGCATCGGCCAGTTTGTACCCTTCCTGGCTATCTTGATCCTTGCCGGCATCGCAATCTCTGTCCTCGAGTGGCAGAACGAGCCGGGCTACACTGCCTACATCATCCTTGGCGCAGTCCTCATACTCGTCGCGATGTTCCTGCGGCTCTACATGCTCAGCCGCGGCACACACTACATCATCACCACGCAGCGGATTAAATACGAACGCGGCATCCTCTCCAAGGTGCAGGAGTCACTCGAGCTCTTCCGCATCGACCACTTCGAGCTGCGCCAGCCCTTCGGCGCGCGCCTTCTCGGCCACGCCTCGCTGCACCTGTTCTCTTCTGACGCTGAACTCGGGAACTTCGCAATTTACGGAATCCCCAATCTTCCGGCACTCGCTGACCAGCTCCGCGACTGCCAGCTTCGCGAGCGCTCTCGCCGAAGCCTCACTACCTTCGTGAAGGCATAATCAAAAGCGTGTCTTCCTGACTCACCAACGAACGCAAAGGAAAAAGAAAAGACATCATGGCTAAGACTTATTACGATCACGACGCCGACCTTTCCCTGATCCAGGCAAAGAAAGTCGCCATCATCGGCTACGGCTCGCAGGGTCATGCGCACTCGCTCAACCTCAAGGATTCCGGCGTACAAGTGAAGGTCGGCCTCGCGGCCAACTCGAAGTCCATCGCCAAAGCCCAGAAAGCCGGCCTCGAAGTCGACACCGTCCCCAACGTCGTCAAGTGGGCCGACGTCGTCATGGTCCTCGTCCCCGATCAGACCGCGGCCAAACTCTACGCCGACGAGATCGCGCCCAACATCAAGCCGGGCACGCTTCTCCTCTTCGCTCACGGGTTCAACATCCACTTCAACACCATCACTCCCGCCGCCGGCATCGACGTAGGCATGGCCGCGCCCAAGGCCCCCGGCCACCGAGTCCGCGAAGTCTTCACTGAAGGCGGCGGTGTCCCCGGCCTCATCGCCATTCATCAGGACGCAACCGGCAAGGCGCACGCCCTCAATCTCAGCTATCTCAAGGGCATCGGCTGCACCCGTGCAGGCGTTCTCGAAACGACATTCAAGGAAGAAACCGAAACCGACCTCTTCGGCGAGCAGGCCGTTCTCTGCGGCGGCGTGAGCGCACTAATCAAAGCTGGATACGAAACCCTCGTCGAAGCTGGATACCAGCCTGAGAGCGCCTACTTCGAAGTCCTGCACGAACTGAAGCTCATCGTCGACCTCATCTATCGCGGCGGCCTCGCCTACATGCGCTACTCCATCTCCGACACCGCAGAGTGGGGCGACTACGTCAGCGGCCCGCGAGTCATCAACGAACAGAGCCGCAAGGCAATGAAGGACATCCTCACCGACATTCAGGACGGCAGCTTCGCCAAGCGCTTCCTTGCCGACCAGAACTCCGGCCGTAAGGAATTCCTTGCCTTCCGCGAAGCCGAAGCCAAACACCCCATCGAAATCGTCGGTAAACAGCTCCGCGCCAGCATGCCCTTCCTCGACCCCGTAACCGTTGAAGAAGTCGCCAAAAACCGATGACATTCTTCCGGTTTTGAAAGCGCACGACTTCAGTCGTGACGAAGACGAAAAAGAACCACCGGGCTTTAGCCCCTGAGGGATGCCCTTCTGAGACGATGCCCTGCGGAAATCAACTCCGCGGGGCTTCCTGTTTCAGTCCACCAACTGCTCCGCAATCAGACTCACCCAACTCTGCAACTCCGTTGACCGCCCGCCCAAATCGAAATCGGCCAGCTTCAAGCCAAACATCTCCCAAGCCGAACGCTTCTGGCATCCGATCACCATCCCCTTCAGCCCCGGAAATTCACAGAACCTCCAGTTCAACTCATCCGCTCGCCGCAGTACCCACTGCGCCAGCGCATTCAGATCCTCATCGGCAAGCGCTGGCTCAAGCCGCAACGCAAACCTCCACTCTGGATTCTTCGGCTCCGACCACCGAATCAGTTCCAGCACCTCCATTGGAACCCATCCCGTAGCCCCAAGCTGGCGCAGAGCGGCCATATGAGCATCGCAATCGCATCCATAGTCCGACATCGAGATACACTCCAGCATCTCGTCGGTCACGTGCGCCGCAAGGGCCCGCAGCAGCACATCGCGATCCGGTTCAAACTTATCCAAAGTCCCGAAATGATTACGAGGTCAGGTGAAGTTTACTGTTTCGCTTACTCTCCGGTCTTTACGCTTGTTTCTCCAGTCCGCTCCAATGATCCTGTCTATCGCTCTCGTTTGCTTTGATAAGGCGTTCGTCGACGAGCGGCACGGCGGAGTTCTTTCAGCGGATAGAGCGTGCCGCGCCACAAGACTCCTCCTCGAACGAGTGTCAGAAGCATAGAGCGCAGGAGAGCCCATCCCACCAGAAGAGCTGATGGCGCAAACGCAAGAGCGTACCAGGCGGATACGCGGGTGATGCGGCGGCTTGCGTGGTAAGAGAAGCCGATACCTACGTAAGTGAGGAGCCCGGCCGCCATATTCCAGCGTCCAGAAATGATAGCGGCAAGCGGAACGACTGCATCTATGAGCGCACCGAGGCATGCGAGCAAGTGCAGCCAAATGCGAAAGCGCGCGATGGCGAAGCCGTTCTTCTCGATCAGTTGGATTACGCCGAACGTGCCGTGGATCCAACGCAGGCGGACGAGATTGGGGCCAAGGATGAAGCGCTGTGCGAAGCTCGCATGCTTGACGCGCATGGCAAGGAAGACATCTTCGAGGATTTCGAGGCGAAGGGCATCAAAACCGCCGATCTGGTGGTACACACTGCGACGGATCATGTTGAATCCACCTGCGCCCATTGAGTCTCGTGCCCGCGGATCGGCGACCTTCCATAGGCGCACCATCCACATCGCCATTGCTTGCATGGCTCCGAAGACTGCGCGTTCACCGACGGATCGGAAGATAAGCGTGGGCGCGAGCACCATGTGATCGGCGCTAAGCGCAGTTGCTTCACGCAGAGCCAGTTCGAGAGCACGGGGGCCGAAGAGGACATCACCATCGGTGAAGAGAATCCAGGGTGCTGCGGCACAGTCTGCACCAATAGCCAGGGCGTGCGGTTTGCCTAGCCATCTTTCGGGGAGATCGGTGATGTGGATAACTCCGAAAAGATGCGGGCTATTTTCGGCGCGAGCTTCCGCGGCAATTGCATCCATTCGCTGGCCGGTGCGGTCGGTGGAGCGATCGTCAACGGCGATGATCTGAAGCCGGAGGCCGGTTGAAGCGATGAGTGAACGCAAACAAGCTTCGATTGCAACTTCTTCGTCTCGCGCAGGGACGATGACGGTGAGGTCGGGGCCGGTGTTTTCAGGTATGGGCGGGAGGGTGGCGGGATCGATGCGGCTGAGGTCGGGGAGAGTGGGCAAGCCTAGCAGCGCGGTAGTTCCCTTCCACAGCCAAGCAGCAGCGAGAAGCCAGGCGACGGTCGCGAAGATCTGGGCGGCGTGAACGTGGAAGTGCATATGTGCAGTATCGCCGTTGGATCTGCGGAGGCCGTTTCGCCTATCTCGTGAGGTTTTGCGGAATCAAAGTGCAGGCGTTGGATGTTCCTTCAGGGGCGGCGCGAAGCGGGAGCCGATGACGAGGATCAAGCAGGAAAGGACGAGAGAGATGAGGGTTGCGCCAAGACCGATGCGGAGATTGGTGCGGTCGGCGATGTGGCCGATGATCTGGGGGGAAAATGTGTCGCCGAAGAAGTGAATGCAGAAAAGATTGACCGACACGGCAGTGGCGCGAACTGGAGCGGAGACGGAGTTGATGATTGCTGTGTTGAGCGGGCCGGTGTTGAGGAAGAGGAAGAACTCGGCGGCGAGAAGTGCGGGGACGGCTAGGCGGGTTGGCCCGAAGAAGAGCAGGACGCCGAAGGGGAGGGTTAGGGCGACACTCCAGAAGCTGAGCAGGTAGAGAGCACGATGGTCGGTGCGAAGCCAGCGCTGCGCGATCCAGCCCCCAATCGCGGTTCCGAGGATACCGTCGATGACGGTGGCGGCTCCGGCAATTTGGCTGGCCTTTGCTACGGACATGCCGATGGGGCCGTGCAGAAATTCGGGCATCCAGTTGGAAATTCCACCCATGGCGAAGGTCAGCATCGCGAGCCCGAAGGTGGCGCAGAGGAAGGCTGGGTTGCGGAATAGGCCGACGAACGTGGAGCGATCGGCGGTAGCGCGGATGTGATCTTGCGCGCCGCGCTGCGGCTCGCGGCCGAAGATGCCGTAGAGGACGGCGACGATCAGGCCGGGGATCGCGCAGATGAAGAAAGGCTGGCGCCATCCTAAGGCGGTGCCCATCTGGCCTCCTGCCAAATAGCCGAGCGCAGCGCCGACGGGAATGGCGACATAAAAAATGGAGAGTATACGATTGCGGTCCTGCTCAGGGTAGAAGTCGGCAATGACGGCCGGCGCGAAGATGCTGAAGGAGGCCTCGCCGATTCCGACTATTGCGTGACGGAAATAAAGCGTCCAGTAGCTGTGGACCCAGGCAGTGGAGAGGGTGGCGAGACTCCAGAGGGTTGCGCCGGCAATGATGAGCGGCTTGCGGCTGAAGCGGTCGCCGAGCCAGCCAGTGAGCGGCGCGGCCAGCATGTAGACGAAAAACATTGCCGTGGTGAGCGCGCCCATTTGCTCGCGGGTGGCGTGGAATTCGTTCTGAACGAGGGAGAGTTCACCGGGCAGGATGTAGCGGTCGATGTAGTTGAGGAGGTTGAGGGCGATGAGGAGGATCAGCGTGGCGAGTGCTGGGCTGACGCGGATGCGGACAGATGAGGTAGTTGTCGCCAAGCTAGATCCTCTCAGTTAGCTTCGGGCTACAAGACTCTGGCTCTTGCTAAGTGATCGGCCGGGGCCAGCGGGCTTCTACGACTGTGGCAATGCCGCCCCGGGGGCGAAAGTCACCATGAACGACAGCCCAGACGGGATCGCAGGCTTTCACGATGTCCTCGAGCACCTGGTTAACGATGTTTTCCTGGAAAATGCCGAGGTTGCGATAGCAGAAAAGGTACTCCTTGAGCGACTTCAATTCGAGGCAGCGCGCGCGCGGCATGTAGCGGATCGTGAGGTGGCCGAAGTCGGGCAGGCCCGTCTTTGGACAGACTGAGGTCAATTCAGGGTCATCGATGACGATCTCATAGCCCGGAAACTGGTTCTGCCATGTTTCGATCTCGGGGAATTTGAAATCGAGTCCGGCTTTTGCGTGATCGTCCGTATAGCGAGGCTGTTGAGACATGTCTCTATTGTACGAGGCACAAAGATGAACACCTCGTCATCGATTTTTCCGCGACCCGAGAACAAGTGATGAGTCTTATATACTGGCTCTGGTCGCCCGAATGGTAAAGGAAAGAAAGCAATTGAGCCGCCGATGGCTGTGGTTTGGGCTGGCGGTCGTTCTGGTCACGGTTTACTTCGTCGCCCGCACTTTGACGCGCGACCGCCTGCCTGTTCATGCAGCAGAGGTGGCACAGGCTCCTCTGGAGAGCACCATTGCCACTAATGGCAGGGTGGAGCCGGAAGAAAACATCGAGATTCACAGCCCGGTGTCGGCCCAGGTCAAAGCAGTGTACGTTCAACCAGGGGACCAGGTGCCCGCGGGCAAGTTGCTGATGCAACTGGATGATATCGAGGCGAGGGCCAAACTTGCCAGCGCGGAAAGCGCAGTGAAGTCGGCTCAGGCAGCGCTTGAGGCTACCACGCAGAATGGGACGCTTGAGCAGAGACAGGCCAGCGCGGCGGATATTGCGCGCAACAAGTTGGAGCGCGACCAGGCTCAGCATGATTTGGAAGCGCTGCAAAAGCTGAATTCCACGGGTGCAGCGTCGGCTAGCGAAGTTGCGGCCGCAAGACAGAGGCTGGCAACCGCTGAGGGGAACCTGCACGCGGCGCAGCAGAGTTCGCAGAGCCGCTACTCGCCGTCGGAACTGGCGCGAGCGCAGTCGGCGTTGCAGGATGCGGAAGCCAACCGTCAGGCGGCACAACAGGTGCTTGCACAAACGGCAGTGCGTGCTGCAAAGGCAGGTACCGTCTACAGCGTGGAGGCCAAGGCAACGGAGTTCGTGGAGGAGGGCAAGATGCTGCTGCAGATGGCGGATCTGCACCGGCTGCGTGTGCGAGCCTACTTCGACGAGCCGGAGATCGGCAGGCTTGCAATCGGTCAGAAGGTGATCATCAAGTGGGATGCGCGCCAGGGGGTGGTTTGGCACGGGCACATCGAACGCACTCCGGCAACCGTTGAACAGTACGAGACGCGCCGTGTCGGTGAGGTGCTGATTCATATCGACGACAATCCTGACGGGCAGCTGCTACCGAACACAAACGTGACCGTGACCGTAACAACATCGAGCCAGGCAGACGTCATGAGCATTCCCCGAGAGGCGTTGCGATCTGAAAACGGCAAAACGTACGTCTACAGGATTGACGGCGACGAATTGAAGAAGACATATGTAGTGACCGGATCGATCAACATTTCGCAGGTGGCGATTACCTCGGGCTTGAAGGATGGCGAGTGGGTTGCGACCGGAACAGCTACGGGGCAGCCTTTGCAAGAGGGTGTGCCGATCCAGAGAGTCCAGTGAAGAAGGTTCTCGGAATCGCGTTGTTCGGCGCCTATATATGCGCCGGCGCTGCAGATCTGTCGAAAGGCGGACTGGCGCAGGCCGGTGCCGCTCTGCAAGCGGGTGAGGCTGACCGTGCACTTTCGATGCTGAACTCCATGCCTGCCTCTGCCGACGCTCACCAGCTGCGCTGCCGGATCTACTTCATGGAACAACGTTGGGACGAGGCTGTGAGCGAGTGCACTATGGCGGTGCAAATCGACGGGCAGAATGCTGAAAATCACCTGTGGCTTGCGCGGGCACTCGGGGAGAAAGCTGATGCGGCGTCCTTCGTTTCCGCCTTCAACCTTGCCAAGCGGGCAAGAATCGAGTTTGAACAAGCTGCGAGTCTCGATCCTCACAATGGCGAGGCGCTGACTGACCTTGGTGAGTTCTACAGCTCGGCGCCCGGTGTCGTGGGGGGAGGCAACGACAGAGCCCAGACACTCGTTGCTCAGCTGCAGAAGATTGATCCTGCGCGAGCACATCTTTTGCTTGGGCGCATTGCTGAAAGCAAAAAGGATTATGGAACCGCTGAGCGCGAATACAAGCTGGCCACCACAACCAGCGAGCATCCTGCTTTTCCGTGGATGACGCTCGCCAGTTTCTACCGCAAACGAGAGCGCTGGAGCGAAATGCAGGCGGCCGTACAAGATGGCTACCAAGCGGCGCAGCGGGACAAACATGCAGGCGTGGCGTTGTACAACGGCGCTTCGGTGCTTACGCGAGGCAAGAGAAACCTGGCGCTTGCAGCGAGGATGCTGGAGGAGTACCTGGCGGAATATCCCAAAACTGAAGAGGGTCCGTCGTTTGAAGCGCACACGCGGCTCGCTCGCTTGAAAGCACAACTGGGCGACAAAAATGGCGCATGGCAGGAACGAGCGGCAGCGCTGAAACTGGCACACGATTACAAACCGGCGCTGGGGCTTTCGTTTTGAATTTTTCGCATCAACTCACGAACCATTGCGGGCTGCGCGTCGCTCTGCTTGCTGCGCCTTTGTTGCTGGCTGGAATGGCGCCAAAGGGCATGCATGCACAGGTATCACTGGCAACGGTAGTGGCCCTTGCACAGCGAAACAGCACCACCGTTCATGCCGCTGCCGCAGAGGTGAACAAGGCTGCGGCGGTCGTTTCGGAAAGCAAGGATGCTCTTATCCCCTCCATTGGCTTCCAAACTGGTCTGCCGGTCTTTCCCGAAGTCGGCTTCACAGGTCAACCACCATCCATCTGGACTGCGACGGTCCAGTCGCTGGTTTACAGCATCCCGCAGAAACGCTACATCGACGCAGCCGACCTGGGAATGCAGGCAGCGAAGGCAAGGTTGAAGGATGCGCGCGAACAGGCGGCGCTGGATGCATCCACAGCATATATTGAGCTCGACACTGTCAACCAGGAACTGGCCGACGCGCATCAGCAGGAAGATTTTGCTGGCAAACTGGTCGACATCGAACAGCAGCGGACAGAAGCCGGCGTAGATGCGTTGAGCGAATTGCTGCAGGCAAAACTGACAGCTGCCCAGATCAAACTGAGCAGGCTGCATCTGCAGGCACGGGCAACGGTGCTCGACAAGGAGCTTTCTACGCTTACTGGTCTTCCTTCGGGCTCCATCAAGGTGGACCACGTAAGCATCCCCGAGATACCTCAGATTCACGGTATCGATTCGCCGCTTCCGCTTCATGGGGTGCAAGCCGCGCAGTTTGTCGCGCTCTCAAAGGCCACGCAGGCCAAGGGCGACCGGGAGGCGAACTTCCTGCCGGAGTTGCGCTTCTTCGCCCAATACAACCGCAATACAACGTTGTTGAATAATGTGAACCATTACTTCGCCAATGATCTCCCTGCGAACAACTTTGCATCCGGTGTTTCGGTGCAGATTCCGCTATTCGACATGGGGCGCTACGCGCGAGCCAGAGAGTCAGCTGCCGATGCCTTGCGCTCGAGGGTTGAAGCCGAGCAGGTGCAAAAGCAGAACGATCTCGCGGTTGTACAGGCAAGCGCGAGCATCGCTGAGTTGGATGCCCAGGCCGAAGTCGCGGGTCTAAAACAGCAGATCGCAAGGGCGCAGCTCGACTCCGTGCTGGCTCAACTCGAGCTCGGCAACGGAGCCGGGACCGGGCCGGGATCGCAGCCGCAGGCAAGCCCGAAGACAGAACAAATGGCCCGGATCGATGAGCGGCAAAAGATGCTAGAGGCGTTGGATGCGAGCTTTGATCTGGCCAAGGCGCGCCTCAACCTGCTTCGCGCGTTGGGCCACATGGACGACTGGCTGAAGGAACTACGAGGCAAGTAGCTATTGGCCAACGTGCACCGCGACATTGATTTCCAATCAAGTTATTGCCAGCACAGGACTTGCTCAGCAAGGATCACCGGGATACACAATTGCAATGTCTGAGAAAACGTCCCAGATGGTAAAATTATAGAGATGGCTATGCCCCTGAAAACACTGTTCCTCAACCCGCCCTCGTTTGAAAACTTCGACGGTGGCGCAAGCTCGCGCTGGCCCGCTACGCGCGAAATCGAGTCCTACTGGTATCCCGTGTGGCTCACCTACCCCGCAGGCCTGCTGGAAGGTTCGCGCCTGCTCGATGCTCCCCCGCATCACGTCTCAGCGGAAGAGACCATCAGGATCTGCAAGGAATATGAGTTCCTGGTGCTCTTCACCTCAACGGTAGGTTGGGAAGGCGATCAGCGGCTGGCTGAAGCGATCAAGGCTGCGAATCCATCGATTCGCATCGCATTTGTAGGACCGCCGGTGACCACGTCGCCAGACAAGGCACTGAACGAATGCTCGGTGCTCGACTTCATCTGCCGGCGCGAGTTCGACTACTCCGTTGTGGAGTTTGCGCAGGGCAAGCCCCTCAATGAGATTCTCGGAATCAGTTACAAGAAAGACGGCAAGATTATTCACAATCCTGACCGTCCACAGGTTGAAGATCTGGACGCGATGCCGTGGGCGACGAAGATCTACAAGCGAGACGTGGACGTGACGAAGTACAACGTGCCGTTTCTGCTGCATCCGTACATCGCGCTTTATTCAACCCGTGGATGCCCCGCGCAGTGCACATTCTGTCTGTGGCCGCAGACGCTAAGCGGACACGCATGGCGCAAGCGCTCGACGGATGACGTAGCAGCGGAATTGAAGTGGGCGAAGGAAAACTTCCCATACGTGAAAGAGTTCTTCTTCGATGACGACACCTTCAACATCCAGAAGGCCCGCACCATCGAACTCTGCGAGAAGTTGAAGCCGCTGAACCTGACTTGGAGTTGCACTTCGCGTGTGACTACGGACCGCGAGACGCTCAAGGCGATGAAGGATGCTGGATGCCGGCTGCTGATCGTGGGCTTTGAATCGGGTGATCCGCAGATCCTGAAGAACATCAAAAAAGGCGCCACAGTCGAACGAGCGCGCGCCTTCGCGAAGGACTGCAACGACCTGGGTCTCGTAATTCACGGAGACTTCATTCTCGGCCTGCCCGGAGAGACCAAGGGATCCATCCGCAACACGATCAATTTCGCTAAGACGCTAGACTGCGAAACCATCCAGGTTTCGATTGCGCACGCGTATCCGGGAACCGAGTTTTACGATTTCGCCAAGGCCAACGGCTTCATCACGAACGAGAAGATGGAAGACGGCGGTGGACACCAGATGGCACACATCGAGTATCCGGGTCTGCCGGTAGACTACGTAATGGAAATGGTGCACCGCTTCTATGACGAGTATTATTTCCGTCCGAAAGCGGCGTTCCGGGTGGTGTGGAAAGCGATTGTGAACCGCGATGTGCCACGGCTGTATGTTGAGGCGAAGGCGTTTCTGAAGCTGCGTGCGGAGCGCAATAGGATGGTGAAGGCCTCGCGTAAGCAGCAGGCTGAAGCTGGCGCGGCAGCCAGCGCGTAATACACTGCTTTCGATTTAGCTGAAGGGCGGGACCGCCAGTGCGGAGACCCGCCCTTCTTCATGTAGTTTTTGATTGAGTTTCGATTTTGGAACCGATGCCACACACTCGACCCACTCCGCGGCAATACATGATTCTGGGTCTGGTGGCCCTTTGTGCACCCCTGGGTGATACATTCCTTTCGCGGGGAATGACTTGCCTGCCGGCTATTTCGCTCGCTCATCCGGCGACGCTGCTGAGTGCAGTATTCACACCATGGATAGGCGCAGGGATTGCGCTCCTGATTGGATTTTTTGCAAGCTATCTCACGGCGCTTTCGTGGGCCGACCTGACATATGTGCTGCCAGCGACGGCTTTTGGAAACGTGATCGTGGCGCTGCTGTCGAAGTACTGGCTGCATGAATCGATTTCGTGGCAACGTTGGGCGGGGATCGTGCTAATTACGGTTGGAGTAGGATTCGTGGCCCATGGGCCTTCGCTTACAGAGCGTCCCGCTGCGGACGCCGATGCCTCTGCCGGGCCGGCGCAAGAGGCTGCTGGAGGTCAGGCCAGATGACCGCAGCGCATCCAGGGGTGTGGGAAGCTGCGGCAATGATCGCGACGATTGTTCTCACGTCCACCGCTGGCGAAGTATTGACCGCGGCGGCGATGAAGTCGATCGGCGATCTGGATGAGATTCGCGCAGAATCAGGGCTGAAAGGGGCGATCCGCGCAGTGGTGAGCTGTCCGTTGTTCTTTGCCGGAGTCTTTTTTTTGGCACTTGCCTTCTTTGCGCTGTTATTCGCCCTGAACCACCTGAACCTGAGCCTTGTGGCGCCGGCTTCGGCGTCGCTCACCCTCGTCACGAATGCCATTGCCGGCAAGTTTTTCCTGAAGGAGAACGTGGACCGGCGGCGGTGGGCTTCTGCGGTGCTGGTTTGCGTGGGTGTGTATTTGTTAGCGCACTGAGGAGGCTCGTAGCCTGTAGCTCCGTAGCTGAAGCTAAGAGCTAACAGCTAGAAGCTTCATCAGTCCCTGCGGCTTCAGGTCCGGTTCTAGGAATTTGCGCATGTCACCTGATTGCGCGCTGAGTTCGTCGGCTGCGATGTGGCCGGCCCGTGCAGCACTCTCCATGGTGGAGGGCCAGCCTGTGGCGATCCAGTCGCCGGCAAGGAAGCAGTTGGGCCACGGAGCAATGGCGCCGGGCCGAAGCTTATCGATGCCGGGCGGCACGCCGAATGTGGCTCGTATTTCTTTCACTAAGGCGGCCTTTTCGAGCTTCGCTTCCTTCACTTGCGGGAAAAATTCAGCGAGTTCTGCAAGACCCTGATCGATGGCTACCTGGCGTTCGCGAGCTGCGAAGGCGAGCGATGCGGACTGGACCAGTTCGACATAACCGGTCTTTTGACTGCGCCAGGGCTGGAGGACGCTCTTGTTGTACATCCAGTGAATCTCGCGGTCGAGTAGGACGGCGTGGGGGAGATCGGTTATCTGGCGGTCGAACCAGAGATGCACGCTGCAGATGGGCCAGTGTGTGAATGCGTCAACTTGGCGAGCGAGTTCTTCGGCGTGATGTGCGGGTGGCATATGGGGCAAGAGCTTCTGCATGCCTTCGAATGGAAGCGCAATCACCAGGAACTCGGAGACGAGCGTGCCGGTACGCGTGTGTACCGACCACTCGGAGACGGCTTCGTCCCACTCGGCGGAATCGACATTGGTGTTGAGATGAACGGTGGATCCGTGCTCTTCGAGGAAAGTCTTCGCGGAACCGTAGAGTTCGCTGAGAGGAACCGAACTCATGCCCATGGCCCCGGCCTGAGCTGAGTTCATGAAGAGCTCGCGTATGACCTTGGCGGCGTATGGAACAGCGATGGAATCGAGATCGGCATTGAGAGCGCTGGCGATGACGAGGCGCCAGAAGCGCTCGATGGCGCCCTGCGTCTGCTTGTTACGCCGCAGCCAGTCTGCGAGAGACTCGGTGCTATCACGCGGAATGGGCTTCATCATGGCGCGAAACGCGCGGGCGAGTGCCATCTTATCGGCGCGTGTGAAGGCATTTGCAGAGAGCAGCTTCGGAAGGCCATGCAAGGGGGCCGGAAACGGTGAAGGTCCGAGGCGGGAGCGACGGCCACCGGGCTCAATCATGGTCATCTCGCTGGTCCAGTGAATCTTCTTTTCAGCGCAGATGCGCCGATAAAACGCGAGCAGATTTGTGCAGCAGCCGAAGAGCACGTGCTGGCAGTTGTCGATGACCTCGTTGACGCCTGGATGCAGGTAAGAGGAGGCGCGCCCGCCGAGATAGCCACGCCGCTCAACGAGCTGCACACGATAGCCTGCTTCGGCGAGGGCGCATGCGGCGCTCAAGCCGGCGACTCCGGCTCCGACGACGGTCACGGTGAGGTGTTCGAGTTGTTGCGGCGATTTCTGCAAGCTTCTCTCAGGAGCTAAAGCCCCGATTCATTTTTGTACAGTGCTTCGGACTGACTGAAAACATTGGTTACGCGAACTGATGGATGAAGCCTGGTTGGATAGAGTCATCCTTTTAGCCGCGCCACAGCGAGACGCGCCATACCCGCGCCCAGTATTCCCACTTTTTGCGCCGTCGGAACGCTTGTGCGATTTGAGAACACGTTGTAGCTTGCGCGCTCGATGCGGCGGAGCAAAGCGTGGTAAATCGAGACCAAAACCCACAACGCGGGGCGGCTCTCGCGGTTGATCAGGGGGAGCAGTTTGTCGGCCGATGCATAATAAGCATCGGCCCTGCGGCCAATCTCAGCGAGCAATGCACGTTCGTTCAGGGTTGGGGGTGCGCCTTTGGGCCTGTGCAACATTGAGTCGAGTGTCACCCCGTGCGCTGCAAGATCTTCGAGGGGCAGGTAGACACGTCCGCGCTCGGCGTCTTCGGCAACGTCGCGCAAGATATTGGTGAGTTGAAACGCGACGCCGGTCTCTTCAGCAAGTTTCTCGGCGGCGGGATCGGTGTATCCGAAGATGCGGATGCAGACGAGGCCGACTACCGAGGCAACGAGGTAGCAATAGCGATAAAGGTCGTCGAAGGTGGCGTAGGTATCGGGGACGTCGGCAGGATTTGCTTTCAGGTCGGACGTGGTTCCAGCGATCAGTTCGTCAAGCAGAGCGAGGGGAATGTTGTATCGCTGAATGGCATCGCGAACGGCGATAAAGACGGGATCGTCGGTTGCGCAGCCTGCTGCGGCGCGATGCCAGGCGGATTGCCACTGCTCGAGTTTTTGGCGTCGATCTTCGCGGGGGATGGTTTCGTCGTCAGAGAGGTCGTCAGCTTTGCGCATGAAGGCGTAGATGGCGCAAATGGCGTTGCGGCGCGGCTCTGGAAGCGCGACAAATGCATAGTAGAAATTCTTAGCTTCGCGTTTCGCGATCGCTCGGCAGGCGGCGTAGGCCTGGTCCAGTGTTATTGCTTCCGTCATTTCTTCGGTCATCATCTCTACCGGCGTCACTTGGATCAAGCAGCCTTGTCCGTCAATCGTGGTCCCAGGCGCAGGAACGGCAGGAATTTGCCTGTTACCGCGCGGAGTGCAAGCTGCAGTTTAGTACGTTTCGAGATGGATGGCCGTGATGTGAGGACGTCGAAGTTCTGCGCCTCGACGGCATTGAGGATCTCGAGACCGCCGCGGCTGAAGAGGTCGAGATCGACGGCAAGGTCGCGATCCACCATTCCGATGAGCGGGAGGCCCTGGTGGAAGAGGCTGCGCGCGTAATCGACTTCGTGTTTGAGGAGGGTGCGGAATTCGGGGGTGGCAATTCCCTGCTCGATTGTCGCGTCGGTTACGCCGAAGCGCTGCATCTCGTCCTGCGGAAGGTAGACGCGGTCCTTGGCCCAGTCCACGCGAACGTCCTGCCAGAAGTTGGCGAGTTGGAGTGCCGAACACGTCGCATCGGAGAGGTGGAAGCGCTCTTCGTCCCGGTAGCCGCAGGTGTAGAGGACGAGCCGGCCTACGGGGTTTGCGGAGTAGCGGCAGTAGCCGAGCACATCCTTCATCGTGGCGTAGCGAGTGACGACCTGGTCCTGCCTGAAGGCGGTGAGCAGGTCGGCAAATGGTTCTCTCGGAATGGAGCAAGCGCTGATCGTCTCGGCGAGAGCGACGAAGACGGGGTGGCGCGCGTGGCCTTGGTAGCAGGCATCGAGTTCTCGGCCCCAGAAGTCGAGCAGTGCGATGGACTGCGCGGTGTTGCCGACCTCATCGCCAAGATCGTCGGAGACGCGGCAGTAGGCGTAGATGGAATGGAAGTGAGGCCGAAGGCGCTCGGGGAGGAACCAAGTGGCTACATGGAAGTTTTCGTAGTGGGTTTCCGCGAGATGTTTGCACCAGGCACGGGCTTCTTCGAGGGTAGGAGTCTTTTCGGGGATGCGGTAGGTAGACGGGAGGGCGGCCCAGCCGCGGGCCAGGAGTTCGTCAGTGTTCGAATTGGAGGCTGC
>Ga0308175_100001640_pt1 | contig 15161 bp, 9 predicted proteins | sample PhyCR1_3_FD_203893 | JGI IMG/M metagenome (GOLD analysis project Ga0308175, IMG submission 203893) | Soil microbial communities from UC Gill Tract Community Farm, Albany, California, United States - DLSLS.C.R1 | ecosystem: Environmental > Terrestrial > Soil > Agricultural land | place: USA...
GCGCAGGGGGATGTGGGTGGTGGCGAGGACGACGCGAAGCGGGTTGGGCATCCCGACCGCCGGCCGCGTCGCGGCGAGCATCATCGCGACCGACCGTCCCGTGCGCGCCGCGAGCAGCTCGGTGTGCCCCGGATAGTGATAGCCGCCCGCGAGCAGCGCGTGCTTGTCGAGCGGCGCGGTGACGATGCCGTCGACCGTGCCGGCGAGCGCGAGATCCACGGCGCGCTCCACCGCGGCGCCCGCGAGCTTTCCGGCGAGCGCTTCGGAGCGCTCGCCGTCGAGCGGCCAGTCGCCGACCTGCTCGTGGACGTCGAGGCCTGCATGCGCCGGGCCGACGATGTGGAGATCCGCCGCGGCGCGCACTCGCTCGTCGCCGAGCGCGGCCGCGACGATCTCGGGTCCGATGCCGCGCACGTCGCCCAGCGTGACGGCGAGGCGCGGGCGTCCAGTCATCGGTGGTGCGTCACCGCGCCGGCATCTCGGGCAGCGGCGTGAGGTCGATGGCCTCCGGACGCACGGAGACGTACGCCTGCTTGCGCAGCCCGTCCAGCAGGCGGCGGACGCCGCCTTCTTCCGCCAGTCGCGTGCGGAAGCGCTCCTTCACCTCGGCGAGCGTGAGATCCCCTCCCTCCTCGACGGAGTTGATCTGCGCCACGGCGATCTTCACGGGAATGTTCGCGTTGCCCGGAATGTCGAACACGACGACGTCCCTGGGCTTCTTGCCGGCGAACGCCTGGGCGTATTGCGTCGGAAGCTGGGCGCGCGGGAAGGGCGTGAGCAGCGTGGTCTCCTCACCGCTCCGATAATCGTGGTGCTTCTTCGCCAGCGAGTCGAACGACGCGCCGGCGCGCCACTGCGCCGCGACGCTGTCCGCTTCGCGCCGCGCGGCGGCGACGTCGCTGCTGTCGATCGTGGGCGTGATGAGGATGTGACGCGATCGCACCTCGGCCGCATTGACGCGATCGACGCGGATGATGTGATAGCCGAACGGCGACTCGACGACGGGGCTGAGCTGGCCCGGGGCGAGCGCATAGTAGCCGAACAGCCAGCGATCGAACTCGGGGACCATCTTGCCGCGTCGGGTCCATCCGAGATCGCCGCCGTTGACCCGGCTGCCCGAGTCGGCGGACTCGCGCTTGGCGATCAGCTCGAAGTCGGCGCCCTTCTTGATCTCGGCGAGTAGCGACTCCGCATGGACGCGAGCGCGCTCCTTCTCGACGAGCGACGGCTTGGGCGCGATGATGATCTGACGCCAGGTGACACTGGCCTCGCGCTTCGGCAGCACCGCCTTGTTGCGATCGAACGCTTCCTGGACCTCGGCGTCGGTGACGTTGGCGGAAACGAGCTTGCCGTCCTCGCGCAGCTTCTTCGTCGTGCGCGTAATCATCTCGTTGCGCTTGATGCCGTCGCTGAGGAAGCGCTTGTACTCCTCCGGCGTGCCGTAGCCCGCCTTGGCGAGCTCCGTCTTGAACTCGGCGTCGGTGGAGAAGCGGCTGCGGATCGCCTTGAACTGCTGCTCGACGGTGTTGTTGACGTCGGCGTCGGGCACCTCCGTCTTGATCTCCTTGCCCTTCTCGAGAATGAGCTCCTCGTCCACGAGCTCGTTGAGCGTCTGGAGGGCGAAGGCCCTGTACTCGGCGCTGTCCTTGGGGACGGCGACTCCCTCCTGCTTCTTGGCGAGGAGTCGCTCGCGGAGATTCGACTGCGTGATGACGACGCCGTCGACGACGGCGACGACGCGGTCGAGCGGGATCGGCGGGCCCGACACGACCGACTTCGCGGCGGCGGCGGGCGCGGGCTGTGTCGCGGGCGGCGCGGCAGGTGTCGGCTGCTGTGCAAGCAGCGACGCGGGGGACAGCGCGAGCAGCGCGAGGGGAGCGGAGAGACGGAATCGCATATCCTGAAAGTACCCGCGGCCCGGCCACGAAGGTCCGGGCCGCTGGTGAGACGGCATGAGAACGCCGATTGGTTTACGGCCTGGCTGGCTGCGTGGGGGCCTTCTTCCCCGCGTCCGGCATCGGCGCCGGCCTTCCCGCGGCAGGTGGCTGTGCCTGGCCGGGCGCTCCAGGCGTGCCCGGCAGCGGAACAGCGGACTTCGGCTGGTTGGCGGCACGGGTCGAGTCGGCCACGGTGCGAATCTTCTGTGCACGCTCCACGGCGCGGTCGACGCCGGCCGCGTTGAGCTTGTAGTCGTACTTGTCCATCAGCACGATCTGGAGCGGCGCCGGGATGGGAAGCGGCTGCGCCTCACCGGCCATCACCTTGTCAAGGAAGGCCTCGACACGCGATGCGGCGAGCCGCTCGCGTTCGGCGGGCGTCTTGGCCGAGTCGGCGAGGGACTTGGGATCGATGCGCAGGGCCTGCCACGCGACGGTGACCGCCTGGACGAAGTCGTGATGCAGGTTGGCCACCTGCTCCGGCGTCGGGCCCATCTTGGCGCTGTCGGCCCGCTGGAGGAGCAACTCGCGCTGCGCCATCTGCTCGACGTAGCGGCGGATGATGGAATCGGGGAGCGACCCGATCTGCTGCGAGAGCTGAGCACCGCGCGGATCGGAGAAGATGACCGTGGCCAGCTTGCCCGCGGTGAAGTCGCCGCCCTTCCACGTGGCGATGACGTCGCTGTCGTGGCGGTGGGTGATGGGATCCTTGGCGATCGTCTTGACGATCGACGCCGCGTTGTCCTTGACCTTCACCTGCGCGTCGGCCTGCGCCTTCGTGATGTAAAGGCTTTCCGCGGCCTGCTTCGTCCGGTCGCCCGCCTGCTGCGAGTACTGGCCCTTGATCTCGTCCCAGGTGTTGCGCTGGATGATGTGGTAGCCGAACTCGGATTCGACGAGCGGGGAGATCTGGCCCGGCTTGAGCGCGGCGACGGCATCGCCGAACGGCTTGACCATCACGCCGCGCGGGAAGACGCCGAGCTCACCGCCCTGCGCCTTGGAGTTGTCGTCGCTGTACTTCTTCGCGAGGTCGGCGAAGTTGGCGGCCGTCACCTGCGCGCGCACCGATTCCGCCTTGCGGCGGATGGAGTCCTTGGCGGCGGCCGACGAGCCCTTCGGCACGAGGAAGAGAATGTGGCGCGCGGCATAGAGGCCGTTCGCGCCCGATTCGTAGCTCGCCTGCGAGCCCGTGTCGCTCGGCATCGTCGCGGCGAGACCCTCCATGAACTTCTGGAGCTTCGCCTGATCGATCATCCCGGCGGCCGCCGCATCGATGGCCTTGGGATCGTTGAGCGAGTCGCCCTTGGCCGCGGCGGCGCCGAGGAGCTGATAGGGAACCCAGAGGTCGCGCGCGACGAGCGTGGCGACGTCCTTGTTGATCGGGATCTGAATCCGGGCCTTGCCCAGCAGATCGCTGAGCCGCGTCACCGACAGCTCCTGCGATCCGGCGCGAGCGACCACGTCGACGTGGGCGGTGAGCGCTTCCTTGAGTCCGTCGCATGCGACCAGCGAAGCAGCACCGACGACCAGGACGAGGAGCGAAGATCGTTTCATTGTGAACCGAAAGCAGGAAGGGGAAGACGGACGTCAGGCGACGGCACGCAACGCGCGCACAAGCCCGTCGAGCAACGGGGCGCCCCCCAGCCGCGTGAGCTTGAGGGAGAGCGGATGAGCGCGGCGGACCTCGGCCTGGAACTGCACTTCGTGAAACGCCGCCGAGAGACCCTTCATGCGCGGGATGGCGGAATCCCTAAAGGTAATACGGGCTTCCTCACCACGCACCAGGATCCCTTCGATCCCGAGGCTACCCCCCACCACCCGGAGAAGTGCCATCGCGAGCATCGCCTCCGCCTGCGGGGGCAGCGCGCCGAAGCGATCGCGCAGCTCGGCGCGCAGCGCCTCGATCTCCTGCGCGCTCTCGAAGCGCGCGAGACGCTTGTACACGTCCAACTTGGCTTCCTGCGATTCGATGTAGTCGTCGGGAAGGTACGCGGGGATGTCCATCGAGACGTCGGCCGGCTGCGGCCTGGGCGCGCTGTCGCCTCGCATGAGCCGCTGCACGGTCTCCTCGAGCATGCGCAGATACAGGTCGAAGCCGACGGCGTGCACGTAGCCGGATTGCTCCGCGCCGAGGAGGTTCCCCGCCCCGCGCATCTCCATGTCCTTGAGGGCGATCTTGTAGCCGGCGCCAAGCTCGGTGTGGTGCTCGAGCACCTGCAGCCGACGCTCGGCGTCCGGATCGACGGAGTCGGGCACGAGGAGATAGCAGTAGGCGCGGCGATGCGAGCGGCCGACGCGACCGCGCAGCTGATAGAGCTGCGCGAGGCCGAGGTGGTCGGCACGATTGACGAACATCGTGTTCGCGTTCGGCACGTCGAGACCGCTCTCGACGATGAGCGTGGAGACGAGGACGTCGATCTCGCCGCTGACGAAGCGGTGCATGATGTCCTCGAGCTCGCGCTCACGCATCTGTCCATGCGCGACGGCGACGCGGGCGCGCGGCGCGATGCGACGGACGCGATCGGCGTGGGCGACGATCGTCTCGATGCGGTTGTGGACGAAGAAGACCTGTCCGCCGCGATCGAGCTCGCGCGAGATCCCTTCCTCGATCAGGCCGTCGTCGTCGCCGGGCTCGACGAAGGTCAGGACAGGTGATCGATCCCGAGGTGGTGTTTGCATCAGCGTCATGTCGCGGAGGCCCGCGAGCGACAGATGGAGCGTGCGGGGGATCGGCGTCGCCGTGAGCGTGAGCACGTCCGTCTCGAGCTTGAGCTGCTTGAGCCGCTCCTTGTGCTTCACGCCGAAGCGATGCTCCTCGTCGACGATGATCAAGCCGAGGTCGGCGAAGGCGACGTCGGGGCTGAGGAGCCGGTGCGTGCCGATGACGATGTCGACCTTCTTCTCGGCGAGCTCCGCGAGCGTCCGGGTCTGCTCCTTCTGGCTCTGGAAGCGGCTCATGACGGCGACGCGAATCGGGAAGTCGGCGAGCCGCTCCTCGAAGGTGCGCGCGTGCTGGTCGGCGAGAATCGTCGTGGGCACGAGCACGGCGACCTGCCGGCCGCTCTGCACCGCCTTGAACGCGGCGCGCACGGCGATCTCCGTCTTGCCGTAGCCGACGTCGCCGACGAGGAGGCGGTCCATGGGACGCGTGCTCTCCATGTCGCTCTTCACCTCGGTGGTGGCGCGGCGCTGATCGGGGGTGTCCTCGAAGAGGAAGCTGCTCTCCAGCTGGCGCTGCCAGGGGGTGTCGGGCACGTGCGGTGGACGCGAGGCGACTTTGCGCCGCGCGTAGAGATCGAGCAGCTCGAGCGTCATCTCCTGGATCGCCGACCGCGTGCGATCGCGCTGCTGCGCCCACCGCTTCCCCCCGAGCTTGTGCAGGCGCGGCGGCGGCGCGTCGTCCGACACGTCGTCCGCGCTGCGATACCGCTCGAGCTGATCGATCCGGTAGAGCGGCACGTTGAGGCGGTCGCCGCCCTCGTACTCGACGACGGCGACCTCGATGGTGCTCTGGCCGACGAAGATCGTCTCGATGCCGCGGTAGATGCCGACGCCGTGCTCGAGATGCACGACGTAGTCGCCGGGCTTGAGCGCGAGCGAATCGACGCCGCCGCTGACGTAGCGGCGCGCGCGACGGATGCGCCGCTCGCGCCGGAAGATCTCGTGGTCGGTGAGGATGCGGAGACCGCGATCGCGATCCGACGGCGGCAGGAGGAAGCCCCCGCCGAGCGCACCGACGACGAGCGCCGCGGGCGAGGGGTCGCGCGTGTCCTCGTTGAGCAGCTCGTCGAGGCGCTCCGCCTGGCCCTCGTTGTCGCAGAGGATGACCGAGGGAATGTCGTCGCGCACCAGCCGGCGCAGCCGCTTGATGTCGCGATCGATCGTCTCGGGTGGCCGGAAGGGAAAGACGACGTCGGGCTTCTCCGCCGTGGGGTCGACGAGGCGCAGCGTGCCGAAGCCCGAGAGCGTGGCGCCGGAGACCTGCGGCGACTCGAAGAGCTCCTCGCGCGGATCGGCGTCCTCGCCGCGCCGGCGCGCGAGATCGATGTGGTGCGCCGCCTCGTCCCAGGTGCGCTGGAGCTCGGGAAGGAGATGTGTTCCCGTGGGGTAGACGAGCAGCGTGTCGGGCGGGAAGAGCGCGGAGACGGAGAGGCGCTCGCCGGGTGTCGCGTCCTCGCGGAGCTGACCGTCCACCGGCAGCACGACGGCGAGGTCGACCTCGCGCGTGCTGCGCTGCGACGAGAGCTCGAAGTGGCGGAGATCGACGACCTCGTCGCCCCAGAACTCGAGACGCACCGGATCGGTCATGCCGAACGAATAGACGTCGAGGATCCCGCCGCGCAGGCTGAACTGCGCGACGTCCTCCACCATCGGCACGCGCTCGAAGCCGATGCGTTCGAGATGCTCGGCCAGCTCGCGCGGGCGGCGCTCGTCGCCCTTGCGGAGCTCGATACGCAGCTCGGCGAGCGCGCCGGGAAGGCGCGTGCGCTCGAGGAGCGCGCGGGGCGTGGTGAGGAGCACGCGGATCTCGCCGCGGCCGAGGCGCTCGAGCGTCTCGACGCGCTCTCCCGCGACTTCGACGTGCGGCTCCACTTCGCCGAATCCTTCGCGCGGTGGATAGAGCGCGACGGGAGTCTCGTCGATCAGCGTGTGCAGGTCGGCGAGGAGCCGCTCGGCGAGCGGCACGCCGTCGGCGACGACGACGAGGAAGCGAGTGGGAAGACGGCGCGCGAGTGTGGCGATGAGGCTCGCGTCGGCGGATCCGGGCAACCCGGCCGCGAGCAGCTCGGCGCGAGGGACGGGCAAGGTATTGACGAGACGCGCGAACGCCGGTAGGCGCTCGATCGCGTCGAGGATGTTCGGGAGGGGCACTTAGGCGGCGTTCAGTCGGGAAGCTCGGACCACCAACCCTTCGGCGGCGAGCAGAAGCAGAGCGAGCACGAGAAGTGGCGTGGCGGCAGGACGCGTGCGACCGGCGGCGTACACGTCCGCGGCCCAGCCGCCGGCACTGGTGGCGACGCTCGCGCGAACGCCTCCGACGCGGGCGGCGAGCGCCGCGGGATTCATCCGCTCGAGGGTGGACTCCTCGGGCGGCGCGTTGACGACCACCGCGCCGACGCGACGCCCGCCGCGCAGCACGAACCAGACGCCGCGCTCCTCCGGCGCGTCCATCAACTCCGCCGTCACGGTATGGCGTGACCCGCCCTCGCTCTCGAGGGACTCTGAGCCGGCGGGAAGGTGCACGGGGCCACCCGGCAACGCGGCGATCGGGGTGCCGACATCTCCGCTTGGAGCACCGAGGCGCAGCGCGAGCATGTCGGCGAGCCAGGGCACGAAGGGCGCGCGCACGGGAAGTTGCGTCGCCGCGGGATCGAGGCGCGACGCGACGAGCACGTAGCCCGGACCGGCCACCACCCACGGATCACCGCCCGCGGTCGCGAGCGTATCGGAAGGAGCGACGCCGGCGCGCACGAGCCTGTAGCGCTCGGCGATGGGCACGGCGTCGAGGCGACCGCCGTGGGCGATGGCGGGGGAACGATCGATCGCACCGAAGCGCCACGGGATGCCGAGTCGCTCGAGCTCGCGGTTCGCGGCGCCGAGGCGCACCGGTTCGGGGGGGACGATGAGCGCGGGCAGTGTGCGAGCGACGTCCGCCGACGCGATGCGCACGACGTTACCCGCCGTCGCGCGGCCGTCGGCGACGAGGGTGCTGAGGGCGGTGGCGGCGAAAGGGCCGGCCGAAGGATCGGCAACCACCGCCGGCGGTGGACCGATCCAGAGCGCGAAGTAGCGTGCGTCGTCGGCGGGAAAGTCGTCGGGGGTGAGCTCGACGCGGCCGGCGACCCAGCCACGCTCGGGGGGACTGGCGCGCAGTGCGATGGGCTCACCGCGTCCGGTCGCGCCGCGCGCGAGCGTTCGATCGCCGAGCAGGATGCGGAAGTCGACGGAATCCCGCGTCTCCACGCGCGCCGTGATGGCGCCGCGCGGAGTCCAGCGAGGCGGTTCCGCGTCGGCCGAGAGCACGGCGCGATTCTGCGGCGGTGGCCCGGACGGGACGAAGAGCGCGAAGGGCAGCTCGACGGGCGCGGCGGACGCCCACGTCGTGCGCTGGGCATCGGTGGCGACGGCGACAGTGCGCGACGGCAGGGTCGCGGCGCGCGCGGAGGTGGCGGCGCGCGCGAGCGCGCGGGCGAGGTCCCCTGCCCCTTCCGATGGGGCGACGCGCGCGAGCTCGGCGAGGAGCGCGTCGCGCGATCCGCCGCGCACGCGACCGTCGGCGGTGACGAGCCAGAGGCGATCGGCGGGCGTGGCGGCGTCGATCAACCGGAGCGCGGCGTCCTTCAACCGATCGAACACCTGCCGACCACCGACCACCGCCGTCGTCGAGAGCGAGTTGTCGAGGACGATGGCGACGGCCGTGGGTCCGTGGCCGACGCCGAGTCCGGGGAGGAAGGGGCGCGCCGCGGCGAGGGCGAGCGCGAGCACGATGAGCACCCGCAGCATCATGAGCAGCAGGTTGCGAATGCGGAGCGAGCGACTGTGCTCCGCTTCGGCGCGCTGGAGATAGCGAGCGGCGGGGAACTCGACGCGCGTCGCGACGTTGCGCCGCAGGAGATGCAGCAGCAACGGCACGGCGACCGCCGCGCCGAGCGCGAGCCAGAGCGGAGAGAGGAAGCTCATGTCCGGCGCTCGCGCGCGCCGAACGCCAGGCGGAGCGGAATGGCGTAGGGCTGATCGGTGAGGATCAGTTCATACCCCGCGCCGAGTGCACCGAGGCGGTCTTTCCACTCGGCGATGACGCGATCGACCGTGGCGCGGTAAGCGGTGCGCACGTCGGCGGCGGCGGCGGGGACATCGAGGTCGGTCTCGGGATCCGTGTAGCGCGCCTCGCCGGCGAGGGTGAAGTCGCGCTCGGCGGGATCCATGATGTGGAGGACGGTGACGTCGTGGCCGGCGGCGCGGAGGCCGCGCAGCGCGGGGATCACGGCGTCGATGTCGACGAGCAGGTCGCTGAGGAGGACGACCATGCCGCGCCGCGTGACGAGGCGCGCCGCCTGGCCCAGCGCGGCGGCGAGATCGGAGGCGCGGCCGTTGCCCGGCTCGTTGAGCGCGGCGACGATGCGGCGCCACTGGCCCGAGCGGGCACGCGGCGGAATGCTCGAGCGCACGGCGTCGTCGAACCGGATGAGGCCCACGGCGTCGCGCTGGCGCAGGAGGAGAAGGGCGAGCGCGGCGGTGAGCTGCTCGGCGTAAACGCGCTTGGTGATGTGGCCGGCCCCGGCGGCCCCGCGCCAATCCATCGACTTGCTGACGTCGAGGACGATCGTGGCGCGGAGGTTGGTCTCCTCCTCGTACTGCTTGACGACCCAGCGGTCGGCGCGCGCGGCGATCTTCCAGTCGACGTAGCGCAGGTCGTCGCCAGGCTGATAGGGACGAAAATCGGCGAACTCCACCGAGAACCCCTTGCGGGGCGACCGGTGTAGTCCGCTGAGAAAGCCATCGACGATCCAGCGTGCGACGATCTCGAAGTGTCCCAGCGCCGCGAGGGCAGCCGGGTCGAAGAGATCGGCTCGAGAGGTAAGCTCCATTGCGGCATGTAAGGTATATCGGGCAGCTAACTGCAACGGCAGTAGGTAGTAGCGGGTAGCGGGTACCTGGACGGCAGAAACGGCGTGTCGACGCAGTACCCCGCGTCCGGGTACCCGCTACTCGCTACTCGCTCCCCGCCAGCGTAAGGTGTCATTCGACGAGGGCCCGACGGGCGCCGAGTTGCTATATTGCAAGGCTGCAAGCAGTTCTGGCTTTTATTGCTCCTCCCTTCGGCGCTTCGCGCCTTCGGTTGGAGTGCCTCATACCCGCCCTTTTGCCGTGAAGCTCGAGCACATCCGCAACTTCTGCATCGTCGCGCACATCGACCACGGGAAGTCCACCCTGGCCGACCGTCTGATCGAAGAGACGGGGATGCTTCAGAAGCGAGAGATGAAAGCCCAGGTGCTGGACACCCTGGACCTCGAGCGCGAGCGCGGGATCACGATCAAGCTCAATGCCGTGCGGATGACGTACTCCGCACGTGACGGCCGCGAGTACGAGCTCAACCTGATCGACACGCCAGGGCACGTGGACTTCACGTACGAAGTGTCGCGCTCGCTGGCGGCGTGCGAGGGGGCGATCCTCGTCGTGGACGCATCGCAGGGAATCCAGGCGCAGACGCTGAGCAATCTCTTCCTGGCGATGGATGCCGGGCTCGAGATCATCCCGATCCTCAACAAGATCGATCTGCCAGGCGCCGAGCCCGACCGCCGCGCTCAGGAAGTCTCGGACCTGCTCGGTGTCGATCCCGACTCGATCCTCCGCGTGAGCGCGAAGGCGGGGATCGGCATCCGGGAGCTGCTCGAGGCGGTGGTGGAGAAGGTGCCCGCGCCGGTCGGCGACGAGAACGCGCCGCTGCGCGCGCTGATCTACGACTCGTACTACGACAAGTACCGCGGCGCGATCCCGAGCGTGCGCGTCGTGGACGGCGTGATTCGAAAGGGCACGAAGATCACCTTCGGCGCCTCCGAGGCGGTCTATGAGGTCGATGAAGTCGGGTACAACCAACTGCGCCAGGTGACGACCGACTCGCTCGGCCCGGGCGAGGTGGGCTACGTGGTGGCGAGCGTGCGCTCGGTGAGCGAGACGCGCGCGGGCGACACGATCTTCGACGCGGAGAATCACGCGCAGGAGCCGCTGCCCGGCTACCAGGAGGTGCGGAGCTTCGTCTTCGCCGGCATGTATCCGACGGACACCCAGCAGTACGAGACGCTTCGCGACGCGCTGGAGAAGCTGAAGCTCAACGACGCGTCGCTGAACTACGAGCCGGAGACCTCAACCGCGCTCGGTTTCGGATTCCGCTGCGGGTTCCTCGGCCTGCTGCACATGGAGATCGTGCAGGAGCGGCTGACGCGCGAGTTCGATCTCGATCTCGTGCAGACCGTGCCGAGCGTCGAGTACAAGGTGTACCGCACGGACGGCACGATGCAGCTGGTGGAGAACCCGGCGCTCATGCCGAACACCGCGGTCATCGACTACATCGAGGAGCCGTACGTGAAGGCGCGCATCATGGCGCCGTCGGAGTACATCGGGCCGATCATGACGCTGGGGACGGAGCGCCGCGGCGTCTACAAGAACATGACGTACCTCGACCAGCAGCGCGTCGAGTTCGACTGGGAGTTTCCGCTCGGCGAGATCATCCTGGACTTCTTCGACAAGCTCAAGTCGATCAGCCGAGGGTATGCGTCGCTCGACTACGAGATGCTCGAGTATCGTGCGAGCGATCTGGTGCGGCTGGACATGCTGATCAACGGCGACCCGATCGACGCGTTCAGCGTGATCTGTCACGAGAGCAAGGCGTACGACTGGGGGCGCAAGATCGCCGACAAGCTGAAGGAGCTGATCCCGCGCCAGCTCTTCGAGGTCGCGATCCAGGCGGCGATCGGCACCAAGGTGATCGCGCGCACGACGGTGAAAGCCGTCCGCAAGGACGTGCTGGCGAAGTGTTACGGCGGCGACATCTCGCGGAAGCGCAAGCTCCTGGAGAAGCAGAAGGAAGGGAAGAAGCGCATGAAGCAGGTCGGCTCGGTGGAGATTCCGCAGGAGGCATTCCTCGCCGTGCTTCAGGTCGACTAGGCGAGCCGCGTGACCGCCTCGGTCGTCATCCAGACTTCTTTCCTGGGAGACACGATCCTGACCACGCCACTGCTCGCGCAGCTGGCGCACCGCGGCCCCGTGGACGTCGTGACGACGCCCGCGGCGGCGTCGGTGCTGAAGGGGCATCCGGCGGTGCGGGACGTGATCGTGTACGACAAGCGCGGCACGCACGCCGGGCTGTTCGGCTTCCTGACGATGCGATCGCGGCTCCGGGAGGGACGGTACGACACGGCGTACCTCGCCCAGGGCTCGCTGCGCAGCGCGCTGCTCGTGTGGGCGGCGCGCATTTCAGAACGTATCGGATTCGCGACGTCCTCCGGGAGCCGGTTGTACACGACGCGGGTCGCGTACCGGGACGATCTGCATCACGCCGCGCGACTGCTGCTGCTGTCGCGCCCCAACGGGCGCGAGCCGACGGAATCCGAAATGCGGCCGTCGCTGGCGCCGTCCGCCGCGGAGCACGAGGTGGTGGACGAGCTGCTCGCGTCGCGCGGTGTGCAGGCGGACGAGCGCCTGATCGCACTCGCGCCGGGCAGCGTCTGGGGGACGAAGCGCTGGCCTTACTACGCGGAGCTCGCCCAACAGCTCGCCGTACATGGTCGCATCGTGATCGTCGGCGGCCCGGGGGATCGCGCGCTGGCGAAAGAGATCGTGGCCGTCGTCCCGAACGCGGTGGATGCGACGGGCGAGCTTCCCCTGCTCGCCTCGGCCGATCTGATCGGGCGGTGCGCGGTGATCGTGACGAACGACTCCGCGCCGTTGCATCTTGCATCGGCGATGGGCACGCCGACGGTGGCGATCTTCGGGCCGACGGTACCGGAATTCGGCTTCGGCCCGCTGGCACCGGTACGCGCGGTGGTCGGGCACGAATCGCTGGCGTGCAGGCCCTGCCATCGCCACGGGCCGAAACGGTGCCCGCTGACGCACTTTCGCTGCATGCGCGAGCTCTCGGCCGAGGCGGTGACCGAGCGGACGCGCAGCCTCTTCCTCACCCCGGACGCACTCGTATGACCACGGCGCGCCAGCAATACATCATCGGAGTGGACCTCGGCGGGACGAACATCGTGGCGGGAGCGATGACGGTGGATGGCACGCGCCATCTCGCCATGCGCTCCATTCCGACCAACTCGGCGGCGGGCGACGAAGCGGTCGCGGAGCGCATCGTCGGCCTGGTGGAAGGGGTGTTCCTGGACGCGATCGGCGAGACGGGCGCGACGCGACAGGACTTCATCGGGATCGGCGTCGGCGCGCCGGGCCCGCTCGACCGCGAGCACGGGATCGTGCTCGTGGCGCCCAATCTCGGCTGGAAGGACTTTCCACTGCGGGACCGCATCCAGAGCCGGCTGCGGTTGCCGACGACGCTCGACAACGACGCGAACTGCGCGACGTTCGGCGAATGGTGGCAGGGCGCGGCGCGCGGCGGGCGCAACGTGATCGGCCTGACGATCGGCACCGGGATCGGCGGTGGACTGATCCTCAACGGCGCGCTGTTCCACGGCGCGTCGGACATGGCGGGCGAGATCGGGCACACGACGATCGACGTGAACGGGCGGCATTGCAAGTGTGGCAATTACGGGTGTCTGGAGGCGTACGCGAGCGGACCGGCGATCGCCACGCGCGCCCGCGAGATCCTCGTGCGCGAGGAGAGCGAGTCGATGATCCCGCAGATGGTGGGCGGGAGGCTGGAGGCGATCACGGCGCAGATCGTGTACGACGCGGCGAAGGCGGAGGACCAGGTGGCGAACGAGATCGTTCGCGACACGGCACGCTACCTGGGCGCGGGAATCGCGAACCTGCTCAACACGTTCAATCCGGACACGGTGGTCGTCGCGGGCGGCGTGACCGCGGCGGGGGAAGCGTTGTTCGTGCCGCTGCGCGCCGAGGTGCGGCGTCGTGCGTTCAAGCCCGCGGTGAACGCGGTGCGTATCGTGTCGGGGGAGCTGCCGGGCACCGCCGGAGTGGTGGGCGCGGTGGCGAGCTTCAAGCAGCAGCACCTCGGCGGCGTGTGATGCCGGGTGATGTCGGGGCGGCGGGGGACACCAACTCGTCGCGCAAGAAGCGCATCGGAGTGATCGGCAGCCTGGTGTGGGACGTCATCTACGGCCGTGACGCGCGAGGCGCCCCGGTGGAGGAGTGGGGAGGCATCACGTACGCGATGAGCGGCCTCGACGCCGCGCTGCCGGACGATTGGGAGATCGTGCCGATCATGATGGTCGGCGAGGATCTCGCGCCGCGCGCGCGCCAGTTCCTGCGCACGCTCAAGCACATGGCGCCCGACGCGTCGCTGATGGCGGCGCCCTACCCCGCGCAACGCGTGGAGCTCCGCTACTTCTCCGACGAGCGCCGAACGGAGCATCTGAGCGGCGGCATGCCCGCGTGGACGTGGCGCGCGCTCAAGCCGCTGCTCGACGAGGCACGGCTGGACGCGCTGCTGATCAACTTCCTCAGCGGCTGGGAGCTCGATCTCGAGACGACGAAGCTGATCCGACAGCACTTCCGCGGCCCGATCCACTGCGACCTGCACATGATGGCCTGGGCAGTACAGCCCGACGGACTGCGGACGCTGCGTCCGATCCCGGACATCGCCGAGTGGTGCCGCTGTTTCGACTTCCTCCAGATGAACGAGGACGAGCTGGCGATGGTCGCGCCGGACCCGCTGAGCCTCGCGGCGACGGCGATCGCGGCGGGCGTGTCGTGCCTGTTCGTGACGTTGGGGAAGCGGGGGGCGATCTACGTGGCGGCGCCCGGGTTCGACTCGATCCGGGACCTTCCGCCCCGCTCGGGGCTCTCCACGTCGCCCCGCGGGGGCACCGGAGGGCTCGGACCGGTGCGGACGGCGCTCGTTCCGGCGGACCATGTGGAAAACGCGGGCGATCCGACCGGTTGTGGCGACGTTTGGGGTGCCACCTATTTCTCCCGGATGGTCGCCGGTGATAAGTTAGCGGACGCGATGAAGGCGGCCGGACAGGCCGCGGCCCGGAACGTCGGGCACCGGGGGGTCACCGGACTCGCGTCCCACCTGCGAGGAGAGCTCAGCCTCACGTGACCAGCGTCATCACAGTCCCACCGTCGCTTGACGATCACACGTTCGAGCAGGTGGTGGAGCAACTCGCTTCCGTCCCCCCGGATGCGAAGGTGCTGATCGACGCGCGACACACGCGCTGGGCCTCTCCGTTCGGCCTCACGGCGCTGCTCACGCTCGGGCAGACGCGCGAGGAGCGCGCGAGCTTCGCGGCGCCGGACACCGAGGACACGGCGTCGTACTGGGCGCGGACGGGCTTCTTCAAATACGCCGAAGAGCTGTTCGACCTGCACGGGTCGGTTCCACGCGCGCGCGGCGGCGAGTCGAGCGTGCTGCTGGAGATCACCCCCGTGGTGAAGAGCGAGGACGTGCACGAGGTGGTGGGGCGCATCCAGCAGAAGGCGCAGCAGATCCTCGCGAAGGAGCTGAACATCGACGCGAAGGCGACGGTCGGCTTCGCGATGACGCTGTCGGAGGTGTGCCAGAACATCGTGGAGCACGCCGGCCGCGGCGGC
>Ga0308175_100001641_pt1 | contig 15159 bp, 15 predicted proteins | sample PhyCR1_3_FD_203893 | JGI IMG/M metagenome (GOLD analysis project Ga0308175, IMG submission 203893) | Soil microbial communities from UC Gill Tract Community Farm, Albany, California, United States - DLSLS.C.R1 | ecosystem: Environmental > Terrestrial > Soil > Agricultural land | place: USA...
CCGGGAGACCTGGAGGTGCGATCCCACGGCCCGCCTGTGCACGGCGAGCTACGAATATTTCGTCCACGGCCGGCGAGTGCAAGAGGCCTCGTTCCCCGCTCGCCTCTGGTCGCGGGAGGAGCTGGAGCACCGCGCCCGCGCCGCCGGCCTCCAGATCGCCCATCTCTGGGGGGATTACGACCGCCGTCCCTGGGACCGCGCGACCTCGCCGCGCCTCATCGCCGAGATGCGGCGCGGCTGACGACAAGGAGAAACATCATGATCAAAGAATCATTGCTGTCCGCTCTGGCCCTGGCGCTCCTCGCGACCGTGAGCTCGGAGGGCGCCGATTCCGGCTTCAGGATCACCTCGTCTGCGTTCCAAGAGGGGAAGGAGATCCCGAAGCGTTTCACCTGCGACGGCGAGAACGTCTCCCCGCCGCTGGCCTGGACCGGGGCTCCGGCGGGGACGAAGGCGTTCGCCCTGATCCTGGGCGATCCCGACGCCCCCAGCGGGCTCTTCACGCATTGGATCGTCTTCAACCTGCCGGCGTCGGCGCACTCGCTGCCGGAAGGGGTGAAGCCCGCGGCCAATCAGGGCACCAGCGATTTCGGGAAGCCCGGCTACGGCGGCCCCTGTCCGCCCAAGGGACGGCACCGGTACTTCTTCCATCTGTATGCCTTGAAAGATGAGCTGAGCGGCCTCAAGAGCCCGAACCGCAAGCAGATCGACGCGGCCCTGAAGGGGCATACGATCGGGGAGGCGACGTTGATGGGGACGTATCAGCGGTGAGGGGAATCGAAAACCTTTCGCCGGTTACGCCGCCCGCCCCCGCCACAGCCGCGTACCGATCAGCGCCACCAGCCCCGCGCTCACCAGCAGGGGCGGCAGGGGATCGAACCGCGGCGGCGGCACGCGGTAGATGCCGTCCTCGTCGGCGCGGGCGGGCTGGCGCACGTAGCGGCCGTCGTCCGGCATCGCCTCGTCGAAATGCTCGGCCAGATCGTTCAGCTCCCGGCGGAGCCGCTCGCCGGACATGGGGATGCCGTGCCCCGTTCCGGCCACCTCGGGCTCGAGACGGGCGAGCGCCTGGACCGAGGCCCGGGAGGCGTTCCAATTGATCGTGAAGTAGGCCGGCGGACGCCAGACCTCCTGAGCTTGAGTCAGCACGGCCCAGAAGGACTCCTGGTGCGTGGTCACGAAGGCGTCGCCGGCGATCAGGGTGCGGTCCTCGTCCCGAAAGAGCGAGACGTGGCCCGGGGTGTGGCCCGGGGTGTGGATCCAGCGCCAGCCGGGCATGCCGGGCACGGTGCCGTCCTGCGGTAGGAGATGGAAGCGGCTCCCCAGGTCGATCGCGCGCCGGGAGAAGAGACGGGGACCCAGCCGGGCCATCGCGCCGCCGCCGACGGTCGGATCGCCCGGCGGGTAGTCGGACCTGCCGGTGAGATACGGCGCCTCCAGCCGGTGCGCGTAGACGGGGACGTCCCAGAGCTCGGCCAGCTCGCGGACGGAGCCGGCGTGATCGATGTGACCGTGGGTCATGACGATCGCGGCGGGCCGCGCGCCATGCCCGAAGCGGCGGGCCGCCTCGCGGACGATCGTCTCGTGAGAGGCCGGCAGACCCGTATCCACGAGCACCCACGCCCGGTCCCCCGCCTGGGGCGGCCCCACGAGGTAGACGTTGACGATGGAGAGCTCGAGGCACGCGACGCCGGAGGCGATCGCCGTGGCCCGGCCCCTGTGGAAGTCCTGTTTCTGGAGCGTCCTGTTCTTCATGCTGCCTTCCCCCGGGAGTCGTTCAGAGTGAGTCGTCCTCCGCCGCGGGGAAAAAGGTTGCAACTCCGGTGCCGGGCGCGGGCCGGCGCGGCCAGGCCGGCGGCGAGCACCACGTTTTAATGAGGCGGCGCTCGCCGTCCTGAAAGGAGACTCAAATGGTCAGAAAGTTGATGCTTGCCCTTCTTCTCCTGGGAACCGTCTGCCTGATGCCCGCGGGACCCAGCGCCAAGCCGGCGTTCGCGCTCGTCGACTGCTCCTCGACCTGCACGGCCGCCGCGAGACGCCAGTGTTCGTTCGCCGGTGGATTCTGCGGCTACAACCCAGACTTCGGCACTTGCGGCTGCGTGTATCCGTAGTTGCCGGCCGGGGCGCCCGGGCATAAATGCCCGGGCCTACCGTCCCCCCGGCCGGTTGAACTTCTTCATCAGGTCTTCCAGGCTCGCCTGCGGCTTGGGGCTCGGCTTCGCGGGGGGACGGTTCCCACCCTGGGGAGCCTGCGCGTTGCGGTCGGGACGGCCCGAGCGGCCGGCGCTGCCGGTGGCGGGGCGCCCCTCGGCGGGCGGCTGCTGGAGGGCCTTGATCGAGAGGCTGATGCGCTCGCGCTGGTAGTCGACCTCCAGCACCTTCACCTTCACGATCTCCCCCACCTTGACGGCCTCGCGGGGGTCCGCCACCCAGCGGTGGGTCAGCTCGGAGACGTGGACCAGGCCGTCGCGGTGGACCCCGATGTCCACGAAGGCGCCGAAGTTGGCCACGTTCGAGACCCTTCCTTCGAGCACCATGCCGGGCTGGAGGTCCTTGACGGTGGTGACGTCCGGGCGCCACTCGGGGGTCTTGAATTCGGGGCGCGGGTCGCGGCCGGGGCGGAGGAGCTCGTTGCGGATGTCCTCCAGGGTGAATTTGCCGAGGTTGTGCTCGGCGTCGGCGAAGCGGCTGAAATCGAGCCTGCCCACCAGGTCCGGATTGCCCACCAGGCTGCCGACCGGCTCCTTCAGCGCCTCGGCCATCTTCCGGACCACCTCGTAGCGCTCGGGGTGCACGGCCGTGCGGTCGAGCGGATTCTCCCCCTCGCGGATGCGCAGGAAGCCGGCGGACAGCTCGAAGGTCTTGGGGCCCAGCCCCGGGATCTTGAGCAGCGACTGCCGCGAGCGGAAGGGGCCGTTGGAATCCCGGTGGTGGACGATGGCGCTGGCGATCCGCTCCGACAGGCCCGAGACGCGGCGCAGCAGCGGGGCCGAGGCGGTGTTGAGCTCCACGCCCACCCGGTTCACGGCGCCTTCCACGGCCGTATCCAGCTCGCGCTCCAGGGATCTCTGATCGACGTCGTGCTGGTACTGGCCGACGCCGAGGGAGCGCGGCTCGATCTTCACCAGCTCGGCGAGCGGGTCCTGGAGGCGGCGGGCGATCGAGACGGCGCCGCGCAGGGAGACGTCGAGAGTCGGCAGCTCCTCGCGGGCCACCGCCGAGGCGGAGTAGACCGAGGCGCCCGTCTCGGGGACGATCGCCACCACGACCTTCTCCAGCCCCGCCTCCTGGACCGCCTTGCGGGCGAAGGCCTCGGTCTCGCGGCTGGCCGTGCCGTTGCCCACCGCCACGGCGTGGACGCCGTGCTTCTGGATCAGCGAGACCACGGTGCGGGCCGCCCCCGCCTCGTCCGCGTGCGGGGGGACGGCGTGGATGACGTCGGTCGCCACCACGCGGCCGGTGCCGTCCACCACGGCGAGCTTGCAGCCGGTGCGGAGGCCGGGATCGAGCCCCATCACCGGCACCTGTCCGAGCGGGGCCTGGAGGAGGAGGGCTTCGAGGTTGGCGCGGAAGACGGCGATCGCCTGGGCCTCGGCGCGCTCGCGCATCTCGGAGCGGACCTCGTTGGTGATCGAGGGGCGCAGGAGCCGCTTGTAGCCGTCCGCCGTGGCCTCGGCGACCTGGCGGCCGCAGGCGGTGTCGAGCGGCACCCCCCAGGAGCGGCCCAGGCGCTCGACCTCGCGCTCGTCCTCGATCCGCAGATCGGAGATCAGGAACCCCTCGCGCTCGCCGCGCAGGATGGCGAGCAGGCGGTGGGAGGGGATGTCCTTGCCCGGCTCGTCGTGCTCGAAGTAGTCGCGGTAGGTGGCGGCCTCGGGGTCCTTCTCCTTCTCGGGGAGCACGCGCACGCGGAGCCGGCCGCCGGCCGCCATCACGCGCCGGAGCTCGGAGCGCTCGGCGGAGCTCTCGGCCAGCCGCTCGGCCAGGATGTCGCGGGCGCCGGCCAGGGCGGCCTCCGCGTCCTCCACCCCCTTCCCGGCATCGACGAACGGCCCCGCCAGCTCCGCGGGCAGGTCGCGCGAGGCGGCGCGGGCGAGCAGGGCGTCGGCCAGCGGCTCCAGGCCTTTCTCGCGGGCGATCTGGGCGCGGGTGCGCCGCTTGGGCTTGTAGGGGAGGTAGAGGTCCTCGAGGTCCTGCTTGGTGAGAGCGGCGCGGATGGCGGATTCGAGCTCGTCCGTGAGCTTGCCCTGCTCCCGGATGCTCTCCAGGATGGCGTCGCGGCGCTCGGCGAGCTCCAGGAAGTACTCGCGGCGCTTGAAGAGGGTCTCGAGCTGCAGGTCCTCGAGGCCGCCCGTGGCCTCCTTGCGGTAGCGGGCCACGAAGGGGACGGTGGACCCCTCGGCGAACAGCTCGGAGGCGGCCTGCGCCTGGTGCGGCCGGCAGCCCACCTCCGAGGCGATGATGTCGATGAAACGGGGTTCCAGCACGGCGGTCTTGCTCATGGGGAGGTCTCCTTGGACGGAGGGCGTAGTTTGCCATAGGAAGCTTCACGGACGAGCACGGACGATCACGGGCTGGCACGGACGGGCACGGGCCGCGGTGATCGTCCTTGGCTGTCCGTGTTCGTCCGTGGGAACCCTTCCCCCCTTCCCGCGTTATGGTTGTCTGAGAGACGCGAGCAGAGACCCAATGAGCCAGCCGATGATCCTGGAGCAGCCGAGCGACGCGGAGCTGATGGCGCGGGTCCGGGAGGGGGGCCGGGAGGCCTTCACCGACCTGGTCGACCGCCACAAGGACGCCGTGGTGACCTATCTCGTCCGCCTGACCGCGGACCGGGACCGCGCCGAGGATCTCGCCCAGGAGACCTTCCTGCGCCTCTTCCGCTCCGCCGGGGACTACGTCGAGCAGGGGTACCTCCGCGCCTTCCTCTTCCGCATCGCCACCAACCTGGTGCGCTCGGAGGAGCGGCGGGCGAGGCGGCTGCGGCTCCTGATGCCGTTCTTCCCCCGCGAGGAGCACAGCGAGCCGGCGGCCCCCTCCGGGATGCTCCGCCGGGAGATGCACCGCGAGGTGTCGGCCGCGGTGGCCAAGCTCCCCCTGCGCTACCGGGTGCCGCTGGTGCTGCACGAGATCGAGGGGTGGACCTACGTGGACATCGCCCAGGAGCTGGGGTGCCGCGAGGGCACGGTGAAGTCGCGCGTCCATCGCGGACGCCAGCAGTTGAAAGAGAAGCTCGAGCCCTACTGGAATGGAGGCACAGCATGGAAGACCACCGGCTAGGGGACCTCTTGCGTGAGCTGCCCCGCGAGCAGGCCCGTCCGGGCTTCACCGCTCGCGTGCTGCATCGTCTGGACGCTCCGGCACGGCGCCGGTGGATCCCCGGGAGGGTCCCGCGGCTCGCGCTGGCCGCGGCCCTGACGGCCGTCCTGGCCGTCACGGCGGGACTTCTGGTCGACACGCGGCGGGACGCGCTCGCCAACGCCCGCGCCGAGCGGGCCCTGGCGGAGATCCGCGCCGAGCACGCGCGGCTGGAGCGGGAGGTCCGGGAGCTGCCCGATCCGCCTTCCGTGGTCTACCTGGGAGGCAACGAGGACGTCGATCTCGTTCTCGATCTTGGCAAGGTCCGCGGGTCCGAAGGCGCCACGCCCGCCGCCTACCACGGCGAGACGTTTTGAACGCAAAAACCCATAGGAGAGATCCGTAATGTGGAATCGAAAGGTTTTTCGCGCCGCCGCCTGGGGGCTCGCCCTCGGGCTGGGGCTCCTGGCCGGAGCGGCCCACGCCGAGGGTGACGGCGACGAGCCCGGCAAGCCGGTGATCAAGAAGCGGATCGTGGTCGTCGACAAGGACGGCAAGCAGAAGGTCTGGGAGGGTGATGGTCCGATGGTGCGCCGCGGCTATCTCGGCGTGGCCCTGACCGACCTCACGCCGGAGCTGCGCGGCCACTTCGGCGTGCCGGAGGAGACGGGCGTGATGGTGGCCAAGGTCGAGCCGGGCAGCCCCGCGGAGAAGGCGGGCATCCGGGTGGGGGACATCCTGACGCGGGTCGACGGCAACGCCATCAAGTCGAGCTGGGATCTGACCGGGAAGATCCGCGGATTGGACGACGGGCAGCAGATCCCGATCGAGGTCTGGCGCAACGGCAAGGCCCAGAACGTCACCGCCACGATCGTCGAGAAGGAGCGTCCGGAGCTCGACATGGGCCCCCTCCTCTTCAAGGAGGGGGACGGCAAGCGCATGATGCTCCGGATGAATCCCGACGAGCTCAAGGGGATGACGGAGAAATTCAAGGTGGAGGACGGCGGCATCACGAGGGACCTCCAGATCCACCGCATGGTCTCGCCGCGCGAGGTCGAGCTGGAGAAGAAGCTCAAGGCGCTGGAGAAGCGGATCGACGAGCTCGAGAAGCAGCTCAAGAAGGGGAAAGGGTAGGGCGTCCGCCTCGCCCCCAACGGAGAGGGCCGGGGCGACGAGGGTACATCCCTTGCAACACCGACTACCGGGCGCGGAATCCCGCGTCCGGTAGCTGTTTTGAAACGAGGTCCGCGGCGGCGCTCCCAGGAACCGGCACCTCCGCGCGCAACGCCCGCCGGGGATCTCCATGCAAGGGAAGGAGTCAATATGGACAAGCAGAAATGGTCTCTGGTCGGCAGCGCCGGCCTGGGTGCGGGGGTGGGAGCCGGTCTCATGTATCTGCTCGATCCCCAGGGAGGGCGGGGCCGCCGGGCCGTCGCCCGCGATAAGTCGGTCTCGGTCCTGAAGCAGGGGGGCAAGGCTGCCGCCAAGACCTCCCGCCATCTCGGCAACAAGACCAAGGGGCTGGTCGCCAGGACCGGCTCGAAGCTGCGCGAGAGCGACCTGGCGGACGAGGGCCAGAAGCTGCTCAAGCGGGTGCAGAAGGCGGTCCGCGCCAGCGTCTCCTACCCGTCGGCGATCGATCCGATCCTTGAAAACGGGCGGGTCTACCTGCACGGGCTGGTGCTCGCCTCCGAGGTGGCCCTGCTGCTGGCGGCGATCGAGGCGGTCGAAGGGGTCGACGGCATCGAGAACCGCCTCGAGCTCCACGAGTCGCCGAAGGACCTCGCGGCCTTCCGCAAGGGTGCCAGGCGCTGGGCCGGTCCGGCGACCCGGGTGCTGACCGGCACCACCGGCAGCGCCCTGGCGCTCGCCGGCCTCAAGAAGAAGAGCGGCCTGGGCGTGGCCTTGGGAGCGGTGGGCCTCGGCCTCCTCGCCCACGGCATCGCCAACCCCGACGTCAAGCACCTCGCCGGCCGGCTTCGCCGCTCGAAGAACGGCCGCGCGGACGAAGGGCTGAAGGAGACGGCGCCCTCCGAGCCGGTCTCCTCCCTCGGGCACCAGCTCGAGGACGCCTATCAGCCGGTGAGCTGAGCGGGCAGGGTACAGGGACTCCAGGGAGGGCAGGGACGTTCTGTTGTCCCTGAGGTCCCTTGGGTCCCTTTTATCTCTCTTTCCCTCCCTTCCTTTGAAACATCCGGAAGGAATTACCCGTATCGTTCTCATCGACAATTCGATGGGAGCCCGGATGAGCCAAGCGACCCCCGATCCGCCCCAAAAAACCGGCGTCACCTGGCTGGACGACCTCCGGCGCGACGTCCGCTTCGGCTTGCGCTCGCTCCGCCGCTCGCCCGCGTTCACGGTGGTGGCCCTGCTCTGCCTGGCGCTCGGCATCGGCGCCAACGCGGCCCTGTTCAGCGTGCTCAACGCCGTGCTGCTGCGCCCGCTCCCCTATCCGCAGCCGGAGCGGCTGGTGCGCGTCTACGAGACGTGGGGGGAGAAGGGGCTGACCGGCTCCGTCTCGGTCCCCAACTACCACGACTGGATGGAGCAGAGCACCGCGTTCGAGACCCTCGCGGCCTGGCAGCCGGCGAGCCGCAACCTCCAGGAGGGGGGCAACGCCGAGCGTATCCGCACGGTGGAGGCCACCCCCAACCTCTTCCGGATGCTGCGCGCGCGCCCCCTCCGGGGCCGCGTCTTCTCCCCGGGGCAGGACGAGTCGGGGCGGTCGCAGGCCGTGGTGATCGGCGAGCCGCTCTGGCGCCGGCGGTTCGGCGCCGATCCGTCGCTCGTCGGCCGCGCCATCCAGCTCGACGGCTCCCCCTATCTGGTGATCGGGATCCTCCCCGCCGCGGCATCCTTCCCGCCGCTGACCCGGGAGGGGGTCGACGCCTGGCTGGTCCGCGCGGCGAATCCGCGGATGGACAGCTCCCGGGGCTCGCACTTCCTGGCGGTGACCGGCCGCCTGAAGCCGGGGGTGAGCCTGAAGCAGGCCTCCGCGCAGCTCGAGCAGATCGCCGCCCGCATCGCCAGGACCTACCCCGAGCAGCAGGCGGGGAGAAGCGTGCAGTTGATGGGGCTGCGGGAATCGCTCGTGGGAAAGACGCCGAGGACGGCGCTGCTGATCCTGCTCGGCGCCGTCTTCCTGGTGCTGCTGATCGCCTGCGCCAACGTCGCCAACCTGCTGCTGGCCCGCGCCGCGGTGCGCCAGCGGGAGGTGGCGGTGCGGCTGGCGCTGGGGGCGAGCCGGTCGCGGCTGGTGCGGCAGCTCCTGGTGGAGAGCCTGGTGCTGGCGCTGGGCGGCGCGCTCCTGGGGCTGCTGCTCGCCCGCTGGGCCTTGGCGGTGCTGACCCCGCTGGTGCGGGTGGCGCTGCCGCTCTCCGGCGGCGTGCCGCTCGACGGCCGGGTGTTCCTCTTCCTGCTCGCGGTAGCCGCCTTCTCCGGCGTCGCCTTCGGCCTGGTGCCGGCCCTCCAGGCGGCGCGGGGGGAGGTGCGGGGGGGCCTGGTGGAGGGCGGGCGCACCACCTCCGGCGGCGGCCAGCAGCGCTTCCGCAACGGGCTGGTGGTGGCCGAGATCGCCCTCTCGCTGGTCCTGCTGGTGGGGGCCGGCCTGCTCCTGCGCGGCTTCCTCAAGGTGAGCGGCACCGAGGCGGGCTTCGTCTCCCAGGGGGTGCTCACCGCCCACGTGGCCGTCCCCACCAGCACCCCGCGGGTGGTGCCGCGCTTCTACCGGCCGCTGCTCGAACGGGTGCGCGCCCTGCCGGGGGTGCGCTCGGCCGCCGTGATCTCGATGCTCCCGATCCAGGAGGCGTGGACCAACGCCAGCTACAACGTCGAGGGGCGGCCGGTGCCGCCGCTGCCGCAGCAGCCGGTGGCCGAGATCCGCATGGCCAGCCCGGGCTTCTTCAACGCGCTCGGCATCCCCCTGCTGCGGGGGCGCGATTTCACGGAACGGGACGGGGAGAAGGGGCTCAACCTGGCGGTCGTCAACGAGGTGCTGGTCCGCCAGCAGTTTCCCGGCGAAAATCCCCTCGGCCGCCGCATCATCATGGGCGGGGACATGAAGCTGGAGATCGTCGGCGTGGTGGGCGCCGTCCACCAGGCCGGGCTCGACCAGGCGCCGCTCGCCGAGGTCTATCTCCCCTACGCCGGCGCCGAAGGGGACTATGGCGAGCTGCTGGGCGACGCGGCGCTGGTGGTGAGGACCGCCGGAGCCCCCGGCGGGCTGACCCCCGGCGTGCGGCGGGCGGTGCGCGCGGTCGATCCCGGGGTGCCGATCTACAAGGTGCTGACCATGGATCAGGTGATCTCCGACTCCCTGGCCTCCCGCCGGCTCAACCTCTGGCTGCTCGCCCTTTTCGCCGGTATCGCCCTGGCGCTCTCGGCGGCCGGCCTCTACGGCGTCATCTCGTACCTGGTGGCCCAGCGCACGCGGGAGATCGGGATGCGGATGGCGCTCGGCGCGCAGACCCGGGACGTGATCGGCCTGGTGATGCGCCAGGGCTCGCGGCTCACCGCCGCCGGTATCGCCGCCGGCCTGCTCGGAGCCCTGGCCCTCACCCGCTGGCTCGAAAGCCTGCTCGACGGCGTGAGCTCCCGCGATCCGCTCACCTTTACGGGGATCGCGGCGCTGCTGGTGGCGGTGGCCCTCCTGGCCTCCTGGCTGCCGGCGCGGCGGGCGGCGCGGGTGGAGCCGATCGTGGCGATCCGCAACGAGTAGGCCCTCGGCCCGGGGGTGAGGGCCCGTAACGGGAATGCGGAACATCCCGGTCCTCGTTCTTTCTTTCCGTATGGAAGTCGCGAGCCCCCGCCCCCGGATCTTCCTCCTCTCCCCCGCCAGCACGGACGGCCTGCGGGCCCAGCAGCTCACCTCGCCGCGGGCCCGCTTCGGCGCCGCCCAGCGCTACCGCGGCCCCGAGGGGGTGACGATCGAGGAGGCGTTCACCTTCATGAGCTCGCTCTATTTTCGGGGGAAGATCACCTACGCCCGCCACTTCGCGGCGCCCCCTCCGGAGCTCTCCCTCGGCACGCCGGACGACGGCATCCTGGTGATCGCGCCCGGCTTCGGGCTCGTGCCGCCGAGCTGGCGGATCACGCCCGAGGAGATGAAGAGGCTCCGCCGCACGCCGGTCGACCTCAAGAGCCGGGCCTACTGCGCGCCGATGAAGAAGCACGTGGAGCAGCTCCGGGACCTCGCCCCGTCCGCCTGGGTGGTGCTCCTGGGGAGCGTGGCGACCGGCAAGTACGTGGACCTGCTCCTCCCCACCCTCGGCGACCGCCTGCTCTTCCCGCGCGATTTCGCCGGCGCCGGCGACATGAAGCGCGGCGGCATGCTGCTGCGCGCCGCGCGCGAGGACAGCGAGCTGGCCTACGTCACCCTCGCCGCCCCCCGGCGGCGAGCCCGGGCCTGATCACCTCGACAGCGCCCCGGTGCGGACAAACTGCTTCCACAGCGACCGCCAGGCCTTCCAGCCGTGCCCGCCCGGCGCGGTGAAGACCCTCTCCGGCGGCAGCGCCTGGGCCGCCAGGCTGTTCGCCCGGGCGAAGCCGTCGCTCCGGCCCCAGCCCAGATAGAGCGGAAGCCGCCCCTCCGGGCCGCTCTCATATCCTTTCAGCCAGGCCCAGACGCGCCGCTGGTAGTCGTCCGGCGCGAGCGGCTCCGGCGGCCGCCAGCCCCGGATGCCACCGGCGGCCGAGACCTCCCGGATCACCGGGTCCTCGCCCAGGTACGGCGCGAAGGTGACGAGGCCGTTCACGTCCTCCGGATGCTGGCCGGCGTAGAGGAGCGCGCCGGTGCCGCCGATCGAGATCCCCACCAGCCAGACGCGGTCGTAGCGCCGCCGCGCCGGAGCGATCACGTCCTCCCGCAGCCGGTCGACGACGGTGCGGTTCAAGTAGTAGGCCATGTGGGCGTCGACCGCGATCATGTCGACCTTCGCCCCCGCGCGGGCCGCGATCTCCGGAAAATGCTCCCGGCCGAAGTCCTCCGGGCGGTCCCGTCTCCCGGGCAGGAGCACCACGAGCGTCCGCGGCCGCCCGCTACCCGGATAGCTCAGCGTGCGCAGCGGCACGGTGGCCGGGCGCAGGCGCACGCAGCCGGCGAGGAGGAGGAGGGCGATGAGACAAAGAAATTGTTTCCAGGGACGGGCATGGAACGGACTTTGCACTTCAATCTCCTCGAATCAGTAGTACCGACCGGCCCCACAAGGTGAGCATAGAAGACAAGGAGGCTCCCATGGCTCGTATTCCCAGGAAAACGGTGGCCCTGCCGCTGCTGCTCGGCGCCGCCCTGCTGACGGTCTCGACGACCGGCTGCAAAGTGACCAAGACGCAGGAGGGCAAGATGCCCGAGGTCGAGGTGAGCACGAAAGGCGGACAGCTTCCGAAGTACGACGTGAAGACCCCGACGGTGGCGGTCGGCAGCGAGAAGCGCGACGTCAACGTGCCGACCGTGAAGACCGAGAAGCGCGAGGTCAAGGTGCCCACGGTGGACGTGAAACCGCCGAAGTGAAAACCATTCAAAGGTGATGCTGAAAAGGCGGGGAGCGATCCCCGCCTCTTTTTTTGGCAACGATTTGTTTCGGCTCAAATTGCCCTCCTCTAAAAACGGCAACGGCGGCGCGGGCACACCCCGCGCCGCCGTTCCGTGGGAGAAAGAAAAGGCTATTTCGAAGCGTACGGGCTACTTGCCCGCCTTGCTCTTGTCCGTGACGTTGAAGTGCTGGGTGTTGACCTTCTCGTCGCCGATCCAGACCTCGGCGCGGTAGTCCCCCTTCGCCCAGGAGCTGGTCTTGGTCTGCGAGAAGCTGAGGTACTTGGCGCCCTGCGGCACCGACTTCTCCTCGTCGGAGATCTTCGTGTCGCCGGGGCCGAACCAGGCCACCTTGACCTTGGAGGTGGCCGGCGTGTCGGCGACCTTCATGGTGATGTAGACCGGCTGGCCGGGAGCGAAGTCGTCCCCTTGGTCGGCGTTCGGGATCGTGCCGTCGACCACCTTGTGGCCGATCGTCACGTCGTCGATCATCGTCTGCGCCTTGACCGGGTTGAGATCGTTGGGGTTCTTGGTCCCCGCGATCTCCTGCTCGGTGGTCTGGGTCACCGCGCCCGCCGACGACTGGGAGGTCTGATCGGCCGGCGCCGTGGCCGAATTCTGTACGCTGGTCGCGGTATCGGCCGCGTTGTCTGCCTCGTGCGACTTACAGGCCGCCATGGGCAGCAGGGAAACCAGGAACAACGCTAAAAGCTGGGTCGATTTCACTGTTGTTCTCCTTCGAGCCCTGCGGCTCGGATGTCGGCCCGGGATGGACCGTTGAGACTGCGCCAGCCCCCTACAGCAAGGGACGTGCCAAACCCGGGGCTCCCCTCCGCGCGCGCTCGGTGGTACCCTCCCGCGCGGAGTCGTCTCATGAGCGCCAAGCCCCGGCACGTGATCCTGGTCGGCAACCAACAGGTCCCTCTTCCGGAGGGGGTCACGGCCCTCGACTGGGCGCTGGAGCGGGTCAATTATCAGAACCCCCGCATCCGCTCGTACCTGGGGTGCATCCGGCTGATCGAGGGGGTGCTGGAGAGCAACTACGCCCTGCTGCACTGCTCCCCCGAGCGCCTGCTCGACATCTGGAGCAAGGTCCGCCAGGTCGCCACGCTGATCCGCGCCCAGCTCTCGCCGCTGCTGGAGGCCGCCTCCCCCATCCCCCGGATCGAGGAGGCGCGGCAGAGCGCCGGCATGGCCCTGACGATGCTGCAGTCCCACGTGCTGCGCGGGCTCGACCGCTTCCCGGACGAGGTGCCGCCGGGGCAGCTCATGGAGGTCCGCAAGCTCCTCTGCGTCTCCATCGGCCAGATCCACTCCTTCCTGCACGACACCTTCGGCGAGGTGATGGCGGCCGACCCGCGGAGCCTGCACGACGCCGACTACTTCCTCTCCCGCCGTTTCCCGCGCGACATCGAGGAGGCCGAGTGGCTCCACGCCACCCTGGCCCGCCTGGGCGACTACCTCGCCAGCCTGGACGCCGCCCGCCAGGAGCACGTCGGCGGGGTGGCCGCGCTGGTCCGGCGGGACGAGATCGTGCCGTCGCTCGCCGTCTGGGAGCCCACCGCGGGCTTCCTCGACGTGCTCCTCACCGGGCTCACCCCCAAGCTCAAGGAGGTGCTGGCCCTGCGCGGCGTCCGCTTCTACGAGATGGAGATCCTAGACCGCCACGCCTTCGAGATCCCCCACCGCTGCCGCCTGCTGCTCGACCTCCACGCGGCGGCCCTCGAGGCGGTCGAGGGGATCAAGGGGGGGGTGGGCGCCTCGCCGGCCGAGAAGGAGCAGGGGGTGCGCGACCTCATCTGGTGCCACGCCGCCTTCGGCCGCCGGATCGCCGCGCAGCTCTCCGAGATCGACACCGTCCTGCGCGACCTCGTGGCCTTCGTCCCCCTCTGGATCGAGGCCGTCGAGAAGCGGCGCGCCCTCCTGCTGCGCAAGAGCATCGAGGAGGGGGCGCAACGCGAGATCTGGTAGGCGCCCGAGCGGCGCTCGTCCTCCTCACCCTCGCGGCTTGGCTGCCGGCCCTCCAGAACGGCTTCGTCAACCTCGACGACCCCTACTACGTCACCGCCAACCCCCAGGTGCTCGGGGGGATCACCCGCGCCGGGCTCGCCTGGGCGATGACCGCCAAGGTCGCCAGCAACTGGCATCCGCTGACCCTGCTCTCCCACATGCTGGACTGCCAGCTCTTTGGGCCCGAGCCCGCCGGCCATCACGCCACCAGCCTCCTGCTGCACCTCGCGAACGTCCTGCTCCTCTTCGCGGTGCTGCGCCGGATGACCGGCGCCGCCGGCCGCAGCGCGGCGGTGGCGGCGCTCTTCGCCCTCCACCCCACCCACGTCGAGTCGGTGGCCTGGGTGGCCGAGCGCAAGGACGTGCTGAGCGCCCTCTTCTGGATCCTGGCGATGGGCGCCTGGGCCCGCTACGCCCGCCAGCCGTCGATCGGCCGCTACCTGCTCGTGGCCCTCCTGATGATCCTGGGGCTCGCGGCGAAGCCGATGGTGGTCACCCTGCCCTTCGCCCTCCTGCTGCTGGACGTCTGGCCGCTGGACCGCCTTCACCTCGGATGGCGACGACTGATCCTCGAGAAGCTCCCGCTGCTGGCCCTCTCGGCGGCGTCCAGCCTAATCACCCTCCGCTACCAGCAGGCGAGCCTCGCGCCGCTCGACGTCGCCCCCTGGAGCCTCCGCGCCGCTAACGCCCTCGTCTCCTACGCGGCCTATCTCGGCAAGCTCTTCCTGCCCCGGCACCTCGCGGTCTTCTATCCGATCCCGCTCTCGATTCCGGCCTGGCAGGCCGCCGGGGCCGCCCTCCTGCTGACCGCGATCACCGCGCTCGCCGTCCGGAGGGCGCGGCGGGAGCCCTGGCTGCTCACCGGCTGGCTCTGGTTCCTGGGCACGCTCGTGCCGGTGATCGGCCTCGTCCAGGTCGGCCGGCAGGCGATGGCCGACCGCTACCTCTACATTCCCTCGATCGGCCTGTTCTTGGCGGTGGTCTGGAGCGTGGCCGAGCTGGGGAGAAGGCACCGGGCCGTTCTGGCCACGGCCGCCGGGGCCGTGCTCCTCACGCTCGCGGTCATGACCCGGGTCCAGATAGGCTACTGGTCGGACAGCGCCACCCTGTTCCGCCACGCCCTGGCGGCGACGGGCGACAACTACCTGGCCCACATCGGGCTGGGCAAGGCGCTGATGGGGGAGAGGGATTGCGCGGGAGCGGCGGAGCAGTTTCGGGCCGCGCTCGCCCGGTACCCCCGTCTGAACGAGGCCCGCGCCGGCCTGGAGACGGTCCGGCGCGCGGCGCAGGAGGGATCGTGCTCTACGAGAAGCTCAACCCCG
>Ga0308175_100001642_pt1 | contig 15152 bp, 14 predicted proteins | sample PhyCR1_3_FD_203893 | JGI IMG/M metagenome (GOLD analysis project Ga0308175, IMG submission 203893) | Soil microbial communities from UC Gill Tract Community Farm, Albany, California, United States - DLSLS.C.R1 | ecosystem: Environmental > Terrestrial > Soil > Agricultural land | place: USA...
CGGTGTCCTACCCAGGACCACATGCCTTCACGGCCGCGGTACAAGGTGCCAGCTGGTTTTGTCGGCACTGATAAACCTCCCTGCAACACAGCGGCGCTGGCATGAGATCCATGCGGGGGGAACGCCTGCTGCGAGAGCACTCGTAGCTCAGGCCTAAATCTAGGCTTCGCTAACAGCTTATTCAATTTAGGCGTTTGGTGGTGCCCAGTGCTGGAGCGGATTTTCCGGGGAAATGAGACAAACGCCACATCGTTGCGGACTCCCGGGCCCGTGCGCAGCCCAAAAGGCATGCCTGCGCACCAACTAAAGGAGCCGCCTGCGGCCCTTCGGCTAAAGTAGCCGTGATGAGTACAGACAAAGTGACAAGCCCGGCTTCACCCATTGACCGCTTCATCGCGGTGATTCCGGCAGGCGGAGTGGGGACCCGCCTCTGGCCACTGTCACGAGCAGCAGCTCCCAAGTTCCTTCACGATCTCACGGGATCAGGCAGCACCTTGCTGCGCGCCACCTACGACAGGCTGCACCCCCTCGCGGGCAACCGGATGCTGGTGGTGACCGGCCAGGCGCACCGTGAAGCCGTATGCCGGCAACTTCCAGAGGTGCGCGACTCCGACCTGGTCCTTGAATCGGAACCCAAGGACTCCGGCGCGGCCATCGGCCTCGCCGCGGCAATCCTGCACGAACGCGATCCCGATACCATCATGGGTTCCTTCGCTGCCGACCAGGTGATCAGCCCGGACGACCTCTTCCAGCAGGCGGTCCGGGAAGCCATCCACACGGCTGCCACCGGCAAGATCGTGACCATCGGCATCAAACCCACCCACCCGTCCACCGGTTTCGGGTACATCCGCTCGGGCAAGGCGCTGCACATCGAAGGGGCCCCCAGCGCCCACGACGTCGTGGAGTTCGTCGAAAAGCCGGACGAGACGGTGGCCCAGCAGTACGTGGACAGCGGCGACTACGTGTGGAACGCCGGCATGTTCGTGGCGCCCGTGTCGCTGATGCTCAAGCACCTCGAGGCCAACCAGCCCGAACTGTTCCAGGGCCTGCAGGAAATCGCCCGTGCGTGGGACACCCCCCAACGGGACGAGGTTACGGCCCGCATCTGGCCAACCCTCCCGAAGATCGCCATCGACTATGCAGTGGCCGAGCCCGCAGCCGAAGCCGGGGACGTCGCCGTCGTGCCCGGAACCTTCCGCTGGGACGATGTTGGTGACTTTGCCTCGGTGGGCCGCCTTAACAGTGCGAAGGAAGTGGACGATGTCACCGTCCTCGGCGAAGGCGCCCGCGTCTTCACCGAGAACTCAAGCGGCGTCGTGGTCACCGACACCAAGCGTGTCATCGCCCTGATCGGCATCCAGGACGTCGTCATCGTGGATACGCCGGACGCCCTCCTGGTGACCACCATGGCCAATTCCCAGCGCGTCAAGGCCGCCGTCGATGCCCTCAAGGCGAGCGGGGACACGGACGTCCTCTGACCGGGAGCCTGCCGGCACCTCGCGTGCCGGCAGGGCCGGGATGTAATGCTGCGTCAGTGAATGGGCGCTAAAGCCGCCACCCTCGCTAGAGTGAAGCAGTGCGCAATTACACTACTGAAGCCGAGCCCACCGCCCTGGTGGCTCCCTGGCTCGAACCGCTCCTGCCGGAACTGATCGAATTCCGCCGGGACCTGCATGCGCACCCGGAACTGTCCTTCAAGGAGTTCCGCACCACCGACAAGCTTGCCGAGCGGCTCGAAGCCGAAGGGCTGAGCCCCCGCCGCCTTGAAGGTACCGGGCTGACCGTTGATGTGGGCGAAGGCCCCATCGCCACGGCCCTGCGCGGTGACATAGATGCCTTGCCCATCATCGAGGAGACGGGCCTGCCGTTCGCTTCGAAGAACCACGGCGTCACCCACGCCTGCGGCCATGATGTGCACACCACCACCATGCTGGGCATTGCCCTGGTCCTGCACCGGATGCACCAGGAAGCCCCCCTCGGCGCCACCGTCCGGATCATCTTCCAGCCTGCCGAGGAGACCATGCCCGGCGGCGCGCATGCCTGCATCGAACAGGGTGTCCTGGACGGCGTCCCCCGGATCCTGGCGCTGCACTGCGACCCGCGGATCGAAGTGGGCAAGGTGGGCACCCGGATCGGCGCCATCACGTCGGCCTCGGACACCATCCGGATCGAACTGTCCGGGCGTGGCGGCCACACGTCCCGGCCGCACCTCACCGAAGACCTCGTGTTCGCGCTGGCGCAGATCGCCGTCAACGTGCCGGCGGTGCTGTCCCGCCGGGTGGACGTCCGCAGTGGCGTCTCCGTGGTGTGGGGCCAGATCACCGCAGGCTCGGCACCCAACGCCATCCCCGGCACGGGCTACATGGCAGGCACCATGCGCTGCCTGGACCGGGACGCGTGGCATGCCGCCGGTGAACTGCTGGACGAGGTGGTGCACCAGGTGGCCGCGCCCTACGGCGTGGACGTCCACCTTGAGCACACCAGGGGAGTGCCGCCGGTGGTGAACTCCGAACACGAGACAGCCATCATCGAGGCTGCCGCGCGCGCCGAAATCGGCGAGAACGCCGTGGTGCTGACCCCGCAGTCCATGGGCGGGGAGGATTTCGCCTGGTTCCTTGCCGAGCTTCCCGGCGCGATGATGCGCCTGGGCACCAAAACGCCTGGCGGGGAGGACTACGACCTCCACCGCGGCGACTACATCCTGGATGAGCGCTCCCTGGGCATGGGCATCAGGGTTCTCACGGCAGCAGCGCTGCGCACTGTCCGGGACCTGGAGCAGGCCCCCCTTTCCTAGCCTCCTGCGTGCCCGGCGTCGCCGGGCGGGAGGTGCGGGTCCGGCGCGGGAAAGCACGACGGCGGTCTAAGCGTAGGCGCCCCGCGCATAGATAAGTTGTGCACAACTAAGTTGTGGACTATGGTAGTTCCATGACCGAAGCACCCCGCCTGGACCGGCAAGTATGTTTCGCCCTCTATTCCGCGTCCAGGGCTGCCACTGCCGTTTACCGGCCCGTCCTGGACGAACTGGGCCTGACCTACCCGCAGTACCTGGTCATGCTGGTGCTGTGGGAAAGCGAGCCCCGGGGCGTCAAGGAGCTCGGCGGGGAACTCGGCCTTGACTCAGGCACCCTGTCGCCCCTCCTCAAGCGACTGGAAGCACTCGGGCTCGTGGAACGCCGGCGGTCCGGCGAGGATGAGCGCCGCGTCGCCATCCACCTGACGCCTGCCGGGCGGAGCCTCAGCGGTCCGGCCAGCGCCATCCCGCAGCGGCTGGCAGACGCCGCAGGGCTTTCCCTGGACGAGCTTGAACAGCTCCGGACCACCTTGGGCAAGCTCACGGCCGCGCTGCATGAATCACTCTGAACTTTGAATCCGGCACCCTCCCAACTACAGGACGGACACTTTTCGTGAAAACTCTCTACACCGCCGAGGCATTGGCTTCGGGCGAAGGGCGCGACGGCGCCGCACGGAGCAATGACGGCCGGCTGGCGGTGGATCTGGCCAGCCCCGTGGAACTGGGCGGCAGCGGCCAGGGCACCAACCCCGAACAGCTCTTCGCCGCCGGGTACGCCGCCTGCTTCCACTCCGCGCTGCGCCTGGTGGGCCGGAAGGCGGGCGCAGACCTCACGGACTCGGCGGTCGCAGCAAAAATCCACCTTGGGCAGCTGGACGGCGGAGCAGGCTTCGGGCTTGCCGCGGAGCTGGAAATCGCCCTCCCTGCCCTTGACCTGGCCACCGCGGAAGACCTGGTGGCCAAGGCGCACCAGGTCTGCCCCTATTCGAACGCCACCCGCGGCAACATCAACGTCGACCTCAAGATCCTGGAGTACGCAGCATGAGCACAGCCCTCGCAACCACCACCCGTGAAATCCGGCTCGCCTCCCGTCCCGTGGGCCGCCCCACCAGTGACAACTTCGAGCTGGCAGAGTCACCCCTGCCCGCCCTCGGCGATGGCCAGATCCTGGTGCGCAACCTCTTCATGTCGGTTGACCCCTACATGCGCGGCCGCATGAACGACGCCAAGTCCTACTCGGCACCCTTCGCCGTGGGCAAAGCGCTCGACGGCGGCGCGGTGGGTGAGGTGGTCGCGTCCCGTTCGTCGGCACACAAGGAGGGCGACGTCGTCGTCCATTCCCTGGGCTGGCGCGAGTACGCGGTGGTGGACGGAAGCGCTGCCACCCCTGCCCGCACTGGGCTGGCACCTGCCTCGGCGTTCCTCGGCGCCCTGGGGATGACCGGGCTGACGGCGTACGCCGGCCTGCTGAAGGTTGCGGAGTTCAAGCCGGGGGACGCCGTGTTCGTCTCCGGCGCGGCAGGTGCGGTGGGATCCCTGGTGGGACAGATCGCCAAGGCCATGGGCGCCTCCCGGGTCATCGGCTCGGCCGGTTCGCCCGCCAAGGTGGCCCGGCTGTTGGAGCTCGGCTTCGACGCCGCGTTCGACTACCACGACGGTCCCGTGGTGGAGCAGTTGGAGAAGGCCGCCGGCCCCGCCGGCATCGACGTCTACTTCGACAACGTGGGCGGCGAGCACCTGGAGGCCGCCCTGGCGGTCCTCAACGTGGGCGGCCGGGTGGCAATGTGCGGCGCGATCGCACAGTACAACTCCACCGAACCCACTCCCGCACCGCACAACCTGATGCAGGCAATCGGCAAGCAGCTGACCCTGCGCGGCTTCCTGGTGGGCGGCCAGCGGCAGCACGCGGCTGAGTTCGCGGAGAAGATGGCCGGCTGGCTTGCGGACGGCACCGTGCGCTACGACGAGACAATCGTGGACGGGCTGGAGAACGCACCGCAGGCCTTCATGGACCTGCTGGACGGGGCAAACACCGGCAAGATGCTGGTCCGACTGTAGCCGCCGCAGCCACCCGCAATCAGTAGGGGCACCGCTTTCCGCGGCGTCCCTACTGATTGGTAACAACTTGTAAACAATCTCCCGGATGGGCTTCCGCCGTGCTATGGGGACGTGGCGCAGGCCACTAAAGTAAGTGCCATCAGTGCGCTCCGGCGCAGTGCTGCGTGCCTTCAGTGAAAACAGAATTTCAGCGCCGAAACGGACACTCATTGAATTACAGCCCGTAGCGCCACTCGCATCATCCCTGGAGGAAAATTGAAGAAATCACTGCGTGCAAGGTTCAAGCGCGGTTCAATGGCCGGTGTGGCCACCCTCGGTGCGTCCGCGCTGGTGCTCACCGCCTGCGGTGCAGCCCCCGAAGCCGGAAGTACCGCATCCGCCGGTGCCAGCGACTACACCGGCTGCATCGTTTCGGACTCCGGCGGATTCGACGACCAGTCCTTCAACCAGTCCTCCTACGAGGGCCTGAAGAAGACCGAGAAAGACCTCGGCATCAAGGTCAACCAGATCGAGTCCAAGACCAACAACGACTTCGAACCCAACCTCCGGGCCATGGTTACGGCCGGCTGCAACCTGACCATCACTGTCGGCTACCTGCTGGGCGACGCCACCAAGGCGCAGGCCACCGCCAACCCGGACAAGCACTTCGCCATCATCGACTTCGGCTATGACAAGCCCATCAGCAACGTCAAGCCCATCATCTACGACACCGCGCAGGCGGCATTCCTTGCCGGCTACCTCGCCGCGGGAACCACCAAGACCGGAACCGTTGCCACGTTCGGCGGCATCAAGATCCCCACCGTGACCATCTTCATGGACGGCTACGCCGACGGCGTGAAGTACTACAACCAGCAGAAGGGCAAGAACGTCAAGCTGCTCGGCTGGAACAAGGACGCCCAGGACGGCAGCTTCACCGGCGACTTCGAGAAGCAGGACGTTGGAAAGCAGCTGACCAAGAACTTCCTGGACCAGGGCGCGGACATCGTTATGCCCGTGGCCGGCCCGGTGGGCAAGGGTGCGGGTGCCGCGCTCAACGAAGCGAAGGACGCCGGCAAGGACGTCAAGCTCATTTGGGTTGACTCCGACGGCTACCTCACCGCCCCGGACTACAAGGGCATCATGCTCTCGTCCGTCATGAAACAGATGGGCGAGGCCGTGGAGACCGTGGTCTCCGAGGACAAGGACGGCAAGTTCAACAGCACCCCGTACGTGGGCACCCTTGCCAACGACGGCGTGCAGCTTGCACCCTTCCACGACCTCGATTCCCAGGTCCCCGCGGAACTGAAGTCCGACCTCGAAAAGATCAAGAAGGACATCGTCGACGGCAAGCTGAAGGTCGAGTCCGCAGCAAGCCCCAAGGCCTGATCCACCACAGGAAGCGCCACCGCCGGTCCGTCACCCACTGGCCCGGCCGGTGGCGCTTTTTGCTGGCCGGACGTTTACCGCGCGCGGCCGGCTCCTCCCGGTACTGCAGCCACTAGGCTGGTGCTGCAGCCATATATCCCGTCCGGTCTGATCACCGGACGCTTCGAGATTGGTCAGAGTTTTGAAACTTGAGCTTCGAGGGATCACTAAACGCTTTGGCACGCTGGTGGCCAACGACCACATCGACGTGGTGGTTGAGCCGGGCCAGATCCACTGCCTCCTTGGAGAAAACGGGGCGGGCAAATCCACCCTGATGAACGTGCTCTACGGGCTGTATGAGCCCACCGAAGGCGACATCCTCATCGACGGCAAGCCCGTCACCTTCCGGGGGCCGGGCGACGCCATGGCTGCGGGAATCGGCATGGTGCACCAGCACTTCATGCTGGTGCCCGTCTTCACGGTGGCAGAGAACGTCGCGTTGGGTGCCGAGCCCACCAAGGCTGCGGGTTTCCTGAACCTGGACCAGACCCGCCGGCGCATCAAGGAGATTTCGGACCAGTACGGTTTCGACGTGGACCCGGACGCCTTGGTGGAGGACCTGCCGGTAGGTGTGCAGCAGCGGGTGGAGATCATCAAGGCGCTGGTCCGTAACGCGAAAGTCCTGATCCTGGACGAACCCACGGCCGTCCTCACGCCGCAGGAAACCGATGAACTCCTGGACATCATGCGCGAGCTCAAGTCGCGCGGCACTTCGATCGTCTTCATCTCGCACAAGCTGCGGGAGGTCAAGGAAGTCTCGGACACCATCACCGTGATCCGGCGGGGCAAGGTAGTGGGCACCGCCGATCCGGCCGCGTCCAGCACCGAGCTTGCCTCAATGATGGTTGGCCGGGCCGTCAGCCTGAACCTGGACAAAGCCCCGGCCCAGCCCAAGGAAACCACCTTCGAAGTCCACGACCTCACCGTCATTGCCCCCAACGGCCAGCACGTGGTGGACCACCTCAGCTTCCAGATCAGGCGCGGAGAGATCCTGGCCATCGCCGGCGTCCAGGGCAACGGGCAGACCGAACTCACCGAAGCCATCCTGGGCCTGCAGGAGCGGGTCACCGGTTCCATCGTCCTGGACGGCAAGGAACTGCTGGGCCGGTCCGTCAAGCAAGTGCTGGAGGCCGGCGTCGGATTCGTGCCCGAAGACCGCAAGGTGGACGGGCTGGTGGGCACCTTCTCCGTGGCCGAAAACCTGGTCCTCGACCTGTACGACAAGCCGCCCTTCGCCAAGGGGATCAGCATGAGCCCCGCGAAGGTCATGGAGAACGCGAAGGCCCGCATCGGAGAATTCGATGTCCGCACCCCTTCCGCTGCAGCAGCCGCCGGAACCCTGTCCGGCGGCAACCAGCAAAAACTGGTCATGGCCCGCGAACTTTCCCGGCCGCTGCGCCTCTTCATCGCATCCCAGCCCACGCGCGGCGTGGACGTCGGTTCCATCGAGTTCCTGCACCGGCGGATCGTCGCCGAGCGTGACCAGGGCACTCCGGTGATGATCATTTCCACCGAGCTCGACGAAGTCATGGAACTGGCCGACCGCATCGCCGTGCTCTATAAGGGCAAACTGGTGGGCACGGTTCCCGCCGGAACCAGCAGGGACGTCCTGGGCCTCATGATGGCAGGCATCCCGCCGGAGGAACACGCACCGGCAGAACACGCACACACCCCGCAGGCCGGCGCTCCGGCCCCTGTCTCCAATGCCGAGGGAGCCGAGCATGCCTGAACAACATTCCCCTGAACATGCCCCCGACGAACAACCCGCGACTTCGCCGCGCGCCCAGGGCGGACAGAACGGCGCGGACGCCGCAGCCGGGGAGCAAACCGCGGCCGTGGCCGTTGACACCGCCGGCGGCGCCATGCAGCCCTCGGCGGTCCCAGCCACGGCACAGAGTGGACAGTTGCCCGGCGGCTCCGAGACTGTACTGCGCCGGATCTTCACCGGGAGCGGCATGGTGTCAGTGCTGGCGGTGCTGCTGGCGCTGATTCTCGGCGGACTGCTCATCGCGAGCACGGACAAGCAGGTGGCCACCACGGCCGGCTATTTCTTCGCCCGTCCCACTGACATGCTGACGGCGGTATGGAATGCCGCCACCCGCTCCTACATCGCGCTGTTCCAGGGCTCGGTGTTCAACCCCCGCGGCAACGGGACCGCGGCACAGTTTGCCCCCTTCATGGAAACCCTCACCGTCGCCACGCCGCTCATCACGGCAGGCCTGGGCGTGGCGCTGGCATTCCGGGCCGGGCTCTTCAACATCGGCGCGCAGGGGCAGATCATCGTGGCAGGCATCCTGGCAGCGTGGGTGGGCTTCGCGCTGCACCTGCCGGTTGGACTGCACCTGCTGCTGGTGCTTGCAGCCGGCATCATCGGCGGCGCCCTCTGGGGTGGCCTCGCCGGCCTGCTCAAAGCCCGCACCGGAGCCCACGAGGTCATCCTGACCATCATGTTCAACTACATCGCGCTGTACTTCCTGCGTTACCTGCTTAACACGCCGGCATTCCAGCGGCCGGGGGAGTCGAATCCCATCTCGCCCATCCTGGATCCCAGCGCCGTCTATCCGCAGATCCTGGGCAGCCAGTACCGGCTGCACCTCGGGTTCATCCTCGCCATCGGCGCCACGGTCCTGGTGTGGTGGCTGCTCAACCGGTCCACAGTGGGCTTCGAGTTCCGGGCTGTGGGCGCCAACCCCCAGGCAGCGCAGACCGCCGGCATCAATGTCTCCCGTTCCACCATCCTGGTCATGGCCATCGCCGGCGGTCTTGCCGGCATGTCCGGCGTAGCGCAGGTTGCCGGTACCGAGAAAGTGCTCACCGACGGCGTCGCCGCCACGTACGGCTTTGATGCCATCACGGTGGCGCTGCTGGGACGTTCGACGCCGTGGGGCACCTTCGCTGCCGGCCTGCTGTTCGGTGCCTTCCGCGCCGGGGCGGTCCAGATGCAGATCCAGACCGGCACCCCCATCGACATCGTCCTGGTGGTGCAGTCCCTCATTGTCCTTTTCATCGCCGCACCCCCGCTGGTCCGCGCCATCTTTGGCCTGAACCCGCGGCGCAGGAAGCCCGCGCGTACAGCAAAGTCCGGGCAGGCAGCCACTACCGGAGGTGCCGCATGAGCACAACAGTTTCATCGTCCAGGCCCGGCAGCCCGCAGCCCGGGGGCTCCAAGGCGGCCGCCCCCGCCGCGGCGCTTTCGGCCAAACCGGTCAGCTGGAAGACCCCCATCCTGCTGACCGTCTTCGCCCTGGTCTCGCTGGTGTTCTTCGGCTTCCTGGCACCCAGCCAGACAGCCAGTTTCGGGATCTCCACCGGGGGCGACTTCTTTCAGCTCCCGGCAGTGGAAATCAATGCCTTTGCGGGCGGCATCGTGCTGTCGGTGCTGCTCGTTGCGCTCGCCGCCTACGCCGTCTTCCTCAGGACAAAGAGCCAGCCCGCGCCCGGCTGGCTGCCGGTCACCTTCATCGTGATCTTCGTGGCGGCCTTCCTCATTTGGGTGGTGGGAGGGGCCCGCACGCCCGCCATTTCGCTGGCCGGCCTCATCGCCGGATCGGTGACCCTCGCCGTTCCGCTCGTGTTCGGTTCGCTGTCCGGGGTCCTGTGCGAGCGGGTGGGCGTGGTCAACATCGCCATCGAGGGGCAGCTCCTGGGCGGGGCGTTCACCGCAGCCATCGTTGCCAGCATGACCAGGAACGCCTTCATCGGACTGCTGGCGGCAGCCATCGCCGGCGCTGTGGTGTCCATGGTCCTGGCCCTGTTCAGCATCAAGTACCTGGTCAACCAAATCATCGTCGGCGTCGTCCTGAACGTGCTGGTCTCCGGCGTGACGGGCTTCCTGTTCAGCACCGTCATGCAGGCCAACAAAGCGCAGTTCAACTCGCCGCCGGGCCTGGACGTCATTGACATCCCCGCCCTTTCCGCCATCCCGATCATCGGGCCCATCCTGTTCCGGCAGTCCCTGGTGGGCTACCTCATGTACGTGGCCGTCGCGGTGGTCTGGGTCGGCCTGTTCAAGACCCGTTGGGGCCTGCGCGTCCGCGCGGTGGGGGAGCACCCGCAGGCGGCGGACACGCTGGGCATCAATGTCAACGCCACCCGTTTCTGGAACGTCACCCTTGGCGGTGCCGTTGCCGGCATTGGCGGCTCCTTCTTCACCCTGGTGGCCATCGACAGCTTCACCAAGGAAATCTCCGGCGGCCGCGGCTTCATCGCCCTGGCGGCGCTCATCTTTGGCCGCTGGAACCCGGTGGGCGCCTTCTTCGCGGCCCTCCTGTTCGGCTTCGCGGACAACCTGCAGAGCATCGTGACCATCATCGGCACGCCCGTTCCCAGCCAGTTCATGGCCATGCTGCCCTACCTGGTGACCGTCCTCGCCGTCGCAGGCCTGGTGGGCAAGTCCCGGGGGCCTGCCGCCAGCGGCATCCCCTACGTCAAGGGATGACGGCCATGGACAAGGTAGAGGCGGGCAAAGCCCAGGGAGTGGACTGGGCAGCCCTGGAGGCCGCTGCTGCCGCCGCCATGAAGAATGCCTACGCCCCGTACTCCAGGTTCCCGGTGGGCGCCGCGGCCCTTACGGAGGATGGCCGGATCGTCAGCGGCTGCAACGTGGAGAACGCCAGTTACGGGTTGACCCTCTGCGCGGAGTGCGTCCTGGTGGGGGAACTGCAGATGACCGGCGGCGGCCTGCTCCGGGCCTTCTACTGCGTGGATGGGGAGGGCACCGTGCTCATGCCCTGCGGCCGGTGCCGGCAGTTGCTGTACGAATTCAGGGCCCCCGGCATGCAGCTCATGACCAGCCAGGGCATCAAAACCATGGACCAGGTGCTGCCTGACGCCTTTGGTCCCGAACACTTGGAGGAGAACCGGTGACAGAGACCCACGCCGTGGACAGCAAAGCCGAAGCGTTCGACGCCGTTGACATCATCCGCACCAAGAGGGACAAGGGGACGCTAAGCCCCGAACAGATCGACTGGACCATCGACGCGTACACGCGGGGGGCCATCGCGGACGAACAAATGGCAGCCCTGAACATGGCCATCCTGCTCAACGGCATGGACCGCGCAGAAATAGCCCGCTGGACGGCCGCCATGATCGCCTCCGGCGAGCGGATGGATTTCTCCAGCCTGCGGCGCCCTGACGGCGGCCTGAAGTACACCACCGACAAGCACTCCACCGGCGGGGTGGGGGACAAGATCACCCTGCCGCTGGCCCCGCTGGTGGCGGTGTTCGGCGTCGCCGTCCCGCAGCTGTCCGGCCGCGGACTGGGGCACACCGGCGGCACGCTGGACAAGCTGGAGTCCATTCCGGGATGGCGCGCCAACCTGGCCAACGACGAGATCCTGGCCCAGCTCCAGGACGTGGGCGCGGTGATCTGCGCCGCCGGCGCCGGCCTGGCGCCGGCGGACAAGAAGCTCTATGCGCTGCGCGACGTCACTGGAACGGTTGAGGCCATACCGCTGATTGCATCCTCCATCATGAGCAAGAAGATCGCCGAGGGCACCGGATCGCTGGTCCTGGACGTCAAGGTGGGCAGCGGTGCCTTCATGAAGGATGAAGCCAAAGCACGCGAGCTGGCCGAGACCATGGTGGCGCTCGGCAAGGACGCCGGGGTCAACACCGTTGCACTGCTGACCAACATGAACACCCCGCTGGGCCTCACGGCGGGCAACGCGATCGAAGTCGAGGAATCGGTGGAGGTGCTGGCAGGCGGCGGACCGGACGACGTGGTGGAACTGACCGTCCGGCTCGCCGAAGAGATGCTCGCCTGTGCAGGGGTGCGCGACGCCGACCCCGCCGCCGCCCTCAAGGACGGCCGGGCCATGGACGTCTGGAACCGGATGATCACCGCCCAGGGCGGCGACCCCGGCGCCGCCCTGCCGGTCGCCAGGGAATCCGACGTCGTCTATGCCCCTGCCGACGGGGTGCTGGTGGAACTGGATGCGCTCGCCGTCGGAGTGGCTGCCTGGCGGCTGGGTGCCGGCCGCGCCCGCAAGGAGGACACGGTCCAGGCGGGCGCGGGAGTGCGAATGCACGCCAAGCCCGGGGCCACCGTGCGCGCCGGGGAGCCCCTGATGACACTGCTCACCGACACCCCGGAGCGGTTCGCCCGCGCCCGCGAAGCCCTGGAACACGCCGTCCTCATCGCACCGGAAGGGTCGCGGCCCGCCCAGCAGCTCATCATCGACCGCATAGCATAGGGACCCATGCAGGCCATCAACGACTTCATCCTCGCAGCAGCCGGCCAGCCGTGGGTGCTGGTCCTGGTGCTGGCCTGTTGTGTCATCGACGGCTTCTTTCCGCCAGTCCCCAGCGAATCCGTGGTGGTGGGCCTCGCCGCCGTGGCCGCCACCGCGGATGTTCCCAACCCGACGCTCCTGGTGCTGGTGGCTGCAGCGGGTGCCTTCCTCGGGGACAACATCGCCTACCTGCTGGGCCGCCGGGTGGGCACCAGGCGCTGGGCCTGGATGCGCGGCCCGCGGATGCAAAGCGCGTTCCGCTGGGCGGGCCGGGAACTGCACAAGCGGCCGGCGTCCCTGATCCTGGTGGCCCGCTTCGTCCCGATCGGCCGCGTGGCGGTCAACCTGACCGCCGGGGTCACGCACTACCCGCACCTGCGGTTCGTGGGCCTGACCGTCCTTTCGGCAAGCCTGTGGGCCGGATACTCAGTGGCGATCGGGCTGTTCTTCGGCCAGTGGTTTGAGGACAACCACCTTCTGGGCGCGGCGATTGCCATTGTGTGCGCCGTTGCGCTGGGCATCCTGGTGGACCTGGTGATCAATAAATTCCGGGGCAAACCCAACGTGGTGGAACGTATCCGGGAACCAGGAGCCTGACCAGCGCGTTTAAGGGGTAATTCCGGGCATTGGGGCGTAGCGGACAGGGCCCGGAGCGTGGGACACTTAGGAACGATTTCCGCTTTGGCTGCGGCACTTTGGCTGTGTCATTTTTCTACAGGAGCAACACCGCGTGGAGTTTATTAATGAGGCCGTGCTCCATGCAGCGGGCCAGTGGTGGATTTACCCGGTGCTGCTCGTGTTCTTCTTCGTGGACGGCTTCGCCATGGTGGTCCCCAGCGAGACCCTCATCGTGGCGCTCGCAGCCTTCTCGAGGCACAGCGGCGAACCCAATCTCTGGATCCTCGGTGTCACGGCGCTGGTCGGCGCCATTGCAGGTGACAACATGGCCTACATGCTGGGCCGCAAGATCGGCCTGGAACGCTGGGGATGGATGCGGCGCCCCAAGGTCCGGAAAGTCTTCGCCTGGGCCCGCTACGAGCTGGAAAAACGCGGCGCGGTACTGATCTTCACCGCCCGCTACATCCCCTGGGGCCGCGTGGCCGTCAATTACGTGGCCGGCAGTACGGGCTTCTCGCACCGCAGGTTCTTCGTCTTCGACTCGTTTGCCTGCGTCACCTGGGTGGGATACTCGCTTGGCATCGGCGTGCTGGCCAGTTCGTTCCCGTGGCTGCACCACAACCCGCTGCTGAGCGCGGGCATCGCCGTCGTCTTCGCCATCGTCCTGGGCGTGGTCATCGACCACCTGCTCCGCTGGTGGCACAAACGGCTGGGCCGGCACGACGCACCGGAAACGGATGACTGGAGCGAAGAGTCCTCCGGCTCGGGGCAGGACGGCAGGCCCGGCACGCAGGCCCTCGTCGTGCCCTCGGCAGAGGCAGGTCCCGCGGCCAAGTAGCTGCCGGCTTTGAACGGCTGGCATTGAACTGCGGCCCACCCTAAGGTGGGAACGTGACTGAGCCCATTGTTGACGCTGCCCCTGCCATCGATTTTGACCTGAAGAGCCTGCCCAAGGTTTCCCTTCACGACCACCTGGACGGAGGACTCCGTCCAGCCACCATCATCGAGCTGGCGCAGGCCGTTGGCCACACGCTCCCCTCAACGGACCCTGTGGCCCTGGGGCAGTGGTTCCGCGAATCAGCCGACTCCGGATCCCTGGTCCGATACCTGGAGACCTTTGACCACACCGTGGCGGTCATGCAGACCTACGAGGGCCTGTTCCGCGTGGCCAAGGAATTCGTTGAGGACCTCGCTGACGACGGCGTGGTGTACGGCGAAGTGCGGTGGGCGCCCGAGCAGCACCTCCAGAAGGGGCTGAGCCTTGACGAGGCCGTGGAGGCGGTCCAGGAAGGCCTGGAGGCCGGCGTCGAGGCCGTCTCCGAAAGCGGGCACGAGATCCAGGTGGGCCAGCTGATCACGGCCATGCGCCATGCCGACCGGGGCCAGGAGATCGCCGAACTGGCGGTGCGCCACCGCAACAAGGGTGCCGTGGGCTTTGACATCGCCGGCGCGGAAGACGGTTTCCTGCCCAGCCGCTTCAAGGACGCCTTCACCTACCTCGCCCAGCACAATTTCCCCGCCACCGTGCATGCCGGTGAAGCAGCCGGGCTGGAGAGCATCCAGTCCGCCCTGGTGGACGGCCGCGCCCTCCGCCTGGGACACGGCGTACGCATCGCCGAGGACATCATGGTGGAATTCGACGACGACGAGGAAGCCGGAGACACCGTCGGCCTGGTCACCCTGGGCGACCTCTCCAGCTGGGTCCGCGACCGCGGCATCGCCCTGGAAATCTGCCCTTCCTCCAACCTGCAGACGGGCGCGATCGCGGAATTCGGTGACGGCATTGAAAGCCACCCCCTGGACATGCTCTACCAGCTGGGCTTCAACGTCACCATCAACACGGACAACCGCCTCATGAGCGGTGTCACCCTGACCGACGAGTTCAACCTGCTGGTGGAAACCTTCGACTACGACCTCGACGACCTGCTGGAACTGACCCTCAACGCCGCCGAGGCATCCTTCCTGCCCCTGGAGGAAAAGGAAGCGCTGGTGGAGTACATCAACGACGCCTACGCCAACCTTGGCTGACCAGCGTCCCGTCTCCGGCA
>Ga0308175_100001643_pt1 | contig 15146 bp, 10 predicted proteins | sample PhyCR1_3_FD_203893 | JGI IMG/M metagenome (GOLD analysis project Ga0308175, IMG submission 203893) | Soil microbial communities from UC Gill Tract Community Farm, Albany, California, United States - DLSLS.C.R1 | ecosystem: Environmental > Terrestrial > Soil > Agricultural land | place: USA...
ATTCTGTCCAACCTGCACGCCGCCCGCGGTGGTCTTCACGGTATCCCACGGTGTCCGCGGATCCGCCTTGCTCTTCGCGTACACCGTCCCAAAGACCGACACCTGCCGCGAATTCACAGTATTCGACACAAGCGTGTTATTCTCTCTGCTGGTGTTCGTCGAGAACACCGCGTTGAAGACGAATGTCGGCGGTACGAGGGCGGCATCGGTTACGGCGTCCGTCCACTTTCCCTGCGCCGCCCGCACCGAGGCCCGTCCACCGAGAGCGGCGTTCTGCACCGTGGTGTTCTTCAGCGATTGCGCGAGCGTCAGCGCTCGAGTGAACAGACTCTCGGCGCGCACGAAGAAGACGGTATCGCTTTGGGCCGGTCCGCCGTCGATAACGGCGGTGCAGGCGTTCTCGCCAAGCAGGCGGTTCGCAAAACCCGCCCACAGGTACGCCCAGGACGTGATCGTGTCGGTCTCGAATGCAGCGCCGCGAACGGCTTTCATACGTGCGAGGCCGTTCTCTGCGGACCAGCGTGCACTTTGCATCGCTGCCCAATCCGCGACGTCGTCTTCCGGGCGAATCACGCCTGCGGCGTAGAAGTTGTCGGGCGTGAAGTTACCGGCTTCAGTGAGCTCGTCCGTCGCGATGGCGTGACGCGTGAGATATCCGCCGAGCGCCGCAGATAAGTCTCCCGACATTCCGTTGACGAGCGGCGGAAGCGCCGCCGGCGTGTTGAGCTGCGAGTCCTGCACCGGGCCCGGATTGGAAACGCTGAGATCGCATGCGGTGCCCAGTACGGTGACGGCGAGTCCAGCGACCAACGCCCCGAGCCGCAGCAGATGCCGATTCATGAAACGTGTGGACGGCGTCATCGTCAGAACCCCACGCGAAGGGTGAGGAGGAAGGATCTCGAGGTTGGAAATACGTAGTAGTCGCGACGGCCGAAGCGGTCATCAGTTTCGTCCGACACCTCTGGATCCGTGCCGTCGTAGTTCGTCGCGGTGAAGAGGTTGCGGCCTGCGAGGGAGATCGACGCGTTGTTCCAACCGAGTGAAAGGCGCTTGGGCAGGTCGTACGTCATCGAGATGCTTCTCAGCTTGAAGAACGCGTTGCTCTCGACCCAGAAGCTCAGATCACGGGCGGTGCTGCTGAGTGTGCACTTCGCGCGGTCGAGTGCCGTGACGTCGTCGAGCGCGCTCGCGTTGCCTGCGGCAAAGGCTTTGAGTTTTACTTGCGTCGCGTAGCACGGTTGCCACGTCTGCAAATTCGAGTTCACGTATCCAACCGCATTGAGGTTATGGCCGCCGATCTGCCACTCGCCCAATGCGTCCATCGTGAACCGGTTCCAGAGCCGTAGCGAGACGTTTGGGCTGACGATCTTGGTGGGGAACACCGGCCCGAGGAGCATGTTGTTGACGGTGTCCGGATTGGCGAACGCCTTGGGATTGAGTATTGCCTTGCCGTAGTAGGCCGGCACCGGCAATCCCTGGATGACGTACGTCCGCTGCACGCTGTTGATGGTGATCGGCTGACCGCCGACGTCTCCGGCCTCGCTATTCAGCGTGGACAGATTGAGCCGCGTCATCAACTCCACATTGCGTCCGCGAATCGGATAGACGGTGAGTTGCGTCTGCGTGCCATGGTTCGCGAGCTCGCCAACGTTCTCGAGCTGCGATCCCGCGAAGCCCAGTGATGGTGTCTGCTGAACCGGAATAAGCGCGCCGAGCGTGCGCGCGGTGAAGTAGGTGAAGGTCACGCCGACGCGTCCCGCGAACGCGCTCGCATCGAAGCCAGCCTCGATCTCACGCGTCCGCTCGGGACCGAGATCAGGATTTCCGATCGAGCCCGTCGAGAACGCCGGCTGCCCGTTGTTGGCAGCGACCGGCGCCCACGTCCTCACCGCATCGAACGCGCCGGGCGCTTTGCCGGATTCCCCCAATGCGCCGCGGAGCTTGAACGACTCGAGCCATTTGAGATTCCAATACGGCTCATCAGACATCACATACGACAGGCTCACTTTCGGGTAGGTCTGTAACCCGAAGCTCTTGCCGAACGCGCTGTTGCCGTCCACGCGCATTCCAACGTTCAGAAACGCGACGTCGCGCCATCCGATCACTTCCTGGCCAAAGAAGCCAGCGTTGATGACGCGCTGCTGCGACGCAGAGTTGATCGTTCGCACCGAACCCGTGGTGAGCACCGGCGTGCCCGGTGCGGCGAAGTTCGACGCCGAGAGGCCGGTCGAATGGAGACGACTATCGAAGGACTGCGCGCCGACAGACGTTGTAAAATTCCATCGCGTGCCGATTGGCTGTCGATACTGTGCCGACGCGTCAGCCGTGAGCAATTGTTGATTCCACAGCGTTTCGCCGTACGACCCTGTCGGCGTGAGGATGTATCCGAGTGGACGGATGTCGGCGATATCAGAACTGTAATTGTCGTAGCCGAGATTGAGGCGGCCGGACAGCCGGTCCGTGGGCTGGTAGGTGAGCGTGCCGCCGGACGTGAAATGATCCGTCGTGTTGGTCGATTTGATCAGAAAGAGGCTGTCGTTCAGGAGGCACGCTACAGCGGGATCGGTGCTGCATCCCGTGCCCCGGAAGCCCGACCCGGCGCGACGTGACAGATTGAGCAAGACGCCGGCTGCATTGTTCCCATCGGGGAAGAACGTGACGACACGATGAGCGAGCGCCGAGTTCACATCGAAGTGCAGCTTTGAGGTTGCCAGGAACGTCGTGTTGGCCCTCAGTGTTCGGTCCTGATTGCTGCCGACCGGCAGCACGCCGTCGTCGGAGTTCGTGTTCCCCGAGACGAAATACGTGACGCCGCCCGACCCACCGCGGACGCTGGCGTCGAAGCGGCGAACCGCTCCGTTGTGAAGCCAGCTTCCGCTCGCAGGGCACGTCATGTCGATGTAGTGAACGCCCGCCCCGCTGACGAGATCGGGTCCCCGACACTCGTTCACACCGAGCCCAGTCGGATCGGAGGAAGGACCGACGTGCCCCATGTTGTTGAATCCGAGCGTCGTACCGGCACTCCAGTGCTGTCCGTCAATTCCGTGCTTTGTGAAAATCTGAATGACGCCACCGGATGCTTCCGTTCCGTATAGCGTAGTCGCGGACGGCCCTTCAACCACCTCGATCCGCTCGATGTCGTCGGCTGAGATGTCGTTCAGCGGATTGACGAACTGTCGGCCCTGTCCGCTATTGGGCGTCGTGCCGCTGTAGACCCGAACGCCATCAACGTAGATGAGCGGATTGTTGCCCTGACTCACGCTGTTCGCGCCGCGAAGCATGATCGTTCCTCCAGCGCCGGACTGGCCGGAGTTTGCGAGCACGGTCACGCCGGGCGTGCTGCCCGCGAGAATCTGCTGTGGGTCCGCCGCTGCCTGTCTCGCGACTTGCGCGGTGTCGATCGTCGCAATGCTGTTCCCAAGCTCCCGTTTTCTCGTCTCGCCCGTCGCGGTCACGACGACTTCCGAGAGCGCGATGGCCGATCGATTCAAGGCGAATGCGATCGTCGCTGTTCCCCCCGCCGTGAGTGTGACGGTTCGTTCGACGGGCTCGTAGCCGATCATCTGTGCGCGAACCACAACCGCGCCAGCCGGAACGTTGCGCAGAGTGAACGCACCGGCGTCGTTTGCTTGCGTCCCCTGATGCGTCGCAGGAATCGCGATCTGTACGGAACCGACAGGCAGACCCGTCGCGCGATCGGTGACGGCCCCGGTGATCGTGCCAGTCGTCGCCTGGGCGTAGAGTCCTGAAGCCCCGACGAACCACGTCATTGCGGCAACTCGCAGTAGCGTAAGGCGCATGGCCTCCTCGTGATTACGGGAGATTGGTTGAGCGTCGTTGCAGACGTCAGTATCCGCGGACCTGCCCATCGTGTCTCGGATCGGCAACCGCGATCCACGATCCGTTGCGGCGCACGATCATGTAGATGCGCGCGTACTCGAATCCCGGCGGAATGGGCGTGTACCCCATCCGTCTCGCCTGCGCCAGCACCGGAGGATCGAAGCCGCTCTCCAACTCAACCGTCGCGTTGTTGACGTTCGGCGAGATGCGTGGCATGCGCACCGCCTCGAGCGGATCGAGATGGTAGTCGAGGACGTTCCAGATGGTTTGCGAGATCGCGAGCGGAATGCGACCACTCCCGGGCGATCCAACGACCATCTCTACCGAGCGGCCATTCATGACGATGGTCGGGGCGATCGTCGTGATGCGCGTCAACCATGCGGGTGCGTTCGCCTGATCCAACTCCGCTTGTGTGACGTTTCCGCCGGAGTTGTTCAAGAAGAAGCCGTCCACGGCGACGCCAGCTCCGAAGGTGTTGCTGTTGGTCACCGTGACGGATACCGCGTTGCCGTCGCCGTCTACGACCGAGATGTGCGTCGTTTCACCGCCGGATGGACCGTCGTCACCGGACGGAGTGGATGCGACCGACTGCGCTGCACCATATGGATCGAACGGGGCGCATGCCGACGGCGGCGCCGACGCGTCAAATGAGCGCGCATCCACTGGAGCAACCGTGGTCGCCGCATGACCAGTCCCGACTTCGGTTCGACGTTTCGCGGACAACTCGGGCGACACGACACCGCGCGCGGGAATCATTTCCCACCGAGGATCGCCGTTCCCGCGATTCGCCGTTTGCCCGACGCGCAGTGCAGATGTGAACAGATCAAAGGCGCGCGCGTCTCGCGTCGGCAAACCGTTCGATGCCGCGAGCGCAGGGTCGAGTAGCTGAACGGTGGCGAGAACCTGCATTCCGCCCTCGGGCGGCGGCGCTGAGAGAATCACTCGTCCGGCGTAGGTTGCACATAGCGGGCGTCGCCAATTGGGCTGATACGCGGCGAAATCCTCGGCGCGCACCGGATGGCCCCCGCGATTCATCCGCGCGATGACATCCTGGGCGACCCACCCTTCATAGAAGCCTTTCGGCCCCTGACCGGAAATCGCTCGCAGCACGCGCGCGAGAGTGGGGTTCGCGTAATGCTCGCCTATTCCGAGGATCGTACCGGTCGGCATCAGGAGCGCGCGGGCAACGCTGTCATGCGCGAGGTTCACCGAGTCGCGCGCGGTCATTGATGCGAGGACCGGGTACATCGGGAATCCCTGTTCCGCGAGACGGATGGCTGGAGCCATCACCTGTGCTCGCGTCAGCTTCCCGAACCGCTCCTGCGCAGCGAGCAAACCCGCCACGTTTCCGGGAACACCGACCACTCGGAGTGGTGCGGATGCGTCACGACCGGTTATATGCGCGGCCCGGAACGAAGCGATGGGCTGCGCAGCATAGAAGTCCAGAAACTCCGCGCGCGCATCGTGTTGAAGCCACACGAGCATCGCCCCGCTCCCGCCGACTCCCGACATCTCCGGCTCGACGACACCGATGGCGAACGCCGTCGCGACCGCTGCATCAACGGCGTTGCCCCCTTCGCGCAGAATGGTCAAGCCGGCTTCACTCGCCAGCGGATGCGCAGATGCAACGGCACCGTGGTCGGCCACTATTCGCTTACCAACGTCCGGAGCAAGCGTTGGCGCGATGACGGCGGGCCGCGCACAAGCCTGTGTGACCACAACCGCGCTGGCCCACAACACCATCTCAACATTCGGACGCACGCGTGCGGCGGGCGTGCGAGCTCGATCGGTGCGGGGACACGAACCTCGCAAGGAAGAACGGAACATGGGGTCACTCGAGCGAGTTGAGGAGCGGAGCCCTTCGATCCAGCTCCGACATGATCAATCGCGCCGACTCTAGCCACGCAGCGCGCAGCTGTCCAATATCTGGGAGAGGCGTCGTCCATACTTTTCGCTTATGACTCAGGATATCGAGCTTCGCCACCTCCGCTATTTCCTCGCGGTCGCGGAGGAGCTCAGCTTCACTCGCGCGGCTACGCGATTGTGCATCGCGCAGCCAGCGCTGAGTCAACAGATCCGTCAGCTCGAAGAGCGCCTCAACGCGGTGCTATTCACGCGGACGCCTCGCGTCACCTTGACCCCGGCGGGCAAAGCGTTCATGGTGGCGGGGCACCGAGCGTTGACTCACGTGCAACAGGCGGCCGCGATTGCGACGAAAGTCGGGAGCGGACGCCGGGCCGTCCTGCACGTCGGATTGTCCTCCGCCGCCTCCATGACGCAGTTTCCGCGCGTCGTCCGCGAGTTCACTGAGCAACACCCCGATATCGAAAGCAGAATTCGCGAAATGCACTCGACGGAGCAACTCGAAGCGCTCCGCACGGGAGCGCTCGACGCCGGCATCGTGCGCGAGGCCCCGAGTGACGTGCCATTCGTCGTCCACGAAGTTGTCCGCGAGCCGCTGATGATCATTTTGCCGGAACGGCACAGACTCGCGCGTCACGCTGCGATTCCACTATCTCGCTTCGCGGATGAGTCGTTCGTTCTCTTCCCTCGTTCGGGTGCGCCGACGTTACACGACCAGGTTGTCGCAATGTGCCGGGAAGCCGGATTCACCCCGCGCGTGGAGAACGAGGCGCACGAGTGGCATACGATGGCAGCACTCGTCGCAGCCGGATTCGGCGTGTCAATTGCGCCGGCGAGCGTGGCAGGATTACGCGTTCGCGGTTCGACGATGCGTCGGCTGCTCCCAGAGGCGGATCGAACAGCGCTCTACTTGTGTACGCCCGCGAACGCCGGGTCCGATGCGCTGGGCGCGTTTGCGAGATTTATCATCGCGCAGATGCGGCAGCAGTTGAACGGAGCGCGCGGGCGCGTGCCGCTAACGAGGCCATCTGCTGTAGGCCGACCGAAGAGATGAGGCGTATGCCGCGAACGAACGCGGCGAAGCCGTACGCCTACGTTGCGGGCAACTTCGCTTGCTGCGACGCGGCGCCTTGCGGCGCAGGCTTCCCGCCGGTGCGCAGGTAGTCGCCGAAATCGTCTGGCAGCGTGCTCGCACGAATGGCCCGAACCGTTTCCTCGACATCGTAGCCCACTCGCACGAACTCGACGCGAACACCACGCGTGTCCGCGACGTCGAGCAGTACGTACCCTGCTCGCGGATCGCCGTCCTTCGGCCGACCCACGCTCCCGGTATTCACGAAATGAATACCGCCCACCACGCGGTGCCACGGCTTGTGCGTGTGGCCGAAGCACACGACGTCTCCGTTCTTTGCACCGACGGCCGCGCCCATCTTCGCGAGAAAGTCGTCTGACCGCTCCTCATACACGTACACCGTATTGAGCACCTGATTCCCGTGAAGCAGCACAACCGTCGGGCCCGCGCCGTGTCCGCCGAGCGGGCGAAGGTCGATACGGAACGGGAGCTTCGCGAGCCACCGCTTGGTTGAATCGGACGTATGCTCGAGCGTCCACGCGAACGAGAGATGCGACAGTTCCTCTTGTCGCGGATCTTCGTACTTGCACCCGCAGTGCTTGTAATGACTGGCAACCGTCGAGTCATAGTTGCCGCCGACGCCGGGAATGCCCCAATCCCGCAGCTTCGCGACGACCTCGTTTGGCCACGGCGCGTAGCCGACCAGATCGCCGAGATGATAGATGGGTGTGTCCGGCGCGTGCTTCGTGATATGCGTGAGCACCGCGTCCAGCGCCGGCAAATTGCCGTGAATGTCTGAAATCAGTGCGTAGCGCATGTCAGCTGAGGGCCGCCGTTGGGATCGGTGCTTCGTCCGCGATCTGCTGCACGGCGCGCCAGATATGTCGTCGTCTCGGTGAAGGCGCGCTCACGAGCGCGCTCGTCGAGGATCTCCGACGGATCGTCCATGCCCCAGTGGGCGAACGCCATCGGATTCCCACGCCTCGCAGGCGTGGATCCGGCGCTGGCGACGGTGAACAGCCCCGGAGCGATACGCTCGATCTTGCGTGTCATGAGCGCCTCGGCGATCTGGCTGCGCGCCGAGTTCTGTGTACACAGAAACAACACACTCAGCGGCTTCGCACTGCGGTGCGGCTCAATCGACATGGTGAGTTCCTCGACGTTGAAAGTTCGCGCAGCCTGCGCGTTCCATTCAGATCGCCGGCGCGAAGAACCGCCGGCGCGCCCACAATGAGACGTATACGAGCCCGATGAGCGCCGGCACTTCGATGAGCGGGCCCACGACAGCCGCGAGTGCCTCCCCCGAGCCGATCCCGAACGTCGCGACGGCCACCGCGATGGCAAGCTCGAAATTGTTCCCGGCCGCGGTGAACGAGAGCGATGCAGTTTCCTCATAGCCGAATCCAAGCTTCGCCGAGAGCACGAACGCGAGTCCGAACATGATGCCGAAGTAGACGAGGAGCGGCACCGCGATCCGCAGCACATCGAGCGGCAATTGGAGAATGCGATCGCCCTGCATCGCGAACATGAGCACGATGGTGTAGAGCAACCCGATGAGCGCCGTCGGCCCGAACTTCGGCACGAAGGTGCCGGTGTACCACGCTTCGCCGCGCCGGGCGACCAGCGTACGCCGCGTGAGGTATCCCGCGACGAGCGGAATGCCGAGGAAGATCATCACCGCCTTGGCGATGGACCACATCGACACGTTGACGACGGCGGTCGCACCGCCGAACCACGCGGGGACGACGCCGAGGAAGAACCAACCCAGCACGCTATACGTGAGAATCTGGAAAACGGAGTTGAGCGCCACGAGGACGGCGGCCAATTCGCCGGACCCGCATGCCAGCGAGTTCCAGATCAACACCATCGCGATACAGCGCGCGAGCCCGATGAGAATCAACCCCGTGCGATAGTGCGGCAGATCGGGCAGGAAGATCCACGCCAGCGCGAACATCACGATCGGGCCGAGCACCCAATTGAAGAACAGTGATGTCCCGAGGAGCTTGCCGTTCGCCACGTGCTTGCCGATCGTCTCGTAGCGCACCTTGGCGAGCACCGGGTACATCATCCACAACAAGCCAAGGCCAATCGGCACGGAGACACCCGCGACCTTCACCCGATCGAGCGCCGCCCCGAGCGTCGGGAAGACGCGCCCGAGGCCGATCCCAATGCCCATCGCGGCAAAGATCCACAGCGGAAGAAAACGATCGAGCCTGGAGAGGCGCCGCGCGACGGACTGCGGTTCAGGCGTTCGGGCGATCCGTGGCGCGGATTGGAGCGGCGCGGTGGTCGTCATCGTCGCCTCAGGCCGCGGACGCCGCTGCGCAGTCGCGGCACATCACGGTTGCCGACGCGGGACACGCGCCCTGGAACTCCTTCGTCGCCCGGATGTCGTCCGGGACCGCGTCCCGCGCGATGCTGCGAAACCCAAAGTGAGGGAAGTACCGCTCCGCGGTCGTCGTGAGCAGGTATAGCGCACGAATGCCGGGCGCCTCCGCCTCGGAGATCACGCGCGTCACGAGTGCGCGACCGAGCCCGTGCGACCGCCACTCGTCGGCAACGGCGACGGATCGCAGCAGCGCGTTGTCGCAGCACACTTCGAGGCCCGCGACGCCGACGATGGCATCGCCATGCTGCGCGACGACAAACGCAGGGAGCGCATCGGCCACTCCGTCGAGCGGAAGGCCGCTGGCGGCCAGCAACCGCTCGACTTGTCCGAGGTCCGCGTGAGTCGCCGAGCGGAGTTGAGGTACTTCAGTTGCAGCAGCCATCGTCGCACCCGCAGTCACGCGTTGAGGTCTTGGCGCCAAGTGAAGCGAGCTCGCGCCGCGGCTTTGCCGAACGCGTGGACTTGCCCGGCTTCGTCGCGCGCACGAAGGCGCTCATGATCTTCCCTTCCACCTGATCGGCGAGCGAGACATCCAGCCCGGTGCCTGCAATGAGGGCTGCCGCGTCGTCTCGCGTATAAACGCGAGTTGGCTCGATGCTCGGATCATCGAAGCCGACTTCCTTCAGCAGGGCGATGAACTCGTTCTCCTCGAGTGCACCGGCGACGCATCCAGTCCACAGCGCCATGTTCTCTTTGACGGGCTGCGGTAGACCTTCGCGAACGATCACATCGCTCACCGCGAAGCGGCCGCCGGGTTTGAGCACGCGAAAGGCTTCCTTCAACACCTGTCGCTTGTCGCCCGAGAGGTTGATCACGCAGTTCGAGATGATCACGTCCACCGTGTTCGACGGCAGCGGGATCGACTCGATGTGGCCCTTGAGGAACTCGACGTTCGCGGCGCCCGCCTTCTCCTTGTTCTCGAGCGCGAGCGCGAGCATCTCATCCGTCATGTCGAGACCGTAGGCCTTGCCCGTGGGTCCGACGCGCTTGGCCGACAACAGCACGTCAATGCCACCGCCCGACCCCAGATCCAGGACAACTTCACCTTCGTGGAGCTCGGCGAGTGCGGTTGGATTGCCGCAGCCGAGCGATGCAAGCAGCGCCTCGGCAGGGATGCCAGCCGTCTCGCCGGCTTCGTAGAGATCCGACGTGATCGGATCCCACGACTCGCTGGTCGAGCCGCAGCACCCGCTGGACCCGTCGCTCGGCCCGCAACAACTCGCGCCCGTGGTTTCACCTGCGGCCACCCGTGCGGCGGTTGCGCCGTAACGCGCCTGCACGGTGGCGCGAATCTCGTCGAGCGTCGAAGGGACCTTCGCCTCATTGCTCATATTCGCCTCGGACAATCAAAAAATGTTGATATGTACGATAACAAAAAAACTCAGCGGCAACACGCACGGCGCAGCACCGGCAGGCCATTCTTCTTCGGCTGCATTGCGACGGCGAGATCGTGCACCTCCGCGAGCGCATCGGACGCGATCGTGTAGTACATCCACCGCCCTTCCTTGCGATCGGTGACCAGCCCCGCGTCCTTGAGGACGCGGAGATGAAACGAGAGGCGGGATTGAGCGGCGTCGAGCTCGTCCTGGAGCTCACAGACGCAATGCTCCCCTTCCTTCAGCATGTCGAGGATGGCGAGGCGAGTCGCGTCGGAGAGCGCGTGAAAGAGCGAGACGGCGCGCTCGACGTCGGCGGCGGTGCGGAGCGTTGTAGTCACGACGGAATTATATCAACAAAAATTGTTGCGTCAAGCGGGATGCGCCTCGTCATGCGCGGGATCCACCGCTGTTTGCCTGGCCCATTTCGGTAAGTTGCGGTGTCCAGTCCGACTTAACCTCCTAACTCGCCCAATGCGGAAGACAACCCTGAATACGACGTCAGGCGCCGATCGAACCGCTCGGCAACCCAGGTGCGTGAGGATCCGACGCGAGTCGGCGGCTAGTCGGGACTGTAGCGTCGTTGGCACGTCGGACCGGCATCGCGATCCACGCAGGTCGGCGGCGGCTCGAAGCGAATCACCTGCATCACGCGCTGGCGGACCTTGAATCCGCCGCGCGTCGCGGGCCGGAAGCGCAGCGCGGCTAGTGTCGCCGGGATCGCCCGGACCGCACGTGGATCACTGCCCGGCATCACGCGAACGGACTTCGGTTCCACCCGTCCCGCTGTGTCGACGATGAATGCGGCGAAGATTTCGGCGACCGCGTTGGTCCGACGCATCGATGCGGGGTAGGCCCCCGTCGGATACCGCCACACCCGGAAGAACTCACGCCGGGTCACTCGCGTCCACGTGAGCCATGCGGTACATGCCACGTCGGCGGCGTCGAAGACATCGTGGCTGAAGTCCCGCGGTGCGCCGCGACGTGCGCGAGCGGTGCGCGCCGCGTCAGTGAACGGCGCCGCGTCACCGACCGGACCAGCTTCTCCCTCATTCGAGGCCCCGGCGCAGGACCAGAGATTGGCGCGCCAGTCAAGCGTCTTGCCGTGACGAAAGAATCCCCCGCTGAACTGAATGCCGTTCGGCGGTCCGAGCTTGGTGTCGCGTTCCATCTGCAGCTCGACGTTCTTCGGCAGCGAGTCGGCCAATGCGTTGAGCTGGTGCACTCGCGCCGCCCACGCGTCGACCGAGTCGGGAGCGAACCACTCCTGCACCGTGCTCGCGTTATAGCCGTTCTCGTGCTGGAAGTGGACCCACCCGTCATTCGTCGCCTCGAGCGTGATCTTGTGATTCACGCTCGGATCGTGGGGAGCAGCCAGCCCGAACGCCACCGGCATCTGCACGAGTTGGCGGACGGGCGTACCATCGATTTCAGCGGGTTGGAAGTGCCACTGGGCAATCGCGGCCGACGCGGCCGTGGCAGCCCGCGCCTCGGTTCCCGGAAGAAATCGGATCGACGTCGGTTCGACCACGCCTGCGGTGTCCACGACGAATTCCGCACCGACCTCTCGAACGTTTGCCGCGCGAGGACGGCCGTTCGATGCATCGGGTTTGGCGGTGCAACTCACTTCACTCGCGTAGTAGGGATGCGAGAGGGTTGGAGGCCGTCCGAATCCGTTGCCGGCAATCGTGGCAGCGCTGTCGAGGAGCTCCAGGAAGTCGCTCGCCTCGGGCGCGGCCGGGACGCTGGTCGCACCGCCGGGGCCGCAGACGTACACGGTGAATGCCACGCGACGTTCTTTCCGTTGAGAAGCGATCGGCATGAATTCCATCCGATAGCGTCCGTTGCCGAGCGTGATCGGCCGCGGCTCGACCGCGACGGAAGAATCCGCGAAGCTCTTGTACAGCGCACGTACCCGGGAAGTCCAGATTCGCAGGTCATGCGCATCGATGAGCATGCGCGACGACGGTGGATTCAGGCCGACGTCGGGCCGCGTGTCGAGGATCGAGATCGTCACCCAGCCGTTCGTGTTGGCTTCGACGGTCATCGGATAGAGCTGATCGCCGGCGCGCATGCCGACGGCGATCCGCTGGGGCCGCACGATCTTCGTGGGGATTTGCGGGTGCTGGGCAGCCGCGGTTGCAGCGGCAACCAGCATCGGAGCGACGAAAAGTCTCATACGGAGTTGACGATCGGCCGTATCCGGCGGTCCCGTGCGAATTGCATCGAAATACATCGCCGATGCGCCTAAGCTCCTCAGACCCGATAGCGACGCAAGGCGCGGCTGGTATGGCCTGCCCCGCGTCGCAACCGATGCCGCGCCGCTCCGCAGCGCGGTGCTCACGCATTTCGCTCAGGTGCTCGCGCCGACCGATAAGGCACTGGCGTGCGCCAGTAACAGCAACGCCGCCGGAATCGTCGATTCCGGCGGCGTTGTAAGTTCTTGAAATTCAAGGAGCGGGCGATGGGACTCGAACCGGCGACGTCCAGCTTGGGAAGGAGACCGGTCTACGAATCTACGACGCTGAGTAGCACGGTACTCGAACGGATTACGTCAGCATACCACTTCAGAAAACGATAAATCCGGACCAGAAAACGGAGTTCGTGGACCCGTGGTGGACCCGGACGTCCCGAGCGCAGCGCGGCGCACTCGCGCGCCTCGATATTGCTTCCAGGCCCGATCAGTCAACCAACCTTCGAGCCAACCGGCCTGTCTCACCGACGGGTGAGGTTCGACCGAGGCCGTTGGTCGGCCCGACACCCGCGGCCTTCAGCCCCCGCTCCTCAACCCATTCGGCAATGCATTCCGCCATGCGCCGTCTCGAGCTCGCGTTCCGCACGCTGTTCAGAACTCCGTTCGTGACGATCGTCGCCATCCTGTCGCTCGGCCTGGGGATCGGCGCGAACGCCGGGATCTACTCGCTGTTCAACGAGATCCTGCTCGCGCCGCTGCCGGTTGCCCACCCCGATCGGCTGGTCAACTTCGCCAGTCCGGGCCCGCAAGTGATGTATTACAACTGCGGCACCGCCGGGGACTGCGACGAGGCCTACGACTACCCGATGTTCCGCGACCTCGAGCGGGCGGCGCAGAAAGGGCCGGAGACGGCATTCAGCGGGATCGCCGGTCACATGCCGTTCAACGTCAGCCTCGCCATGCCCGGGCAGACCCCGATCACCGGCGATGGGATTCTCGTATCGGGATCCTACTTCCCGGTGCTCGGCATCCAGCCGGCGCTCGGGCGCCTGCTCGACCGGACGGTCGATCAGCCCATCGAAGGGAATTACGTCACGGTGCTGAGCTACGAGTTCTGGGAAAACGCCCTCGGGGAGAGCCCGACGGTGCTCGGTAAGCAGATCACGGTGAATGGCCAGCGGCTGACGATCATCGGCGTTGCGCCGCGCGGGTTCAGCGGCACGACCCTGGGCGTGCGGCCGGACGTGTTCGTCCCGATCAGCATGGCCGGCCTCATGATCGACGGATGGAAGGGCGTCGAAACCGACCGAGACGAGCACTTCGTCTACATCTTCGGCCGCCTCGCGCCGGGCGCTACGACGGAGCAGGCTGCGGCGTCGCTGAACCCCACGTATCACGCGATCATCAACGACGTCGAGGCGCCGCGGATCAAAGGCCTGGGCGGCCAGACCGCGGCACGATTCCGCGCCCAGGTCATCACGCTCAGCGACGGGCGCAGGGGCCAGAGCTCGGCCATCACGGCGTCAAGGCTGCCGCTCACACTGCTCTTCGCCGTCACGGGCATCGTGCTGCTCATTGCCTGCGCCAACATTGCCAATCTGCTGCTGGCGCGCGCCGCGAACCGCACCACGGAGATGGCGGTGCGGCTCTCGCTCGGCGCCACGCGCCGGCAGCTCATCACGCAGGTCCTCACCGAGTCGGTGCTGCTCGCCGTGCTTGGCGGGATCGTGAGCGTCTTCATCGCCTATTGGACGCTGGGCGGAATCACCGCCCTATTGTCGACCGAGGCCGCCCGGGCGTACGACTTTCATCTGAGCACGCAGGTCTTCGTGTTCACCGCGGTCGTCTCGCTGGCGACCGGAGTGCTCTTCGGGCTCGCGCCCGCGCTCTCGAGCACGCGGCCCGACCTGGTGACGGCGCTGCGCAACAACTCCGGCAAGCTCGCCGGCGATCGCGGCGCGGCACGCTTCCGCGCATCGCTCGTCACCGTCCAGATCGCGCTCTCGATGGCGCTCCTGATCGGGGCGGGGCTCTTCATCGAGAGCCTCCGGAACATCAGCCGCGTCGATCTCGGGATCGACATCGAGCACGTGGTGCAGTTCGGCGTCTCGCCGTCGCGCAGCGGGTACGACAGCACTCGCACCATGGCGCTGTACGACCGCGTCGAGCAAACGCTCGCGGCGCTTCCGGGGGTGCGCGGGGTCACCTCGTCGACCGTCCCGCTCCTCGGCGGCACGAACCGGGGCCGGTCGGTGTCGGTCGAAGGATTCAGGAAGGTGGCTGACACCGACGACGGGTCGCGCTACAGCAACGTGGGGTCGAACTACTTCCACATGCTCGGCGTGCCGCTCCTCGCGGGGCGCGACTTCACCGCGGCGGACAAGGCGGGCGCCACGAGAGTGGCCATCGTGA
>Ga0308175_100001644_pt1 | contig 15139 bp, 16 predicted proteins | sample PhyCR1_3_FD_203893 | JGI IMG/M metagenome (GOLD analysis project Ga0308175, IMG submission 203893) | Soil microbial communities from UC Gill Tract Community Farm, Albany, California, United States - DLSLS.C.R1 | ecosystem: Environmental > Terrestrial > Soil > Agricultural land | place: USA...
GCGTCGTGGTCATCGGCGGGCGGCAGAGCGCCTACGAGTGGGCGGCGCTGCTGTGCGACCACGGCGCGGAGCAGGTGCACGTGGTGCACCGCCATCCCACCCCCGACTTCGCGAAGGTCAGCTGGGCCTTCGTGGATGCGTACGTCGACCAGACGCTGGCGCACCGGGGCTGGTGGCGGCGGCTCCCGGCGGCGGAGCAGCAGGCGATCGCCGGGCAGTTCTGGCGGGTCGGCCGGCTCACCCTCGAGCCCTGGCTCGTGGCGCGGCTCGCACCGGACGTCGTGACCAGCCATCCGGGCTGCGCGGTCGTCGACGTCGCGGTCGGGGAGCGGGACGTGACGCTGACGCTGTCGGACGCGACCGCGCTGAGCGCGGACCACGTGCTCTTCGCGTCCGGCTACAAGGCGGACCTGGCCCGCGTCCCCTACCTCGCCGGGGTCCTGGACCGCGTGCGGGTCACCGACGGCTTCCCCGACCTGACCGAGGGGTTCGAGACGTCGTTGGCCGGGCTGTACGTCACCGGCTTCGCCTCCACCCGGGACTTCGGCCCCTTCTACGGGTTCACCAAGGGCTGTCCGTCCTCCGCACGCATCGCGGTCGCCGAGATGATGCGCTGAGGGGCGGGTGCTCGTTGCCCTACTTCCCGGCACCCCGCGGCGGCTCGGTGGAGAAGGTCGAGGCATCCACTGCGGTGGAGAAGGTCACCTCCCGCGCCTCGAACGCGTCGCTCCTCAGCAGCACGCCGGTCTCCCGGTCCAGCCACAGCGCACCCGCGCCACCACGGCGGTGCTTGGGGGCGCCGCAGCTGTAGCCGACCGCGGACCGGCCGGCGATGGTCGAGGCCCGCGCGACCTTCTCGGCGCCCCTGCAGAGACGGGCGAAGTCCTCGCTGTCCGGGTCCAGCCGCCAGGAGCGGACCGCCGCGAGGGCTCTGGGATGCCTCGCGGGAGCCGCGTACACCTGGTACGGGACGGTGGCGCCGGGTTCGTGCACGAGGAGCCGACGGCCGTCGTACACGAGGAGACGCTCGGCGTGGTCGGTCGTCAGGTGCACGCGGACGTGGCTGCTGCCGGCGCTGATGACGTCGACGACCGCGCCGGCCGCCCCGGCGCTGGCCTGCCCCGGCCGGGTGTAGCGCACCTCGACCACCCGGTGGGGCGACGCGACGGTGTCCCGCTCCTCCGGCCCGATCGTGGCGCGGTGCGCACCTCCGGCGGCGCAGGCCCCGCACACGGACACCCCCAGGAGCCCGAGAAGGAGGGCTGCTGGCTTCATGGTCGGCACTCGCCCCCTGACGTCCGCGCCGCGCTCACCTGCCACGACCACGATAAAGACGCCTGTACCCGAGACGCCATGCGTCCTTCGGGTCACTGCCCGCTGGCCCGTCTAGACGACGCTGAACCCCAGCTCCTGCCGTCCGGTCAGGGCGAGCAGCAGGTCCGGTCCGTGCCCGGTGCGCACCGCCGCCTGCCCGGCCAGGGCGACCGCCTGCGCCAGCACGGGCTCCGGGTACGCCGGGTCCAGCCCGGCGGCGCGGCCGATGTCGAGCCCGTGCACCACGAGCTCGAACGTCCGCGTCGGCAGGTAGTCCACCAGCCGCATCGGGCCGGCGACGGTGCCGAGCACGTAGCCGTCGCCGAAGTCCGCGACTTTCGCGAGGACCTCCTCGACCAGGGCCCTCACGGACGCCGCCGGGTCGTCGCCCAGGGCGGCCCCCGCGGCGCGGCCGCGTTCGAGCACGGCCGTGGGGTCCGTCGCGGTGCCGGTCGCGCGGGTCAGGTAGTCCGCGGCCGTCTCGACGACCGCCTCCTCGGCGGGCTGGTCGAGGTAGGTCCGCACGGTGACCAGCGCCCGGGCGGTGTGCCCGACGAGCGCCCGCAGGTCCCAGTCCCCGAGCCCCGGCCCGTCGTACGCCGCGGCGGGCAGCCGGGCCACCAGGTCCGCGAAGGAGCGGGCCGCGGCGGCGTACCCCTGCCGAGCGTCCATGCGCGCAGGCTACGCCCGGGCACGGGTTGGCCCGGGTGCCGCGCGTGGCCAGGATGGGGGCATGACCAGCAAGCCCCGCGCCGACGTGTTCCTGGACCGCGACGAGGACCCCCGCGAGGGCGGCCCGCGTCTCGGCGACGAGAAGACCACCCTGAAGGAGTTCCTGCGCTTCCAGCGGCTGACCCTCGAGATCAAGTGCCAGGGGCTCGACGCCGAGCAGCTCGCGCGGCGCTCGGTGGAGCCGTCCACGATGTCGCTGCTCGGGCTGGTCCGGCACATGGCCGACGTCGAGCGCAGCTGGTTCCGCCGCCGGATGTCCGGGCGCCAGGTGCGGTTGCGCTACTCCACCCCCGACGACCTCGACGGTGACTTCGACGGCGCGGTCGCCGACGACGCCGTGGTCGCGGACGCCTGGAAGGCGTGGCGCGAGGAGGTCGCCTTCGCCGAGGAGTACGTCGACCGGGCGACCGACCTGGGCGTGACCGGTGTCGACGGGGACGGGGAGGCGATCTCGCTGCGCGAGGTGCTCGTGCACATGGTCGAGGAGTACGCCCGTCACAACGGGCACGCCGACCTGCTCCGCGAGCGGATCGACGGCCGGATCGGCCAGTAGGCGGCGCCGGCCGGAACACCTGCGCCGAGCGTGGCGTTGGGCGGGGTATGCGTCCCCTCGACGAGCAGACCATCCTGATCACCGGCGCCACGGGCGGCCTCGGCCGCGCCCTGGTGCACCGCGCGGCCGGGCACGGTGCGACCGTCGTCGCGCACGGCCGGGACGAGCGCCGGTTGCGCGACCTGGCCCTGGAGGTGGAGGAGTCCACCGGCACCAGCATCGACACGGTCGCCGCCGACCTCGCCGACCTGCGCCAGGTGGACCGGCTCGCGGACAGCGTGCTGGACACCTACGACCGCCTCGACGTCCTGGTGAACAACGCCGGCGTCGGCTTCGGCGCCCCCGGCGGACCGCGTGAGGTGAGCGCCGACGGCATCGAGCTGCGGTTCGCGGTGAACCACCTCGCGGCGTACCGCCTCGCCGGCCGGCTCGCGAAGCTGCTGGAGGTGAGCGCGCCCTCGCGGATCGTCCAGGTCGCCTCCGCCGGCCAGCTCGCGCTCGACCCCGACGACCCGCTGACCGAGCACGGCTGGGACGGGGTGACGGCCTACCGGCGCGCCAAGCTCGCGCAGGTGATGGCCACCTACGACCTGGCCGGAGACCTCGTCGGCACCGGGGTGAGCGTCAACGCCCTGCACCCGGCGACGTTCATGGACACCGCGATGGTCCGCGACTCCGGGGTCAGCCCGACCAGCTCGGTCGAGGAGGGCCTCGAGGCCACCTGGCGCCTGGTCGCGGGCCCGGACCTCGAGGGCGTCAGCGGCCGCTACTTCGACGGCACCCGGGAGGGCACCACCGACCCGCAGGCCGACGACCCCGCCGCCCGGGCCTGGGTGCGTGCCCTGTCCGACCGACTGCTCGCGGAGGCGCTCACCAGCCGGTGAGCAGCAGGTGCTGCACGAGCAGCGCCACCACCACCTGGAGCGCGAGACCGCGGCGGCGCCACCGCTCCGGCAGCAGCGCGCAGGACAGCAGCAGCCACGGCACGAACGGCAGCCAGATCCGCTCCACCTCGGCACGGCTGAGCTGCGAGAGGTCCGCGAGCAGCACCATCGCGACCCCCGCCCCGGCCAGCCATGCCACCGTCCGGGTGCCCGGGTCGGTGAACCGGGCCGGGGCCAGCTGCGCGACGCCCGCGCCCACCAGCGGCCCGGCGCTGAACGCCAGCGCCGCCAGGTCGCCCCACATCCAGTAGGTCCAGGGACGGCGGCCGCCCACCCCCTCGTAGTAGCGGTCGTGGATCGCCGACAGCGCCTGGAGGTAGTCGAAGCCGAGCAGCGCGAACACGGCCACCACCACGAGGGCCGCGAGGGCGGCTGGCACGAGCGGGAACCACGAGCGGGCCACGACCAGCACCGCCACGGCCAGCACCCCGAGCAGCGGCAGGCCGTACGACATCATCACGCAGCAGCCGAGCAGCAGCCCGGCGAGGACCGACCAGCCGAGGCTGCGCCGGGTCGCCGCCAGCGCGAGGCAGGCGACGCCCCATGCCGCGGTGGCCGCGAACATCGCGTCCGCGGAGACCGACTGCCAGACCGCGGCCGGGCCGAGCACCAGGAAGGGCGCGGCCCGCCGCGCGAGCGTCTCGGCGCCGAGGACCCGCACGGTGACCAGCACCGCGACCGCGGTCGTCGCCGCGATCACCGTGACCGCCGTCCCGGCGCCGAAGCCGCTGCCCAGCCCGACCCGGTCCAGGGCGACGAAGAACGTCAGCGCGCCGGGTGGGTGACCGGCGACGTGCACCGGCCAGTGCCGCTGCCCGGCCTCCAGGCGGATCCGGCTGACGTACTCCTGCAGGGTGGCGTGCAGGTCCGTCGTGCTGCGGGCGGTGCGGAGGTACTCGTACGGCTCGCCCAGGATCTGGGAGACGCCGTGCGACCCGTCCACGAACGCCAGCGCGAGCATCCAGGCCAGCCCGGCGAGGAACACGACGAGCAGCAGGCGGCGCCACGACAGCGACTCCGACAGCACCGTCGCGTGCCGCACGCCGAGGACCGCGAGCAGGAGCGCCGGCACGGTGCCCCAGCCCACCCGGGGCGCCCACTGCGCGTGCAGCGGCGGGAAGGAGTGCACGTGGACGTACCAACCGGTCACCGCCGGCACTGCCATCGCCAGCACCAGCAGGGCGAACGCCGTCGCCAGCCCCCAGGCGGCGGTCGTCGCCGCCCGCCGCGTGTCCCGTCGGGTACCGGGGAGCGTCGAGGTCATGGCGCGAGCCTAGGGACGTGACCGGGCGCTGCGGCGCCGCAAGCCTTTCGTAACAGTTACGGCCGGCCCGCGCGCGGCCCGAGACCTAGCGTGGATCCATGCCCGCCGACTGCGACCTCGTGCTCCCCTGCAGGGACGAGGCCCCCGCCCTGCGCACGCTGCTGCCGGCGGTCCCGGACACCTTCGCCGTCGTGGTGGTCGACAACGGCTCGAGCGACGACACCGCCGAGGTGGCCCGGTCGCTGGGCGCCCGGGTGGTCCACGAGGAGCGACCCGGGTACGGCGCGGCGGTGCACGCCGGCGTCACGGCGGCGACCGCCGAGCACGTCGCGGTGATGGACGGCGACGGGTCCTTCGAGGCCGGTGACCTGGTGCGGCTGCTCGAGGACGTGCGCGCGGGCCGCGCCGACCTCGCGACCGGGCGCCGGCGGCCGGTCCGCCGCGGGGTGTGGCCGTGGCACGCGCGCGCCGGCAACGTCGCGGTGCTGTGGTGGCTGCGGCGCCGCACCGGCCTGCCCGTGCACGACATCGCTCCGATGCGCGTGTGCCGCCGTGAGGCACTGCTCGCCCTCGACGTGCGGGACCGGCGCTTCGGCTACCCCGTGGAGCTGCTCCGGAAGGCCCAGCAGGCCGGCTGGCGGATCACCGAGACCGACGTCGCCTACCACCCCCGTGCCGAGGGCACCCGCTCGAAGGTGTCCGGCTCGGTCCGGGGCACCGTGCGGGCCGCCCGCGACTTCGCCCGGGTGCTCTCGTGAGCCCGGCCGTGCTGGTGATGGCCAAGGCGCCGGTCGCCGGCGAGGTGAAGACCCGGCTCGCCGCCGGGGTGGGGATGGCCGCGGCCGCCGAGCTCGCCGCCGCCGCGATGCTCGACACGCTCGAGGTGTGCCGGGCGGTGTTCGACGCCTGCCACGTCGCGCTGGCCGGCGACCTCGACCGCGCCGTCGGCCGCGACGGGCTGCGCCGCGCGCTGTCCGGGTGGATCGTCCACCCGCAGCGGGGCGACGGGTTCGCGGCGCGGCTCGCGAACGCGCACGCGGACGTCGCCCGAGCCGCAGCGGCACCGGTCGTGCAGATCGGCACGGACACCCCGCATCTCCGCGCCGGCCACCTGCGCGCGGTGTCCGACCTCGTCGGCCGCGGCAACGACGCGGTGCTCGGGGCGGCCGAGGACGGCGGCTGGTGGGTGCTCGCCGTCACCGCGCCCCGGCTGGCGCAGCCACTGGTCCGTGTCGAGATGTCGACGGGTCGGACGTACGACGACACGCTGGCCGCCCTCCGGGAGGCGGGCGCGAGCGTCACCGGCACCACGGTGCTGCGCGACGTCGACACGGTGCACGACGCCGAGCACGCCGCCGTGGCCGCGCCCGGCTCCCGCTTCGCCCGCCGCTGGAGCGACCTGCGCGACCGGCGTGACGGGGTGGCACCGTGACCGCCGTCCGGACCCGGCTGGCGTCCCCGGTCGCGGTGCTGGGCGCGGCGATGCGCGGCGTGCCCTGCACGGTGCACGGCTACACCGAGCTGCCGCACCGGCTCCCGATGACCCGTTGGGCCGAGCCGGCCGACGCCCGTGACCGCGCCCTGCTGCGCAGGTGCAGCGGCCCGGTGCTGGACATCGGCTGCGGGCCGGGGCGGATGAGCGAGCACCTCGCGCACCGGGGTGTGGCCGTCCTGGGCATCGACGTGGTCCCCGAAGCCGTGGCGCAGACGCGGGCCCGGGGCGCGAGCGCGCTGCACCGCGACGTGTTCGACCGGCTGCCGGGCGAGGGCCGCTGGACCTGCGCCCTGCTCGCCGACGGCAACATCGGCATCGGCGGCGACCCGGTCGCGCTCCTGCGCCGGGTGGCGGGCCTGCTGCGCCCCGGCGGCTGGGTGGTCCTCGACGTGGCGCCGCCGGGTGCCGGGCTCGCCACCCGCACCCTCGCCCTCGAGTGCGGCGTCCTGCGCTCCGACCCCTTCCCGTGGACCGTGGTCGGTGCCGACGCGGTCCCGGGCGTGGCCGCGGCGGCGGGGCTGCACGTCGACACGGTCCACGAGCTTGCCGGCCGCTGGTACGCCGTCCTCGCCAAGGAGACCCGCTGATGAGCACGCCCCGGCCTCCCCGGCGTCTCCGGCCTCCGCGGGAGCGCGACTTCACCTCGACGCTGCGCGGCCCCGAGGTGGCCGCCCGGGTCGGCCTGTGGCTGGGGGTCTGCTTCACGGTCGCGTTCCTGACCGGCGTGTGGAGCCACCTGTACCAGAACCAGCCGCCCTGGCTGACGATCCCGACCCGGCCGGTGTGGCTCTACCGGGTCACCCAGGGCCTGCACTACCTCTCCGGTACGGCGGCCGTGCCGCTGCTGCTGGTGAAGCTGTACGCCGTCTACCCGAAGCTGTTCGCCGACGTGCCCTGGCGGCGGGTGCGCGAGCTGGTCCTGCACCTGCTCGAGCGGGTGTCGATCGCGCTGCTGGTCGCAGCCGGCATCTTCCAGCTCGCCACCGGGGTCGCGAACAGCGCCCAGTTCTACCCCTGGTCGTTCTCGTTCCGCGCCACGCACTACGCCGTCGCCTGGGTCGCGTTCGGGGCGCTGGTCCTGCACGTCGCGGTCAAGCTCCCAGTCATCCGGTCGGCGCTCACGCGGCCGCTGGGCGACGGCGAGCGCCCCGGCACCGGCCTGACCCGGCGCGGCCTGGTCCGGGTCGCGCTGGGTGCGTCGACGGTGGCGACGCTCTCCGTGGCGGGCGGCACCGTGCCGTGGCTGCGGCGGCTGTCGGTGTTCGAGAACCACGACGGGACCGGGCCGCAGGACGTGCCGATCAACAAGAGCGCCCGGCGGGCCGACGTCGTGAGCGCGGCCCTGGCTCCGACGTACGCGCTGGAGGTGGTGCACGGTGCGGCGACGAAGCGGCTCACCCTGCCGGACCTGCAGGCGATGCCCCAGCACACCGAGCGGCTGCCGATCGCCTGCGTCGAGGGCTGGAGCGCCGCCGGCGACTGGACCGGTGTCCGGCTGCGCGACCTGCTCGACCTCGTCGGCGCGCCGGCCGGGTCCGACGTACGTGTCACGTCGCTGCAGGACCACGGCCCCTTCCGCTACTCGGACGTGCGCGGCAACCTGGCCTACGACCCGCTCACGCTGGTCGCGCTGCGGCTCAACGGGTCGGCGCTGAGCATCGACCACGGGTACCCGTGCCGCCTGATCGCCCCGGACCGGCCCGGCGTGCTCCAGACCAAGTGGCTCGGCCGGATCGAGGTGACCTGATGCGCGCGGTGCGGCTCACGCTCGGCGCGGCCGGGGTCGTCCTGGTCCTGGTCGGCGTCCGGCTGCTGCTGGCCCGCGGCCTGCCGGACCTGGTCGCCACGGTCGTCTGGCTGGCCGGGGGAGTGCTCGCCCACGACGCCCTCCTCGCGCCCGTGGTCGTGCTGCTCGGCGTCGCGATGCTGCCGTGGCTGCCGACCTGGAGCCGGGGCCCGGCGGTCGCCGGGTTCGTCGTGCTGCTGACCGTCACGCTCACCGCCGTCCCGGTACTGGGCCGCTTCGGCGCCAAGCCGGACGACCCGTGGCTGCTGCCCCGGTCGTACGGCGCGCTGTGGCTCGTCCTCGCGCTGGCGGTGCTGGCCGTCGTGGTGGCCGCGTCGCTGCTCCGGCGCCGCCGGTCCGGCACGGGGGCATCCTGATGGCCAGGGTGCTCGTGGTCGACGACGACCACACGGTCCGGGAGGTGGTCGTGTCCTACCTGCGGGCGGCCCGCCACGACGTCGACGAGGCGGTGGACGGCGAGCAGGCGCTGGCCGCGATGCGCGCCCACCCCGCCGACCTGGTGGTGCTGGACCTGATGCTGCCCGGCATCGACGGGCTGGAGGTGTGCCGCCGGCTGCGGGAGTCCAGCGACGTGCCGGTGATCATGCTGACCGCGCTGGGTGCCGAGACCGACCGGGTGGTGGGCCTGGAGCGGGGCGCGGACGACTACGTCACCAAGCCGTTCAGCCCGCGCGAGCTCGTGCTCCGCGTGGACTCGGTGCTGCGACGCGCGGGGGAGCGCGCGGACCCGGCGCCGGTCCGGGTCGAGGACGGCGACCTGGTCGTCGACCCGGTGCGGCACGTGGTGACCCGGGCCGGCCGCGAGCTGGCGCTCACCACCCGCGAGTTCGACCTGCTCCACCACCTGGTGACCCACCCCGGCGTGGCGTTCTCCCGCGACCAGCTGCTCGCGGACGTGTGGGGCTGGTCGTTCGGCGACCAGTCCACCGTGACCGTGCACGTGCGCCGGCTCCGGGAGAAGGTGGAGCAGGACCCCACCCGGCCGACGCGGCTGCGCACGGTCTGGGGCGTGGGGTACCGGTGGGAGCCGGCCCCGTGAGCGACCGCCTGGCCGTGGTGCTCATCGCCGTCGCCTGGTCCGGCTCGGTCGGCCTGGTCGGTCTGGTCGTCGGCCGGCTGCTGCGGCACGGCTCGCTGCGCTGGCTGCCGCTCGGCGTCGCACTCGTCGCCGTGCTGGCCGTCGTCGCCGGGGTCTTCGGCACGGCGCGGGCGATGTTCCTGTCGGCCCACGACCTCTCGGTGGTGCTCACCGTGCTCCTCGTCGCGGGCGTGGTCGCGCTGTTGTTCGCGATGGCGGCCGGCGCAACCGTCGTACGCGCGTCCCGGTCGCTGCGCGAGGACACCCGCCGGTTCGGGGAGAGCGGCCGCTTCGAGCGCGGCGAGCCCGACGGCCGGGGACCCGCCGAGTTCGCCGGTCTCTCCGAGGAGCTGACCCGCACCAGCGAGCGGCTGGCCGAGTCCCGCGCCCGCGAGCAGCGGCTGGAGACCTCCCGCCGGGAGCTGGTGTCGTGGGTGTCCCACGACCTGCGCACCCCGCTGGCCGGGCTGCGCGCGATGGCCGAGGCGCTGGAGGACGGCCTGGCCGAGGACCCGCAGCGCTACCACGCCCAGATGCGCGCGGAGGTGGACCGGATGGTGCGGATGGTCGACGACCTCTTCGAGCTCTCCCGCATCCACGCGGGCGTCCTGCCGCTCGGGCGGCAGACCGTCGACCTCGGCGACCTGGTCAGCGAGGCCATCGCCACGGCCGACCCGGTCGCCCGCGCCAAGCACGTCCGGCTCGGGGGCAGGGTGGACGAGGGGGTGCTGGTCCGCGCCGACCCGGCCGGCCTGTCCCGGGTGGTCGCGAACCTGGTGATGAACGCGATCCGGCACACGCCCGCCGACGGCACCGTCGAGATCAGCGGCCGCGCGGTCGCCGACGGCGTCGAGCTCGGCGTCAGCGACGGCTGCGGCGGCATCCCCAGCGAGGACCTGGACCGGGTCTTCGACGTGGCCTGGCGCGGCAGCCAGGCCCGCACCCCCGACGACACCTCGGGTGCCGGGCTCGGGCTGGCCATCGTCAAGGGCCTCGTGGAGGCCCACCACGGCCAGGTCGAGGTGCGCAACACTGGCCCCGGCTGCCGGTTCCTGGTCCGGCTGCCGGCCTGATCCCTCTGATCCCGGCCCGGGTCGCGGGCCCGGCGTGTCGGCCGCCGGGTCGAACACCTGTTCGGGCTAGAGTCTTCTACGACGACGAAACGATCAACAGGGCCACCGACTCACCCGGGGAGATCCCCAGGCTGCGACATCGGGCTCGCGGACTGTCGGAGGGTCTCTCTAGTGTCACTCGCGATGAAGAAGACAGCAGGCTCCGCTTCGAAGCGGACAGACGGACGGACTACTTCCATGGCTGGTGGAGACCGCGACAAGGCGCTCGACGCAGCGCTCGCGAACATCGAACGGCAGTTCGGCAAGGGATCGGTGATGCGGCTCGGCGACGACGTCCGCGCGCCGCTCCAGGTGATCCCGACCGGGTCCATCTCCCTCGACATCGCGCTCGGGCTCGGCGGCCTGCCGCGCGGGCGGGTCGTGGAGATCTACGGCCCGGAGTCCTCGGGCAAGACGACGGTCGCCCTGCACGCGGTGGCCAACGCCCAGCGGGCCGGCGGCATCGTGGCGTTCATCGACGCCGAGCACGCCCTCGACCCCGACTACGCCAAGGCGCTCGGTGTCGACACCGACGCGCTGCTGGTCTCGCAGCCCGACTCCGGTGAGCAGGCCCTCGAGATCGCCGACATGCTGATCCGCTCGGGTGCGCTCGACCTGATCGTCGTCGACTCGGTCGCCGCGCTCGTGCCCCGCGCCGAGATCGAGGGCGAGATGGGCGACAGCCACGTCGGCCTCCAGGCCCGGCTGATGAGCCAGGCCCTGCGCAAGATGACCGGTGCGCTCAACGGCGCCGGCACCACGATGATCTTCATCAACCAGCTGCGCGAGAAGATCGGCGTGATGTTCGGCTCCCCGGAGACCACGACCGGTGGCCGGGCGCTGAAGTTCTACTCCTCGGTCCGCCTCGACGTGCGGCGCATCGAGACCCTCAAGGACGGCCAGGAGATGGTCGGCAACCGCACCCGCGTCAAGGTCGTCAAGAACAAGGTCGCCCCGCCGTTCAAGCAGGCGGAGTTCGACATCATGTACGGCCAGGGCATCAGCCGCGAGGGCGGCCTCATCGACGTCGGCGTCGAGGCGGGCCTGATCCGCAAGGCCGGCGCCTGGTACACCTACGAGGGCGACCAGCTCGGCCAGGGCAAGGAGAACTCCCGCAACTTCCTGCGGGACAACCCCGACCTCGCCAACGAGATCGAGAAGCGGATCCTCGAGAAGCTCGGCATCGGGCCCCAGGTCGACTCTCCCGAGGACGCCCCGGTGAACGTCGAGCCCACCGGGATCGACTTCTGAGCCCTGCCGCACCGGTGCCACCGTCCGGCCACCGCCCGTCCGGTCCCTCCCTCCCAGGGGACCGGACGGGCGGTCCTGCGCAGGTCACCGGCGACGTCCGCGACGGGGTGCGGGCCTGGCTCGCGAACGCCGGCATCGAGGTGCCCGACGACCCCGTCGCCGACCACCCCCGCGCAGTCCGCGCGGGCAACCGCGGGGCGCCGGTCGACCCGGTCACCGCCGGTCCCGCCGAGGACCAGGAGGCGGTCGCCCGCAAGATCCTCCTCGACCAGCTGACCGGGCAGGCCCGCACCCGCTCGGAGCTGGCCGCCAAGCTGGCCAGGAAGGGCGTCCCGGACGCGCTGGCCACCCGGCTGCTGGACCGCTTCGAGGAGGTCGGGCTGGTCGACGACGAGGCGTTCGCGCGGTCCTGGGTGCAGTCCCGGCAGCCGGGCAAGGGGCTGGCCCGCCGCGCCCTGGCCCAGGAGCTGCGGCGCAAGGGCGTCGACGACGAGGTGGCCCGGGTGGCGCTCGACGAGGTCGACCCCGACGACGAGGTCGAGGCCGCGCGGACCCTGGTCCGGCGCAAGCTGCGCACGGTGGCCCGGCTGGAGCGCGACGTCGCCGTCCGGCGGCTGACCGGGATGCTGGCCCGCAAGGGCTACCCGGCCGGCGTCTGCTTCCGGGTGGTCCGCGAGGAGCTGGCCACGCTCGGACACGACACGGACCACGTTCACGAGACCTTCGACTGACCTGGATCCAGACTGAGTCCGCGACCGGTCCGCGGACGGGCCGGTGACGCTCTCCGGACACCGCGCGTCCACGCCTCGGCGGGCCCCCGGGGGGTCTCCTTGACCCCCCGCGAGCGGCAGTCTTACTGTCGCAGGCACACCCGACCACGACCGCCCGCCGGCCGCGGACGGATTCGACATCGACAACCGAGCCCGTGTGGGCGTGCACGAACAGGAGCGCGCCATGCCGCTACGTGTACCGTCCCCTGGCCCCCTGGCGGCCGGCCTGGGAGCCTCGGAGCTGCTGCTCGGCGCCCTGGTGGTCCTGGTGCTCGTCCTCGCGGTGGTCGGCTTCGTGCTGATCCGGCGACCCGGCGCGCGGGAGCGGGGTCTGCACGCCGACCTGCACGAGCAGCGCCAGGACATCGAGCGGCGCGAGCACCGGGTCGCCGAGCGGGAGCAGCGGCTGGACAACGAGACCCGCAGCCTGGACGAGCGGACCCGCGAGGTCAACGAGCACCAGGCCGCCCTCGAGGTCCGGGAGGCGGAGCTCGCGGACCTCGACGCCCAGCGGGTCGCGCTGCTGGAGCGGGTCGCCGGGCTGAGCGTCGAGGACGCGCGGGCCGAGCTCGTCGAGTCCATCGAGCACGACGCCAAGCGCTCCGCGGCCCTGCTGGCCCGCGACATCGAGCGGACCGCCGAGGAGGTGGCCGAGGTGCGGGCGCGCCGTACCCTCGCGACGGTGATCCAGCGGCTCGCCTCCGACCAGACCAGCGAGAGCGTCGTGTCCTCGGTGCAGCTGCCCTCGGACGACATGAAGGGCCGGATCATCGGCCGCGAGGGCCGCAACATCCGGTCCTTCGAGCAGGTGACCGGGGTCAACCTGGTCATCGACGACACCCCGGGAGCCGTGCTGCTCAGCTGTTTCGACCCCGTCCGCCGCGAGGTGGCTCGGCTCACCCTCGAGGAGCTGATCGGGGACGGCCGGATCCACCCGAGCCGCATCGAGGAGGTGCATGAGCGCAGCAGCGTCGAGGTCGACCGGCTGTGCGTGCGGGCCGGCACCGACGCCTCCCTCGCGATGGGCATCACCGACCTGCACCCGCACCTGGTCGCGACGCTCGGACGGCTGCGCTACCGCACGTCCTACGGGCAGAACGTGCTCGCCCACCTCGTCGAGTCCGGCCACGCCGCCGGGCTGCTGGCCGACGAGCTCGGGGTGGACCGGGCGTCGTGCGTGCGCGGGGCGTTCCTGCACGACATCGGCAAGGCGCTCACGCACGAGGTGGAGGGGTCGCACGCACTGGTCGGCGCCGACCTGGCCCGGGCGTACGGCGAGCACGAGGACGTCGTGCACGCGATCGAGGCGCACCACAACGAGGTCGAGCCGCGCACCGTCGAGGCGCTGGTCACCCAGGCCGCGGACGCGATCAGCGGCGGCCGTCCCGGGGCGCGGCGGGAGTCGGTCGAGGCGTACGCCGAGCGGCTGCACCGGCTCGAGGAGATCGCCCTGGAGCACCCCGGCGTGCAGAAGGTGTACGCCATGCAGGCCGGCCGCGACGTGCGGGTGATGGTCGCCCCCGACGTCGTCGACGACATCGAGGCACAGGTGCTCGCCCGCGACATCGCCAAGGAGTACGAGCAGCAGCTCACCTACCCCGGCCAGATCAAGGTCACCGTGATCCGCGAGTCCCGGGCCACCGAGACCGCCCGCTGAGATGCCGACCCGTCACCTGCTTGGCGGTCTCACCGGCGTGTCGCGCAGGAAGTGACGGGTCGGTGCGCAGCGGGCCGCCCGAGGACGACCCGGTCGGCTGCACGGTCGTGGTCCGCCGCGAGCGCGCCGGCACCGAGCTGCTGGTCGTCGGTCGGGCGGGGGAGGGTCCGGCGTACGACGGGGGGAGGACCTGGACCGCGCCGGCCGGTCGCCGGCAGCCGGGGGAGCCGGTGCTCGCCGCGGCGCTGCGGGTGCTGGCCGAGCAGACCGGTATCGAGGACACCGACGTGTGGGCGGTCGACCTGTCCGGGCGCTGGGCGCTGCTCGCGGCCGACGTGGCCGACGACGTGCGGGTGCGGCTGCGGGACCCGGAGCACGACCGCTGCGCCTGGCTGACGCCGGACGAGGCAGCGCTGCGGACCGGACCCGAGCAGCCAGCAGTCACCCGGGCGGCGGCGGTCCCACGTGTCCGGGTGGGGTTCCGGCCGCTGACCCGGGCCGACTTCCCCGACGTGGTGGCCTGGCAGGCCCAGCCGTACGTCGCCCGCTGGTGGTCGGACGAGGCCGGGGACGTGGCCGACGCCGAGCGGCACTACGGGCCCGCCCTCGACGGCGAGGACCCGACCCGGATGTGGGTCGTCGAGGTCAACGGCCGCTCCGTCGGGCTGCTCCAGGACTACCGGGTGGGGGACCACCCCGACTGGGCGCAGCTCACCGCGCGGCCGGACGCGGTCGGGGTCGACTACCTGCTCGGCGACCCGACCTGGGTCGGCTCGGGGGTGGGCACCCGGGTGCTGTGGGCCTACCTGCGCGACCTGGTGGTGCCGCACTACCCGGACGCCCGGGAGGTGTTCGCGGCCCCCGACCACCGCAACGCGGCGTCGCTGCGGGTGCTCGACAAGCTGGGGTTCACCCGGGGGCTGTGGTTCGACGAGCCCCGTGCCGGCGGACGCGTGGACACGCTCGTCGGCTGCACCCTCGACGTGGCGCGGGTGCTCGGCCCCGGTGGCCGAGTTGTTACCCGTCGGTAATACACTCCTGCCATGACCGTGCTGACGCTCTACCGCCGGCTCACCGGCCTGCCCCACGGGCGGTGGATGTTCTCCCGCCTGTTCACGCTCAAGGCGCCGTACTTCGGCACGGTGCGCCCGCGGTTCGTCGA
>Ga0308175_100001645_pt1 | contig 15138 bp, 12 predicted proteins | sample PhyCR1_3_FD_203893 | JGI IMG/M metagenome (GOLD analysis project Ga0308175, IMG submission 203893) | Soil microbial communities from UC Gill Tract Community Farm, Albany, California, United States - DLSLS.C.R1 | ecosystem: Environmental > Terrestrial > Soil > Agricultural land | place: USA...
ACGCCGGCAAGATCGCCGGCCTCGACGTGCTGCGCATCATCAACGAGCCGACGGCCGCGGCGCTCGCGTACGGCCTCGACAAGAAGAAGGACGAGAAGGTCGCCGTGTTCGATCTCGGCGGCGGCACCTACGACATCTCGGTCCTCGAGCTGTACGACGTCGAGGGCTCGCGCCAGTTCGAGGTCAAGTCCACGAACGGCGACACCCACCTCGGCGGCGACGACTTCGACCAGCGCGTGATCGACTGGATCGTCGGCGAGTTCAAGCGCGATCAGGGCATCGACCTCGCGAAGGATCCGATGGCGCTGCAGCGGCTCAAGGAAGCGGCGGAGAAGGCGAAGATGGAGCTGTCGAGCACCAACTCGACGGACATCAACCTCCCCTTCATCACCGCGGACCAGAGCGGCCCCAAACACCTCAACTACACGCTCACCCGCGCCAAGTTCGAGCAGCTCGTCGATGATCTCATCACGCGCACGCTCGAGCCGATGCGGAAGGCGTTGAAGGACGCCGGCCTCGAGCCGAAGGACATCGACGAGGTGCTCCTCGTCGGCGGCTCCACCCGCATCCCGAAGATCCAGGAAGAGGTCAAGAAGTTCTTCGGCAAGGAGCCGAACAAGGGCGTCAACCCGGACGAGGTCGTCGCGATCGGCGCGGCAGTCCAGGGCGCGGTGCTCACCGGTGAGCAGAAGGACGTGCTCCTGCTCGACGTCACTCCGCTCTCGCTCGGCATCGAGACGCTGGGCGGCGTGACTACCGTGCTCATCCCGCGGAACACGACGATCCCGACCAAGAAGTCGGAGACGTTCTCGACGGCGGACGACAACCAGACGACGGTCGAGATTCACGTGCTCCAGGGCGAGCGCGAGCTCGCGCGCGACAACCGCACCATCGGCAAGTTCCAGCTCACGGGGATTCCACCCGCTCCGCGTGGCATGCCGCAGGTCGAGGTCACCTTCGACATCGACGCGAACGGCATCCTGCACGTCGCCGCGAAGGACAAGGCGACGAACAAGGAGCAGAAGATCCGCGTCGAGGCGTCGAGCGGGCTCTCGGATTCCGACATCGACAAGATGGTCAAGGACGCCGAGAAGAACGCCGAGGCGGACAAGCAGCGCCGCGAGGAGATCGACACGCGGAACCGTCTCGACAGCATGACCTACGAGGTGGAGAAGAACTCGAAGGAGTGGGCGGACAAGCTCCCGGGCGATCTGAAGACGCGGCTCGACGCGTCGGTGGAGCGTGCGCGCAAGGCGCTCCGCGGCGACGACATGAACGAGATCAAGGCGGCGCAGGAGGATCTGAGCAAGACCTTCGGCGAGGCGGGCCAGTCGTTCTACGCGCAGAACCAGAGCGCACCCGGCGGCGAGGGCGCACAGCCCGGCGGCGCACCGCAGGGCGAAGGCGCACCGTCGGGCGCTCCGGCGGACGACGTCGTCGAAGCTGACTACGAGATCGTGGACGACGCCAAGAAGTGATGTCCGGCGAGCCGGCCGATCGATAGGCCGGCTCGTCCAGCAAACGGAGCGGGCGTCACGTGTGTCTCACCACTACGGGGGAACACGGAGCGCCCGTTCGATTGTATAGTAAGACAGGTGGTGAGTGGGGGGTGGGGAGTGACTCCAATCGCCTCGGGATGCAGGAGCATCCGGAGGGTGGACACTCCCCACTCCCGACCCCCCACCAGTTTTCGAGAGATCTCTCTCCCGGAGTGGAGTCATAGCTATGCCAACCAACTTCTCTCGCGCGCGCCTCGGTGCGGCGGTCCTGACGGCGTTCGTCTGCGGACTTCTGTTCGCGTCGGGGTTCGATCTCACCCGATTCGGCTTCGCGCAGGATGGTTCAAAGGGTGCGAAGGTCGCATCGTCGCAGGTGCAGTCGCTCGCCGAGACGGGCAGCGCGTTCGAGGCGATCGCCGATCACGTGACGCCGAGCGTCGTGTCGATCCAGACCACGCGCATCGCGACGTCGCGCCCGCGCAGCGCGCGGCCGGACATCCAGGACTTCTTCCGGAACTTCGAGCCGCCGCAGCAACGCGCCGAGCCGCAGGAGGCGAGCGGCACCGGCTTCATCGTCTCGAAGGACGGCTTCATCCTCACCAACAACCACGTCGTCGCCGACGCCGACAAGGTGACGGTGACGCTGCTCGACAAGCGCATCTTCGAGGCGAAGGTGATCGGCCGCGATCCGACCACCGACGTCGCCGTCATCAAGATCGATGGCACCGACCTGCCCGTCACGTCGCTCGGCGACGACAACAGCGCGCGCGTCGGCCAGTGGGTGGTGGCGATCGGCAACCCGCTCGGCCTCGACTTCACCGTCACGGCGGGAATCATCAGCGCGAAGGGGCGCCCTTTGCCCGGCCTGCTCGGCAGCCGCTACGCGATCACCGACTACATCCAGACCGACGCGGCGATCAACCCCGGCAACTCGGGTGGTCCGCTCGTCAACATCCGCGGCGAGGTGATCGGCATCAACAGCGCGATCGCCAGCAGCACCGGCTTCTACGCGGGCTACGGATTCGCGATCCCGGTGACGCTCGCGAAGCAGGTGATGGACGATCTGATCAAGTTCGGCAAGGTGAAGCGCGCCGTGATCGGCGTGCAGATCGACAACGCGTCGGCGGTGGACGCGAAGGCCGCCGGCATGAAGGAAGTCACCGGCGTGATCGTCTCGGCCTACAGCCTCGACGAGTCGGGAAACAGCCCGGCGAAGACGGCGGGCGTTCAGCCCGGCGACGTGATCATCGCCGCCGACGGCAAGCCGACGGATCGTGTGAGCACGCTCCAGCGCATCATCCGCTCGCACAAGCCTGGCGAGAGCGTCGAGCTGGACGTGATGCACTTCGGCGAGAAGAAGTCGTTCAAGGTGAAGCTCGTCGAAGCGCCCGATCCGCAGCAGGTCGCCTCGGCTGGTGACGACGGGCCGAGCGGCGTGGTGGCGCCGGCGAGCGAGGGACGGAAGTTCGACAAGGTCGGGATCACCGCCGAGCCGGTGTCGCCTGCGTTCGTCGCGCGCTCGGGCGTGGCCGAGCCGTATCGGCACGGACTGATGGTGAGCGAGGTCAGCGCCACCGGTCCGGCGTATCGGAAGGTGTTCGCCGATCAGACCATCCTCGTTCGCGTGCTGAACCCCGGCCCCGCGCGCGATCTGCACACGGTGGCCGACCTGGATGCGGTGCTGTCGCACGTGAAGACCGGCGACGTCGTGACGTTCCTCGTGTACGACATCCGCCAGCCGGGTGTCGAGGGCACGACGCGGGCGCTCTCCGTGCAAGTCGGCGGCTGAGCTCGAGGCAAGGCAGAGAACGGGGCCAGGCTCCTTCGGGAGTCTGGCCCCGACTCGCATTCGGAGGCAGCTTTTCCCGCCCCGCCTGCCTCGGCCTCACTCGAACCGTCGATAGAATGCGTCTTCCTCCCGCCGTTTTCGCTCTTGGCATCGCCGCCTGTGCATCCTCGCAGGCCGCTCCCGGCGTCCAGCCGCAGGATGTCCGCTTCATCTCGGGCGGAGACCAGGGGCGTGATGCAGTGAAGGGCTGCAAGATGCTCGGCGTGATCGACTCGAGCGACAAGACCAACGGCGGATCCGTCACCCAGATGCCGGTCGAGAGAGATGCGCACCGGCGCTTGCAGAACGAGGCGGCGCGACTCGGAGCGAACACCGTGCTACTGACCGCTAGCCCGGTGGGCATGGCCAGCACCAGTGCGGCGTACGGAGAGGCCTACAGTTGCACGCATCCTGTAGGCGGCCGCATGTGAAGGATCAGATCCGGCAGCGTGGACAGGGCACGCACCGCCGATTCTGACGCCCCTTCATCCGGCGCGCCGTCTGAGCGTCTCACCTCTCACGGATTCTCTGAGATACATTTCGTTCCGACGCGGGAGTGGCGGAACTGGTAGACGCAGCAGACTTAGGATCTGCCGCCTCACGGCGTCCGGGTTCGAGTCCCGGCTCTCGCATCGTAGGTACGGCAGGGAGACATGAAGGAGAGGGAGACGCACGGCTGGACATGGTGCGAAGTATGCTGTATACAGTTTTGTCGACGCAGGACTCGCGATGCCGCGGGTCGACGATTCTTCGGCCAGACCTCTCCTCATCGAACCATGCGCACACTCGCCGTCGGTTTCGCGATTGCCATCGCCGGTTGCGCCGGCCGGCACCCGGATCCGGGCACCATCCAGCCGCAGGAAGTTCGCTTCACCAACAGTCGTGATGCCGTGAGGGGCTGCACCATGCTCGGCGTCATCGACTCCGAGGACAAGTCCAACGGCGGCACGGTGACGCAGACGCCCGACGAGCGCTATGCGTCCCGGCGACTGCAGATCGAGGCGGCCAGGCTGCAGGCGAACCTGGTGCTGATTGGCGAAACTCCGACCGGAATGGAAGGCAACAACACTCGAAGGGGGCGGGTAATCCAGGGTGAGGCGTACCGATGCGAGCGTCGCACCGGAAGGAATTCCTGATCGGTACCGTTGGTCCACCCAACTTCCTCCACGTCCCATGCGAAATCTCGGAATTGCCGCCACAGTGGTCGTTGCCGCCTGCTCTTCCGCACCGCATCCCTCTCCCGCGCCCCAACAGCGGGACGTCCGGATCGTGGGCGAGCAGCAGCGCGACGCCATGAAGCAGTGCACCCCGCTCGGGATCGTCGAATCGGCGTATGGCGTTGGCGAGAACATCCTCGCCGATGGGCCGGTCGACAACACGGTGCGGCGGCGACTTCGTGAAGACGCCGCGACACGCGGTGCCAACGTCGTCCTGATCAACTACGGGCGCGTGGGCGCGAACTACGACCGGACCGTGCGCGGCGAAGCCTTCAGCTGCTCCCGTCGTCCCGAGCTAGACGACCGACTGCTCCGCCCCGAGCTCATCGCACGGAGGAGCGTCCGACGGGGCCGAGCAAGTGCCGCCAGGTCCGCTGTTCCGGATCGGCGCGGAGTCCCTCGAGCAGGAGAGCAGCGGCCTTCGCCGAGTCGCCGCGGGCACGCATGATCGTGTAGAGCCGGGTGCGCGCCCGGCCCGCGCGCGCGTCGGCGCGCACCGCCGCGGTGAGCCACCCGCTCGCTCGCGCGGAGTCGCGAAGACGAAGTGCGACGGTGGCGGCGTCGGTGAGCATCTCGGGGTCGGCGGGGAAGCGATCGATCGCGGCGCTGAAATGTCGCACCGCCTCCGAATCGCGACCGGCGTCGCGCGCCGAATACGCGAGCAGCTCGTATGCTCGATAGTCGTTCGGCTGACGCGCGACCATCGTGGCGAGCATCGTCGGCGTGTCGCGCCACACGCGCACTTCGCGAACGGTGATCGCTGCGGCCCATACGGACATCGTCACGGCGACATACGGCACCGCGATACGGAAGCGCGTCTCCATCAGCAGCGCAGCGAGCGCGCCGACCATCAGCGCCGCGCCGATGCTCGGCGAGTACAGGGTCCGCCCTGTCACCGCGCCCGCGGCGAACAGCAGGTTCGAGGTCGGCGCCAGCGCCGCCGCGGCGACACAGCTGCCGAGCGTGAGAGCCGATGGCGCACGCACGTGACGGAGCGCGAGCACGAGAGCGAGCAGCACCAGCGTAGCGCCCGCGGCGACCATGAGTGGATCGGGATGCAGCGCCGCCGCGAGCGACGGGACGTCCTCGACAGCGGGTGGCACGGGGGCGAACAGCATCGTCGCCATCCTCGGCAGCAGCGCGAGCGCGACGGGGATTCGCGTCGCGGCGGTCATTCCTCGGAAGAAGGGATGCGGCAGGTCGCCCGCGAGGGAGCCGAGCACCACCACTCGTGCCACGAGCAACAGCCCGGTGCCCACGGCGGCGGACATCATCCAGCGTACAGCGTTGCGCCGCTGCGCGGGCCACGCCCATGCCGCGGCGAGCACGATCGCCGGTGCGGTCGCGCCGCTCTCCTTCCCCGCAAGCGCGGCGGCCGAGAGCAGCGCCGCGACCAGATAGCTGCGCGGCGTGGGCTGCTCGTCACGAGTCACGCGCAGCAGCAGAAGAAGGATCGCCAGCGCCGCGAGCAGCTCGGCGCGGCCGACGACGGTGGCCACGGCTTCCGCATGCACCGGAAGCAGCGCGAAGAGCGTCGCCGCGACGAGAGCCGCGAAGCGCGGCAGGAAGCGCAGACAGAGCCGAGCGACGAGGAACGCGATCGTGCCGTGCAGCAGGACGTTCACCGTGTGCGGCAGCCACGGAGCGCCGCCGCCGATCGCGCGATCGATCCCGATGGAGAGCAGGGAAAGCGGCCGATACAGCCGGTTCCCCGCGTACCACCACGGCGCCACGAGCGCTTCCGGCAGGGTGCGGATCGAGTGCACGAGCGGATGCCCGACGATGGCGACGTCGTCGAACGCGTAGCCGTTGCGGATCGCGCGGAGGTGGACGAGCACCGCGACGAGTGCGACGACCAGCGGCGCGCGCTCGTCGCGAAGCGTCGTGATCCAGCGTTCCTTCGCCTGCGCCCAGCTCACCCCCTGGCGACGCCTCTCTTTCCCGCGAGCGCCACGATGCGCGAATGGCCGCGCAGCAGGTCGCGCCCCTCGGAGAGCGAAACGAAGGGACCAGCGTCGGTCTTCGAGACGAGGATCTCGTAGTCGTCGGGGAGGAGCGCCAGGAGGTCGTCGGCGTCGCCGAAGCGCTCGAGCCCTTCGCCCATGTGCACTTCGACGAACAGATCGGGACGATGGTCCGCCAATGTGCGCCGAGCACCGCGCAGCACGTGAAGCTCGTAGCCCTCCACGTCGATGAACAGCACGTGGGGCGCGCCGTGCGCGTCGGTGAGCTCGTCCACCGTGACGGCGCGGACGTCGACCGAGGCCTCGTGGGCGTCGGCAACGTGGCCGTTCATGCGGGGGCTGAACTGCAGCACTCCGGGCACGTCGGCGCCGGCGGCGTGCATCACCGTCACCTGCGGCAAGGAGTTCGCGGCGACGTTCTTCCGTGCGATCGCGGCATTGTGCGGCGTGGCCTCGACCGCGACCACCTGCCCTCTCTCGCCGACGATCCCGCCGAGGACCATCGCGACCAATCCCTGGTGCGCGCCGATGTCGAACACCCGCGCGCCTTCGACGAGCCGGCCGCGCTCGGCCAGTACGGCGATCTCGGCGAGCACGGGCCAGTCATGATCGTACCAGCCGCGGGCCATCGCGTCCTCGATGTGCACCGAGAGCTCGAAGCCACCGTATCGGTGTCGCGCGACGAACGGCCGGAACCGCGCGAGGGCGAACCGGTCCCGCGCGATCCCGAGCTGGGTATAGAGGCGGTCGGGGAGGACGCTGCGGAGCAATTGACGCATCGGCGGATGGGGCGTCCGGACGGGTGGCTGCGGGGTTCGGGAGGTCGCCGGGCCACTCACCCGCCTCCTCCTCCATTGAGACGCGCGAGCGGGCTCCGCGTTGCTGGCCGGCGGGCGCGATCGTCCTCGAACGGCAGGGCAACCTGCCTCGACTAGCCCGGACTCATCACGGACGCCGGCGCCGCCATTCCGGCAGCGCGCCGCGCCGATCTCAACTTTCAGGACTCTGGAGCGTTCATGCGACGCATCGCCGCACTCCTCGCCATCGTGTTTCTCGCGGGCTGCACGAGGGAGATCGAGCAGAGCACCCGTCCCTCCACCGTGGCGGGCACCTACCAGCTGCATAGCTACGGCGGCCGGCCGCTGCCGGCGATCGTGTCGAACGACAGCTCGGGCGTGCTCGAGGTGACGAGCGGCGAGTTCGTGGTCGGGTCGGACCAGTCGTGGAGCGAGACGGTGGACTTCCGCCTCACGAAGGGGACCAGGATCCAGAACACCACCTTCGGGAGCTCGGGCAGCTGGGTCTTCTGGCGCGACTACGCGTACATGCTGTTCAACGACAAGATCGACAACAGCCAGTTCAGCGGCACCGCGGCCGGAGGGACGATCACCCTCGAGCTGCTGGGCGGGACCAACCTGGTCTACCAGCGATAACCGCCGCGCGCAGAGCGCGCGAGCGCGCCCGACCCTACAATACCAGGGCACGGGCGGGAACCAACGACGTCCGTATGCGTTGAGCAGTCGAGGGTGCGCGTGACAGATTCACGCCCGCCTGGCCATTCGACCCGACTCCGAGCGGACGATCGTGGACGACGCAGCGCATTGCCGGCAGATCGTACGCACACACGCGCGCACCTTCTGGATCGCCAGTCATTTCCTTGCCGCAGGCAAGCGCCGGTCGGCCTTCGCGCTGTACGCGTTCTGCCGCGTGGCCGACGATCTCGTGGATCTCGAGCGCTCGGCATCGCCAGCACAGCTTGCCGGCCGCCTCGACGCCTACCGGAGCGAGCTCGAGGCGACGCTGTCCGGACGCCCTGCCGGCCCCGTCTTCCGTGAGCTGATGCGCGCCGTCCGCACGCACGCCGTGCCGGTGAGCGTGTTAGAGGAGCTGCTCGATGGCATCGCGCGCGACCTCACGCCCGCTCGATACGCGACCTGGGGCGAGCTGGAGCGATACTGCGAGGGAGTGGCGAGCAGCGTCGGGGAGATGTGCACCTACGTGTTCGGCGTCGCTGGGGGTGAGTCGGCGCGCCGTTCGGCCCTCGCCCACGCGCGTACGCTCGGGGTGGCGATGCAGCTCACGAACATCCTGCGCGACGTCGGCGAGGATGCGCGGAACGGCCGCTGCTATCTCCCGGACGAAGACCTCGAGCGGTTCGGGCTCGGCCGCGACGCGGTACTCGCGGGGGTGAGCGCCCGCGACCTGCGCTGGCGCGCCCTGATGTCGTTCGAGATCGAACGCGCTCGCGCGCTGTACGAGCGCGCACTGCCGGGGATCGCGCTCCTTTCGCCGGACACCCAGCGATGCGCCTCGGCGTGCGCGACGGGATATCAGGCGATCCTCGGCGCGATCGAGGCGAACGCGTACGACACCTTCGGCCAGCGGGCGCGGCTCGGCGCGCGGGCACGTGCGACCCTGCTCTGGAACGTGTGGCGCACGCCCCTTGCACTACCGGATGGGGACGGCACATCGCCGTCGACGGATCCCCATTCCGATGGAGCGCTCGTTTCATGGGCCTCGGCCACGCACCGGTGAAGATCGACCGTCACATGTCGCGAACCGCCACGATCGCACTCGTGCTTCACGCCGCGCTCCTGTTTCTCTCGGGGGTCGCGTTCGCCACCTTCCTGGCGCCACCGACGCCGCTCTGGCTGCTCGAGCCGCAGAATCAGGCATTCGCGTCGCTGATGTTCCGCTACGGCGGGCAGACCACCGTCGTCCTCGGCGCCCTCGCCGGCCTGCTGCACGCGATGGCGCATCTCGGTTGGCGCCGAGCGCTCGGGCTCTTCGTCTCGGGCTTCTGCATCGCGCTCGCGGCCGAGCTGACCGGCACCACGACCGGCTATCCCTTCGGCTCGTACTCGTACACGACGCAGCTCGGCTTCCTCATCGGCGGACGGGTGCCGTTCAACATCCCGGCGTCGTGGTTCTTCATGCTGTACGCGTCGCTGGCGATCTGCGGCCGGCTGCTCGCGGCGCGCGACGACTCGCGCACGCGATGGATCTGGGCGGGCGTCGCGGCGCTCGTGCTCACCGCGTGGGACGTGTCGATGGACCCGGCGATGGTCGCGACGACCCACTGGCTCTGGCATCTGCCCTCGCCGCAAGAGGCGTCGCTCGGCCGACGGATCTTCGTGTCGGCGTTTTTCTACGGAATGCCGCTGACGAACTGGCTGGGCTGGCTGCTCACCGGCACCATCGTCGCGCGCGTGATGCTCGCGATCGTGCCGCCGAGCGCGTGGGCGGCGCGAGTATCGCCGTCGAACCTGCCGCTCTTTCTGTACGGAGCGAACGCGATCCTTCCGCTTCTCATCTGCGTGGGGCGCGGCATGTGGTGGGCGGTGATCTTCGGCGCGTTGGCGATGGCCATTCCGCTGGTGCTCGCCGTGTGGTTGCCGATGCGGGCGGTCGACGATCGTCGGGCGTTGACCCGAATCGTCGGCATGGCGCGCGGCTGACGACGTCGTGCGGATCGTCGTCGTCGGCAGTGGGTTCGGCGGACTGGCGGCGGCAATCCGGCTGCTCCAGCAGGGGCACGAGGTCACCGTCGTCGAGAAGCGCGACAAACCGGGTGGACGCGCGTACGTGTACACCCAGGACGGCTTCACCTTCGACGGTGGGCCGACGATCATCACCGCACCCTGGCTGATCCGCGAGCTGTTCGAGCGCAGCGGCCGGTCGGTGGACGACTACGTCCGCCTGGTGCCGATCGATCCGTATTACAACATCCGGTTCGAGGACGGCTCGGTGTTCCGCTACACCGGGGACCGTGCGCAGGTGATCGAAGAGATCCGCCGATTCTCGCCGGGCGACGTGGCGGGATACGAGCGGTTCTCGCGGGCGACGGAGCGCATCTTCGACGCGGGGATGGCGTTGATCGACACGCCGTTCGATCGCATCAGCGACATGGTCAAGGTGCTGCCCGATCTGGTGAGGCTGCAGTCGCACAAGTCGGTCGCGCAGCTCGTGAACGGCTTCTTCGCCGACGAGCGGCTGCGGCAGGTGTTCAGCTTCCACCCGCTGCTCGTCGGCGGCAATCCGTTCCAGAGCACGTCGATCTATGCGTTGATCCACACGCTCGAGCAGAAGTGGGGCGTCTGGTTCGCGATGGGCGGCACCGGCGCGCTGGTGAACGCGCTCGTGCGCCTGATGACGGAGATCGGGGGCGTGCTTCGATTGAACTCCGAAGTCGAGGAGATCGAGGTCGATCCGCGCACGCGCCGGGCGGCTGGTGTTCGTCTCGTGGGCGGGGAGCGGCTCGCCGCCGACGCCGTGGTGAGCAACGGCGACGTCGCGACGACCTACATGCATCTCGTTCCGCCGGCGCTGCGACGCAAGAATACCGATCGGCGGATGTCGCGGCTGCGATACTCGATGTCGCTGTTCGTGCTCTACTTCGGCACCGACAAGCGCTACGACGACGTGGCGCATCACGAGATCCTCATGGGGCCGCGCTACCGCGCGCTGCTCGACGACATCTTCACACGGAAGTCGCTCGCCGACGACTTCTCGCTGTATCTGCACCGCCCGACCGCGACCGATCCCTCGCTCGCACCGCCGGGCTGCGACAGCTGGTACGTGCTCTCTCCCGTTCCCCATCTGGGTGGCCAGACAGACTGGCGCACCGCGGCCAAGCCGTACCGCGACCGCATCGTCGCGTACCTCGAGGAGCGCTACCTGCCGGGACTCTCGCGGCACATCGTGAGCGAGCACCAGATCACCCCGCTGCACTTTCGCGATACGCTGAACAGCCATCTGGGCAGCGCATTCTCCGTGGAACCGATCCTGACGCAATCGGCTTGGTTCCGGCCGCACAACCGCAGCGAGGACATCGCGAACCTGTACTTCGCCGGTGCGGGAACGCATCCGGGCGCGGGGCTGCCGGGCGTGCTCAGCTCGGGGAAGATCGTGGCGGAGATGATCGGTGCGGGCGAGCCGATGCCCGCCGTTCAGCACGCGTAGGCGGGCTCGCGGAGTTCGCGAGGCGCCGAGGAGGGGCTCGCGGACTGCAGCCTGTCCGGCGCGAGGGTTAGCTTTGAACCAGGTACTTTGCGCTCCCGACCCACTCGATCAAGCGAGCGGAGCAGGCGCGGCGCTTCCGGCCTCACCGAACGACTTGGACATCCAGATCACCACCAAGAAGAGCGAAGGGGTCGAGCGACTCCTCGAGGTTTCGGTTCCGCTCGCTGCCGTGAACGCCGCCGAAGAGCAGACGGCGCGTCGCTATGCGTCGTCGGTTCGCCTGCCGGGCTTCCGTCCGGGCAAGGCGCCGCCGGCGATGGTGCGCAAGCGCTTCAAGGATGCGATTCGCCAGCAGGTACTGGAGACGCTCGTCCAGGATGCGTTCAAGGAAGTGATGGAGCGCGAGAAGCTGGACGTCGCCGCGCAGCCGCACGTGCACGACGTGAAGTTCGAGGAAGGACAGCCGCTCACCTTCGAGCTGCATCTCGAAGTGCGGCCGAAGCTCGAGCTCGCGCGCACCGACGGGTTCCGCGTCACGCGCAACGAGACCGCGGTGACCGACGACACCGTGACCCAGCAGCTCGACACGCTGCGCGATCAGAAGGCGACGTGGACACCGGTGGAGGAGCGCCCCAAGGAGGGCGACATGGTGAAGGTGCTGCTCGCCACGCCGGAGACGGCGGGCGGGGAGATGCCGGAGGGCAATCCGTATCCGCTCGTGCTGGGTGAGGGCCAGGCCATCCCCGGCGTCGAGGAGCTGATCATGGAGCTCGCGCCCGGCGAGACGAAGGAGCGCGTAGTGAAGTGGCCCGACGACTTTCCCGACGAAGCGCAGCGCGGACAGACGAAGAGCGTGCGCGTGACGCTGCAGGAGGTGAAGCGGAAGTCGGCGCCGGCGCTCGACGACGCGTTCGCGCGCGAGGTCGGCGACTTCGACGGGCTCGACGCGTTGCGCGCCGCGGTGCGGTCGGATCTGGAAGAGCAGTCCAAGCGTGAGGCCGACGCCGCGGTGCGCCAGCAGCTGCTCGACGAGGTGGCGCAGGCGAACCCGTTCGATGTTCCGCCGAGCTGGGTGAACCGCACGATCGACGCGTACATGCAGGCGTACAAGATCCCCGACGAGCAGCGGCAGCAGTTCGCCGGCGAGTTCGTCGCGGTGGCGGAGCGCCAGGTGCGTCGCGACATGATCATCGACGCGATCGCCGAGCAGCAGTCGCTCGCGGCGACGGAGAAGGACGTCGACGATCGGGTGGCGACAGTCGCCGAGCAGCGGGACGCCGATCCGGGCCAGGTATATGCATCGCTCCAGAAGGCGGGACGCCTGCCGGAGATCGAGCGCAGCATCACCGAAGAGAAGGTGTTCGAGTGGTTGATCGCGCGAAACGAAATCACCAGCAGCACGAACGGTTGAGGGATCCCATGGCGACACTGTATCCGCCGTATGTCATCGAGCGCTCCAGCCGCGGCGAGCGGAGCTACGACATCTTCTCGCGGCTCCTCATGGACCGCATCGTCTTCCTCGGCACGCCGATCAACGACGACGTGGCGAACATCATCATCGCGCAGCTCCTCTTCTTGGAAGCGGACAATCAGGAGCGCGACATCTTCGTGTACATCAACTCCCCGGGCGGCAGCGTGTCGGCCGGTCTCGCGATCTACGACACGATGCAGTACCTGAAGGCGCCGGTGAACACGATCTGCATGGGCCTCGCGGCGAGCATGGGATCGTTCCTCCTCGCGGCGGGACGCAAGGGCAAGCGCTCGGCGCTGCCGCACTCGCGCATCATGATCCACCAGCCGTCGGGCGGCGCGCAGGGCACCGCGGCCGACATCGAGATCCAGGCGAAGGAGATTCTCTTCCTGCGTCATCAGCTCAACTCGATCTACAGCAAGCACACCGGTCGTCCGGTGGAGCAGATCGAGCGCGACATGGTGCGCGACTTCTTCATGTCGGCGGAAGAAGCGAAGGGATACGGACTGATCGACAACGTGATCACGAGCCGCGGCGAGATCGTGGACCCGCAGATCATCGCGGCCCAGGCCGAGACCGCCGCGATCGGCACGAAGTAGTGCGCTCGGCGGGGCTCGTGAAAACCTTCACGAGCCCCGGTCGTCTTTTGCTTGACCGGGTCCGATGTCACTGTTAACTCTCGGATACCCTCCTCGCCCCCTGCCCTCCCGGGCGTGCGCCTCCCGCTGAGTCACCGCCATGTCGCACGATAAACACCTGCGTTGCTCGTTCTGCGGCAAGTCGAAGGATTCGGTCCGGAAGTTCATCTCGGGCCCATCCGTCTACATCTGCAACGAGTGCATCGCGCTCTGCAATGAGATCCTCGCGGAAGACGAGGAGCGTGAGGTCGCGGAAGCCATCACGCAGGTCCCGACTCCGCAGGAGATCAAGGACACGCTCGACGGCTACGTGATCGGGCAGGAGCGCGCCAAGAAGGCGTTGGCGGTGGCGGTCTACAACCACTACAAGCGCATCAACTCGGCGTCGGTCCGTGAGGACGATGTCGAGCTCGACAAGTCGAACATCCTGCTGATCGGCCCGACCGGAGTCGGCAAGACGCTGCTCGCGCAGACGCTCGCTCGCATCCTCGACGTGCCCTTCACCATCGCCGACGCGACGACGCTGACCGAAGCGGGTTACGTGGGTGAGGACGTGGAGAACATCCTCGTCCGCCTGCTCCAGGCCGGCGACTTCAACGTGGCCGAGTGCGAGCGCGGCATCGTCTACATCGACGAGATCGACAAGATCGCGCGGAAGTCGGAGAACCCGAGCATCACGCGAGACGTGAGCGGCGAGGGTGTGCAGCAGGCGCTGCTCAAGATCCTCGAGGGCACCGTGGCGAGCGTGCCGCCCCAGGGTGGCCGCAAGCATCCGCAGCAGGAGTACATCCAGATCAACACGAAGGACATCCTGTTCATCTGCGGTGGCGCCTTCGACGGGCTGGAGAAGATCATCGAGGCGCGCACGGGCCGCCGGCAGATCGGCTTCTCGAAGGTCGAGACCGATCCGATCCGCGCCGCGGCGCTGGCGAAGAACGCGTTCTCCGAAGTCGAGCCGGACGACCTGCTCCGCTTCGGCCTGATCCCCGAGCTCGTCGGCCGACTGCCGGTCACGGTGCCGCTCGAGGGGCTCGACGAGGAGAGCCTGGTGCGCATCCTTCAGGAGCCGAAGAACGCGCTCACGAAGCAGTACACCAAGCTGTTCGATCTCGAGGAGGTGAAGCTCACCTTCGAGCCCTCGGCGCTGCGGGCGATCGCCGGCAAGGCGCTCAAGCGCGGCACCGGTGCGCGCGGGCTGCGGGCGATCCTCGAGGAGCTGCTCACCGACGTGATGTTCGACCTGCCGACGCGTGAGGACGTGGTCGAGGTGAAGATCACTGAGGGAAGCGTGACGAACGGAACGACGCCGCTGCTGGAGCTCGCGCCGACGAAGAGGAAGAAAGAGGCGTAGGCCTTTTCACTGCCGTACCGGGTATTTCGGTACCCGGTACCCGGACCAGTCCGCAGGCTCGACAAAATCTTGGACGCCTCTTGGAGCTACCGGCTCTGAGAGGCGTTCGAACGTCCGCCCCGATCAAGGGGTCAGACTCCTTGATCGAGTGAATCCGCCCCCAGGCGCGTAGAACCCGCCATCAAGGGGTCAGACTCCATGATCGCCA
>Ga0308175_100001647_pt1 | contig 15128 bp, 16 predicted proteins | sample PhyCR1_3_FD_203893 | JGI IMG/M metagenome (GOLD analysis project Ga0308175, IMG submission 203893) | Soil microbial communities from UC Gill Tract Community Farm, Albany, California, United States - DLSLS.C.R1 | ecosystem: Environmental > Terrestrial > Soil > Agricultural land | place: USA...
TACAGTTTATAACTGATCAGGGTATTCGATGCAGGACGGGCGCAAAAAGGTCCGCCTCCCCACGTTTTCGGCCGGTAAATGGCATCCAGGGCCTTTACGGCAGAATCATGTAACGTGAAAGCGGGGGGCCACGTCGGTCGGGCAGTATGAGTGGCCTGTCTTCTACCACCCCATTCCCGGTTGTCTCCGGAGAGGCAACCCGAGCGACGAGCAAATTGGACCACCGATCAACCGAAGAGGCACAACTCGTCCGCAGAGTACAGGCCAAGGACGAGATCGCATTCCGCGAGATCGTGGAGCGGTACCAGGCCAAGGTATTCTCGATTATCTACGGCATCCTCCGGAACCGGAACGATGCTGAAGACATTGCTCAGCAGGTTTTCGCGAAAATCTATTTTTCGATAAAGAACTTCGATTTCCGGAGTTCCCTCCTCACCTGGATCTACAAAATCACGGTGAACGAGTGTTACGACTACCTTCGCAAGAAGAGGGTTCGAAAGCTGGTTTATGAAAGCGACTTTTCCGCGGATGACTCGCAGCGGGTAGAGAATTCGGAACCGGCTGTGGATCAGAAGGCAGCGGTGGACCAGCAACTCGCGCAACAGGATCTGATTTTCAAGCTCCTCTCCAAGATCTCCGAAGAAGATCGGACGTTAATCCTTCTGAAGGAAGTGGAGGGGCACTCGGTGGAAGAGCTGTCACAAATGACTGGAATGAACGAAAATACCATCAAAGTGAAGCTTTTCCGCGCACGTCAGAAGCTGGTGAAAGCCGCCGGGCGGTTGAACAAAGGCCCGCTCGCGTCGCCGGCCGCATAGCACATGCTTTTAGGGGCTATCGGTCGCGTAAGTTTCGTTGTACTTTGTAGAGAAAGCGAACGTTAGATTCGCTCTGAATGTTTGGACTTCTTTGAGGGAACTATGCACGGGTCCATACGGGATCAGTTAGAAAACCTGTTGGCTGCTGGGGAGCCGGCAACAGGCAAAACAGAAGTTGGGGCACATTTGGCAAATTGTCAGGAATGCTCGTCTGAGCTGAAAGTCATGCGGGCGCAGACTCAGCTGCTCCGTTCTTTGCGGCTCGAGGACGAGGCGGAACCTCAGGCGGGCTTCTATGCTCGCGTCCTGCAACGGATTGAGGATACCGCCAAAGCTTCCATCTGGGCCGGCTTCCTGCGCTCACCGTTCCGGGTACGATTTGCCTATGCTTCGCTTTCCCTGGCACTTGTGCTCGGGATGTATGTGTTCGTCGAAGAAAAAGCGGATCTGGATCCCCACGAGCGGGCGGTCATTGTCCAGCAGTCCAACTCTGCCGAGTCCGTTTTTGGTGACCAGAGCCAACAGCGGGATGCAGTCCTGGTGAATCTCGCCTCGTACGAAGGGTCAGTCCAATAACCTTTGTAGCTTCAACACGAGCGTCTATGCGGCCGGACGACGATGCCAGTTGGTCCAATCCCAAGATCCTCCTCGTGCTCGCGCTGATCTTCCTGTGCGGTACCGCGGTGGGTTCGGCACTAACTCAGCGGGTCATACATTCGCGTGTTACGCGATCTAAGTCGATGGAGGTTCAACTCAAGGACCTGAAATCGAGTCTGAGTCTCACGGCAGAACAGCAGCGGATCGTGAATAAAGAACTGGACGACTACGCAAAGTATTACCAAAACATCGAAGAAGAGCGTGCCAATGTCGCCCGGTTTGGCAAAGAACGCATTTTCAAAGTGCTGACACCCGAGCAGCAGAAGAAATTCAACGATAGCTTCGAGCACCTGCCTCATTAGCCGGCGGCTTAACGCCGGGAACTGCTGCTCGGGCGACCGATTTGGCAGCTAAAACGGCTGAAAACTTGCAAAAAACATTTTTTTACGGTCGAATGAGACAGATCCCCCTCCGTTTCCGCTTATTCTTGTGGAAACCGATTCTAAGTCTGACCCGTACTTATGCTCGTTCGATCCTGGCAGCTGATTCTTTCGTTGTTGCGGCGCAGAGTGCGCCTGTCGTCTGATAGCTGTCAGTCGTCGGCTTCAGTTTCTCAGGCCGTCGGGCGAATCTTCGGCGAAGAATTGTATGGCCACGCGGGTTGCTCGTCGGACGAACTCTGTGACGAACTTCTCTGCCACATGCTCGAATGCGAATCTTGCCTGGATCCGGTTGTAAGTGCCTGCCCTGTGTATCGGAACTTTCAGGCTCTGCTTCGGCTGAAGGGGAGTGCGGCTCAGCCGGCACTTTACGCCGTTTAATGGGAAGGCGGGAGAGGGGCGTCGGGCGGGTTTTCGGACTCGCGCTTGGCTCGCTTGCACTTCTCCATCAGAGCCGATAGAAACCGTTTCTCCACTTCGGGAGGAATCGGCTGCGGTTCCATCCCCTTGTAGACTTTGATCGTTTTCTCCGTGGTGTTGCAAACGACCCAGCAGTTGGGGCACTCGCTTACATGCCGATGGAGATCGGCCTTTGTCTTAGGGTCGAGCGTGTCGTCGAGGTACTCGCTCAGCTCACTCAGGAACTGCTTACAGGTAAGCAAAGGCGTCATCTCCTTTTTGCTTAAACTGACGGGTCAGCTTCTCCCGAAGCTGTAGGCGCGCCCGCAATAGTCGGCTTTTCACGGCAGATATGGACAGATTCAAAGCTTCCGCTGTCTCCTCAATCGACAGTTCTTCGATGTCGCGAAGGATAAAAACGGTGCGATATGCAGGCCTTAAACTTTGAATTGCTTCATCGAGCAGGGCCCCAAGTTCTTCCCGGGAGTAGGTGTCTTCAGGATTTTGATCCCAAACAGCAATCTCCCGGACCATTTCATCCTCGCCGGTGTCAATCGGCTCGTCCAGGGGTACAGTCCGGTCTGAGCGGCGCTTGCGGAGCTTCATGAGCGCCTCATTCACCGCAATTCGGACCACCCAGGTATAGAACTTCGAGTTTCCCTGGAAGTTGTCGAGGTGCGTATACGCCTTTAGGAAGGTCTCCTGCAGCACATCTTCGGCATCGTCGTCGTTCTGAGTGATCTGCTTGGCCATGCGGAACACCCGTCGGTCGTAGTGCTTGACCAACTCGGAAAAGGCTTCGACATCTCCAGCTTTCGCTCTCGCGACCAGAGCCGATTCATCGAAACCAGGTGTGACGGAGGATGTACCCAAGCGAAGTCTCTATAGTCTAGCAGCCGTTTGGTTTACCGAATCCTTGGCGGGAGGTCGGGTTTTGATACCCTCAACTTGACCCCACCAACATGAGTAGTTTGACAATAACACTGCCCGACGGCAGTACGCAGTCTGTTCCGGCGGGTACGCGCCCGATCGATATCGCCCAGTCGCTCAGCCCGCGGCTGAAGGCCGATGCGGTTGTTGCAAAAGTCAACGGCGAGTTGTACGACCTGACGCGGCCGCTCGAATCCGACGCGGCGCTCGAGATCCTGACGCCGAAGAATCCGGAGTCGCTTCATGTGTACCGCCACTCGACGGCACACCTGCTGGCGGCCGCTGTGCTGCAGTTATTTCCCGAAACGAAGCTCGGAATCGGGCCGCCTACCGAGTCAGGTTTCTATTATGATTTCCAGCGCGACGCAAAGTTCACACCGGAAGATCTCGAAAAGATTGAAGCGAAGATGCGCGAATTGCAGACCGCGAACCTGCCTTTCGATCGCAAGCTGACAAAAAAAGAAGACGGCCTCGAGAAGTACCGCGATGACTGGATGAAGCGAGAGCTCATCGAGGAACGAGCGGGCGAAATCTTCACTGAATACACCCTTGGTCCGGACTTCATCGATTTCTGCCGCGGCCCACACGTTCCTTCGACCGAGAAGCTGAAGGCATTCAAACTTCTCTCCATTGCAGGCGCGTACTGGAAGGGCAACGAGAAGAATCCGCAACTGCAGCGTATCTACGGCACTGCGTTCTTTACGAAGAAAGAGCTCGATGAGTACCTGGCGCGACTGGAAGAAGCGCGCAAGCGCGACCACCGGCGCGTCGGCAAAGAACTGGAGCTGTTCACGGTCAATGAATTGGTGGGAGCGGGTCTGCCGCTATGGCTGCCGAAAGGCGCGACCGTACGTCGTGTGCTCGAAGACTACATCCTCGAGAAAGAGCGCCAGTCGGGCTATCAGCACGTTTACACGCCGGATCTCGCCAAAGTAGAGCTGTACCAGAAATCCGGACATTGGGAGCACTATCACGAAGATATGTTCCCGCCCATGGATCTCGAGACGGAGCGGATGGTGCTGCGGCCGATGAATTGCCCGCACCACATCCTGATCTATAAATCCAAGATGCGCAGTTATCGGGATCTGCCTGTCCGCATCGCGGAACTCGGCACGATGTATCGATATGAGCGCTCCGGTGTATTGAGCGGATTAAGCCGCGTTCGTTGCATGACGCTGAACGACGCACACATCTTTTGCACGCCAGATCAGATTAAGTCGGAGTTTTCCAAGGTCATGCAGCTTGTCGAGACGGCATACAGGGACCTTGGAATCAAGCAGTATAGTTACCGCCTGTCGCTCCGAGATAAGGCCAACAAGGAAAAGTACGTCGACAACGACGAGATGTGGACACTCGGCGAAAAGGTCTTGCGCGACGCAATGGATGACCTCGGGCTGCCGTACAAAGAGGCCCCGGGTGAAGCGGCATTCTACGGGCCCAAGTTGGACATTCAACTCGCTGACGTGATGGGTCACGAAGAGACCTACTCCACAGTACAGATCGATTTTCATCTGCCAAATCAGTTCGATCTCGGGTACGTCGGAGCCGACGGGCAGCACCATCGACCCGTGATCATCCACCGTGCCATCGTCAGCACGATGGAGCGCATGATTTCGTACCTGATCGAACTGTACGGCGGTGCGTTCCCCGTCTGGATGGCCCCTGTGCAGGCTATTGTTCTGCCCATTGCCGACCGTCAAAACGAATACGCGACGCAGGTTTACGAAAAGTTACTGGCGGCCGGCGTCCGGGCTGAACTGGATAACCGCTCCGATAAGGTAAACTTAAAGATTCGGGAAGCACAGATCAACAAGATTCCGTTCATGTTGGTCGTAGGGGATCGTGAAGCCCAGGGGGGGCTTGTTGCTGTCCGTAACAGGAAGCACGGCGATCAGGGGGCTGTGAGCGCGGATGAGTTTATCGCTCGCTTGACGCACCTCATTGCACAAAAGAGCTTAGAAGAATAAACTTGCTTACCATTGCAGCCCTAGCTGTGCTGGTGGGCTGCTGGATTTACTGCATTCTTGCCATTGCAGCGGCGCTCAGACACGCGCGGATGCCGGGCTATCGCGAGTGCGGTACGCCCGCAGCAATCAGCATTCTCAAGCCTCTTTCCGGCCTCGATGAAGGTCTTGAAGACAACCTGCGCAGCTTCTTCGAGCAGGATTATCCGGCCTTCGAGCTTCTGTTCGCCGTTCGTCAGGAGGAGGACCCGGCTGTTTCCATCGTCCGGCACCTCATGTCGGAATACGCAAGCGTTCCCTCAAAGCTGCTTCTGACTGGCGAGCCTCCTTACCCGCATGCCAAGGTGTATAGCCTGCAATGCATGCTCGACGAGTCACGCCACGGACTGATCGCGATGTGCGATAGTGACGTGCGCGTGGAACCGGACTTCTGCCGAAGCCTCGCGGCCGAGTTCTGCGACCAGAATCTCGGGCTTGTGACATGTCCATATCGGGCTGTTCCGGGACGTGCAATCTGGTCTCGTCTGGAAGCTGTGGGGATGAACACGGACTTCCATGCCGGCTTATTTACGGCCGTCATGATGGAGGGAACGAAGTTCGCCGTGGGGCCCACGATTGTCGCGCGTAAAAGCGTGCTCCTTGCTCTCGGCGGACTCGAGCGCGTGAAGGACTACCTGGCCGAAGACTACATGCTCGGACGGATCGCTGCTGAACTGGGGTTCGTCGTGCGCATCTCACAGTACGTGGTCGAACATCGGATCGGGAGCGAGAGCATGGTGAAGAACTTCTCCCACCGGCTCCGCTGGGCTCGCTCGACGCGACGCTCACGTCCTTGGGGATACGTCGGCCAATTCTTCACGCACTGTTTGCCCATTGGCGTCATGGCGGCTCTCGTTTGCCACGAGCTCTGGGCGGCCCTGATCGTTACCGTTGCTCTTCGAGCCGCCTCCGCGTGGACGGTTTCAACAGGCATCCTGAGAGCACGAATCCCTTGGCTGCTTCTACCCTTGCAGGACATGCTGGGGTTTGGCTTCTGGATAGCGGGATTCTTTGGGAACTCCATCCACTGGAGGGGGCAGCGCTATATCCTCAATCGCGACGGCACCGTCCAGCTTGCCAACTGACGCTTAAGGAACCGGGTGACCCTTTTCGCGCCCGCCACCGTCGTCTTCTCTCGCCTCTCTCTCTAGTTCCGGCGTAATCCGTTCGTTGTTGATCGCCTGGAAACCCTCTAAGCTCTGATTTGAGTTCGCTGCCTGTTCCAGCGTTCTCGCTGCTTTCTCAGCAAGCTCGGGGGAGGACTCCACCAGGTTCTCTACTTTTTCGTGCTCTTTTTGGTCAGGCATTGCAGTTCTTGAGATAGGACTGCCGTTCGTGAAGTCCGTTTCTCCCGAACTGTCCGGCTACTGCGCAGGCGCTTGAAACGGAACAATGATCGAAGTCATTACCGGAACCGGCCTTCCGTTAAGCAGAGTCGGTTTGTATTGATACTGCAGAACAGCATCTTTCGCAGCGTTCACGAGCAGCGGGTGTCCGCGGACGAGCTGCAGGTTCTGTATGTGGCCCTGCTCGCTAATGACCGCAGTGAAATCGACCGTTCCAGAGATTCGGATCGGCACAGCGGCAGCAGGGTACACGGGAGCGACTTTTCGGATCAGATTAGCTTCCGCGACGTGCGCGCCCACGCGAACTGGCCCGCTCGGAGTGCCGCTTGCGCCCACAGGCGGCGGAGGCGGTGGGGTAAATGCAGCACGCTCGGCTGCGTGTCTCCATTGCTCGTTTGCCGGATCCAAGCTGATTGCTCGATTGATCAGCTCCATCCCTTTTGGTTTTAGAGCAGTTTGTGGTCCCCGCGCGAACCCGATAAGGTACGAGCCCACCTCCGCCAGTAACGCCGAATCGCTAGCTCCTGCCAGTTCCCCCTGTAGCGCTTGAGCATCGGCAGGTTTCATCGGCGAAGATTGACTCCCGAGGAATGCTTTTGCGTACACGGTCGCTTCTGTTTTGAGAATCGCGCCATTTTCGGAGTCGAGTTGGCGCGCCTGTTCAAGCACGTGAACCGCCCGAACCGGATCCTGACGGGCAAAAAATAGTCCTGCATTGTAGAGCATTTTCCCGTTATCTGCCTGGTCAATCATGGCCTGTTCCCAAGCGGACTTGAGCAACGCGTAATCGGGTTCGGTAAGTTTGCCATCCACCGTTCCCGCGCTTGAGGTGAGCCCGGCATAGCGCGATTCGGGATGGTGTTGGACAACCCACAAGGCTTGTGCCAAGTACTTTCCGCCTGGCCCGTGGCTCATGTAGTAGGACAGCAAGGTGCCCCTGAGGACCAGGTCTTCCGGGTCTGTTTGTAAGCGCGTTTCCCAAACCGTAATAGTCTCCGGACTCGGACCAGCCTCCAGTCGGCCGACCGCATTAGCTGGAGCATTTTGGTAAGCCACAGCGTGCAGGGCGCACGTTAATACGAAGACGGGAAACAGTCGCAGACGGCGCATAATCCACCTTTTTGTCGTTCGAAGAATGTGTGAATCGATTTTATAAGCTTTTCCCGCAGTTTGGGGAGCCGGATGTGCCGCAGGAACAACTGAGATACGATCCCAGCAGAACGGCTTTCCGGGTACATCGATCTTGAACCCGGCCCTGCTTACCTCCGTCGCGAGAGAGTGTGCACATTTTCCGCTTTGGGGAGAAGGAGGGATGAGATGGACGTGTTCATAGCAGTCCTCGCATTCTTGTTGTCCGTTACGCTTGTCCTCATCATCATCGCCGCGAAAGGCAGCAAAACACGACAGCTCAAAGAGAACCGGCGCGCCGCCCGTCGCTACGACGATGTGCTGTGATCCCCGGTTGACTCCCCAGTGGTTCACTGTGGCCGGATTGTTAAGACGTCCGTTGCATCCACCCGGTCGAACTCCATCGGGAAGCTCTTTCCTGCGTAATAAGCGGGCCATTGATCCTTGTAGTGCTTTGAAGCAACGAACCCCGACTCGCCGACTGGAAGGTTCTGTACCGACCGGTCCAGGTTCCCAAGATCGACAACCATGCGTTCGGATGGACCGAGCGTCGAAGAGGTCTGCTTCACGGTGGTTCCCGAGCCGCTCATCTCAACCGGCCCGACGTCGAAGAAATGTTCGAGCAGCGCCACTCCATTCGCTACCGGGTGGACAAAGTTCCATTGCAGCTTATTCCCCCAGCGCCATTTGGAAACAGGACTTCCCTGCTCGCTTCGTCCTTGTTTCAGAGCCTGGCGCAGTTGCTCAACGATCCACGAGTCCCAGTCATCCTTCGCCACGAAGCCGCCGGGGCGGTTCCGAAGCAACCTTTCGATCACTTGCGAGTGCGGCTCGATATCCGGGATTCTTGTCGTGTTCCGTGTCGTTATGAGGCCGTGAACTAAACTGCGCCCCATGAGACCGTGCAGCGTCTGCGTGATGAATGGAGCGGCCTGGTCCTTGTCCATCTGCCCGTGCCACTGCCTGAGGACTTCGACCGCCGCACCCAACTCGCGGTCGTTTGGAGCGCATTTCTTGACGGCCGCAATCGTCTGCTGAGCCAGGAAGTAGTCATAAGCCGAATAGACATCTTTCTGGACGGCAAGCATGTCGTCCACATACAGCTTCGGTTTCGCGCGCAGCAAAGCATTGATTTGTTCGATGCGATAGCGATCTTCATACGCACCAGTTACCGGATACGGGAAATCCGGCGGGTAAGGGTTCTGATTGGCGGTAGCGACGATGCCTGAACTTGGGTTATAGATGCTCGGCATCTGATCGAAAGAGATCCATCCCGTCCACTCCGCCGTACCCGAAGAGCCATCGAGCGGCGCATCACTCGGGACCGGCGACTTGCCGTCCCCGCGGATCGGCACCCGTCCTGCCGTCTGGAATCCGATGTTCCCGGCCCGATCTCCGTAGACGAAGTTCATTGCCGGTCCCCAAAACCCGCCAAGAGCGGCGCGAAACTCGGCCCAGTTGCTCGCGCGGTTGAGATGATACACCGGCCAATCGAAGCCATCGGTCGCACTCCACCGCAAGCTGTACGCTTTTCCGTTCTCGCGAAGGAAGATCGGCCCGTGCCTGGTTACCCATGTATCGAATTGCACTGGCTTACTGCCTCGAACGCCTATGAATTGCCGGTCAAGCTGAGCTTGTTCTACGGCTCCTCGAAATGCATACCGGCCGGTTCGTTCGTCCATCTGTTCGCGGTAGAGGTCCATCACATCCGTTTCGAGATTGGTGAGACCCCAGGCGATCTGCGCGTTGTGCCCGGTCACGACTCCCGGGAGTCCCGGCAGAGTCGCGCCTGAGACATTGAGCCCGGGAGCTTTGAGATGTGCCAGATACCACGTGCCGGGAATCCGATACGCCAGGTGCGGATCATTCGCGACCATGGGGCTACCGTCGACGGTATGTGCACCCGACACGGCCCAGGCATTCGATCCGGGTGGAACGTATTGACCTTGCGAGGCCGGGAACAGCGTCCTGACTTTCACCGGATCGGCCATGCCGAGCAGGACGCCTTTGTTGAACTCGAATCGCGAGGTGTCCGTCATGTCCCGAAACATCACGAGCGCAACCAGAATGGAATCCACAATCGTCCAAGGCCGCGGGTCATACGCCCTCCCCGGAATCGAGAATTCAAGCGAATACCTGCCGCGGTTCGTTTCGATGAAGTGGTTAACGCCGCGCGCATACTCGACGAGGCTCGCCCGGTCCTCCGGCCGAAGCCGGCCAACATCGGTTTCGGCGATCGACCGCATCCGCATGCTGCGTGATCGCTGATCGGTAGCGAGCACGCCCGGTCCGAAAACTTCCGCAAGTTCACCGGCGCCGAATCGTCGCAGGCCATCCATTTGCCACAATCGGTCTTGGGCCGTTACGTAACCCTGAAGGAACATCGCATCCTGCCAAGACCCGGCCTCGATGTGGGGAACGCCGCGCGCATCCCGCCGTATAACCGCTGCCGATCCAATCGGCGCAGATATGTTGCCCGAGGTTTTGGGCAAAGGCCGGAACGCGAACCAGTAAACAGCCACCGCGATGAACACGACCAGTAAACCCACGATCACGTTGGCGGCACGTACCGCTCGGGTTAGCACCCATCGATTTTACTCTGGGGTTCTTACCCGCCCATTTCTCCTATGAGCCTTAGGCTAGTTATTCTTCTCGTCATCCTGGCGGCAAATGGATTCTTCGCGGCCGCCGAGGTTTCGCTGGTCTCAGTTCGACAATCACGCCTGCGAGAACTCGCCGAAGAAGGTCACACAGGCGCTCAGAGCGCCTTGAGCCTCCTTGCCAATCCGGGTCGTCTGCTCTCGGTGACGCAATTCGGAGTAACGCTTGCAAGCTTAGGGCTGGGTTGGGCCGGCGAAGACACCGTTTATCAACTTCTCCGAGGCGTGCTCGACTCTCTCCACGTGCCTCTGTCGAGAGTTGTTCTGCATGGAATCGGGTTCGCGGTCGCATTCCTTGTCATCAGTTACGCGCACGTCATCATCGGCGAAGTAGTGCCAAAGAACCTCGCGATTCAAAAAGCCGACCGCGTCGCGATCTTAGCGGCCCCAGCTTTGCTCGTCTTCTACCGGCTCTCACACCTGTTCGTCGTGGTCATCGAGAAATCTTCGGCTCTGGTGCTTCAGATATTCGGCCTGGGGGCAGAGCACGCCCATGGTGGCCATACACCGGAAGAGCTGAAGTACATCATTCAATCGAGCCGCCACGAAGGACATCTCGAGGAGTTTCAGCAGGATGCTATTCAGAACCTGATCGACCTTTCCGACTACACGGCGCGAGAAATTATGACGTCGAGACCGGAGATCATCTCGCTCCCGGTGAACGCCGAACTCGAAGCGGTACTCAGCACGATGGCGGAGCATAAGTTTACGCGCCTGCCTGTGTATGAGGACCGGCCCGAACACATCATCGGGTTTGTTCATTACAAGGATCTGATCCGGCTCTGGGATGAGCGCCGCTTTGCCTATGATCAGCGCCGCACGGGGCGTTCATTCCGCCTACGCCGGTTTGTGCGGAAACCTCTTGTTGTGCCGGAAACGAAGCCGCTCAATCAGCTCGTCGACGAATTCAGAAAGAACCACACACATATGGCTCTGGTCGTCGATGAGTTCGGCACGGTGACTGGCCTGATCACATTGGAAGATGTTCTCGCCCAGGTTTTCGGAAATATCGGCGACGAACACGACCTGGTGCGCCCGGAGACCACTGCCGAGGACAAAGTCTTGCGCCTCGAGGGCAATACGACGATTCGCGAGCTCGAAACTCAATACGGGATCGAGTTGCCGGGCGAAGCCGGTTTCGAAACGCTGGCGGGTTTTCTTCTATACCAATTCGGGCACATTCCCATGGTGGACGAATCGGCTGTTCACGACGGCAGACGATTTACCGTCTCCGAGATGGACCGCAACCGAATCGCCTGGGTGCTCGTGGAGAAGTTAGAAGCGGAGGAGGAAACGCAGGAAGCGAAAGCGTAGCTGAGCGCGCCGTGGGCATGCTCACGCAGAGGATGGCTCCTGGATCGAACAGGGCAGCGGAGGTGTTTGACCAGACAACTCGCCGCCCAATCTGACGTCTCGGTCAAGCGGACAGCAGCACCAGTGATTGCAATGCCGGAGCAACCGCCACATCCGCCAGTGTGTATCGATCCATTTCATCGAAGAAGGCCGCTTGTGCGCGGTCGAGTGCAGACTTGAGCAGGCACTTGTTCTCGAGCGGGCAAGCGGGTCTGGCGCAATCGACTACTGCCCTGTACCCTTCAGTCCTGCGTAAGACTTCGCCAATCCTGATCTGCTCGGGCGATCGGGACAGTCGGACTCCTCCGCCATTGCCCCGCGTCGTCACAAGCAGGCCCGCGCGTCCCAATTCGTGTACAACCTTCACCATGTGTGTGTAGGAGACGTTGAACATCGAAGCAACACCGCGGACCGTTACGGTCGCCCGTAACGGGTCCTTGCGGCTTGCCAGATACATCAGCACGCGTAGGCTGAGATCAGAAAATAGCGTTAGCTGCATCTACGTCGAGCTAAGGAGTTGTTAGGGTTTGTTCACTAGCTCTGGCCACCTCAGCATCGAAGGATGGATCCGGCGCAAACGCTTCGCTGTAGCGCTTCGCGAGTGGAACGCCCAACTTATCCAGGATCGAGCTGACTGCGTTCATGAAGCCGATTGGACCGCAGTAGTAGTATTCCGCATCCGGACCCGGCAGATACTGGGCGATTGATTCGCGAGTGATCCGGCCACGGTGATCGTAATCCGCATCGGACTCGTCTTTAGACGCCGGGTGTTCGTAATAGACCACAGAACGAAGGAGCGGGTGCGCCTCGGTGAGAGCCAAAACTTCATCGCGGAACGCATGATGGGCTCGGTCCGTTGTCGCATGCACAAACAGCGTCTCGCGACGGTTCTGCTGACCTAGGTGCTTCAGCATGCACAAGGCAGGAGTGATGCCGACTCCTCCACTGATCAGGACGACCGGCGCATCGCTGTGTTCGTTAATCGTAAAGTGACCGCCAGGTGCGTGGACCAAAACCGTAGCGCCTTCCTCGACCTGGTCGTGCAAGTAGTTGGAAACCTGGCCTTGCGGACTCGCTCCGTCGGGCGCCGATTCCTTCTTTACGCTGATGCGGTAATACTCTCCGTTGGGAAGTGAAGAGAGGCTGTATTGCCGAATCTGCTCGAATTCGAATCCGGGAATTCGCATCTTCACTGAGAGATACTGGCCCGGCTTGAACGGAGGCAGCGGTGAGCCGTCTTCGGGAGACAGATAGAACGAAGTGATGCGCTCGCTCTCCTGCCGCTTCCGCTTCACGGCAAAGGGCTTGAATCCTCTCCAGCCGCCCTGCTGTCCGGCCGCTTCATCGTACAGCTGCTTTTCCCGTCCGATCATCACGTCGGCGAGTTGCTGGTAAGCCGCACCCCATGCTTCGAGGATCTCTGGTGTAGCGGCTTCGCCCAACACGGTCTCGATGGCGCCTAAAAGGTGCTTGCCCACAATGGGATAGTGAGCCGGCAAGATCTCGAGGCTGAAGTGCTTCTGAGCGATCTGCTCGACCATGCCGCCGAGTTGGTCCAGGCGATCAATGTGCGCAGCATACGCAAGGATGGAGGCCGCCAAACTTTTGGCCTGCCCGCCGTTCCGCTGGTTGGCGGGATTGAAAACATTTAACAGTTCCGGATGGGCCTGGAACATCTCGCGGTAGAACACTCGCGTGATGTTCTCGCCCTGCTCGCGTAGCACAGGGACGGTTGCTTGAACAATGTTTCGGTGCTGAGGTAACAAACAGTCTCCAAATGTAGATTTTAAATCTACGTTCAGAGTAGCAGCCGTGGCGCTTGGAACTCTGCGCTATTGTTAACACGCCGATGCTTCGAGAGGCCCGTGTCGTGATCAGAACGGCCAGTCCAACCGATACTGATGCGGTGAGCAACTTGCTCGAAGCCAGCTATTCGCTTTTGCTTGCCAGCGACTACGACAGAAGTACGCTCGACTTGGCTCTGCGATACATGGTTAGGGCGAACCCGCAGTTACTTGCGTCTGGCACATACTACGTTGCGGAAACGGAACGGAGGACGATTGTTGGATGCGGAGGATGGACGGCAGCAAAGCCCGGAACTGACGAAGTTGTAGAAGGTGAAGCTCACATTCGCCACTTCGCAGTTCATCCTGATTGGATTAAGTGCGGAATCGGAACGGCTCTCCTTACTCGCTGCATTGAAGATGCCCGATCGCGTGCAGTCCACAAGCTTCACTGCTTTTCGACCTTGAATGCAGAGCCATTCTATCGGGGCTTAGGCTTCCAAACAATCGACTTGATAAACGTTCCGATGACACCTACCGTCGATTTCCCTGCTGTCCTGATGCAACTCGAAATTTCGTAAAGACGGTTCATCTTCGCGAGATCTATTCGTGCCGCAGAGCCGCCAACGGGTCAATTCTGGACGCTCGGCGCGCAGGCGCATAACCAGCGAGAACCGCAGTGCTTACAAGCACAACGCCGGCGACCACCAGTATTCCCGGATCGTTGGGTTCCGTCTCGAACAGAAACGATTTGACAAGCCGCGACGCGCTCAACGCGGCAGGCACACTGATCGCGAGCCCCACGGCAGCCAGTATCAGGACGCGACGAAGAACCATCCATACCACCGCCCCGCGTTGCGCCCCCAGAGCCAGACGGGTTCCGATCTCGCCGATCTGCCGCGCGATGTTGTACGACATGGTTCCGTAAAGCCCCACGCACGCGATGAGGAGGGCGAGAACCGCGAAACCCGTACACAGTTTCGCGAAGGTGAGCTCCCGGCTGATCGTCCGATCGATCTCCCCAGCCTGTGTGACCACGTCCGTGACGGGTATGCGTGAATCTGCCTGCCGCACAATCTCACGCACACTCCTGACGTAAGTCAGCGGATTACCCGTCGTGCGTAGCGCGTAGGTCACTCGGTCCGGAGTAAACTGGGTGGCCGCTGCGAACACGGTAGTGGAACTCCCCTCGCCCTTGAGACCGCCGTACCGCAGGTTAGCCGACACGCCGACGATTTCGAGATCGCGCTTCTCGTCCACGAACGTAATACGCCGGCCCACTGGGTTCTCGTTTCCGAAGTAAGTCCGCGCCAGGCGTTCGCTGATCACTGCAACCGGCGTGGAGCCCGGTCCGTCGCGGTCGTCAATCTCACGTCCGGCCAGGATCGGAATCTGCATCGTCGTGAGGAATCGCGGTCCGGCGGCCATAACGCTTGCGCCCTGGACCGTAATCGCGCCGATCTTCATTGCTCCCCTGTATGCTCCTCCGGCATGGCCCGCGCTGATGATCGAGGATTGCGAAAGTGTCGCGCCCCGCACTCCGGGGATCGATTCGAAGCGCTTGCGCAGGTCCGTGTAGAAAGTGGCGACCTCCGGGTTGCGATGCCCGGCCTGGCGCGCATTCAACGAGAACAGCAGGATGTTCTCGCGGGCGTATCCCAGTTGTACGG
>Ga0308175_100001648_pt1 | contig 15123 bp, 11 predicted proteins | sample PhyCR1_3_FD_203893 | JGI IMG/M metagenome (GOLD analysis project Ga0308175, IMG submission 203893) | Soil microbial communities from UC Gill Tract Community Farm, Albany, California, United States - DLSLS.C.R1 | ecosystem: Environmental > Terrestrial > Soil > Agricultural land | place: USA...
TTCGGAGCGTTGGTTTACGTAGTAATAAGGATTGCTCGGGATTTGTACGGTCAACGAGTACTACGAGGGACTTGCCGAAGGCTTCGATTTTCTCGGACGGGGCTCCCTGCTCCGGGAAATGCAGTCTTGTGGCCGAGGCCACCCCATCGACGTTATGGCAGTTGCGGCATCCGGCTTTTTCCATCACCGGGTACAAGTCCTTCTCGAAACTGACGGTCTGCGCCTGGAGGGCGACAGCCGCGATACCAAACGAACCCAACAGTTTCAGCAAACCCGGACGAACCAGCAAAACCACTCCTCGGGCAAATATTTTATGACGAGCCTTCAGCCAAAAAGGCCGAACCAGCCCCGCTTCCGTTAGAATAACTTGTTAGGCGGCTTCGTCACATTCTTTTTTTTGCTTGCGGCAATAGCTCGCTACTAGAATAACTCTTATGCGCCGGGCCATCACATTCTTTTTTTTGCTTTCGGCTATCGCCAGCGCCGCGGACCAGAAGGGCGCCGCGGCCGAAAAGGGCGCCGCGGCCGGTCAGGAAGTTTCGACCGAAAAACAAATCGCAGAATGGGTGCTGCGATGGGAAGGAGAGGTCACCCTGCAGGGCCGTCCACAGCCGCTGAAGGATATCGACCAGATTCCCCCCGGCGATATCCACATTACCGGCATCGATTTAACTGCCGTAGTCATGCACCCGGCCGAGCTTCGAAAGCTCCATGATCTGCCGTATCTGCGTCAGCTCTATCTACCCGGCCCGATATGGAACCCAGGCGGCGGAAAAGAGGACCGGACTGGCGTATTCGAGGCTTTTTCGACCCTGACCGGAGTGCAACGGCTGGCTTTTGGCTGGACCTACGACGCACGCATGGACGTTGGCGATGAAGAGATCAAAAAGCTGGCCACCTGGACCGATTTAAGAGAACTGCGCTGTACGCAGTGCAGGCTGTCGAATTTGAGTTTGTCCCAATTCAGCAAGCTCGAGAGCGTGGATCTGAGCTTCAATCCCTTTACCGATAAAGGAATGGAAGGTCTGGTCGGGCTGAAAAATCTGCGCCGGCTGCTGCTTCGCGACACCCTCGTGACCGACGATGGCCTGAAATATCTCGCGAACCTCACCAGTCTCGAGGAACTCGATCTCTCCGGAACACGATTCAGCGATAAGGGACTGGAATACCTTCGCAATCTGAAGTCGATGCGGCGGTTGAATCTGCTGGGCGGCCAACTCACGGATGCGTCCATCGGAGTGCTCGCGGGAATGCCGCATCTCGAGGTTCTGAACCTCTACCGGACGGAGGTGACCAATGCCGGAATCGCGAAGCTTCAGGCGCTAAAAGGGCTGAGCGATATCGATGTCCGGTACACCGAGGTGACATCGAACGGCGTCGATGCCTTGCACGCCGCTCTTCCGGAGGCTAAGGTGCGATTCGCAGGTACGGCGACTCCGCGTCCGAAGTCGGCCGGCGCCGATCATCCGGCCAACAATTCCGAGCCGGCGATCGCTGCGTGGGTGAAAGCCCTGGGAGGCTCGACGGAGTCTTCCGGAGGCCACGTGACCGCCGTCATGCTGACTGCAACGCCGGTGAGCGACGCGCAAATGAAAAACCTCGCCGGCCTGCAGCATTTGGAAAAACTCGATCTCCGAACCACGCAGATCGGGGATTTGGGGCTTTCGTCGATCCGGCAGCTCACGTCTTTAAAAGAGCTGTATCTCAACAACACCACGGTTTCGGATGCCGGTCTTGCGCAACTTGCGTCGCTGCCGCACCTCCAGGTGCTGCACATCGCGGGCACGCTGGTGAAAGGCGAGGGCCTTGCTGCCTTGAAAGACCTGAAGGAACTGCGCGAACTGGATGTTGCGAACACGCGGGTCAGCGATGCGGCGCTCGCATCCATAGGCGCCATGACGGGTTTGAAGAAGCTTCGTCTTGCCTACCTTGACATAAGCGAGAACGGGCTCGCCAAACTGTCGCCACTCGAAAAACTCGAATCGCTGGATCTCACCAGCACTGAGATCAGCGATGGCGGACTTCGGAACGTCGCTCACCTGACAAACCTCCGGGAACTCTATCTGAACCACGGCCGTTTCACGGATGAGGGACTTGCCGCGCTGAAGCCCCTGCAGCACCTGCAGCGGCTCGAATTGTTGCGCGCCGCTATCGGAGATACGGGCGTGGAGGCGCTCGCCGGGTTGACGGAGCTGGAAAGCATCCGGCTGGACTATACCGGCGTCAACGATAAGGCGCTGGAAACCCTCAGGAATCTGCCGAAGCTGCAGGAACTCAGTTTGGACTCGACGGGCGTAACCGACAAGGGAATCGCCGCGATTCAGACGATGAGCGCTCTGAAATCGCTGAATCTGTATCACACAACCGTGACCGAAAAGGGAGTTCAGGGACTCAAGACGGCTTTACCCAATTGCAAAATTGTGTTTGACCGCGATTCGGCGCTGCCGAATCGGAGGAGCGTAAAAATATCGTGAGACTGCGTAATATCCTTCTGCTGTGCGCGCTGCCGGCGTTCGCCGCCGAACTGAAACCCGGCGGGGCGCAATGGGTCGAAGAGCTGGGCGGCTCGGTCGTGCACGACGCGCAAGGGCGCGTCACAGGCGTCAACCTGCGGGGCACGTGGGTAAGCGACGTGGATATGAAGCGTCTCGCGGCCTTTCCGGATATTACGTCGCTCAATCTTTCGCTCACCCACATTACCGATCAGGGCATGCAGGAGATCAAAACTCTGCAGAAGGTGGAAGACCTCAATCTCTATTTCACCGAATACGTAACGGATGAAGGGATTGCCGCGATCAAAGACTGGAAACATCTCAAGCACCTGAACCTGCATGGGACGAAGGTGGGCGATACGGGTCTTGAGCACATTGCCGGCATTACGACTCTCGAATCGCTCGATGTAGGTTCCACGCTGATGACGGATGTGGGTCTCGAGCGCCTGACGAATCTGCAGAACCTGCGGCAACTCACGATGGGCGGCAATGAACTGGGAGATGCCGGTTTGCAGGCGCTGCGTCAGATGCCTGGATTGACTTACCTGGATTTGAGCGGGCGACAAGGTACGGACAAGAACGTCTGGACAATCGCGATGTCCGACACGGGTCTCGAAGCGGTCCTTACGCTGAAGCAGCTTCGCGAACTGCGCTTTGCCTGCACGTCGATCGGCGTGGGCATCGAAGGCGCGAAGTTCGGAGAGGTGAGCATGCTGACCGTGACGCCGGAGTGGCTGGAGCGGCTGCGATCGCTGTCCAAACTGGAGAAGCTGAAGGTGCAGGGCTGCAACCGCATTACCGACGCCAACATTCCGATTTTGACCGGGATGCCCGCATTGCGCGAGGTGGACCTGAAAGGGACGGCAGTGACCGATAAAGGGGCAGCGACCCTGAAGGCTGCGAAGCCCGGGATCGTGGTATACACCGGACCGTGGGAAGCCAAATCGGCAAATTACCGGAATAACTAACCGACATTTCACAGTTGCCACGGCAATTTTCCCGGCGTTGAGGCCGCCGCGTTCTCCAGACAGAGCGAGCCTTTCGACGCTCAGCTAACGGCGCCGAAATTAGCGCATAGTACACTCGCGATTTGAGGCTGAGGCGCAATCGAGGCCGGCGCCTCGCTCCCGGATTGCATTTGAACCGTCTTCAACTCCCTGGCGCAGCGCTAACGCTATTCCTGATGACATCCTGCTCGCAAAAACCGGCTAATCAGGCCGTCTTTCACGATCCGCACTCATACGCGAACGCCGGTCAGGTGCGGGTGCGGCATTTGAATCTGGATCTGGATGTGATGTTCGATCAGCGAACGGTCCGAGGGACAGCGGTACTGACGGTGGACCGAATCGATCCGCACGCGCGGCAACTCGTGCTGGATTCGCGAGCGCTGCAGATTGACGAGACCGAGATCTCGCCGGATGGCAAGAAATATCGCGAGGCGCGATTTGCGATTGGCAAGCGGGATCCGATCCTGGGCGCGCCGCTCGCAATCGATATTGCTCCGGATACGAAATACGTTCGCATCCGATATTCGAGTTCGCCGACGGCGAGCGCCCTGCAGTGGCTGGATCCGGAGCAAACTGCGGGCAAGCAAAAACCTTTTCTCTATACCCAATCCGAAGCGATACACGCGCGAAGCTGGCTTCCTCTGCAGGATTCCCCGTCGGTTCGCGTGACGTACGAGGCGCGCGTTCACGTTCCCGCCGGTCTGAAGGCAGTGATGAGCGCGACCAATTGCCCCGACTCGAATGACTGCCGATTTGTTATGGACAAGCCGATTCCGTCCTACTTAATCGCGCTTGCCGTAGGAGATCTGGCGTTTCGGGCGACGGGACCGCGTACCGGTGTCTGGGCCGAGCCTGCAGTGCTCGAGAGCGCGGCGCGCGAGTTCTCCGATATGGAGAACATGCTCAAAGCAGCCGAGGCGCTCTATGGGCCATATCGGTGGGGCCGTTACGACGTGTTGGTTCTGCCGCCGAGTTTCCCGTATGGAGGTATGGAAAACCCGCGACTCACGTTTGCGACTCCTACGGTAATCGCGGGCGATAAAAGCCTGGTTTCGCTGGTTGCGCATGAGCTGGCCCACTCCTGGTCGGGCAATCTGGTGACGAACGCCACGTGGAGCGATTTCTGGCTGAACGAAGGCTATACGGTTTATATCGAGCGCCGCATTCTGGAACAGCTCTATGGAAAGCGGCGGGAAGAAATGGAGGCCGTTCTTGGTTACCAGGATCTGCAGGAGGAAATCAAAACGCACGCCGCGCGGGATCAGATCCTGAACATCAATCTGGACGGTCGCGACCCGGACGACGGCATGACCGAGATTCCGTATGAGAAGGGCGCCTTGTTCCTGACGCAGGAGGAGCAGACGATCGGGCGCGAGAAATTCGATGTTTATTTGAAGGACTATTTCGACCACTTCGCGTTTCAGAGCATCACGACGCTTGAATCCCTGAACTACATGAGGTCGCACCTGTTTGAGAGCGACGAGAAAGCCGCAGCCGCGATTCCAGTGAATGAGTGGGTGTATCAGCCTGGGCTTCCCTCGTCTGCGCCGAAGCCGGTATCGCAGGCGTTTATTGCGATCGATCGCCAGATTCCGTTGTGGCTGGAAGGGAAGAAAATCGAGACATCGGACTGGGCGACTCAGCAGTGGCTCTATTTCCTGCGTGGGCTGCCGGAACATCTGAGCGCGGCTCAGATGAGCCGGCTCGATGCGGAAAACCGATTCACATCGACGCGGAATGACGAAATTCTCGATCAGTGGCTGCTGATGTCGGTTCGTAATCATTACGCGGCGGCTGCGGGACGGCTGGAAGAATTTCTGACGACGGTGGGCCGGATCAAATATGTGAAGCCGCTGTATCAGGCGATGGACCTGCCGCAGGCCAAAGCGATTTATGAGAAGGCCCGGCCCATGTATCACCCGATCACACAGGCGAGCATTGACGCTGTGCTCGCGAAAAAAGAAAAGCCGAAGGGGACGTGATCGGCGATCCTCCATCGCTCGCCCATTTCTATTCGCAGTGGCGGCGTAATCGCGGCGAGTTTCTGCGCTACAGCGGCGATACGGGCGCGAGCGGACTCACCTACGACCGGGCGGCACGCGCCGCTTCGGCCTTCGCGCGAAAACTACGCGCGGCGGGCATCGGAAAGGGCGAGCGAATTATCATCTGGGCTGAGAACCGTCCGGAGTGGGTGGTGGCGCTTTGGGGTTGCCTGCTGGAGGGCGTCGTACTTGTACCTGTCGACTTCCGTTCTTCAACGGCCGTGATCGAACGGATCACCGGAATCGTCAGCGCCCGTGCGCTGCTGATCGGAGAGAATCAGCGGACGCCGGAGAATCCCGGCTGTCCGGTATGGCAGCTGCGCAGTTCCGTCCAGGACGAGACTCCGGCCGCGGACTTCCCGTCCGCGCCGCCGGATCAAATGGCTGAAATCCTGTTTACTTCCGGGGCGACGGGCGAGCCGCGGGGCGTCACCATTACGCACCGCAACATTCTGGCGAATTTGAAGCCGATCGACGAAGGAGTTGCGAAATATCGGAAATACATGGGCCCATTCAAGCCCATACGATTTCTGAATCTGCTGCCGCTTAGCCATATGTTCGGGCAATCGATGGCGGCGCTGATTCCGCCGCTGATCGAAGGCGATGTGTTCTTCATGCCGGGATACAGCCCGCGCGAAGTGGCGAGCGAGATCCGGCGGCGGCGAATCTCCGTACTGGTGTGCGTGCCGCAGATGCTGGAGCTGCTGCGCGAATTCGTCATTGCGAGCGTTCCGGAAGCGGCCGAACCGGCGCGCAGCGGCAAATGGTATCGGAACTGGTGGCAGTTTCGGCGCGTGCATCGCCGGTTCGGCTGGAAATTCTGGAGCTTTGTGGTGGGCGCAGCGCCGCTCGATGCGGAACTGGAAAAGTTCTGGCGCAAGCTCGGCTATGTGGTGATTCAGGGCTATGGCCTGACGGAAACGGCTCCGGCAGCGACGCTGAATCATCCCTTCGAAACGCGTCCCGGTACGGTGGGCAAGCCGATCGGCGGCGTGGAAATTCGGATTGCGCCGGATGGCGAGATTCTACTGCGCGGCGAGAACGTCACTCCGGGGTACTTCACGGCGGCAGGCGACAAAAGCGGCGGGAGCGATATTCGCGATGCTGAAGGGTGGTTGCACACCGGCGATATCGGCGAACTCGATCCGGATGGACGCCTGCGCATTCTGGGGCGCAAGAAAGAGATGATCGTCTCGCCGGATGGGCTGAATGTCTTTCCGGAAGACGTTGAGAGAGTGTTGAACGCGTCGGCCGGAGTTCGCGAATCGGCCGTGGTGGCGGCGAAGCAGGGCGCGCGCGAGCAGGTTCATGCGGTGCTGGTGCTGGAGCCCGGCGCAAATGCTGAGCGTGTGATTGAAGAGGCGAACGCCAAACTCGAAACGCATCAGAAAGTGCGCGGGTTTTCGATCTGGCCGGGCGTGACGCTGCCGCATACGTCGGGTACCAACAAGCTGCGGCGGGGCGAGGTCGCAAAGTGGGTGAATGGAACTGTTTCTCCGGAGGGCGCCGGACAGGCGAGCTCGAGCCAGGCGAACACGGTAGAAGAGATTCTGCGGCGGTATTCCGGAGGCCGTGAAATTACGGCGGCCAGCTCCCTCGATGCGCTGGGGTTGAGCTCGCTCGATCGCATTCAGTTGCTCACGGAGCTGGAGCGGCGAGCCGGCGTGAGTCTTGATGAGAAACAGTTTGCAAATGCGCGGACTGTGGGCGATCTGGCTCGCGCGCAACCGGCAACCGCGGCTGCGGTGGATGACTTCGAATTCCCGGAATGGAGCCGTTCGCGCCCGGCGCGCGCGGTGCGCCGGGTAGCGCTACCCGGGCTGGTGCTCCCACTGGCTCGTCTGTTTGCGTGGATACGGGTGGAGGGCCTCGAGAATCTGCGGGATCTGAAAGGTCCGGTGATTTTTGCGTCGAATCATCAAAGCCATTTGGATGTGCCGGCTATTTTCCGGGCTCTGCCGGCGCGATGGCGTTATCGCGCCGCTCCCGCGATGTCGAAGGAATTTTTCGACGCGCACTTCCATCCCGAGCGGCATACGTTCGGGCAACGGTTTCGCGAGAGCCTGATGTACTACCTTTCGGTGCTCGTGTTCAATGCGTTTCCGTTACCCCAGCGCGAAGCGGGCGCGCGCGGCGCGTTGCGCTATGCGGGCGATCTGATTTCGGCAGGTTATTCGATCATTATTTTTCCGGAAGGCAAACGGACGGACAAGGGCGAGATTTTTGCGTTCCAGCCTGGCGTTGGGATGCTGGCGTCGCGGCTCAAGGCGCCGGTTGTTCCCGTACGGCTCGAACATCTGGAGCAGGTGTTGCACAAGGATGCCAAATTCGCTACACCCGGCCGGGCGCGGGTGAAATTCGGCTCGCCAATGCGGTTCGAGGGCGATGATTATGTCGCAGCCGCGCGCAGGATCGAAGAGGCCGTTCGAGCCCTGTAAGCGCCGCGTTGTATCCTCAGGAAACAGAGCGGTACGAAAATGTTTCCGATATTCCTGGCAGTTGTTGCGTGCGCAATTCTTTTCCTGATCTTTGTAGTGCTGGTCCGGCTGCGGTCTTCGGGCGTGTCGGAAACACGGATTACGACTGAGATTCGCGGTCTCCGGTCCGAATTGTCCACGTCGCTCCAGAGTTTTTCGACCCACACGGAAACGCAGCTTTCACGCGCGCGGTCGGAGCTGAACGACGCGATCGCCGCTTCGCGTCGCGATCAATCCGGGGGGATGGAGCAGCTTCGTGAAAGCGTGGCGAGCCGGTTGGAGCACGTGCGTACGACGGTCGATCAGCGGCTTCAGGCGATCCAGAACGAAAACGCCCAGAAGCTGGAAAAAATGCGCGAGACGGTGGATGAAAAGCTGCAAAGTACGCTCGAGGCGCGGCTTGGCGAATCGTTCCGGATCGTGAGCGAACGGCTGGAGCAGGTTCACCGGGGTCTGGGGGAAATGCAGAACCTTGCCGCAGGCGTGGGCGATCTCAAACGCGTACTCTCCAATGTCACGACTCGCGGCGCATGGGGCGAGGTTCAACTGGAGAATCTGTTGACACAGATGCTTTCGCCGGAGCAGTTTGAGCGGAATTTTTCGCCCGCCGGCAATGCGGAACGCGTTGAGTTCGCGATCCGGTTGCCGGGACCCGGCTCGTCTCCCGTGTGGCTTCCAGTAGACGCGAAGTTTCCAGTCGAAACATACCAGCGGCTGGTCGCGGCCGCTGAGGAGGGCAGCCCATCGGAAGTAGAGCGATGCTCGCGGGAACTCGAGACAGTGATCAGGACATGCGCGAGGGCATTCAGCGGCAAGTATCTTCTGCCGCCGCGCACCACCGATTTCGGCATTCTGTTTCTGGCCACGGAGGGTCTTTACGCAGAAGCGCTGCGGCGGCCGGGCCTTGCGGAATCGTTGCAGCGGGATTTTCGTGTGGTGCTGTCAGGACCTACCACCTTTGCCGCACTCCTGAACAGCCTGCAGATGGGTTTTCGAACACTCGCGATCCAGCAGCGTTCGGGCGAAGTGTGGAAGCTGCTGGGCGATGTAAAAGTCCAGTTCGGGAAGTATGCAGACGTGCTGGCGAACATTCGCAAACGGCTCGATCAGGCGGTGCAGACGGTGGATGACGCGGCTGTCCGTACGCGGGCGATTGAAAGAAAACTGAAGGACGTGGAGACGGTCGAGGAGGTCCAGGCCAGCGAAATGTTGCACCTTGTTGCGGGAAGCGACGGAGATTAGGAGGTTCTCCGCCCTTCCCCCATTCGTTCTCTCTACCCGTGTTCAGGCGCTCTGTAGAGCGGACTTGGCGAAGGCCATGCACTTCGCCACTTCTTCCTTCGGAGTGCCCGTCCCGTTGTACTCGTACTCGACCAGCGCCGCGATGTTGTACTTGTTGTTCTTCAGTTCGAGGAGCACCTGCTTGATCGGCGTGTCTCCTTCGCCCCACGGCACGTTCGGTCCCTGATCTTTCTTACGATCCTTCAGATGGAGGATGACGATTTTGTCGTGGTGTTCCTTGATGTAGGCGACCGGATCGTACCCCGCCGCGGTGAAGTGCCCGATATCGAGATTGATGCGATAGTACTTCGACATTGCGAGCGCCGCCGCGAAGCTTTCCGGTTTGGCGAACTGATTCGGGTCTTTCACATCCGAGTGGCCATGCATGGCGACCAGAATCTTGTGTTTTTCCGCGAACGGCACGACCCGCTTCGCGACCGGTATCGTGGTCGATGCGGTGATGATGTTCACCCCCAGAGCTTTGGCGAACTCGAAGCCGCGATCGATTTCCTCGTCCGTGAAGCTGTCATTAAAACTGTAGTTGTAGCCGACGAGTTTGATGCCGGCGTCGTCGAATTTCCTGCGAACGCCCTTAAAGTAGTTGAGATCCACGGTTTTGCGCCACTCGCGGAGATCTTCCCGCGCTTTCTGGCGCGCTGCAACCACCGCCGGATCTGCCTGGCCCCGCCCGCGTCCGCCTCCCGGACCACGTCCGCGTCCAGAGCCTGGCAGGGGGGCTTTTTCACAGAGATTCGGAGCCTCAATGTGCGCCGCGAAAAGCTCACAATAGCCGCATCCGTCAGCGACCATAGCGGGAATCGCATCATTCAGTGAAAGGGTTCGAAAGCTGTAGCTCTGGGCTCCGAGTTCGACACCGTCGATTTTGGAATTGATCCGCGCTGCCAGAGCAGAGGAGAGCGGCAGGGCAGTGAGGGCTAATTTTCCGAAGTCGCGTCGTGAATACAAGATAGTTTCCTTCGGAGAGTAGTCTATATCAGCGCCCTCCGAAAAGAGAACGGCCGCCGGGTCCGGAGCGGCCGCTGGTATATGAAGCAGGGTCGATCAGACCGATTGTTTTTTACGGCGCACGCCCGCGAAATACACGGCGAGCAGTCCACATCCTGCGAGGGCCATCGTAGCGGGTTCCGGAGTCTGGACGATATCCGAATTTGCCGTATAAAACACGAATTCCTGATGCGGGCTGCTCGTGTTTGCGTCGGACAAAACGTACCAGTTGGAGTAGTTCACTGCGCTGTTCCCTGTGCTCTGGTAGTTCGCAACGTCAGCAGCCGCCAGATTAAGCCAGTTCTGAACAGTCGAACTGTTTGCATTCGGAACGGGATTGTTCGGGTTGGATGGCGAATCCGTGAGCACCCACATCGCGTCCTGAATGGCTTCGATGGAGCCCAGATCGTTGGCCGCGAAATGGGTCTGGATCTGAGTCGCGAGGTATGCCTGTTCCTCGTACAGGGTGTTACCGGCAGGGCCGGACGGATTCGCGTTCGTAATGCCGTATAGCGTATTCGAGAGGTCGGACGAGAGAACGGATGTTACATACGCATTCCAGGTATTCCCGTTCGTCACTTCGTGATTGAAGTCGTCACAATACAGAGCGACCGTGCTGGTCTGACCGCCGGCCGGGGTAATCGTTCCCGTGTAAGGACTGAGGTAATAACCCGATCCGATGTTGCTGCCGGGATCTAAAAAGACTGCAGTATCTGTGCTTGCGAAAGCTGAGCCGGCCGCCATCGCCAACGCGCCGAAAATGACAATGCTCTTTTTCAAAACGTCCTCCAGAGCGGTAGTAAACACACAACAATCGTAGGACGTCTGAAGCTAAAACGTAAGATATGGTACCTAAAAGGCGCTGCTAGTACCGATTTTCAAATCTATCGGCGCCCCGGCCGCGACACCCAGGATCGAAGCGGCGCTTGCCTCGCGAGCCGAGATCTCGATGTAACCGGCGCTGCCCTCAATTGCGCAGAGCTCGCCGGGCGCGATGTCGCTGTAGTTCCCGGCGATGCGCGTGACAGAGCGTAATCCCACTCGGATCACGAAATCATGGCTGAGCATGGCGCCGAAAGCGGACCATTCGAAGTTGGTCACGATATTGCCGAAGTGATCGACTCTGAGGATCGTGCCGGTCCATCCGCGGCGGGCAGTTCGGGCCGGCTTCGCGAGGTTGAGCTGGAGATGATCCTTAATTCTCGGGCCAAATCGCGCCGGCGCGATGCCCGATGCGAGGTGCGCGGCGACGGGCGCGAAGATATCGCGACCGTGGAATGTGCGGCTCACCGGGTTGCGGAAAAACTTCTCCGCGGTAATTTCGCGGACCCGGTGTTTCGGGTCGGCGTTCAGGACCATTGTGAGAACACCGTTATCGGGAGCGATGAATCGAAACCCGAGAGCCTCGGCGAGCAGCGGGCGCCGCGAACTGCCGACCCCTGGATCGACCACGATCAGATGCACGGTTCCCTTCGGAAAACAGGGCGCGGCCTGTGCCAGCGTGTAAGCACCTTCGGCAATTTCATACGCGGAAATCTCATGCGTTATGTCGACCAGACCCGCTTCCGGGCAGATTCCAACGATGACGCCCTTCATGGCCGCGACGTAGTGATCGCGCGAGCCGAAGTCGGTCAGCAGAGTGATGATCGGCTTCTTCATTGTTAAAGTTAGAGAAGTGCAGCACTTTTACTTCGATCACAACGCGGCCTCGCCGCTTGCGCCCGAGGTGCTGCGGGAGTTCGGTTCCGCGCTTGCCGAAGTTTACGGCAACGCGTCCAGTATCCACCATTTCGGGCAACGGGCGAAACAGAAGCTGGAGGCCGCGCGCCGCACGGTTGCCACGGCAATTGGCTGCGACAGCGCCGAAATCGTGTTCACCAGCGGCGGCACGGAATCGGATAACCTCGCGATATTTGGAGTATCGCGACGCAAAGCCGGCCCGAAACACGTAGTCACAACCGCAATCGAACACCCCGCCGTGTTGAACGCATGTGAGGCCCTGGCGCGTGAAGGCACAGAGGTGACTTATGTCTCGCCCGCTTCGGGTTGCCGCATCGATCCCGAAGACTTGAGGCGCGCAATCCGGCCCGAAACGATGCTGGTCTCCATCATGCACGCCAATAATGAAACCGGAGTCCTCCAGCCGATCGAGGATTGCGCCAGAATCGCTCGCGAAGCCGGAATTCTGTTCCACAGCGATGCCGTCCAGACTGCCGGCCGCATGCCGGTGAATGTACGGGCGCTCGGGGTCGACCTGCTTTCGATCGGCGGACACAAATTTGGAGCTCCGAAGGGAACGGGGGCTCTCTACATCCGGAAAGGCGTGGCAGTCGCTCCCATTCTGCACGGAGGCCATCATGAACGAGACCGCCGGCCCGGCACCGAAAATGTGGCTGGCGCAATGGCCCTGGCCCGTGCTCTGTCAGACCAGTGGGACTGGAACTCGCTCACAGCGCTTCGGGATCGCCTTGAATCCGGTATTCTTGCCCGAATCCCGGCAGCGCGAGTCAACGGCTCGACGGCGGGGCGCCTGCCGAACACTACGAACATTCGATTCGACGGCATCGAAGGCGAGGCGATGGTGATTGCGCTTGACCTGCGCGGATTCGCTGTATCGAGCGGTTCGGCGTGCTCGAGTGGCGCCATCGAGCCATCGCACGTATTGCTGGCGATGGGGCTCTCGCCCGAGGAGGCCAGATCAAGTGTCCGATTTTCGCTCGGTCCGGGAAATACAGTGGAGCAGGTGGATGCGCTGATCGATGCCGTTACGATGAGCGTGGCGCATCTGCGGCGAATTTCAACCTCCGTCGTGGCGCATGTCTGACTTGATTGCGGTTGCGATGTCGGGCGGTGTGGACAGCTCCACCGTCGCAGCGCTGCTGAAGAGTGAAGGGCGCAACATCACAGGGCTCACGATGCAGCTCTGGAATCAGCGCCGGCTACCCGAACTGTCAACCGAAGCGGCAGGCGGACGCTGCTGTTCGCTCGATGATGTTTACGACGCGCGCCGCGTCGCGGAGAGCATCGGCATTCCATACTACGTCGTCAATCTCGAACGCCAATTCGAGCAGAACGTCATCGAACCCTTCGTGCGCGACTATCTCGAAGGGCGCACGCCCATCCCATGCACGCTCTGCAACACCTTCATCAAGTTCGACCAGTTTCTGGAGCTTGCGGATTCGGTCGGCGCGAGCGCTGTTGCCACCGGGCATTACGCGCGAATCACATGGGACGAGGATTCGAAGCGGTATCAGATGCGGACCGCCGTGGACGCTTCAAAGGATCAGACGTATTTCCTATGGGGCCTGACCCAGCAGCAGCTGGCGCGAACGCTTTTCCCCCTGGGTGGACTGACGAAGCCGCAAGTTCGCGAACTGGCCGGCCAATTCCATTTGCCGGTCGCCTCAAAGCGTGAAAGCTATGAGATCTGTTTCGTGCCGAACGGCGATTACGCGGCGTTCATGGATGCATGGCTGCGCGAGAAGAATATTGAACCAGTCGCGACAGAGGGACCGATCGTCGATACGGAAGGCCACGAGCGGGGGCGCCATTCAGGCGCGCACCGGTTCACGGTGGGACAGAGAAAAGGGTTGGGAATTGCCGCAGCGGAGCCGCTGTACGTCATCGCGACGGATCCGAAGACCCGGACAGTGACGGTCGGCTCAAATGACGACCTGCTCCGTTCGGGACTGGTGGCGCGCGAAGTGAACTGGATCTCCTGGCCGGGCCTGGGCGGGCCCGCGGAAGTACGGGTGCGAATCCGCAACCGGCATATTCCTGCCCCGGCGACCATCCGCCCGCTTGGCGGCGATCGCGTTGACGTTCGGTTTCATGAACCGCAGCGCGCCGTAACGCCCGGGCAGGGCGCGGTGTTTTATTCGGGCGACCTCGTCGTGGCTGGCGGCTGGATCGAATAGATTGCGGCATCGATCGGCGCTGCGAAATTGCATCGAGGCGACGTTTGCGCGCACAATCCTCTGGTCGCTCGAGGCGACACCGCTTCGAATTGCAGAACGGCTCGGAGCTTCTTACGCCCGCGCGCTCGACCTGCTGCTGCCGCGCCTCCGCCGCGTGGCTTACGCCAATCTCCGTTTCGCCTACCCTGACCGGGACGACGAGTGGCGGCGAAAAACCGTGGATGGCGTCTATGCCTCGATTGGCCGTTTGCTCGTGGCCTTCGCGCGATTTCCAAAGATCGGAAAAAGAGAGATCGGCGACTGGATCGGCTACGAGGGATTCGAGCACTTCGAGAGAGCCATTGCGCAGGGAAAAGGAGTTCTTTTCGCCACTGCGCACCTCGGCAACTGGGAGCTGAGCGCTTTTGCGCACGGTCTGCTCACCGCGCCCATGAGCGTGGTGGTCAGGCCGCTTGATAATCCATTCATCGACCAGATCGTCGAACGGCGAAGGGCGCTTTCCGGTAATACGCTGCTTTCAAAGCGCGATTTCGCGCGATCAATCCTGCAGGCCTTGCGGAGAAATGAAGCCGTGGGAATTCTGGTCGACCAGAACGCCTCGGTCGAAAATGGCGCATTCGTGCCATTTTTCGGACGTGTTGCCTGCGCAAATCTCACATTTGCGCGTCTGGCGGCAAGGAGTGGCGCGCCCGTCATCCCCGGTTTTGCGGTCTGGAAATCCGCCGAGAAGCGGTATGTGCTGCGGTTCTATCCGCCGGTCGAGATTACAGGCGACGCCACGGAAGATACGGCCCGAATTCAGGCAGCGGTCGAGAACGCGATCCGCGAATACCCCGATCAATGGCTGTGGATCCACCGGCGCTGGAAGACCAGGCCGGCAGGGGAAGCGGCGCTGTACTGAA
>Ga0308175_100001649_pt1 | contig 15123 bp, 18 predicted proteins | sample PhyCR1_3_FD_203893 | JGI IMG/M metagenome (GOLD analysis project Ga0308175, IMG submission 203893) | Soil microbial communities from UC Gill Tract Community Farm, Albany, California, United States - DLSLS.C.R1 | ecosystem: Environmental > Terrestrial > Soil > Agricultural land | place: USA...
TCACCGGCTCCGTCGCCGCCGTCTCCGTGGGCATCATCGGCGGCCAACCCGTGGTCGACCTCGACTACCCCGAGGACTCCACCGCCGAGACCGACATGAACGTCGTGATGACCGGCGACGGCAAGTTCGTCGAGGTGCAGGGCACCGCGGAGGGCGCGGGTGCGGCGTTCGACCGGGCGCTGCTCGACGCCCTCCTCGACAAGGCGACGGCAGCGTGTGCGGCGCTGACGGCCACGCAGCAGGAGGCGCTTGCCGCCCCGGCCCGCGCGCGCCAGCAGTGACCCGCGTCGTCCTGGCCACACGCAACGACCACAAGGTCGTCGAGCTGCGCGCGATCCTCGCCGACGTCTGCGACGAGCTCGGGCTCGAGATCGTGGGGGCGTCCGAGTGGCCGGACGCGCCGGACGTCGTCGAGGACGAGGTGAGCTTCGAGGGAAACGCCAGGCTCAAGGCGGTCGCGCTGGCGCTGCACACGGGGCTGCCGGCGCTGGCGGACGACTCGGGCCTGTCGGTCGAGGTGCTGGGTGGCGCGCCGGGCATCTTCTCGGCTCGCTGGTCCGGTCGGCACGGCGACGACCGCGCCAACCTCGAGCTGCTGCTGGCGCAGCTCGCCGACGTGAAGGACGAGCACCGTGCCGCGGCCTTCGTGTGCGCCGCCGTGCTGGCCATGCCGGACGGCCGGGTGCGGGCCACCGAGGGCCGTATGCCGGGTCTGCTGGCCCGGGAGCCAAAGGGCACCAACGGTTTCGGTTACGACCCGATCCTCGTGGTCGAGGGCGACACGCGGCACTCGGCCGAGCTGTCGCCGGAGGAGAAGAACGCGATCTCCCACCGTGGCAAGGCGTTCCGCCGGATGGCACCGCACCTTCGCGAGCTCCTCGGGTGAGCGGACTTCCGCCGGCCCAGCCGCGCGGTGACCTAGACTCGCGGCGCGCGCAAGTGGCGGAATTGGCAGACGCACCAGGTTTAGGTCCTGGCGCCTTCGGGTGTGCGGGTTCGAGTCCCGCCTTGCGCACGTGAGCGACGACGTGGACGACTTCTCCTACCCGACACCTCTCGACGTCGCCTCGTGGCGGCGGGAGGTCCACGCGATCTACGCGGCGGTGCGGGCCGAGCCGGACCCCGCCATCGCCCACGCGCTGTGGGTGGACGCGCGCACTCACCTGTTCGACACGCACCCCGCGAGCCCGCGCCGTCCGGGCCTGGAGCTGAGGCACGCGCCGTACAACCCGGCATACCGCTTCACGGTGCCCATCCGGCCGGCCGAGCTCCACCGCTGGGAGTTCACCTCGGGCACGGACGGCGTCGTGCCGTTCGCCGGGATCGGGACCGTGCAGCTGGGCGACCTCGGCGAGGTCGCGGTGTGGTGGCTGGACTCCTACGGCGGCGGGGTGTTCCTCCCGCTGCGCGACGGCTCGGCCGGCCAGGACACGTACGGCGCCGGCCGCTACGTCCTGGACACCGTCAAGGGCGCCGACCTCGGACGGGACGGGGAGCAGCGGTGGGTCGTCGACCTCAACTTCGCCTACAACCCGTCCTGCGTCTATGACGACCGCTGGGTCTGCCCGCTCGCACCGCCGGCGAACCGCATCGACGCAGCAGCCGCCGTCGGCGAGCTCCTCCCGCGCGGCTACGCCTAGCGCGGACAGCAGCCGGCCCCGGCGCCGTGGTGGCGCCGGGACCGGCTGGTGGAGGTGCGTCGCTCAGCGGATGCCGGTCACGGAAGCGCCGTCAGTGCCGCCACGTAGCCGGACGCCTTCGGCGTGCCCCAGCCGGTGGTGAGGTCGTAGCCGGTCGTGGTCGGGAAGCCGGGCACGGGGTCCGGGGTCACGAATCCATCGGCGCCGGTGTCCCACATCCGGTTGTCCTGCAGGTGACCACTCGGGGTGGTGCCGTACTGTCGCGGGACGATGTCGAGGAACGCCGAGCCGTGGTCGAAGGACGACCCGTAGATCGCCTCGTTGAGGTTGCCGATGCCGGCCTTGCCCGCACTGGCGCGGGACTGGTTCGCGATCGCCGTCATCGCGGCTGCCTGCGGCGACGCAGCGGAGGTGCCGCCGTAGTCACCCCACGACGCCGGCCCGGCGAGCTCGGGGAAGAACGTGCGGTAGACGAGCACGCCCCCGTTCACCGCTGCGTTCCAGGCCAGGTCGGGCACGCCACGGTGGGAGCCGACGACGCCGGCCACCGCGTCCTGGTAGGACGGCCTCGAGTAGACGCTCGACAGCCCGCCACCGGTGCCGATGCCGGCCCAGCTCTCGTTCCAGACGGCCTCGGTGTCACCGCCGGTCGTCCAGGCCCAGTAGGCGGGGTTGCGGCTGCCGTCGTCGTTGAACGGCTTGTCCTGCGTGGGGTTCCAGGTCCACCCCGACTGCAGCTGGGTGCCGCCCACGGAGGTGACGTACGGCGAGGTGTTGGGGTAGCTCGTTGCCGGGTGGTCCACCGTCTGGGTCTGCTTGTGGGCGCGGCTGACACCGATCGAGCCCTCGTCACCGGAGGACGCGAAGAACGTGTCGTGCTTGGCAAGTCCGCGCTGGAAGGTCTGGTCGAACCTCGCGAACTGCGTCGCTGCCGACTTGCCACCGAAGGCGGTCTCGTCGGTGCCGAACGACATCGAGAACACGGTGCCGGCCGGGTACCTGTTGATCGCCCAGTCGATCGCCTTCATGAAGTTCGGCATCCCCTGCACGCCCTGGGTCTCGGCGGGCTTGGTGCCCACGAGCACGATGTGCGCCCTGGGAGCGATCGCGTAGGCCCACTGCACGTCGAGGTTGGCCTCACCGGCCCAGCCTTCGGCGGCGTTCGGCCCCGAGGTGCCGCTGCCGTTGCCCGTCGCGTGGCTGTAGTCGACCTTGCCCAGCGGGAACGCCGTCTCGAAGTCGGGCGTGGGTCCGTTGAAGGTCTCCGCGAAGAAGCCCAGGTCGTTCGCGGCGGTGGGACTGCCGTAGGAGTCGACGAGCACGATGGTCTGTCCCTCCCCGTCCCTGGTGGCGGGGGTGAGGGGGCCGAGCCCGTAGTGGGCCCGGATCTGGTTCGGCGTGTAGCAGTGGAGGGTCGTGGAGACTCGGCCGTCGGGCGCGGGTCGCGTGCAGGCCACCGCGCCGTCGGCGGCGCTCGCGGCGGTGAACGCGCTCTCCGGCGCCTTCGAGGACAGCGGACCTGTGGGTGACGCGGGGCTTGCGGTTGCTGCCGGTAGGCCTGCGGCGAGGCAGGCGACGGCGGCGACCGCAGTGGTCAGACCGAGCCGATGGCTCATCGTGTGCTCCATTCTGTGGACCGTTCGGGCCGGGTGTGGCCCGTGGCAAACCCTGAGGTGTGGGTCGCTGGGTCAGGCTCCGGCAATCAGGCGGTTTGTCCCCCTGACAAATGTCACGGGTCGGGCGTCGAGGCGGGCGGCCCTAGCATCGGAGCGTGAACCACCTGCTGCGGGAGGTGCTCCCCGTGCTGGGGCTGGACGAGCCGTATGCCGCGGCGCACCTCGCGTCCGCGCCCGGCGGTGCGCTTCCTGCCGCCCTGCCGGTCGGCACCCTGGCCACCGGGTCCGTGGCCGCCGCCGCGCTGGCCGGTGCGGCCCTGCACGGGGCCGCGCAGGTCCGGGTTGACCCGCGGCAGGTGGCCGTGTCGTTCCGCGGTGACGCGGTGCTGACCGTGGACGGGCGGCACGAGCCGGGGTTCGCGCCGCTGTCGGGCTTCTTCGCCGCCGCCGACGGGTGGGTGCGGACACACGGCAACTACCCCCACCATCGAGACCGCCTGCTGCGCGCCCTGGACCTGCCGGCCGGCGCGACCCGGGAGGACGCGGCACGGGTGATCGCGAAGTGCTCCGCCCAGGAGGTGGAGGACCTCGTCACCGCCGACCAGGGGATCGCCGTGCGGGTCCGGACGCTGCGCGAGTGGATGTCCGGGGAGCAGGCGGCTGCTGTCGGGTCGCACGACCTGCTGTCCGTCGCCGTGACCGGGGACGAACCTCCCCGTCCGGTCGCCCGCCGGCCACGGGTGCTGGACCTGACCCGAGTCATCGCCGGGCCGGTCGCCACCCGCACCCTGGCCTATCTCGGGTGCGACGTCCTGCGGGTGGACAGCCCGCGGCTGCCGGAGCTGGCGCCCCAGCACCTCGACACCGACGCCGGCAAGCGGTCCACCCTCGTGGACCTCCACGACGAGCACGCCCGGGCCCGGCTCCACGAGCTGCTCGCCGACACGGACGTGGTGGTGACCGGGTACCGCCCGGGTGCCCTCGCGGCATACGGGCTGGGCTCCGACCACCTCGCGGAGCTGCACCCGCACCTCGTCTGCGCCACGCTGTCGGCCTGGACGACGAGCGGGCCCTGGGGTGGACGGCGAGGCTTCGACAGCATCGTGCAGGCCGCCACCGGCATCGCCATGGTCGAGTCGGCCGACGGCCGACGGCCCGGGGCGCTGCCCGCGCAGGCCCTCGACCACGCCACCGGCTACCTGCTGGCCGCTGGCGTCCTCGCTGCGCTCCGGCAGCGCGCTGCGCGCGGCGGCACCTGGCGCGTGTCGGCGCACCTCGCGCGCACCGCGCACTGGCTGCTGCAGACCGACGCCCTCGACGGGCCGGCGCGTGAGGTCGAGGAGCTCGCGCCGTGGGTCACCACCACCGACACCGAGATGGGCCGAGTGAGGCAGTCGCGCCCTGCCTTCGAGGTGGAGGGACGTCCGGCCCGGTTCGCGTGGACCGGGCGGCTGTGGGGCAGCGACGAGGCCGAGTGGGTTGGTGGCTCTCCCGTCCACGCATAGTCACGAAAGGTGCGTGGCGCCCGGCTGGGATAGGTTGGTCGCAGTCCACAACCCCGTGTGAGGAGCGACCGTGAGCGATCGACTCAGCCCCGGCGACACCGCCCCCGACTTCACCCTGCCCGACGACAAGGGCGGCAAGGTCACCCTGTCCGAGCTGCGCGGCCAGAACGTCATCGTGTACTTCTACCCGGCCGCGATGACCCCGGGCTGCACCACGCAGGCGTGCGACTTCAGCGACAACATCAACACGCTGCGCGGCGAGGGGTACGAGGTGCTCGGCATCTCGCCGGACGCCCCGGAGAAGCTCGCGAAGTTCCGCGAGAACGACGGGCTGACGATCCAGCTGCTCTCGGACCCCGACCGCAAGGTCATGGACGCCTACGGCGCCTTCGGCGAGAAGAAGCTCTACGGCAAGACGGTCGAGGGCGTGCTGCGCAGCACGTTCGTCGTCGACCCGGACGGCAAGATCTCCCACGCCTGGTACAACGTCAAGGCCACCGGCCACGTCGCCAAGCTGCGGCGCGACCTGGGACTGGACTGAGGGGGAGCCGTGAGCGAGCCGACGAGCCACACCGAACCCAAGTCCGTGCAGGAGATCGAGGCCGAGATCGCGGCCGCCCGTGACCGGTTGGCGGGCACCGTGGACGAGCTGCACACCCGCACCGCCCCCAAGGAGATCGCGCGCCGCCAGGCGGAGTCGGCCAAGGTGAAGTTCACCGAGGCCACCCGCACCGAGTCCGGTGACCTGCGCACCGAGCGAATCGCAGCGCTCGTCGCCGCCGCGGTCGCGTTGATCGGCATCGGGGCGATCCGCCGCCGCCGTGGCTAGGGGAGAGATCGACCGGCTCCCCATCCGGATGCTGCACGACCGCGTGCTCGCCTCGCTGGAGGGCGAGGGCGAGCGACGGTCGGGCGGCGGCATCGTCATCCCCGCGACCGCGAGCGTGGGCAAGCGGCTGGCGTGGGCGACAGTCGTCGCTGTGGGTGCCAACGTCCGCCAGGTGAAGCTCGACGACAGGGTGCTGTTCGACCCGCAGGACCATGCCGAGGTGGAGATCCAGTCCAGGGTGTACGTGCTGCTGCGCGAGCGCGACATCCACGCCGTTGCCGCTGCGCGGGTGCAGGCTGACCAGACCGGCCTCTACCTCTGACGCCCCGACGTCCGCAGCGCGGGCGAGTACGCGTGGACGGTGAGCGCGGGGCTGTCGCCGAGGTTGACCAGGGCGTGGGCCTGCCCGGCTCCGAATGACCCGCCCTCTCCCGGGGCGAGGACGCGCTCCTCCGGTCCGGTGCCCCACCAGGTCTCCTCGCCCATGACGCCCGAGACGGTGACGAAGGCGCCCTCGGAGCCCAGGTGGTCGTGCCAGCCGGTCGCCGATCCCACGGGCCACCCGACGACCCAGAGCTCCAGGTGCTCGGTGGCGTCGAGCCGGGCCGAGGTGCGGTACGGGGCGTCGAGGTCGACGAGGCCGGCCAGCGCCGGGTCACCGGCGAACAGCCGCGCCGTGCGCAGCAGCTGGCTACGGTCGAAGTGGGTGACCCCGGGGGTGCCGGTTGTGGGGTTGGTGCTCACGGGTCTGTCTCCTCGTCGGCGTCCGCTCGGGACGCGGGGGCTGTGCGGGCTGGGTCAGGCGCAGCAGCAGGGCCACATGGCGCCATGGCACGTGCGCTGCACGTGCTGGCGCGTTACCGCGGCCCTCGGAGACATGACGACAGTCGACCACGTCGGGCCGCGACGAGTCCACGCCGTTTCGGGGCCGTCTCGCAGGGCGGACCGGACTGTCCGCCCTGCGGCCACGCGAAGGTCAGACCGCCGGCGGGCTGGGGAACCTCGGGACCTGCCGGGGGGTCGCGAAGGTGCGCTGTCCCAACGCCAAGCCCACGCCGACGTGCGCGAGGCCGACGAGCGCCCCGGCGCCGGTGACGACCGCCGTGCCGCCCCCCGCGGCGTTGGCCACCAACGCCGCCAGGGTGCCCGCAACGATCGAGTTGAAGGCGCCGAGGAAGAAGCTGGTGCTCGCCAGCACGTGGCTGGCGGTCGACCGGGGCCAGCCCATGAGGTACGTCTGCATCAGGCCCTGCTGGTCGTCGTGCGGGGAGGTGACGAGGTACGGCTCAAGGCCGGGGTCGAGCTCGAGGTAGGCGGCGCGCAACCGGTTCATGCCCAGGATCGTGGAGGCGTCGTCGACGCTGGCGTTGAGGACGCGCTGTCCGGTGAGGGTGCCGAGGACGAACACGGCGGCGCACAGCCCGATGGCCATCGTCTGGAACGAGCCATCGAAACCCTGGGCCTGCGCCATGAGGGCCAGCACCACCAGGGAGGCGGAGGCAACGGTGAGGTGGATGGTGATCCGGCTCATGACCTCCGACCAGGTCATGCTGCGGGTGGCCAGCAGGCTCAAGTACTCGGTCGCGAGGATCTGGGCGCGCACACCGGCCGCCACTGCCCGGGGTGGGACGCCGTCCCCGGCAGGGTCGGGCGGCTCACCGACCCTACGTGCGTTGGTGGGTGGAAGGCGACGGCCGGCACCTCTGACGCGGACATCGACACTGCGGCCTCCTCGGGGACGTCCCTGCGCGTCAATCGTCCTCTTGCCCCAGCCCCCGTGGGGTGCGATTGGCGCAGGCGGTGTGCAGGCACCCTGAGTGCGCCCGGGGTCTGCTCAGGGTCAGGTCGTGCCTGATCCCGATGTCGGCGCGACGGTCTGCGGGGCGAGCGTGGAGCCATGACGACGACCACGCTCAGCCCGCTTCCCGCGCCGCTCGCCCGGGCGCCTCGGGCGCCTCGGGCGGTGCCCCGGACTGGTGGTCTCGACGAGTGGATGCTGACCCGTCTCGTGGCGGTGGTGGGATCTGCTTGTGCTGCAGTGCTTCTCGGCTACGCCGTCGTCGCCCTTCCGAACCGCCTGATGTTGAGCGAGTACGTCCATGTCCCTGGTGGCCTGGTGCCCTTCGTCGGTGGCCTGCTGGCACTGGCGGTTGCCGCCGCGGCCGTGGCGCGGCTCGTGTCGCACCTGGGTGGGCTGGCTGCGCTGGTGCTGCGAGCGGGTGCCAGTGCCGCCGTCGTCGCCGCCGCCTTCCCGACCGACGAGTCCCGTGGACCGGCCATGTCCCTGTCGGCGCAGATCCACCGGTATGCCGCGCTCGTCGTCTTCGTCTCGCTTCCCCTCGGGGGGTGGCTGGCGGTGCGGGGCAACGCAGGCCTGCGCTGGCGGCTGGTACGAGGTGTCGCAGGGGTGTCGTCGGTCGTCGTGGCGGCGACGCTGCTGCTGCACCCGGGCTCCCCGGTCGCCCGTGTGCTCGGCCACCCGGGCTGGGAGGGCGGGGTGCAGCGGCTGATGGCTGCCAGTGACGTCGTGCTCGTGGCACTGACCGCACTGGTCGCGGGCTCGCGGCGCACCGGTGCGGTGCGCGCAGTGGGCGAACACGCGGCATGCGCCGCGTGAGGCCGTGGCGCGGCCGGGTGGGAGCATCGACCTGTGGCTGAGGACTCCTGGCAGGAGCTGGCAGAGCCGTTCGTGGACGGTGCGTACGCGACGGTGAAGGGACGCGTGCGCACCGCCGTGCTGCACCAGCAGCTGGTGCGGCACCTGCCGGCGGCACCGACCTCGGTGCTCGATGTGGGGGGCGGGGCGGCGCACCAGTCGCTGCCGCTCGCCCGGTTGGGCCATGAGGTGACCGTCCTCGACCCCTCATCGGCGATGCTGGCCCGGGCCGAGGAGCGCGTCGCGCAGGAGCCCGACGACGTCAGGGCGCGGGTCCGGCTGGTGCAGGCGCCGGGGGAGTCGGCGGTCGAGGCCACCGACGGGCGGCAGTTCGGCGTGGTGCTGTGCCACGGCGTGCTCATGTACCAGCCGGCGCCGGAGCCGCTCGTTGACGTGCTGTGCCGCTGCGTGGAGCCTGGTGGCGTCGTCTCCGTCATGGCGCTGAACGCCGCGACGCTGGCCGTGCGTCCTGCGCTGGAGCAGCGGTGGGTCGATGCCCTGGCCGGCTTCGACGCCACCGGCGAGGTGGGGGCCCTCGGGGTGCCGACCCGTGCGGACACGGTCGCGCACCTCTCGGAGCTGCTGCAGGACAAGGGAGTTCGGCCTGCAGCGTGGTACGGCGTCTGGCTCTTCTGTGACTGGATGGACCTGTCCGTCGAGGAGACCGACGTCGCGTCCGTGGTGCAGGTGGAGCTGGAGGCCAGCCTGCGCGACCCCTACCGACAGCTCAGCCGGGTCTTCCACCTCGTCGGCGTCCGCGGCTGAACGTCGTCCCTCCCCCCTCATCCCTCGGCCCTGCGGGCCGCCTCGGCGGTCAGGCGGGGTGGCTGCTGGTGAGGTGTGCGTAGACGACGATGTTGGACTCGTAGCTGCGCTCGCGGGGGTCGAAGCGTCCGCCGCACGTGACCAGGCGCAGCTCGGCGCGGTCGGTGTTGCCGAATACGCGAAGAGTGGGGAACTTCGCCTTGGCGTACTCCTCGACCCTGTCGACGGTGAAGACGGCGGCTCTGCCGTCGGCGCGCTGCACGGTGGCCGTGTCGCCCGGGATCATCGCGCCGAGCCGGAAGAAGACCGCCGGGCCGGCTGCGGCGGAGTCGACGTGGCCGAGGATGACCGAGGGGCCGAGCTCGCCGGGGGTGGGGGAGCCCGAGAACCAGCTGGGAGGAGAGTCCTTGCCCGTGGGCGGCACCTGGATCGAGCCGTCCCTCGCGAGCCCGAGGTGCACCAGCCTGGCTGACCTGAGACCCAGCCGCGGGACGGTCAGTGAGACCGGCGTCGACTTCGCCAGGACCGGGCCCGTGGGGCTGGTGCCTGGTTCGCGACCAGGTGTGGCGGTCGTGGGGCCCGGTCCGGCGCTGCGGTGGGTTGCGGGGGCGGCCGGTGACGCGCTGGGAGCGGCGCCTGGTGGCGGTGACGGAGGGGTCCGTTGGGCCCCCGTCGCCACCACGGCCACCACGACCGCGGCCAGCGCCAACACGGCGGCGACGACGGCCGCCACGAGCCTCGGAGAGGGAGCGCGGCGGCCGTCGTTGTCGGTCATGTCTTCGTTGGGCCGCAGGTCCTACTTGGCGCCCTGCGTGGCGAGCCGACGACGAGCCGTCAGCGTCGCACCGGCAGCCAGGAGCAGGCCACCGCTCAGCAGGAACAGGCCCTGGTCCTCGATCCCGGAGGTGCTGCCGCCACCGGTGGACACGCCGCCGCTCGGCATGGCGCCCATCTGGGAGGCGACGAGCTTGCCGCACAGGGCGGGCGCGGTCGCAGCCAGGGGCAACGAGGGCACGAGGTTGCTCTTCTCGCCCTGCGCCTTCTTGGAGAGCTTGCTCGGGTCGTCGCCGTGCACCACGATCACTGCGGTCCCGGCCTTGATGGCACTCACGGTTGCGGAGTCCAGGGTGATTGACCGGGAGTAGTCGAAGCCGGCGCCGGCCGGGGCGGTCTTGACGTTGGTGCCGGCCTTCGGGCTGGTGTCACCCGTGGTCGACAGGGTGGTCAGGATGCCGCCGTAGGACGGGAGGCCCTCCACGGTGTCCACGATCCCGTCGCCGTTCTTGTCCGCCGACATCGTGGGGCAGGTACCGTCGGCGCCGCCGTGGATGTGCTGCACGTGCGGGAAGGGCGCGTCCATGAAGGTCGCGGCGAGCCCATCGGTGTGTTCCGTGATGGTTGCCTTGTTGCCGTTGAGGGACAACGTCAGGGTGCCGGACGCGTCCTGGTGGTTCAGTGCCTGCAGGTTCGCCTGGTAGCTCTGGGAGCCGGAAGCGGCCATCGCCGGGGATGCGGCCGCAAACGTCAACGCCGCTGCTCCCGCGGTAGCCAGCAATAGTGACTTGCGCATGAGTACTGCCTTTCTTTCGCCGTTCGGGGTCCCACGTGTGTGGTGCCCTGGGGTGTCAGGCGGCCGTTGGTGTGACCACGGCAGGGTTTCGCGGCGACCCACCAATCGGATTGGTGTGGGCCATAACACAATCCGATGACAGGTCGGCTGCGAACTGCATATGTCTGTCCGGCTCTTGAAAGGTCCCGTCATGAAGGTGCGCGCGTACCAGGGGGCAGCAGTGGCTGCCCTGCTCACCGTTCCGTTGCTCGCGGGATGTGGCACCCACTCTGCGCACGAAGCCATGGTCGGTGCCATGGCGCCTGCGACCTCGGGGACTCACGTGATGCCGGGTGGCATGGTGATGGACGACTCCCAGATGCCGGGCATGGACACGTCCGCGCACCAGGCAAAGCCCTCTGCGGCGGCAGCGATGATCTGCGCTGACGAGACCGCCGGCGCGGTCCAGCGCGGCTTCGCGGTCGCGAAGCGCCCCACGGGGCTGGCCTCGTTCTCCGATCAGCTGTACCGGTGCAGCTACCAGCTCCCCGGCGGCGAACTGCGGTTGTCGGTGAAGGACCTGTCAGCCGCGGCTCCCGGTCAGGCCTACTTCGAGCAGCTGGAGCGAGAGCTCGAGCCGGTCGTCCCCATCAAGGGCGTGCAGAGCTTCGGCTTCCCGGCGTTCGAGACGGCACGCGGCGACGTCGTGTTCATCAAGGACCACAAGACCTTGTGGGTGGACGCGACCCGCGTGGCGACCGCCGACCTTCGGCCGGGTACCACCCGTGTCCAGGCGGCATACGGCGTCGCCGCGGCCGTGATCGCCTGCTGGAGCGAGTGACCTCGCACCACAGGGCACGGGGTCAGTCGTCCATCGCCTCGATCCCGAGCTCGGCGAGCTCCGCCATGCGCTCGCGCATGTGCCGGACCATCTGTGGGTCGGGCCGCGTCCACCCGGTGACCTCCTCGACCACCCGCAGCGGATCCCTCGTGCGGTAGGAACGGGTCGGGTTGCCGGGGAAGCGCTTGTTGGTGACGTTCGGGTCGTCCTCGATCGTGCCGAGGGGCTCCACGCGGTAGACGTGACCCGGGCCGTCGCCTAGGGCGAGCTCCGCGGCCAGGGGCGCGCCCTCGCGCGTGGCCGTGAGGTAGATGTGGTTGGCCTGGCGCCCCGAGCCGTAGTTGGAGCGCCACCCCGGGGTGAGCAGGTCACCCGGGCGCACGTCGGCCTTGGTGCCGTGGAAGAACGGCCCGGGGTCGTCGACGACCCGCGGTGTCGGCGGTGGGTCGCGGAGCAGGCTGTCGAGACGCTGCATGAGCACGGAGACCCGGCTGCGCCCCTTCGGCACCCGCGGGTAGCGGGCGAGGACGTCGAGCACGACCGGGCCGGCTCGCTTCGCAGCGGCAGTGACGACGTACTCCGCGACCACCGGGTCGTCGCCGCGCGCCAGCTCCGCGGCCCGTGCCGCGTGGGCGGCCGCCCCGAGGACGTGGCGAACCTGGGTCGCGTTCGCGAGGGGATGCAGGTATGCCGCGGCGGCAGCGTCGCCGGCCGCGTGCGCTGCGTGCCGCGCGGGGTCGGTCGCCGCGTCCCTTGCGGCGCGGTGGGCATCTGTTGCGGCACTGCGCTGCAGACGTGAACGAGGGGCGCCCTCTGCGAACACGCGCGCGGCCCGGAGGGCCGCCTCGGGGCGGGGGTCGTCGGGGTGCGTGCGCTGGAACAGGAGGAGTGCAGGCTCGGCGCACGACGCGGCATACGCGGCAACGGCCCGCAGCTCGTCCATCGTCAGCGTGAAGTCACCCGAGGGCACCTGCATCCTCCGGAGTCTCGCACGGCGCGGACGGCTCGCGGTCCGTTGGCCTCGTCCGTTTGGCCCGGTCTCGCTCCGGTGTGACGAGGTGGCTCGATGAGCGAGTGCCACCCGCAGAGCCTGTGCGACAGGACCTTTCGCAACGGACCCCTTCACGCGTCGAGGTTCGTCGCCGCGACCTGGGGTGAGGTGGTCGTCCCCTGGACCGGGCCACGTCGATGCAGCCCGGCACCGCTCATGGTCGCGAGAGGCCGCGGGCGAGCTGCACGGTCCCGGCCGCGACCACCAGGACGCAGAGCAGGTAGACCGTCAGGTGCCCGGGGGACAGAGGGAGCCGCTCATGGAGCAGTGCTGCCCCGAGGGCCACAGCGACCACCGGTGCCGCCGCCTCGTTCGCAGGGAAGCTGGCAGCGAGGGTGCCGACCTGGAACGAGACCTGGGTCAGGACCAGGGCAGCAGCCCCGACCAGCACCAGGCAGGCGAGCGGCACCCACCCGTCGGTGTGGGTGAGCCCGGATGGTCCTTGGCGCTGCCAGGTGGTCGCCACGGCATCCAGGAGCACCCCCACCAACCCGAACCAGGCGCCGGCAACGGCGCCGTAGACGGCGGCCCGGACGGTGGGGGAAGCGCGGTGGACCAGGACCAGCAGTGTCGCCCCGACCGCTGCCGCGACGACCACCGACCAGGCCGCGTGGGCGGCCGGGAGGGGGGACGCCCGGCCGGGGTCACCGACCAGGCGGAAGAAGACGGCGAGGGAGGCGAGGATCCCGAGGCTGGCGGCGTAGTCGCGCCTGGCCGGGGCCGGCCCACCCAGCAGCCGCCCCACCGGCAGCGCCACGGGGACGGCGAGGACGAGCAGCGGCTGGACGAGCAGGACCGGCCCTGTGGCCAGGGCCACCACCTGCAGGACCAGCCCGGCGGCGTCCCCGCCGACCGAGGCCAGCCACCTCGGGTCACGTACCAGTCGCAGGACGCCGCGTGCGTCGGCCCGACCGGTCTCGCGGTGCGCCGCACGGTGCTGCACCGCGGTGGCCGTGCCGTAGGCGACGGCCGACAGCACGGCACAGGGCAGGGCGACAGCCAGGGACACGCGCCGACGGTATCTCGCGCGGGCGGCGGCAGGGATGGCTGGAGCGGCTGGGGCCGCGTCGACTGCCCGGGTGTGGTTGTCTGGGGCTCATCCGAGTGAGAGGGGCATGCCATGGATGCCGCCCGGTCGGCCTCGCCGAGAACCGGCGGTGCGTTGCCAGCCGCAGCGACGGCGGCCGGCGCCCTGCTGGCGGCTGTCTTCCGCGCGGTGGGGGCAGCCCGCCGGGACCGCGCCCTGCATCCCCGGGGAGCAACCTTCGGCGCCGTGGTGACCACGACGGGGAGTGGAGCCAGCGGCGTCCCGTGGCTCGACCAGGCCGCCAGCACCGAAGTCACCCTCCGGGTGTCCCGCGCAACCGGTCTGCCGGCGCCCCTGCCAGACATCCACGGGATCGCGCTGAGAGTGCCGGGTCAAGCGCTCGGCAAGGACGGCCCGGCGGACCTGCTCTTTGCCGGCACCGGCGACTCCTCCCTCGGGCGCTTCGTCCTGGCGCCGCGCCTGCGGGCGGACGGCGGCCCGTTGACGACGCTGCTCCCGTACCGGTCCCCGCGCGGGCCGCTGGAGCTGCGCCTCGTGCCCCACGGTGGCCCGCGGCACGACGGCCCGGTTCCGGCGGGGTTCACCCTGTCCTACGCCATCGGGAGTGGACAGTGGCGGGACGTGGGTGAGGTCGTGGTCGGTGCCGCGCTCCCGGAATCTGTCGACAGGGTGCGGCACGACCCAGTCCTCAACCTGCTTCCCGGCACCAGTCAGTACGGCGTCGTGTCGCGGTTGCGCGAGCCCTCCTACCGAGCCGCGCGCTCCGTTCCTGCGCGTAGCAGGGGAGCCGGTCGGCAGTGACGGGGTGGGCACCACGGGCGTGTGGGCGAGCTGCGAACGGGTACCAGCAGGGCCGAACCCCTCCAGGAAGGAGACCGCGATGTCGAAGGACCTGAGTGACAGCGACAACCGCAAGAAGCTCAAGAAGTCGTCGTTCGCGTTGCCGGAGCAGGAGAAGTACCCGATCCCGGACATCGAGCACGCGCGGAACGCCTTGGCCAGGGTGGCCCAGCATGGGTCGGCGGCCGAGCAGAAGAAGGTGCGTGCCGCGGTCGAGAAGAAGTACCCCAGCCTCAAGAAGGACGACTGACCGGGAGGCGGTCGTCGGGGACCTGACCATGCGACAACGTGGTGAGGACGGCCGCCACGGGGCTGACGCCGCGTCGCGGCTCTACGCAGAGGCGGCGTCCGAGGGGCGCCTGGCCGCCGTGTTCCCCAGGGGTGCGACCCTTCGGCGCAGGTAGCCCCACGCGAGCAGGGCGCACGCCACGCCGTTGGCGGCGCCGATGAGGATGTCGCTGAGGTGGTGCATGCCACGGTAGAGGCGGGCCCAGGCCACCAGCACCGGGATGAGCAGGCAGGCGGTCGTGACCAGGCGGCGAAGCCACGTGTGCTCGACCCGTTGGGCGAGCAGCGCGAAGCTCAGGTAGAGAGCCGTCGAGGCGCCAACGTGCCCGCTGGGGTAGCTCGACGTCGGCGGAGCGGGGTCGAGATGGGGCACGTGGGGCCGCGGCCTACCCACCACAGCGGCGGCGATCACGAAGATCGTTGCCTGGAGCGCAATGGCTACGGCAGGCACCACGGCCAGCCACCACTGGCGGGTGCGCCACCAGAGCACGCCGA
>Ga0308175_100001650_pt1 | contig 15117 bp, 20 predicted proteins | sample PhyCR1_3_FD_203893 | JGI IMG/M metagenome (GOLD analysis project Ga0308175, IMG submission 203893) | Soil microbial communities from UC Gill Tract Community Farm, Albany, California, United States - DLSLS.C.R1 | ecosystem: Environmental > Terrestrial > Soil > Agricultural land | place: USA...
TTTGACATCTCTTCATATGTTACGATTGGTTTACCGATCTGCGCTTTTTTGAACTTTTCCTTTTCTATCCTTTTTAAATCATCAAGTGCATTAATCGATCTTTTCTCTACGTCAATTTCTATATTACGCCTTTGAAATTCTCCTATCAGATCTTCATGTAGTTTTTGATTTGAAGTATAAACACGTTGTAAATCTGATGTTGACATATTAGAAACATCAAGATATTTGTCTATGTCTTCATATGCAAATTGAATCTGTGATGACATGGCATTGGATAGAACCGGATCGATTATGTTTGATTCTAATTCTGGTATCTGTTGTTTTAGTATATCATAATAATCAACCGGTCTATTATTCTTGCTACCATGTTTATAAGCATCTGGTAATATTCGATATGGTAAGTGTAGAAAACGGTCTAATCCAATATGTTGCATAATTTTCACTACGTTACTACATATATCTTCAATCATGTCATACATACCAAATGATACATACATTTCTTCTAATACATTGGTCAAAATAAATATTTGAGCTGACAGAGTATCAAGTATGTGTATGTCCTCTATTGATTTTGTTTCTGCTATTTGTCGCATATTAGTAACAATCGGTTGAATTTTAGGATTTTTAATTAAAGTATCAACAGATGTTAAACTAACAGTAGGTTGTTGTATATTTGTCAAGATAACGTTGTTTTATGCAGAACGCTATAAAAAGTATTTAAATAGTTTACAAATAATAAAAAATTCTGCTGCAAACCTGCAGCAAGACTTTAAATACTAGTAATTATTGTTTTGTCTGTCTTCATTAATTTTACATTTTCTAAGATATTCTTTATACAAATCGTCGGGTGTTAAACCGACTTCTAACGATAATTGAATTATAAAATGATATAAGTCTGCAACCTCTTCTCTTATCTTTATGACATCGATATCATTTTCTTTCTTCCACCATTTCCACATAGTTTCCCTTTGTAATTCTACGGCCTCATGAATTAAGGCAGTGCATACCATAAAAATTCTATATCCTTTAAAAGGCTCTGTATTATAGAAATGTCTGTTTGAATCTCTTTTTTCAATTATTTTTTGTAAAGCTCTTTGTTTTGAGAAAAGTTCTGCGAGATAGTTTATAACCAATATATCACTTCATAAAAACGGCCTAAATATATGCTTGTATGTAAGGGAAAATGTGAACGTCCTCACAATCAGAAATATATAATTAAAAATAATATAAAACATCCTACATTGTATATAGAAGATAATAAAAAATTCTGTTCGATATGTAATAAATTTATAAAAGAAGTAGGTTTAAGATGTTTTTGTTGTAGTGCAAAATTTAGATTACACCCAAAAACTGCAAAGCTACGACGTGAATTAAAAGAAAGATTAGGAATTAATACAGAAGGCTATTAATTATTACTATTAAAATATTTTTGACGCATAAAAGTTTTATCACTTTCTAATAATAATATTGGATGTTTTAATAATAATCTAAGATTTCTAGCAATCTTAGCATCATCCTTAGCTTTATCTGATAATTCCGTCCGACATGTATAACAAAAATTATGTTCATAATCCTTACAACTAATACATGTAGATTCAAATTTACAATAAATACAAACATACCAAAAGGGATGATGAATATGTTTTGGATTCTTAGTACAATGTTTATCTATAACTTCTTCTGTTGTCGTCATCTTATTATTCACCAAAATTATGACTTATGTAAATTTTATCATCTTCATTATCTGGATATTTTTGCCAGAATGTTCGATGACAAAATGGACATTCAAAAATGTTATGATCGTCAAACTTTATCATTCCTGAAGCATATACCTTAATCTTTCCCTCAATATAAAATTGTTCAAACTTTTTACAACAATACACCATTCTCTTTTTTATCTCCTTCTTTTGTTTGTTGTTGTAAATCTTTTTCTTTCTTTCTTCTTTCTCTTTTATTCATTTTTCTATTCACATTGTTTTTTAAACTCTGACATAAGATATTTACTAGCTTCTGCATATCTTAATTGTTTTTCAAAACGTTCTTTCTCTGTTATACTGGGAATATCATTCAATGTTTTTAAATTATGCGATATATCACATATTTTAATGAGCATAGCATCATAACTCTTAGTAAATACAATTCGTTCAATATAATCATCATATGTTTCATCAATATCTTTTCGACGTGTTAAAATATACACAATATTTGCAACTTCAATACCAAAATTCTGTTCTATATCCACATATACTTTATTTTTTTGATCAGAATCCTCTAACGTATCATGTAATACCGCTGCCATCCATACATTCATGTTATATGAAAACTGCATAACATCAACCATCACATTTAAAGGATGTATAATATACTGAGTTTTATTATCTGCACGATACTGACCTTGATGAATATCAAAAGCATAATCTATCGCTTTACGAAGTAAATCATATTTATAGTCAAGTTTGTTTTTAGTTTTTGCTGCAATTCTTTTTACCAATATGTTATATAGATAACAGTTTTAATATAAATGATAACCTGATAACTATATATAATTATCAAATTATATTTTTTATATATTAATGTTAGAAAATCAGATATCTTCTTCGACAAATGAAGAAGAGAAAGAGGATGAACTATTATCAAAACGATCCTTTATAGGAATATCAATTACTACAAAATCATTACAAAAAGAAATAGGTATGACAGATAAAATTATTGCATCAAATCCAGAACTATACGAAAATCGTCGGGTTGTGATAGGAAAATGCTTACATGCTTTCAATATACTACATCATAATGAAATCAAATCAGGTAAACAATTAATGAAAGAATTACTAAGAACAATATATGAAGAAGAACAAAAAGAGAAGATGAAAAAACAATTAAAAAATAAAAAGAATAAGAAATAAACCTAACAGATAAAACTTTTAACTGCGTCCCAATTCTCTAACACATATGTGTTATAGCTTTTCTTACCTTCAGTTCTATATTTATCTTTTAACATTTTTCTTGTCTGCTGTCTATGCTTTAACCAATTAGTACTATACTGTTCTATACCAGTATAATAACACCCATTACCTAAATTAAGCCAATATTTTTGACCATCTTCCCAGTAGAGATAAATAGGAATTGCCCCAAGTTCTTGAGCATGTTTTTTTAAAACTTCCTGCTCTATCTTGGTTAAAGCATAACGTCCATCTCGTTTATTTTTTTTAACTTGAATGAGTAATGTATTTTGATCGTTAAAAGCTACAATATCCTCTATTCCAAGGCTTCTAGGTTTTCGACATATATGATATCCATTATAGGCCAGAGTTAACATACAATAACGTTCTAAATTATACCCTGTAGAATACTTCGTCATTTTATTATCCGTTTGAGGTCATAAAAGGCTCTGTGCATGAACAATAAGCAGCTCCTTTGTTTGGAAATTGGTAATCGCAGCCATGTAAGCCGTGTCTATGAGCAGGATGAGTACATCTTTTATTACTACAATAAGTTAATTGATTTTCTTTTAATCTTATAGATAATTCTATGTTATCAGCTAAATATTTAGAACGAAGATGATACTTAATAAAAAAATCCCAAATCATTTCTTGTTTAATCGTTTTATCATCCCATTGCTCAGATCCGAATACTTTCTCTAGTCTTAATCTTAGAATTAGAACACCTAGATTTTTAAATGCTGTTTCTTTATTATAGTCTTTAATATCAGATGATTTAGTAGTATGTGATTCACCATCAATCTCTATTCCAAAAAATCCATAATTATCCGTTCTTTTTTCTCTATATAAAACACCTAAATCCAAAGTATATAATTTGTAATAAATTTTAGAGGCATATGGAATTTCTTCTGCTATCCAAGTTTTATAATTATTTTCTCTAAAAACTTCCTCTATTAATATTTTTAATCTAGCTTTAGCTGCTGTTGTTTCAGGACTATCACCTTTTGCAGGATGTGAAAAATCTATCGACATTTATTTTTTCACCTCATCAAAAAAAGAAATCACTTTGTTAAGATTAATATACAAATCTCTATTAATTCCCTCATCTACTTCGGTTCCTTCGTTCTCACTCCAACCTAGACCATTAGATAATTCCTTAATCTCATCCAAAGAAAAACTAAACGATACTTTTTTACCATTCATATCAATTCTTAACACTTTCATGTCTTATTATCTCCTCCTCCTTTAATTACAAATAAATCATGGTCGTCACAAAAGTCCTGATATATTTTCTTTATATTATCACAATTATATACATGGCAGATATTACGATATGAAAAATTGCCATATTTACTATACTTATGCATTATATGTTCCTCGCAATACTTTAGACCTCTCATACGGGGTTTAAAACAACCTGGAACGAAACAATGTTCTCCTTCTTCTTCTCGTTCTTTAGCAGTATCACATGGAATATCAAGATGATATGATACAATATGATTAAAACTATCAAGTAAAGATTGATTTATCTCGATATCAAGTGCTCCCCTACCACTACCGTTATGGGCTCTTGTTTCATTATTCATCATTTGTAAACTATATTTGATTTCTCTTATCTCCTGACTATCCAAATATACAATAATACTAAAAATATCATCATACCTATGTAATACTTTCATTTTATTTTACCTCATAATTGGAAATAATAAGCTCAGTTAATCCCGTCTTTCTTTTTTTAGTATCTGAATTCAAAGATCTTCTTACCTCTACTTTATGAATATTATAATCCTTATACAGATCCCTGATAAACTCAGTATTTGAATTAGAAAGTAATACCTTACATCCTTTTTTATTAAGCCTGTTAACCTCTTCATATAATGTTAGCTGACTCTTATCATCAAATCCCATTTGAGTATATTTAGTAAAGTTTGAGGATTTAGAAAGTGGATTATGTGGAGGATCTAGATATATGAAATCATTTTCTCTAGCTTTTGATAATGCTTGTAAGAAATGTATATCATCAAGTATTGGCTTTGTTTCATTTAGTAATATATTGATACTTACTAGATTGTTTTCATTGAATATCTTGGGTTTATTTTTAAATTTTCCAATTGGTACATTAAATACTCCTTCACTATTAACTCGATAAAGACCGTTAAAACATGTTTTATTTAACACAATAAACATAGACGCCCTTTCTAAATTTTCACCAATATAACTATTCCAATCTTTTCTAAGAGAATAATAATATTCCTTAGGATTTTCATAATACTTTTCTCGATGTGTTTTTAATGAGGAAATTAATTTATCTACATTATACCTTATCTCAATAAATGAATTTATAAGATGGAAATTTGCATCAGATAGAAAATATTTTCTTCCTTTTCGGTCTTGTTCTTCTTTTATTGATAGAACATTTGAAACAAGATGTAGGAAAAACGCGCCTCCTCCTAGAAATGGTTCAAAGTAATTATTAAAATCTGTTGGTATATATTTTTCCAATTCCTGGAGGATCTGAGTTTTACCACCAGCCCATTTGATGAATGGATGAACCTTTTTTGATTTTATAATATTACTCATCATACTCTGGCTCATATCTTGTTTCATAAACCATCATAACCTTATTGATAGGTAATCTATCGATAATAATAGTATGATTACATATTTTTATAATATCTTCTCTAGCAATCTGATAATCTTTAAAATAACCATCTATCTCTTTACTTAATTCAGTGGTATCAGATGACTCAAAAAACATCGTTCTAATATAAAAAGGATCATCATTTTTAAATCGTGAATCGGTTCGTGCTGTTACTGGTGTGAATCTACATCTATCCTGATCTATATCAATATCACTAGATTGATTTTTCATGTTATATTCTCTCCATCTTCACGAAACTCGGATTCTGACAATCCCGGATCACCACTATATTTATCGAAACGTTCTTTTTCAGATGTACGTATTTCATTTAATCTATCTGCTGTTGAAAATCCTGCTTTTTCATCATCAGTCTTAAGAAGATATTTATTGAAGATTGGAAACATCCGTGCCTGAAATTCTAAAACTGCGCGATATGCAGGATTATCACGGGCAAAATTATCAAATGCAAGTGTTAATTTGGGAATTTGAACAATCAATTCATCATAGATATATTGTAACATCTCATTTTGTTTTACAAAATCATCTTTTAATTCGGTGTTCTGTCTAACTACATAATCCAATCTAGACACTATAAAATCAAGAATGGCATTATTAGCCTGTTGTGGAGGTGGTTGATAGCCTTGTTGTTGTGGTGGTGGTTGTCTATTTTCATAGTCTGCTGATAAACCAGTGTAATTATTTGGATTGGGTGCACCACGATATTGATATACAGTTTGTTGAGGAGATGATTGAGAGGGAGTGTTAGGTGAAGGTAACCGACTAGGATTTGATGCACAATAATTAAAATGAAAGTTTCTTTCTGCCTTTCTTTCGTAATAATCAATATACGTTTTAGTATATGCATCATAAAATATTGGCCTCTTACATTGATTATTATCAGATCCGACCCTGTCACAATCCTTACATTTTATCTTTTCTCCTTTTCCATCATCCATTATATACCAAGCAACTTTTTGTTGTGGTTGATTATATCCCATAGTTGATCCAACATAATAGGGATATATATATATTGTTATCATGATAACATCTTTTATACAAAAATGAAAATAGTATGTGAAAAAGAAAATGATACCAATGTTTATTATGTGCCCTCAGTCAGTGAAGAAGATGAGACTCATCCGGTTGTATATATGACTAAAGACATGCGTTATGAATGTAATTGTAAAAAACATGCATTTCCTACATCATCTGTAGATTATGAAAAATGTAGTCATATTAAATTATTAGAATTTTATAAAAGATGTTTGCCAAAAATGATTTTATATAAGTAAAATTAAGAAAAAGATATGAAAACAAAAAGTCTAGGAAAAAATAAAGAAGTAAAAACCCCATCAGGTAATGAAAACGCACAAATAACAACAACAGAAGCACAAAAAAAGCAAAACTTTAAAGATAAAAAGAAAAAAGAAAATAAAAAGAAATGATAAAAAGAAATAAGATTAGATTGCTGGTATTTTATCATAGTTTAGTTTATACTTACTATTATTAGATACTGAAATAGCACCAGCAACATCAAACTTATTCCATAGTTCATAAGCAACTGATGGATCCATTTCTGCTTTATCACGTAACTCAAAAATTACTGATTCTTTATCGGTATACTCTTTATTATCTTTTGTTAAATTCTGCATTACCAGAACAAAAGCCAGTTTTTTATTTACTTTATTCAAGGGCTTTGAATAAATAGCAGTTTGATTTAAACCTGTTGAATTACCAAGTTTCATACCCGTGCTTTCATAAGCAAAATTCAATAACTTTATTGCAAGATCGGCTATATCTGCGGTTACTTCTGTTTTTAGAAGAAGACGTGCTATAGCTCTAGATATTCTAAGAATGCCTTCAAATTGCCGAGGTGTTGCTGTAATATCTGATGATTTAACGGGTTCCCTTAAATCTATGTGAAATGAATCAATACGTTTACGTGCTTCATCTAATATTTTAATTTCATTCAAAGGTCTAGTTTTTGCATAAAATATATACTTTTGAAGTAGATCTTCGCTTATAGTATTAATTATATCACCTTTCTCATTTTTCTCTTTCAAATGTTCAGGAGTATTAACATCATTATATCGAGCCATAATACTAACTCTTACCTTTTGATCCTGCACTTTATTCACGGTATCAAGAACTACAAAAATAATATCAAATCTAGATAGTATAGGTGGTGATATTTTTATATTATCTGTTAATGCGTTATATGGTTGATATTTACCAGAATCAGGATTTGAAATTATAAGATATGGGCCTCTAGTTTTTAAAGTAGTGTTAATCCCCTGTTTATTGATTGATAGATTACCAGAATCCATGCATTCCCGTAGATGTTCCTTATATTCATCCGGTATATTTGAAAACTCATCTATAAAACATAATCCTTTATCAGCTAAAACCGCAGCTCCAACCGCAAGACGTGGTAAACCTCTATCATCTTTTATTACAGATGCTGTTAAACCTACACCGGACGCACCCTTGCCAACCGCCTTGGCATAATGCATATTTAGCTTGCAAGCTGCATTTGAAACCTCAGTTTTCGCCACCCCGGCATCGCCAAAAATTGCTATATTAATCCAATCTCTTGATCCTTTAATATAGCCCGGACCTACAGATTGAATAAGAAGAGCTTCCTTAACTGCCTGTAGTCCATATACATTAGGACAAAATGAATTTTTAAGAACGTCCAAAAGTTCAACATCATTATATTTTTTTCGAAGACCGTTAATTGCTTTCATATCGTATTCCGTAATAAATTTTGATGGATCTGCAAGAATGAAATCATATGACGTTCCAATATATTTTATATTATGAACATCAATGATAAATGGTATTTTTGTTAAATTTACATAATCCTTTGAAACTTTTTTATTTAATGATTCTATTGATGAATTATCTACATATGGTTTAACAATTCCAGTAACACGAACATTATCACCTGGTTTGAATTTATTTACTAAAGAACCCTTTACAACAATATCAATTATTTGAGGTAATGCAGACATTGAATTTATATCATCTTGTCTTTCTTGAATTGTCATAAACTCATAACTTATTGTTTTTGAATCTGACATCGAAAATTCAACAGTAAATCTTTCTTCACATGATGCACATTTACTTTTTTTATCCTGAATATTACCACAATTTTTACATTTGAAAACTCGTTCTTCAACTGAAATATACGTATTTGTTTTATTGATAATTACACCATTAAATACAACAAGTTTATCAAGAAAATAATCATTTGAAAGTTTATCTATTCTTGTTAAAAGTTTATCATCATCAACATCGATCTTACATTCAGCTTTTTCATATTCTATATCCCAATGTTCCTCAAGTTCAGGTGGATAACACTCTTTCAAAAGTTCAATAACAGCTTCATTAAACAGTTTAAAATATTGTTCAGATTTATTTAGTTTCCAAATAGGATCTAATAATTCATTTGGAATGTCATAATGTTTTACATAAAGAGTCATATACTTATTTACTCCAACCCCTCCACCATCAGCTTTTGAAATAAGTGAGCCTATTGAATTTGTGATCATATTATCATAATAGTTTTTAGAACCACGAATCATATCCTTAAAACGATCTTTAATGTAACCATCTGACATTGATTTAGAACTTTCTTTAGCTCTACGTTGTCTTTCAGTGACCATTATTATTCATTACTCCGTTGATTCGTTTTCTTCTTATTTCTTTTTGTGTTCTTATTTCATATTCATCATTTATTACATCAAAAAGCGTTTTTAAATCATTATCTGATATTTTCTCTAGATAATCAATTAACAAACCAGTCTTTAATTGTTGGTAAATTTCCTCCATCTCATTTTTAAATTGTGTTGGATCTATATCTTTAACACGGCGTATAATTTTTAAGGCTGTATATGTAAGATATTCTATGCAACTTGTTCGATTAGGAAATCTTTGTATTTCTTCCTCATTGAACTTGTCTACATCTTCTAATAAATCAGCATCAAAATTCATACTAATTAATTGTTTTCTTAGCTTTTTGGCTGACACATTCACTAATAATATTATATAATATCACATATTATTAACGTTTGTGTCAGAAGTTTTTTGATGAAAATTTACTTAACTTTTTCTTAATTTTGATATACCAAAAAATTAAGTATAAATAAATAAATAAATAAATAAATAAATAAATAAATAAATAAATAAATTATTATTATTATTATTATTATTATTATTATTAGATTATTATTATTAGAAAAGTTAGTAGCGTTGTAGAGTCAAAGGATTTGACTCTACACGCGTTCTAAATATTAAAATGAAAGAGAGAATGAGATATCAGATATGAATATTCAATGTGATTTTTGTGAAAAGATGTTTTTAGGTAATGATATATATATCATACAACTTCTGTACATAGCACATCTAGAAGAATTCCATAAAATTACTATGAAAAGTAAATTTTATACTATATTAATAGAATCTTATTCGAAACTTGAAGAAAAGAAAGAAGATCCATTTGATAAATTTCTTAGTTTATTCCCATAATTCTTTCTTATACATAGATCGTCATAGGAGGATCCGAATTTGGATTTCCAAAGTAACCTGAAGCACTTCTTACGACAAGATAACTATTCATTCCATCAATATAGTTTTGATCACTTACTCTAAGTCTTAAACATCTGTCTACCGTGCAAGTTGCATCCCAATACCATATGATAACCATATCTCCAACTTGTAGAGGATAAGTATTCTCTGATGCATCAAATGAAATTGTTTGCTCATTTATGTCAAGTGATGCAACGTTTATTGAATAGCCTAGGCTTGTCTCAATTTGTTTTGTTGCTAGATTGATTATATAACAAGAGATAAAACCTAATGGTCCCGTATCTGTCTCATCTATTACTCTTCTTATACTCTTAACATCAACCTGTTTTATTACTTCATTATACAAAATAGAATCTGTAGAAGTAATATATGCCCCGATTTCAGTGATTCCATTACCAAACGAATAACCAAGATCCTGAACTGATTTTATTAATTTGCCAGGTTCAACTGAATATATATCAGATGGCTTACGTGTTTCTTGGGGATTTCCAACCGTGCATAAATCATCAGAATTTACTCCGACATCCAATCTAAAAGTCCAATCTCTACTATAAGATATCAAAGAAGGCGTTTCTACTATATCCCCAGTTCCTCCAGCTCCCGATCCCGGCCCGGATCCAGTATCTGTATCACCTTCTGTATCATCACTAGTTCTTGATGAATCTAATACACATTCTTGTAGATTATCATCCCATTTAGAACCAGCAGGGCATGTTATCCAACTAGGTTTACTGTTGGGAACTAAACAAGTACCGTCCTCATCTGAATATAATGATACCACTGCAACTTTCTCTTCATCTGAGCCTAGGTTGATAAATCCTTTACTTTCAACCGTTCCGGCACAAAGATCATGTATTTCATTACCTGTATTGATCGGTGGGTCTGGTGGAGATATCCCCCCACCCGAATAACCAGTAGGTCCGCTTCCTCCTGATGTTCCTCCTCCACTACCTGAACCCGAACCACTACCAGAACCATCACCACTGCCACCGCCCCCAGATGCTACTGGGTCACATGTTCGTGTTTCTGGATTCCAAGCATAACCAGCCTTACATGTAAGCCAGGGTGGGGTTGATGTTGATGATGAAATACATGCACCGTCTTCATCACTCCAATAATTAACTACCTTTATTCCTTCTACTAATGCAGAAGTAGAACAAACTGTTCCTATATCTCTTGTTGTAAGAGTATAAGCCGGATGTGTTGATATTATAGAATAACCTGAATATGGTATGGGATTTACTACCATATCTATAAGAGCTTTCGATATATTTGTTGTAGTAATTGAATAATCAGTCGCATTTATAACAGCTGTAGCAAAAATATTATATGTATCTCCAAAAATAATATCAGCATCATTATATACCGATCCATGGTCTGATATTATACCTGGTTCTGATATTATAAAACATGCTGCATTTTTCTTTTCACTACCATGAACTGTTGAATTACCAGGAAATAAACCTAGATTTTGTAAAGTTCCTATATGTAATAATAAATCACTTTTTGTAAATCCATTTTCCAAAGGCGTGTCACCTGGAAGTAACCAACCAACATGTTTGAGTATCGGTTTTTGTATAAGTCCATATTGAATAAGATTATCAAAAAATGGTGAACCAAATAATGCCTCTAAATCAACTTGAAGTTTAGTTAATACATTAGTATTTGATCCAGTAGTAGGATCAAAAGAAGGACCATCACAGAAAAAATAAATTTCAAGAGGTTGAGGAACAGATCCCCCACCAAACCCTACAAAATGAGTTTGTTTTGTTGCCAGTATAGGATGTGGTGGAATTCCATCACTTGTAGCAGTATCACCGGATCCAGGAGGTTGTTGACTTGAGTCTATAGGTGGAGGGTTTACATTATTAATACATTTTTGAATTGAATTATTCCATGTGTAACCAGATGGACATGTAATATAGTTTGGTTTTATAGCTGGTGCAATACATTTACCGTCTTTATCTGACCAATATGTCGCAACAGTAACACCGACAACCGGTGCACTTTCTCCACGATCTATACAAACATCACAAATCTCACCACCCCAATTTTTAATATCGGCTTTTAATATTCCCTTTGGATCAGCATACCAACCTACATAGTTTGTAATATTAGGTGGAAATATAGGATCGGTTATTGCTTCACATAACTCATGTGTAAATGATATATTCAGCACAGTATAAGCAACTGTTTCATTATAAGAAGAATAATGTAAAGATGTATTTGTAATACCGAATACTATATCATATGTTTTACCACTAGTCGCAACACGCCAAGAATCATGAAACGCAAGCCATCCAGTTTCAGTAGTTGTTCTATTCTTTGCCGGTACTATATAATGAAAATATGTTGTTCCAGTAGGTGCTTTATCGTTGAAAGGAATAAGACCTAATGCCGCTATATTTCCAAGATATGTAACTAAATCTTGTAAATGATTAAAACCATAATTATTTGGAATTTCATGATCGGTATCTACTACTATACCTCCTAAAGTAGCACGTCTTAGAAATGGATATTGGATCAATCCATCCATATAATTACTTTGGAAAATTGAAAATATATCATTAGCAAGATTTTCACGGAGTGTCGAATCTGTTGTTCCCCATTGTGCACCTACAAATATAACCCAAACCTCTAATGGATTTGGAATAGGTCCGGGACCATGAAGCATCGCCTTTGTTTTATAAGTTCCAACCGTAGGATCTACTACTGGGGGTTTTCCTGACATATTTTTTTCTTATTCCTTTTGTTGTTTTTTTGCTTCTTCTTCTTCTAATTCTTTTTCTTTCTGTATCTTTTTATCCGCAGATATCCAATGTACACCCTTAATATTTACTGTATTATTTTCTAACTTTGAAATATCAACATCTTTAAACGGATGTTTTCGTTTTTTACCCGGAATAAATGGTCCTATATATTCACCATTTTTATCATAATTTTCTTTTTTATTATTATCTATTGACATTGATTTAGACGTTATTATATTATCATTTGTTTCCAAACTAAAATATTCCGGTTTAAAGAACCTTTTTCCTTGGATATTAGTATAATTCGTAGTATTTTCTTGGGGTCTCCATAAATCATTTCGAGTAAATCCCATAGAACTAGAGATTCTCTGTTGTGCTCTTAACATCAATGCTTGCGCAGGAGGACTTGATAAAGGATTTCCAGAACCCACTATTGAACTAACAACACCCGTATGAGGTTTTGGATCTGTGACCATTCCGAGCAACATTTTAGAAATCCATTCTGTTTGATCTGTTAAATCATAACCCTTATCTTTAGGTGCGGTAATACTCCACCCTAAAATATGGTAAGGTGTAGATACACCTGAATTTACTTCTTCCCATCCATGACCCGCAGCATAAAATGATCCATTAGAAGCAGGAGGACCACTATAATAAATACTCGTTGGAGATATTACAAAATGAGCGATAGTATTTGACATAGCTTCAGTTGAATTATTAAATGGAACTAATTGATTGTCTATTGAATCTTTTACAAATGCAACAATATCAGAATGTTTATAATTTTCTACAGGCAGAAACGTTGTATTAACAACACTACCCAATAATTGAGGCTTTTTTATTTTTCTATATTGATATAAATAAGTAAAATAATTAGAACGGAATATAGTATCAACTGCAATCATTATCTGGTCTTTTGTAAGTCCAGGTTGAGTTTCCGGTTCATTCCATTCATCACCCCAGAATATGAATGCTATCTGGAGGGGGTTCGGAATAGGACCACCATTATATTTTATAAGTCTAGTTTTTGGATTGGCTAAAATTGAGTTTGCATATTTACCAGGTACTGAAGTATCAACTCCTGTAAGATCACTACCACTTCCATCACCATCATCGCCCGGTGTGGGTGTAGGAGTGGGAACAACATCGACAACACATTCTTGAATAATAGGATTCCATGTAGAACCGGCAGGACAATGTAACCATGTCGGGGCAAGATCTTTAGCAACACAAACATTCTCTTGATCTGACCAATATCGTCTGACACTAACTCCTACAACATCCGCAATTGTAGAACATATCTGTGTTAATTCATCCGTTCCTGGATTATGACCGGGGAATTTTGTAGATGATGGTTTTAAAACTATACCGGTAGGTGGTTCTGGGTCTGTTGCAGTATTAACTATTAAATGTGATAATGTTTGAGTGAATAAAGCTAAAGAGCTTTGAGAATTAATAAAACCCCAGTAATAAGTATCTTTATAATGACCAAATGATCCAGATGTTGAACCCGATTTTATAATGCCAGTAGGATTCATAATTATAAAGAAGGAATTAGTTGGATCAAAGTTTGTAGCAATTTGATTATTTGCTTTACAATCATCTATTAAAGCAGTAACATTAGTTGCAGTATAATTATTTACAGTGGCATATGTTATATTAGTAGGCATATCCTGGAGAAACGGTCTTTTGATCTTTCTATATTGATATATATGATCAAAATATTTTGATGAAAAAAGGGCATTCATAGCAGATATAATACTATTTTTTGTTGTCAAAGGTGTCCCAGAATTCCAATATGTTCCCCAGAAAATTATATAGACATATAATTGCGGTGCAATATATCCACCCTTATCTACTATCTCTCCACCCTTAGGAGAGTCTAAGATAGAAGGAACAAAAACAATGGGTGGGGGTATTACAGGCGGACCACCATCACCATCACCTCCTCCACCACCAGTATCAATATTACACGCTTGACCAATAGGATCCCAAATATTGCCTTCAATACATGATACAAAAGGAGGGTATGAAGTAGGTGCAATACATCCGTTAAGTGTATTAGACCAATAGCGTGGAACAGTAACACCAGATACTATACTAGTAGCCCCACAAACATCAGTAATAGATGCATTAACTACATTACCAAAATCACCGTTTGGATTTGTAACAAATCCACGTTGTGTTCCAGAGGGAT
>Ga0308175_100001651_pt1 | contig 15112 bp, 6 predicted proteins | sample PhyCR1_3_FD_203893 | JGI IMG/M metagenome (GOLD analysis project Ga0308175, IMG submission 203893) | Soil microbial communities from UC Gill Tract Community Farm, Albany, California, United States - DLSLS.C.R1 | ecosystem: Environmental > Terrestrial > Soil > Agricultural land | place: USA...
CACGTCCCAGCCGAACACGCGCGAGGCGAGGCGGTCATAGAGCATCGCCTGCTCGTCGCTGAGCCCGAGTTGCTGCAGCGTGATGTGCACGTGGGTGAAGGCCATCGAGAACGCACGCGCCGCTGCGCTGCCGTCGCGATACTTCCGCGCCAGCGCCAGTGCCGCCGTGCGGTTCTCGGCCACGCCGGTGGCGAACGCCACCCTGACCCTGCCGCCCGGCGGCAGGCGGACGCGCTCGCGCAGCGCGCCGATCGGATCGAGCACGGCGCCGGTCGTGCCCGACAACGCCCGGCCATCGAGCACCACGGGATTGGTAGCCGACCGACCGCGTCCCATGAACAGCGCGCGATCGGTCTCCCATTCGACGGCACCGCCGAGGCGCGGTCCGTCCACGCCGAGCGCATGAAAGGCGACGATCGGCGACTCGCCGGAGGCGCGTGGCCTGCGGTTGAAGAGAAGGCCGGCACTCTGCGGATCGAACTCCGTTTCCACGAACAGCTTGCCGAAGGCCGGATGCGCGAGATCGTCCTCCGGATGGCCGAGCACGATCTCCGCGTAGCTGGTGACCTCTATTTCGCGCGTGTGGGCGCTGTGGTTGGCGAGGGTCAGGCGCCGCACCTCCACGTCGTCTTCGGACGACACGGTAATCTCGAGCTGCGTTTCGATCTCGTGGTCACGGCGGCGGAACGTGATCTTGTCCAGATCGAACGTGGCCTCGAACTGCTCGGGCTCCTGGCACACCGGCTGGTAGGTGGCCGACCAGACGACGCCAGCCCACGGGTCCCGCAGGTAGATGGCTGAACCGGCGGCATCCGAGGTCCGGTCGTCGCGGCGCCGCGTGATCGCGAGGTCGCGCCACATGCTGAATCCGCCGCCGGCGTTGCTGACGGCGGTCGTGAAGCGGCCGTTCGACAGGAAGTGGGTGTGCACGCTCGTCGTGTGCGGCGTAAGGAATCGGCGCGACGCGAACACCGGCAGCGTCGGTGCCGCGGTCGTGCTTTCCGACGGGCGCGGCTCCGACAGAATCGCTTCGCGCGGCACGCGCTCCTGCAGCAGCAGCTCGGTGGCCTTGACCCGCGGGTCGGCGTGAAACCGCTCGACAAAGACGTCACCGCAGACGACGTTGGCGATCGCCACCAGTGACATCCCCTGGTGGTGCGCGAAGAAGGCGCGCACGACGACCGGACCGGCTGCGGTGTCCGGCGATGCCGCCGCGTCGCGGCTGCGCGGCGTGTAGTCGATGGCCTCACAGAAGCCGAAGCGGCCGTCGAGACCGAGACCGGCGAGCCGCTCCAGATTGTCGACCGCGGCCGTCGGTGTGATCATGCTGGCCAGGGCGGTGGCGTACGGCGCGATCACCACGTCCGCGGACAGCCCACGTTTGAGACCGAGCCCCGGCACGCCGAACGCGCGGTACTGATAGTTGCCGTCGCGATCCGTGAAGGCATACGCGGACTCGGAGACGCCCCACGGCACGCTGCGCTGCCGCCCGTACTCGATCTGCCGGCGCACGCTCGCGTGGCAGCTCTGATCCAGCAGGGTGCCCGGGAAGTTCCGCAGCAGCAGCTGCGGCATCAAGTACTCGAACATCGTGCCGCCCCACGACATCAGCGTCGCGCGTCCGTCGACGTTGGTGACCAGGCGTCCGAGATGGAACCAGTGGTGCTGCGGGACGTCGCCCTTGGCGATCGCCACGAAGCTGGCGAGCCGCGCTTCCGATGCCAGCAGGTCGTAGAACGCGCCGTCGAGGCGCCCCGCGCCGTCCTGATCGGCCAGGCGGTAGCCGATCGCGAAGATGCGCCGCCGGCGGTCGTAGAGAAAGTCGAAGCGCATGGCATCGACGACTGCGGACATGCGTCGCACCAGCGCCTGCAACACCTCGACGCGAACCGTGGCCTGAGCCCTCACCTGTGCTCCCGCCCGGAGCACGGCGCGCGACCAGTATGCGAGCTCGCCGTCGGACGAGAGGGGCGCCTGCCGATCGAGGGCGGTCACGGCCGCAGCGAGCTCCGGCATCATTGCTTCGACGGCGGCGGCCGCTTGCGCATCGTCGGTGCTGCCGGTCGCCACGATGGCGCGCGCCAGACGATTGATGTCGCTGAGCGCGGGCCCGATGCGTGCGTCATTCGTGGTCGCTGATGCCGCCGCCAGCAGGTCCGCCGCGTCGACGAGGCCGGCCAGGCGCTGCGCCGTGGTCTGCGGCTGCTCCTCGATCGTGAGCAGACCCTGGGCCAGCGCGATCAAGGCGCCCGCGAGATTGCCGCTGTCCACAGTGGACACGTAACGCGGATGCAGCGGGGCGCGGCTGACCGTGTCATACCAGTTCAGGAGATGACCCTGGTGCTTCTCCAGGCTTTCGACTGTGCGGAGGGTGGCGTCCAGCCGCTCGGCCAGTTCGGGGGTCGACAGGTAGCCGAGATCGTGCGCGGCCATGGTCGACAACAGCCCCATTCCGATGTTGGTCGGCGACGTGCGGCGCGCCAGTCGCGGGGTGTCGGCATCATCCTGAAAGTTGTCGGGCGGCAACCATCCGTCGGCCTCCGAGACGAACGTCTCGAAGTACCGCCACGTCTTGCGGGCTGCCCGACGCACGATGGTCCGCTCGCGATGGCTGAGCGGACGGACGCGCGCTCCCACCGGCACGCTGAGCCAGTACGCCACCGCCGGAGCGATGATCCACGCCAGCAGGAAGGGCGCTGCCTGGAGCAGCGCGTCGGGTCGACGTATCAGAATCGTGCTGGCGACGATGACGGCCACCAGCGGGCTCGCGATCATGTCGGCGACGAAGCGGCCAAGGTCCTGGCCGGCGCGGCCGGTCGCGCGGGTGGCGACCGTCGCGGCCGTTTCCCACTCGAGCAGGCGCCGCCCGGTGAGCGCCAGGCGGCCGACCGTCACCCCGATCGCGTGTGCCGTTTCGAATGCGCTGAAGGCGAGCAGGGTCAGGCTGAGGAGAATCTGCGCCAGCGCGGTCGCGGTGTCGCGGCGCAGGTTGCGCAGGAACACCGGAATCGACTGGGCGCGGCTGGGACCGACCAGCAGTCGTGCGATCACCGGCAACAACTGCGAGGCCGCGACCCCGATGACCGTCAGCGTCCAGAACCAGTGCGGCCCGGGCAGCACGGTCCATCCGGCGACCAGCATCAGCAGCAGCGTCGGCGACACGAGGCTGCGCCGCAGGTTGTCGAGAATCTTCCAGCGGCCGATGATCGGCAGCTGGTTCCGCGTGATGCCGTGCCGAGACGGCACGAAGGGAAACAGCCAGAAGAGGATCTGCCAGTCACCGCGGATCCAGCGATGCTGCCGGCGCGCGTGCGACAGGACGCTCGACGGGTATTCGTCGACGAGCTCGACGTCGGATACCAGCGCGACGCGCGCGTACAGCCCTTCGAAGAGGTCGTGGGAGAGCAGCCGGTTTTCCGGAACCGATCCCTCGAGCGCGGCGGTGAACGCGTCGACGTCGTAGAGCCCCTTGCCGGTGAAAATTCCCTCGGCGAAGAGATCCTGATAGGTGTCGGAGACCGCCGTCGTGTAAGGGTCGACACCGGTGTGGCCCGAGTAGAGGCGCGCGAAGAGCGAGCTCGCCGCGCTCATGAACGTGACGCTGACCCGCGGCTGGAGGATCCCGTAGCCTTCCGTGACGCGGCCGGCCTGTTGGTCGAACGAGGGGCGGTTGAGAGGGTGCGAGATGATGCCGATCAGTTCGCGGGCGACGCCGCGCGGCAACCGCGTGTCGCTGTCGAGCGTGATGCAGTACGTGACCTGCGGCAGCACGCGCAGGTCGCCGTCGGACACGGCAAAGCTGGTATCCGTCGCGCCGCGCAGCAACCGGTTGAACTCCTCGATCTTGCCGCGCTTGCGCTCCCATCCCATCCACAATCCCTCGCGCTCGTTCCATTGGCGCCGGCGGTGGAACAGGAAGAACCCGCCGGTGGTGCCGTCGGCGTGCTTCGCATTGAGCGCGGCGATGCCCGTCCGCGCGGCGTCGAGAATGGCCGCGTCGTCCGGGGTCGTTTCGGTCGCCGCGTCGGGAAAGTCGCTGAGGATCGCGAAGTGGACGCAGGGATCGAGATTGCCGAGCGCCTGAACCTCGAGGTGGTCGAGCAGGTCCGCGACACGCCCGATGCTGTCGAACATCGTCGGCACGATGACCATCGTCCGCGCGGCCTCCGGCACCGCATCGAGGTCGAGGCGAGGCAGCCGGCGGGGCGGAATGAGGTAGCTGATCAGCCGCTGCAGAACCTGGATGGCGAGTTCGCTGGCAGGCACGACGACCAGGCATCCCACCAGGATCAGCAGCGGACCGCGCCAGCCGTTCCGCCACGCCACGAGCGTGGCAACGGCCACGAGCAGGGCCGTGCCGACAGCAATCGTCCCGAGGTACCCGGGCGTCGCCCACGCGAAGAAGAACCGGCGCACACGCTGCTTCGGGTCGGGCCGCCAGGCGACGCTGCGCTCGAAGGTGCGACGGCCGCCGCCAATCAGGTGATAGCCCACGTGCGCCGCGCGCGCATCGGGCGTGCGCACGTAGACCTGGCGCGCACGCTCGATCGCCTTGAGCGCCAGCAGCAGCTGCGCTTCTCCGGTCGGCACCGCGAGCTCTTCGACGGCATGCCGGTACCGATCGCGACTCCGGAAGTCCATGCGACCGTAGACACCGGCCGGATCGCGCTGCAGGACCTGCTCGACCAGGCTCACGCTCTCGAAGAACTCGCTCCAGTCGAATGTGGAAATCAGGCGGAGGCTTCCGATCAGGTTGGCGACGCCTGCCTGTTCGATCGCCTGGTGCTGACCTTCGGCGCGAATGGCGTCCTCGATCGTCTGTCCCCGGGCGGCGAGCGCGGCTTCGAGCTGCTGGTGCAGCCCCGAGGCGAGTGGCCCGAGCGCACGCGTGCGCTGCAGCACGCGCGTGACGAACGCGTGATGGATCTCGGCGGCCCACTCGCTGGTCGGCGACGCCGACGATTCGGCGGCCGCAGCCACCCGATCGGCGGCGACGCGGTGGGCGCGAGCGGCCGCCAGCGCGTCGCCGCGGGCGCGCAGATGATCGAGCAACGCCAGCTTCAACGCGCTGGGCCACGCCCACAGCTCACCGATCGTGAGCGGCGTCACCGACTGGAAGGCGATGATGAACCGTTGCAGCCGCTGCGCGTCGAGACGACCGGCACTCGATCCAATCAGCTCCCGCGCCAGCGCGTAGATGCGCGGAAGACCCGCGAATTCGTCGGACGCGACGTGGGGCAGCCGCCGGAAGAATCCGGGCGGGAGATCATGATGAATGTCGCGGGCGGCGGCGGCGATGATGTGAAAGTTGTCGAGCAGCCATTCCACGGCTGGCGACATCGCTTCCTGGCGTGCGTCCTCCGCCAGCGTCGTATAGACCTGGCGCAGGGCGCGCATGTGCGCGGAGAGCCGCCGGAGGTGCACGCGCCCACTGCCGCGGCGTCCCTCGACGATCGAGAGCAGCGCCGCGAGACGCCGGGCGTGCTCCTCGAGCGACTCGGCGCTGAGCAGTTCCTCGCCGGTGTCCAGCGCGCGCGGTTCCGCGAACGACACGCGTTTCATCCGCTCAGCATCGCCAATCGGTCGGGCGTCCGTTCGTCACGTCGTGCAGCAGTTGACGCATTGGGCATCGTACAACACAGCTCGTCCCGAGTCTGGTTGCGTCTGTACCACCTTGAAAGTGGGATTTCAGCGCGGTGCAGATCCGGCTCTGCTCGACGTGATCACCGCACGCTCAAGCGACATGTCTGTTGGCGATGTATCCGGAAGGGTCGGTGTGTCAGTTCGATTTCACATGTCGCGACTCATCAGATTGTCGGCGACACTGTGAGTACGTTCTACTGAACGGTCGCGTACTCTCGCAATGCTGCCCGCAGAATCGGCACGTCGCGATCCGCGCCCTTCCACAGATCGAGGAACGCCGCGTAGGCCTTGCGGCTGGCGTCCCGTTTGCCGACCGCGGCATCGGCACGGGCCAGTCCGACGAATGCGAGTGAGTAGAGCGGCGAGACCGGATCGATCCCCACGTGGTCGAGAATGTTCTGGAACTCCGCTGCGGCAAGATCGGGCGCACGCGCGGCCAAGTAGGCGCGGCCTCGGACGATCACGGGAAGCAGGCCAGCCTCTTGACCGAGTTCGTATGGCACGGTCAACGCCAGTCGACGCGTCACCTCGTCGGCCGTAACGCGCCCGTCAAGCGCGAGCGCCATCCGTGCGGTCGGAGCGAAGACGTCAATGTTGAGCGTGGACAACGGCCGATCGAGATCGAACGCGTCGAGCTGCGCTTGCGTGTCGTGCGCGCGGCGGAGAAGGCCGTAGACGATGGCCGCGACGCCGATGCTCGTGTCGGTCCGCGCGAGCGCGACCGACGCGTCCACGGCTTCTCTGGCCGGGCCGTCCAGGCCGGCAAGGACCTCGTAGGACGCCATCTCGCTGAGGGCGTTCGCAGCCGCGGCGTCGTTGTGCAGGGCCCGACTGCTGCGGACCACGTCCTGAAACAGCCGCGTGGACTCGGCGAACCGCCCATGCTGTGCGGCGGACTCCGCCTCCACGTAGATGACGCCGGAATCGTCCGCTGTCGCGCGGCTCCACGCGAGCTCGCGGTCGCGCGCCGCCGTGTCGCCGAGGAAGTCGGCCATTGCATAGCGCGCCGTGTGCGCAGCACTGCTGTTGGGGTCCTGCTCCAGCATCCGGGCGGCGACACCCTTCGCCTCGTCGAAGCGGTTCAGCGCGACGAGCGCCGTCAGCAGGTTCGTCTGCCCGAAGACCTGCCGCGGCTCGAGCTCAACGGCACGAGCCGCGGCGTCCAACGCGATCTGATAGCGGCCCATCAGGTTCGCGTCATTCGCCAGGGCGTTGAACGCCAGCCATTCGCCGGGATACATCCGCGTCCAGAGTCGATATGTCTCGGCACCCTTTTCCAGCTCCCCCGTCACGATGTCGAAGTAGCGGCCGGTGATGTAGAGGCGTTCGGGTTCGGTCGCGCGATCGCGCAGCTCGAATGCCTTGCGAAGATACGGCGTGGCGTTGGTCGTATCGCCCGTGTTCGAGTAAGCCGAGCCAAGCTGCGCGTACGCCAGCGCAAACTGCGGATCGAGCGCGACGGCAGCCTTGAGCGCGGGGATCGCTCGAACATTGTCGGCGCGGGTGCGCAGCTCCATGCCCAGCTCGAACGCTCGCAGCGCGTCGATTGAGTCGGTCGTCGCGATCTGGAGCGGCCTGTCGTACGCGGTCAGCGTGTCGCGCGACTCGCCGAGCATCGCGCGCACGCGCTGGAGGGCTCGGCCAAGCGCCGGCAGCACCGTGTCCTTCGTCGCGGCCGTTTGACGTTCGCGCGCCAGCAGTACGCCATCGCCACAGCGTCTCGCGCTCACCACGACCACGTAGATCGCATCATCGCGCGCCACGCTGCCCTCGATCACTCCGGCTTTGTGCAGATGCCGGCAGACGTCGCGCGCCAACCCGGGCGACATCTCTTCGCCCGGTGCACGTCCAAGAGCCTGGAGCGCCTCGTTGATGCTCGCGTCCGTCGTCACGTTGAGAAACGGTGATTGCCTGAGGGCCACGCCTGTCGCACGCCGCAGCGATCCGTCGAACGCGGTATCGCCGGTGGAGTTGGCAAATTGGGCGATCACGATCGACATCGATGCCGGGCCCGCGTTCGAGGCGCGGCTGCGCCAGTAAAGAGCGCCCGCGGCGATCATCGCGAGAACGACAACGGCGGCGGCGACGGGCAGCCAGACGTTCGAGCGTCGCGCCGGTTGTGGCTGCACCGGCTCAGCAGGACCTGCAGGGAGTGGCGACGCTGTGCCAGGCGGCCCCGACAAGGTAACAGGAGGGGCCGCCTGCGATTCGCGGTCATCGTCCTGTGCGGCGACTGGCGCGATGAATCGATAGCCTCGGCGCGGCACCGTTTCAATGAACCGCGGGTTGGCCGCGTCGTCGCCGAGTGCGACGCGCAGTTTCGCCAGAGCGACGCCGAGGCTCTTGTCGAACTCGACGAACGTGTCACCCGGCCACAATCGCTTCCGCAGCTCGTCGCGCGTGACGACTTCGCCATGCCGCTCGAGCAGCGCGATCAATATGTGAAACGGCTGCTCCTGCAGCCGGACCGGCTCGCCCTGCCGACGCAGACGCCCTTCGGCGAGATCCGTTTCAAAGATTCCGAAGCGGTAACCGGTACGACGAGTAGCCATTGGCAGGCGCCAGGGCGCTCCCCGGGGGGAACCCGGCCGCTCAGCGTAGCACAGGGCCTTCGCGGGCCCGTGACTCCAGTTTGCCGCCGATCGCAAACAACTGAGCCGCACGGACTTGCCGGTTAGCCCCCGGTTTGCGCCCGATTTGCTTGACCCCTCGACCGCGCCGATCGATTTTGGTCGTGTCGGCGATGACCAGACGCGGGAGTCTCGATGAAAACGATCGGCCTCACAGGATTGATGCTCGTGCTCTGTTTGGCTGGCGCAGAGGCGTTGATCTCGATGGGGGCGGGAAAGGTCGTCTGCCAGTAATGGTCAGCTCCTTTCGCGTCATTCCGGTCGCAGCGCTCGCCGTCCTGATCGCCTCCGCGGCGTGCCGGCAGGGGGACGCCGACAAGCACGCCACATCAGCGGCCGGACCGGTAACCGCTCGTCAGGCGCCAGCGTCTTCGACCGCGACGCCGAAGGTTCCGTCCGCGGCCGCCGCAACGTGGGACGGCTTCAGACCAGAGGCGGGACCGGTGCTCGTCGGTCACGCCGTGAAACTGTCGGACATGACCGAGACGGAGCAGAAGTACGGGATGGCGCCCAAGCGCGGCGCCGGCGTCGTCTACCAGGACCAGGTGGTGCTGATGGAGCAGGGCGACAAGGCCGTGAAGAGCTGGAACACGAACGCCATCGAGTGGACGCTCGACGGCAGCGACCCGCAGGTCAATGCGCTTCAGGAGGGACAGATCCTGTTCGCGACGAGCCGCTGCGTCGGTCGAGTGCTCAAACTCACGCGCACGGGCAGCGACGTCACCGTGATCCTCGGCCCGGTGCAGCTCACCGATCTGATCAAGCAGGGCAATCTCAGTTATGAGGAGCCGCTGGACTTGAACACCCTGACGGCGGTGCAGACACCTGATTTCCCCGGCGCGTTCGGGTCGCCGATCGCCGACCAGATGAAGAAAGCGCAGTCCGGCTCGGATGGGGGACGCGGATCGGGTCGAGGCGCATCCGACGGCCCGTACCACGACGTGCGCTACTACATCGTCTCGACCGACGGCGAGTGGCGGCCGATGCGAACGATTCGTCGAGGGGGCGATGCGCGCCTGGCGCTATCAGACGAGGGATCCGTGTGGCGTCCCCGCGCCGTTCGCGCGTCGTGGTCGCCGCCCCAGTCGCCCGACGTCTTTTTCAACGACGAGTTGAAGGCGGCGCCGTGCTGGCAGGATTGTGGCGGGCTCGGCTTGCGGATGGCGGCCACCAGGGACGGCGTCACCGTCAAGATTGCCGTGGTCTTCCACGTGCGAGAACCACGGCTGCGGTTCAGCGCCGGTATCTACAACGGGTCGATCGCCGGGTGGGTTGCGCTCACCGGCGCCACCGGCTTCGACATGACGGTGGAGGGGCTCTCCGATCAGGGCTTCTCCGCGAACATCAAACAAACCGGCGAAATCCCGGTCGATCTCTTGCTGCCGCTGGGGATCGCCGGCGTGCCGATCGAAGCGCACTTTCACCAGAACGTGAGCCTGGCGACCGGGTTCAGCGCGAAGACATCGGTGCTCCAGGCACACGCCAACTTCGAGGTGACCGGCAATCTCACGCTCCAGTATCAGGATGGCAGATTCACTGTGCCGCCGATGAAGGCCAAATTGATCAACAGCTTGAGCGGCGACGTCAACGGCGTCTCCATGGGCATCAACTCGCTCGTCTTCGCCATCGATCAGCGGCTGCTCGTCGGTGTGGGCGTCGCCGGATTCGCGACGGGTCCGTACGTTTCGCTCACATCGACGATCACGGCGTTGAAGCAGGCCTCCGAGGCGGCAACGATGACGTTGATGAACGCGCCGGTCGCCGACTGCCGCCAGGGGACGTTCCTGATGTCGATCAACGGCGGGATCGGCTACGCCATTCCGAAGGTCGTCGCGACCGTCGTGAACTTCTTCCTGGGACTGGTCAACGCCAGACCGATTCAGCCGTCGGGCAGCATCATCAAGCTGCCCACCCCGGTCAAGTTGCTCGACCTGCGGTCGCAGATGCCGCCGGATTGCGCCGGCAAGTAAGCGGGCGGAAGCCATATGCCAAGAACCATCACGACGTCTCTCCGCTGGATGGCGCTGTTGTTCACCATCGCGATCGTCTCAGCGTCGTCACCATGGAGTGCGACGCGCGCCTCCGGTGTCACCCCGGCGCCGCGCATGTCGACCGCGCAGACCATAGGGGCCGGCGCGCCCTCAGTCCAGCGGCTGGCGCCCCAACCGGGGCCGCCGCGCACGGACAATCTCGTCGCGCTCGAAATAGGTGGACGCGTCGAGAACCAGCCGTCGCGGCCGGGTGCGCTCGGGTTCGTGCCTGAACGCGCGCTCGACGGCGACTCGAAGACGATGTGGTCGGAAGTGTTTCCGCCGGCGACGATGACGCTCTCGTTCATCGGACACGACACCGCGCTCGTGGCGAGCGTCTCGATCGCCGACCCGGATGCGACGGCGACGCCGTTCTACGGGGTGGATCTGGCAGGCGCTCGACCGGGCGGCGTCGAGATCTCGCTCTCGACCACGTCGCCGACCGCAGGATTCGTGAAGGCGATCGCGGCGCCGCTGCCGCTCGACCGCAACGAGCACACCGTGACGCTGCCGGCGCCGACCGAAGCGCGCTATGTCAGACTCACATTCTCGCCGCAGGCGGGATCGAAGTACGGCAAGAACGGGGTGGCGATCGGTGAGATCGCCGTGCACGAAGGATCGCGCGCCGGCTACACGCCGCTGTTGCAGCGTCATCCGGATCTGCAGGCGCTGCTCGCATCGGGCACGCTCACGCCGGATGCGACGAGTCTCGCGTATCAGGCACCCGGCGCGGCGATCGGATCGTCCTGCGTGGCGCGATCGGTCGCCCACGCCGAGTGTCCCGAGAGCAAGTCGGTACTGGTCGTCGCCACCGCGCCGACGCAGTACTACCCGTTGAATCAGGCCGCGAACCCTTCGCCGCCTCCGGCCGTGCGCTACTTCGGTCCCGGCCCAGGCAGGGGCCTCGTCGATGAGTCGATCTACAAGCGCGTGAACTATTGGCTCCTGCAGCCGGACCTGGTCCGGCCGGCGGACTTCGTGCCGAGCGCGCACGTGGACACGGTGGTGCTCGAGCAGGTCTGCGACATCAAGACGAGCCTCCGGTCCGACGTCAAGCAGGCGCTCGTGGCGTGGGTCGCCAACGGCAACAAGCTGATTATCTCGGACGCGGACTCGTGCGGACCCGGCAACGTGCCGGACTACTCGTTTCTGCCGTATCCGTTCGCGACCAGCAATCCCGGCGGCCGCGCCTCTGCGTCGGCCCTGCAAATCGTGGAGCAGAACTTCCTCGCCAGCCCCGACTCCCACGATCCGGCGTTTTTCGACGAGCCGTCCTGGCGGCTGAAGAAGAACGGGAACATATCAAACGACTTGGGCGACTCGAACACCGTGATCAAGTACGACGACCACTGGTGCGGGACGCTGTTCGGGACCAACGCGATCGGCGGGAGCGGATTCGTCATGGCCTACGCCCACTATGGGCGCGGCGTCATCATCTACGACGGCATCGATCGCGATCAAGGCGCGAACATCGCGTACCAGCAGTACGTCGCGCGACAGCTGCTGCTCCCTTTCCGCCCCGATCCTTTGCCGTGCACCCTGCGCGTGGCGCCATTCGCGATTACCACCGACCTGGAGCTGGTCGATCGGCAGGTCAAAGCCGGCCAGACGCTCACCTATCCGCTCACGGTGCTCGCGGCGAAGCCGGACTACGCGGGTACGGTCGCGCTCTCCGTCGCGCCGCCCGCCGGCGCGGCAGGTTTGGCCGGCCATATCGATCCGGCGACGGTGACGATCGGCACCAAGGGATCTGCGACGCTTACGCTGACGGCGCCTGCCGCGATCACGAAGCCGATCGCCTTTGCCGTCAGGGGCACGGCGGCAGGTGCGACCGGTACCCTGTGTCTGACGATTGACGCGCCGCGGAATGGACATCTGACGGTGACGGCCGATCTCGGTCCGGCACCGCCAGCCAAGGCGCGCAAGAACCTGCTGATCGTCCTCGACCTGTCTGGCTCGATGAACGACGTCCTCGGCAAGAGCACGCGCATCGCGACCGCCCGGCACGTGCTGCACGACGTGCTCACCAGGGTGCCCGACGACTTCAACGTCGGTCTGCGTGTCTACGGCGATCGATACGGATCGAAGCAGAAGGAAACGTGTACGGACTCGCACCTCGTGCAGCCGATGCAGAAGATCGATCGCAGCGCGCTGCTGAAACTGATCGACGCGGCGAAGCCCCGTGGCGAGACGCCGCTCGTGTACTCCGTGCTCCAGGCGATTGCCGACCTGAAGAGCGTCGGCGGCGGATCGGTGGCGCTGATCACCGATGGCGAAGAGAGCTGCGGCGGCGATTTCTCCGCGGCCGCCACCGCGATCAAGCAGTCCGGCGTCGACTTTCGCCTCAACATCGTCGGCTTCACGCTTCGGGGGCCGGAGGCGCAACAGGCCCTGGGCAGCCTCGCGACGGCCACTGGGGGCGCCTATTTCGGCGCACAGGACGGCACCGCCCTGGCGCACGCGCTCGCCGCGGCGACCGTGACGAGTTTTCCGTTTGCTATCAAGGACGCCACAGGCAAGGTCGTCGCCCAGGGCGAGGCGGGCGATGCCGGCCGCGATCTGCCGCCTGGCGACTACACCGTCGTCGTCCAGGCGGGCGATCAGTCCATCGCGCTACCGCACGTGACGATTGCCGTCGGACAGACCGCCGGTGTGAGAGTGACCCGCAAGGGCGACGGCTTCGCGGTCGTCCGCTAGACGAACAGACACATGGATGGTTCCACGCTTTGGAGCCGACGGCAGGTTCGCGTTGACGTATTCGTTGTACTCGCACAAAGAAGGAGCCTCGATGTCCCCGAACGCGCTCTCGTTCGTCTTCGTCATTCTCGTGGTCGCGGCATCCGCCGCCGACGCTGCGCCGATCCCGCCGGTCTGCCGACCGGCGCTCGACGGGCAGATCAGGTTGATCACCACGCCGCATCACACGGTCACGGCCGAGGGAAATCCGCCGAAGATGGGCGAGGCGATCGCGGTCGACGGGGTCAACTACATCAAATTTCAGGACAAATGGATGAAGAGCCCGATGACCGTGCAGGCCTCTCTCGCACAACAGCAGGAGAACATCAAGAACGCCACGGTGTTCAGCTGCACGCGGCTGCCCGACGGCGAGGTCGACGGCACGCCAGCGGCTGTCTACAAGGTTCATAGCGAGACGCCGGACGTCGGATCGTCCGATGCGCAGATCTGGCTGTCAAAGGCGACGGGCCTGCCGCTGCGCACGGAAAACGATTTCAAGACCATTGGCACGAATGGGCACATGTCGATCAAATACGACTACGCCAACATCCACGCCCCCGCGGTGAAGTGATGGCCGGGACTTCGCGACGGTTGCGTTGGGCGCGCCGATGCTCATTGTTTCGTTGCAGCTGGCGTATCTTGGCTCGCGGACCCAGGGGTCGATTCGTTTCGCCACGTGGCTGGTGACCGAACGGTGCATGTGATATCGCGCGATACGCTCCGGTCGATCGTTCCGATCGCGTTGCTCGCGGCGGCGTGCTCAGCCAACGCCTCGACGGGCGCGCACAACGCATCCGGCACGCATGGGGCGTCCGAAGTGCACCCGGCCTCGGCGCCCGTCCCCCTGGAAGGCAACGCCTGCGATCGCGGGCTCGTCACGAAAGGCGACGTTGGCGGGATTTTGCGGGAGCCGATCGTGCGGGTGCACTCGCTCGCGGCCGACGGCGATCCGCAGTCGTGTGCGTTCGAAACGACGGGATTTGCCTCGGTCACGATTTCCGTGAGGCCGGGCCTGGGCAACGCGACGGTGGCCACGTGGGCGAGCGGCCGGATGCCGACGCCGGCCGATCCGCTCAGCGGAGTCGGCGACCGCGCGGTGTGGTCCGCGGAGCTGAACGAAGTGATCGCAACCAAGAACGACCTGCTCTGCGACATCGGCGTGGGCGGCCCCCCCGGCGGCTCGGTCGCGGGCGAGGTCGTGAAGAAGCGCCTGGGCGAGCTGTGCAACCGGATTTTCGGAAAGCCGTGATCGAAAGATTGAGAGGCAGGCGTGATCCCGTCGACGCTTGATGTGTCCGTTCCACACAACTATCCGTTGGCCGTTCGCGACAGCGGCGTCGCCGCGGCAATCGGGCTTCTCATGCGCAGCCTGCCGTATGCCGTGATGCGCTTCGCGGTGCTGGCGGCGTTCTCCGTCGCGGCCGTCCTCTGGGCCGTCATCACCATCGGCGGCTCGGTGTGGGCAGCCGCGCACATCGCCGGCGTATTCGGATTGGCCTGGTTCGTCTCCTGCGCGATCGTGGCGGGCTGGTTCTGGACGGCGATCCTCCGCTACCTGCTGCACATGATCGAGTGCGGCCACGTCGCGGTCCTGACGGAGCTCGTTGTCCACGGGAAGGTCGGCAACGGCAGCGAATCGATGTTCGACTACGGAAGGCGCGTCGTCACAGAGCGGTTCGGGCAGGTGAACGCCCTCTTCGCGATGAATCTGCTGGTGCGCGGCGTCGTCAACTCGGTGCACGCCACCATCGAGGGAATTGGACACATGCTCCCGATCCCCGGCATCGAATCGATCGGCAAGCTGATCGCCGCGATTCTGGGCGCCGCGACGCGGTACATGGACAAGGTGATCTTTTCGTACAACCTCGCCTGCGGCGAGGGTAATCCGTGGCGGAGCGCGCAAGACGGGCTGGTCTATTACGCGCAGAACGCGAAACCAATTCTGAAGCAGGCCATATGGATCGTGGTGCTGGAGCACGTGCTCAGCGCGCTCCTCTGGCTGGTGCTTCTCATCCCGGCCGCAGCGCTCACGGCCATCCTGCCGCGTGCCGTGGCCGAGTGGGGCGGCCTCCT
>Ga0308175_100001654_pt1 | contig 15095 bp, 10 predicted proteins | sample PhyCR1_3_FD_203893 | JGI IMG/M metagenome (GOLD analysis project Ga0308175, IMG submission 203893) | Soil microbial communities from UC Gill Tract Community Farm, Albany, California, United States - DLSLS.C.R1 | ecosystem: Environmental > Terrestrial > Soil > Agricultural land | place: USA...
GCCCCCAGGGCGGCGACCCAGAGGCCGGCCAGCAGCACCCCCACCGAATGCGCCGGGACGGCCAGCGCCGCTCCCAGCGCGATCAGGCCGCCGGCGGCCAGAGGGCTGACGAGGCGCGCCGGCCGGTCGTCGGCGAGCAGAGGTCCGCCGCCGGGCAGCACGATCCGCAGCAGACGGAGCACCGCGACCGAGAGGAGGGCGAGGGCGAGGGCGGCCCAGGCCACGCGGTCCGCCAACGGCCAGCCGGCGGGAGGGGCGATCCCGAGGCCGCGGTCGACCACGAGCTTCGGAGTGCCGGAGAGGGCGACCACGTCGGTGCCGGGGATCGCCTGGTCGGGATCGTCCACCACCGTCCAGCGCGCCGGCCGCGAGCGGGGGAAGGGCAGGGTGTCCGTGGGGAAGCTCACTCCGGCGGCCACCCGCCAGGGGCGCCGGGCCTCGCCGATCGGCTGGAGCACCAACAGGGTGACGGCGCTGAAGCTCGCCCGGTAGTAGGGGCCCGAGCGCGGCAGCTCCTGAGGGAGCTCGTGGAGCAGCCCCTCCCCCGCCCAGGCGACCGGCACGCCGTCCGGATCGAGCAGCAGCAGGGCGCGCCGCCCCTTCCCCTCCTCGATCTCGATCTTCTGCAGCGCGCTGAAGGCGTTGAGGCGGTCCCGCGGGGGCAGCCGGCTGTCGGCGTCCAGCGAGGCCTGCGGCGTCCTGGCGGGCACCTGGACGATCGCCGCCGCCTTGCCGGCGGTGGACCGCAGATCCTCCCAGATCCTCTCGTACTCCCGGCGCGTCTCGCGGATGCGCTCCGCCCGCGCGGGACGCTCGAGACGGCCGGCCGCCCAGCCCGCGATCAACGCCGCGACCGCCAGGCCCAGGATGGGGCCGGCGATCCGCCGCTCGCGCGCCGGGCGCAGCCAGAGCCAGACGCCGGTGAGGAGGAAGACGGCGAGGGCGGCCCAGGCATCCCGCAGGAGCGGCGCCGCCACGAGGCCGGCGACCAGCAGGACCTCGGCCGCCCCCCGCCACGCCGGCTCGCGGATCTCGGGTTTCACTTCGGGAGCATCGGCAGGTCGACGCCGCGCTCCCGGGCGCAGGCGATCGCTTGCGGGTAGCCGGCGTCGGCGTGGCGCGCCACGCCCATGCCGGGATCGCCGGTGAGGACCCGCTCCAGCCGCCGCGCCGCCGCCTCCGTGCCGTCGGCCACGATCACCATGCCCGCGTGGAGCGAGTAGCCGATGCCCACGCCGCCGCCATGGTGGACCGAGACCCAGGTGGCGCCGTTGACCGCATTCAGCAACGCGTTGAGGATCGGCCAGTCGCCGATCGCGTCCGAGCCGTCGCGCATCCCCTCCGTCTCGCGGTTGGGCGAGGCGACCGAGCCGCAGTCCAGATGATCGCGGCCGATCACGATCGGCGCCTTGACTTGTCCCGAGGCCACGAGGTCGTTGAAGACCTTCCCCGCCCGCGCCCGCTCGCCGTATCCCAGCCAGCAGATGCGCGCCGGCAGCCCCTGAAAGGCGACCCGCTCGCGGGCCAGGCGGATCCACCGCGCCAGCGCCGCGTCCTCCGGGAAGGTGGCGAGGATCGCCTCGTCGGTGGCCGCGAGATCCTCCGGATCGCCGGAGAGGACGGCCCAGCGGAACGGCCCCTTTCCTTCGCAGAAAAGGGGACGGATGAACAGCGGCACGAAGCCGCCGATCTCAAAGGCCCGGGACTCCCCAGCCGCCAGCGCCTGCCCGCGCAGGTTGTTGCCGTAGTCGAAGGTGACGGCGCCGCGCTCCTGGAGCTTGAGCATGGCGCGCACGTGGGCCACCATCGAGGCCATGGAGCGGTCGATGTAAGCTTGTGGGTCTTCCTGGCGCAGGCGGAGGGCGTCGGCGTAGGGGATGCCGTGCGGCACGTACCCCTGGAGAGCGTCGTGGGCGGAGGTCTGGTCGGTCAACGCGTCGGGAACGAGGCCGGCCGCCACCAGATGCTCCAGGAGGTCGACGGCGTTCGCCTCGACGGCGATCGACACCGCCTCGCGGCGGTCCCGCGCGGCCAGCGCCCGCTCCACGGCGGTCGGGATGTCCGGCGCGACCGTGTCGAGATAGCGGGTGGCCAGCCGGCGCTCGATGCGGGAGCGGTCGACCTCGGCCACCAGGCAGACCCCCTCGTTCATGGTGACGGCGAGCGGCTGGGCGCCACCCATGCCGCCGAGGCCGGCGGTGACGGTGAGCCGGCCGGCCAGCGAGCCGCCGAAATGCTGGCGGGCGCACTCGGCGAGGGTCTCGTAGGTCCCCTGGAGGATCCCCTGCGTGCCGATGTAGATCCAAGAGCCGGCGGTCATCTGGCCGTACATGGTGAGGCCGAGCCCCTCCAGGCGGCGGAACTCGTCCGCGGTGGCCCAGTGGGGGACGAGCAGCGAGTTGGCGATCAGCACCCGGGGGGCCTCCGCGTGGGTCCTGAACACCGCCACCGGCTTGCCGGACTGGACGAGCATCGTCTCCTCGTTTCCCAGGCGTCTCAAGGTCTCGACGATCGCCTCGAAGCACTCCCAGTTGCGCGCCGCCTTCCCCGAGCCGCCATAGACCACCAGCTCCTCCGGCCGCTCGGCGACCTCGGGGTCGAGGTTGTTCATCAGCATCCGCAACGCGGCCTCCTGCTGCCATCCGCGGCAGGAGATCTCGGAGCCACGGGGAGCGCGGACGGTGCGGGGACGGGCGACGGGCGAGGGTGGGGTGGCGATGGTCATGGAGGTATTCTACTCGGGAAGCCCCCCATGGCGTCCCAGCCGGCCGATTCGGCCGGCTGGGCAGTTGTGGCTCGGCGTATAGCTGCTGGCCCTACGGCTTGCCGCTACGGGACAGGTTGGAAATAACGGCATCGCTTGCCGGGACTTGAGGCCCTATGCGGTGCACACTCCAAGTGACATTGTATTCCGCGTCCGCGCCGCAGCCATGTGGAGTTTCGGGACCTTTGTAATGCCGGCTAACACTGTGGACGGCAGACCCGTGCGTCCACTGCTCCAAGATCGCTCCGCTCGTGGAGATGGCATCGGAGAGCACCACGCCATCGCAGTTGGGGCCGCCGAACAGCCAACCCCCGACTTCCTTCAGGGCACCCCCGATCTTCGATACGATCTCAGCTCCTGTGCCGAGGGCCACGACGGCGACCAACTGGGCAATCGTAGTCGCGATTGCAATGTCGTCGGAGACCTGCTTCTTCGTGTCGTCATGCCCATGGTTGATGATTTGGTATGTCATCACCACAGGTGTGTTCGGTGCGGTCGTGACAGGCCCAAGGTCCCAATTCAGCGTGTAAGTACCATTGTTGAGGTCACCGACCTTCTGGTGCCTAGGGCCAAACACCTGATCGCCGACACGGACGGTGAAGTAGACCCAATCGGTATCGAGATGCCTCGCCATCGTGTCGGTGATTTTGAAATTATCGAGTCTGAACAAAAACTTTGACATGACTTTCTCCTGTTCTCGGCTGTGAGGGTGAGTCAACGCCTGTCCGAATGTTCGGTCCGCGCTCCTCTGGCCGGAGAGTGGTTAACGTGCTTGCCGGGAGAAGAGTTTTTTGAATCGCCCGGCCGGCATCTACTCAACTCTTCGCCGCTGGCGGCGGATTTCTGACAAAGGGGCTCAGGCTTTACTCTCCGGGCGTCGCCAACTCCGGCCTCCAACCCCTTAAACCCTGCGGAGCTGAGGAACCTGCTCCAGCGAAGGAGCGTCCCTCGGGTCGGCCTCCACCGTCGCTCCCGAGGCCGGGAATCGGTAGTACTTCCCCGAAACGGGACCGGCGACCGTCAGGGCGGTCTGCCCCTCGTACCGAAAGAAATGACGCTCGGGCGCACGGCTTCCCCAGGCGTTGGAACCGCTCAACTGCGTCCGTTGCTGTCCACAGCAGGGCATGGTGAAATCTCCTTGTCTTCAGGTTTGTCTTCAAAGAAGAGCGCCGGCGGCGGCCCGGTGCGCGGCGCCGTCAGGCGTTCCAGAAGGATCGCCGCCGCCGAGAGCGCGGGCCACAGGAGCAGCCGCTCATGCCACGTCTCGCCAAATCCCCAGGCGAACGGAGCGCTGATCCAGAGGCTGAGGCAGTAGAAGCAGTCCAGCAGCTTGCCCGCGAAACCCTCCCCCGCCGCGCGGCGCAGCCGGACGACCACATCCCACGGACCATCCTCCGCCTGGAGCAGATGAGTGATCCGCCAGACGCACAGGGTTGCCAGGGCGATCTCGTAGGCTTTCATGACGTCACGCTCGAGCGAGAAACCCCTCCCCGGCGCGAGGCCGGAGAGGGGATGTACAGGAGTCAGGGCTTACGGAGGCAGAACCCGACCCCGATCTGGTTGTAGTGGCCCCAGCACTCGTCGCTCACCAAGGCGCGGTCCCAGGAGCTGAGCACCACCGTGTAGCCGCAGGGAGTCATCCCTTTGGTGTCCAGTGTCCAGGTTCCGCTGGTGCCGTAAGCTCCGGCGGCCGGATACAAGGTTGGCCCCGACGGGACCACAGGTGGAATGGGCTGCGGCACGCCGCCGACGGTGATCTGTTCGAGGCTGATGCCCAGCGTACCAAAAAAGTGATCGGTCACGCTGTAGGTGCCGGTGATGACATCGCCGACCTTGACGTCACCACAGTCGCCGCTGGGCGAGGTGATGTGCAGCTCCACCTGCGGACGGTAAGCGGTGAAAGGGTTGCCGGCGGTGTCGAGCTCGTTGTGCGGATAGCCGTTGAACACATACACTCGCTGCATCTGGTTGGGCGTGGCCATCGGAACGTACGCCGCGCCATTCCACACGAACCCCTTGACCACGATGTCGTAGGCGCCCTCCGCGACGCCCGACGCCTCCCAGACGGCGAGCGTCCGCGGATTGACCACCTGGACGACGCCCTCACGGTAGAGATAATACGGCTCTCCGCCGATGTTCTGGATGGTCTGGGTGACGGTGACCGCCGGATTCGGCGGCGGCGGGTTGACCGGGAAGACCGCGATGTTGAAGGAATTGGTGAGCTGCGTGGGGATCGCCCCGGGCTCCACCTTTTGGACGAACACCTGATACGCGGGCGGATGCGCTCCCGGCAGGATTTCTCCGGTGGCGGAATTGAAGTACGAATCGGATTTCACCGTGAAGTCCCCCTCGATGAAGATGTTGCCGCCGAAGGGAGAGTCGTTGCCGTTGCAGTCGCCGGCGATGCCGGAGTACTGCGCCAGACCGCCGCCGTCGATCTTCGTCACGGTCACGCGGTTGATCCGCATGAGGCGCACGCGCTGGTCGCCGGAGGCCACGTCGGTGATGATGGGCTGGACGTGGGTGTTCACCACGTTGCCCCACACGGGAATGAAGTCGGGGCCCGTGGGCGGCGTCTGCCAGGAGAGGATGGCGCGGAGCGGCAGCCCCGTGATATCGCCGCAAAGATATTCGGGGAGGTTGACGCCGCGCAAGACCGCGTACCGCACCGGGTTCCCGGGCGACACCGCCGCCAGGTCGTGGACGCTCACCTGGGCGCTGCCCAGAGACTGCCACGCCCCGCCCACGAAGAGCCAGAAGCCCACGTATTCCGTGCTGCCCGGGTCGCACAGGTCGCCCGAGTAGCCGCTGTTCCTCTTGATCGAAAGGACGCCGCCCAGCCTGCGGGTCTCCGGGTTGTAGCCCACGCAGTCGAGTTGCTCGAACGTCGTGTCCCCCTGGGTCTTGAAAAGGCCGCCCAGGATGCCGGCGAGATCGGTGGCGAGCACGGTGTCGGAGAGCACGACGGACTCCGCGAGCAGCGGCTTGGTCACCCCCTGCACCGCGCTCTTGGGACCGGCTATCTTCGCGAGCGCCGAGGCGCTCAGCGGGTGCTGGAGCAGCTTCTGCGCCTGAGTGAAGCCGGAGCGGTGGCCGGGGACGTCCTTGCCCTGGTACTTCTCCTTGAGCGTCGCGTACGCGGGCCCGGTGACGTCTGCCGCGGACTTCAACGTCTCCTGGAGATTGATCGATTTGAGGATCGAGGGATCGATCGACAGCAGCTTGTCCTCGATCAGGGTCCCGAGCGGGACATGGAACAGCCAGTGGGGAGCGATCTGCACCTTGGCGTCGAGCACGTTGCCCCACGGTGGATTCCACCCGGGATTCCCGGCGGGCGGCTCGATACTCCAGGAGAGGATGCCGCGCACCTCAACGACGTTCTCCACCGTGCAGTATTTCCGGGCCTCGTTCATCTCTATCTCGACGCTGTAGCTCACCGGCAGCGGACCGCCCGCGGGCAGGTCGTGGCTGGTGAACGTGGCGACGCCGAGGTCGTGCCACCCGCCGGGCCGCTTGACGAAGAAACGGACGTACTCGATCGAGCCGGCGGTGCAGGTGCCGCCGCCGAAGCCGAAGGAGCGCTTGACGTTGACGACCGCCTCGAGCCGGTTGCCCCCGGGATGCAGCCCGATGCACGTCAGCTCCTCGTAGCTCGTCTGCTGGCTCATCGCCTTGACCGTGGGGAATCCGAGCTCGGGCATGTTCCCGAAATGATTGGGGTTCGCCAGGAGCAGGGCCTTGAAATTGGCCCTCTCCTCTTCGATCTTGACGGCCACCCCGGCGCTTGCCTTGTCGGACGCCGCGGGACCGCCTCCTGCTGCCTTGCTTGCCATGTGCTATCTCCTTTTTCGAGCGCTGTTATGCCGTCGATGACGGCCTGCTCATGAGGGTCTTCGCGTCCTGGCTTGGCGATCTGACAGACAGGGATGGAAAAGAAAACGCAACGGGTAGGGACGGCCGGTGCTCCCGCACCGGCCGGAGAGTCCGTCAGAGGGAACGCTTAGGATCGACGTAGACCGGGCTCTGCACGGAGAGGGTTCTCGCCACCCCGTTGGGATCCGTCACGGTCACCTGGAAGTTGAGGGTTGCCGTGCAACCAACCAGCGAGCCGAGGTCCTTTAGCAGCAGGCGATGGCTACCCCGCGCAGCGTTCATCAGGTCGCCCTTAGGAATGGCGTAGGTCGTCCTTTCGACGAACTTGCCGTCACTGGAGTAGCGATCCACGTCCAGGGCTGCGCCGTCGATCGAATATTTCGAGCCCAGCCATTTCGCGTCGATGTCGACCATCAGGAAGTAGCCTTCCGGCGGTCCTGGGATGTCTGGGGGAGCCAGAGAGGCAACCATGTTCGTGGCGCCGGGCGGAATGAGCGAACAGCTCGGGCAGGGCGGATCGTCCGGCTGGGGGGCGACCCATCGCTGGCTGACCATGTCGGGCAAGAGGTACAGAGGGCAAGGGTCTGGAACGCTCAGATCATCGACGGCAAAGAGCTGGGGAGTCGGATGGGACGCTGACCTGCACGCCGCCGGCAGGGTCGCCGTCTTGAGATCGGGTGCCGGAGCCATGTCCGTGGAGAGGACGAGAGCCGCCAGGTCCGCGGCTCCGCTCTTGGCGTTCCAGGACACGCAACTCGGGATCGAGCACTGCTCTCCTCCCGTGAGGCACGCCCGGGTGACCGCGCGGCAGAGCGACAGCCGCCTCAAATGGGGAGCCTGCACCAGGCGAGAGAGCGGCCACACGTTCTTCCAGGCGTAATAATCACCGCGGCCGGGCAGGACGTCGCCCGACTCGGTGATCAGCCTCATCACCTCGGCCGGCCGTAGGTCGGGGCGCAGTTGCCAGACTAAGGCGGCGATGGAGGAGACGACGGCCGTGGAGACCGAGGACCCGGTATACATCCCCGTGGCCTGGTCCGTCGTTTGGGCCATCGCGTGGTCGCCGAAGGCGACACGCCGGGGAAGGCCTCCATACCGGTAGTTGGACAGCGGGAGCCCCTGCCAATCCACGCCTCCTACCGCGTAGACCGGCTTCGGTCCAAGGGCGAACGGCCACCAGGACGGGCGATGCAGCTCCCACGCCGCCGGCAGCAGGGGCCAGTTGGATTCCCCTCCGCCCCGCCGGTTGCCGGCGGCGGCGATCACCAGCGCCTCGCTGCGGCGGGCGTATTGGAGGGCTTGGTAGACGAGCTGAGCATCCAGCGGCAATTGGGAGACTCTGTGTTTGTCGAGCTCGCCGAGGAGCTCGCCGTCCCAGCCCAAAGAAAGGTTCAGGATCAGATGTTCCTTCGTACCGGAGAGCCGCCAGGAAAAGACTTCCCGAGCGATCGCGCCGGCGAGGTCGTCGACTAGGCCGAGGTTGCCGCCGCCCGGCGATGGAGTCGACGGCTGATCCGGATCGAAAACGGAGTATGGGAGGGCGAGGCGGGTCGCGAGCTGCACCAACGACGGACAGGATTCGACATCGGGGCAGATCAGTTGCTTTGCCAAGTGCACGAGCGTATATCCGTGCTTAGAGGGGCCGGAGGCGTGCGGCACGTCCTCGCCGTCGGCTTGGGTGTCGATGAAGACGAGGCGGACAGGATGGTGATCTTGAATCGGGAGCGGCCCCGGCGAATATCCCCCTGAGGCCTGGGCGACGAAATGCTCGGCCAGCACATCGCCGGCCGAGACGCTGGGCCCACTGGGGGCCAGGGCCATATGGCCTTTCGTTGCGATCTCCAATCCGGCGGGCGGTGGATGCATCGGAAAATCGGGGGTCGAGCCGCTGGTCTTTCGATAGGAGCAGTAACGGTCGAGCTCTTTCAGCAGGGGATCGGCGGCGATCGCCCGGCGCACGTCTCCGGCCTTCTTGCCGGGCAACATCGAGGCGAGCGTCTGGGCCAGCCAGGTGCCGCCGGAATCCCAGCCGGAAACCTTCGGGCACAGGTCGACCCCCTTCCGCCGGACGGCGATCACTTGCCATCTCACTTCGGCGCGCTGGAGAGCCGAGGGCTCCTTTGCGGTGAAAACCCGGGGCTGCGGGGTGACCGTCGTCTCGACCGCGGCGTGGCCGGGAGCGGTCCAGCCCAACAGAGCCAAGATTAGAGAACAGAGGATCTTAAGAGATCTCATACTCATTCCTCCCGAGAGCGGCAAAAAGGGGGCGCTCCTGACTGAGCTCCCGGATGCGATGAGCTGCCGCTCCTACGGATAGGCGTTCGCGCCCGATGAGACGTTTCTGACAGGGACGGAGGATTAGGGCTCGATGAGGCGGAAGCTCGTGCAGTCGGCCTGCGGACTGTGCCGGCGGCAGGCGAGCTCGGCGCGCTGGAGTTGGCGCGACAGATCCGTTCCAGGCTTCCAATCCTGGTAGAGCGCGCTGAGAAGGTGGCGCGCCGTCTCGTCGTCGACCGTCCGGGTCGAAGCGATCACCGCCTGGGAGCCGGCCAGGAGGAAAGCATGGGCGAGACCGATCCCCTCGCCGGGCGCTTCCTTCGACGAGCGGCCGGCATCACAAGCGGAGAGCACGACCCATCTCGGGGCCCGGGGAAGCGTCAGGATGTCCCCCATCGTCAGACGCGAGCCGTCCGCCAGCGGCAGCGCGCTGTCCCAGCCCGCGAAGCCGGCGAAGTTGCCATGACCGGCGAAGTGGAAGAGGTCGGCTCTCGGCAGCGCGTCGGACACCGCCGAAGCCCTGGCAGCCGGGCCGTCCAGCCGCGTCAGGGACCAGCCTCCCCGGTTGTGGATGGAGGCGGCGACCTCGTCCGCCTCCTTTCCCGCCGCGGGCAGGTAACCCTGGTCACTCTGAGGATTGGAAACCAGGAGGGCCACCGGCCGGCCCGGTGACGGCGGAGACGAGCGGACCGGCAGGTCGAGACTGTAGATCACGAGGTGGTGTGCGAACAGAGGCTCCCCGCCGAAAGGCAGGGCGTGGAAGTCCACGGCCTGCAAGGGGCCATAGGCCAGCACCCGCACGCTGCCGGCTTTCTCGATGGTGCTCTGGAAAGGCACTAGCAGACGCCGGGCGAGCTCCGGATCGGCGGGCAGGTTGGCAGGCAGCTCAAACCTGCCGATCTCGATGCTCTCCCCTTGGGCGGCGAACCGTACCCACCCCTTCGGCAAGGGGTGATAGGCCAGGATGACTTCGCCTTTCCCGGGCGGAGAAAGGCTTCTCCCTGCTTGATCTCCGAAGTCTCCGAGCCCCGCCACCGCGCGATCGAGGGCCTGCTGGGCCCGTACGAGCTGCGCGGCGCGGCTCTCCTTGGCCCGCGCGACCTGATCGAGAGGGAGCTGCCATTGCCGGGCAGCTTCCTGATCGATGGAATCTCGCAACCTCCGGTAGCCCGAGAGCGCCAAGTCCCACGCCTGTTGCTCCGCAGGTTTGAGCCGGGTCAAACGGTCCCGGATCGCGAGCTGGTACAGCAATCGCGAGCGGTCCCGGCGCACCAGGTCGAAGGCGCGCCGCCGCCAGCCCTCCGCCAGGAGGAGGTCCAGGTACTCGCGCGTGGCCCCCTCCCGCTGACCGACGAGGGTGTCGCGTCCTTCCTGCACCGGGACATGCCAGCTCTGCTCGTCGATGAGATGGTCGGCCTGGGCAAAGTCGGCGAGCGCCGCCGGCCGCTGGCGGAGGGCGATGTGAGCGTGGGCGCGTCCGACGGCGGCCCGGAAGCGGCCCTCCAGGGACAGGGCCCGCTCGGCCTCGACGGCGAGCTCATCGTAGAGCTCGAGCGCACGCGCCGGATCTCTCTCGAGGATAGCCCGGGCTTGCAGATCTAGCCACCAGAGACGGTAGCGTGGGGTCGCGTTCGAGGCGAACGCGCGAGCCCCGTCCAGGTCGCGCCTGGCCTCGCTGCCGCGGTGCTCCTGGAGATAGGCGAGCGCAAGATTCAGCCGCGCGTTGAGGCGCTTCTCCGGTTGGCATTCCTTTTTGGGATTGTCATACTCGGACCTCGCCTTCTCCAGGAGCGGAATCGGATCGTCGGTCTTCTCGCCCGCTTCCCGCGCGAGTAGCCGGGACCAGGCCTCGTTGGTCAAAAAGGCCCCCAGATCGCAAGGCTGGTCGGGGTAGCGATGCGCGTCCAGGCTCGCGAATAGCTTCGAGGCCTCTTTCGAGCGGCCGATCTCCTGGAGGACGACCGCCAAGGACTGCTCGGCTTTCCACCTGAGAACGGGGCGATCGATACGCTCCGCCAAGCCCGCGGCCCGCCGCAGTTGCTCCAGCGCCGAGCGGTAGTCGCCCACCCCTTTACTCAGCAAACCCAGGTAATAGGCTACCTGGTACTTTGCTACGGCAGGGGCCGTGGGAGGGAGCCGCAGATCGTTGAGGAGCTGTCGCGCTTGGCTGAAGCGCGAATGATCGACGTCGGCCCTCGCCAGCAAGGTGACCTTCTCCACCTCACCTTTCAGATCGCCCACGGCGTGGTCAGCCTCGATACCCCTTTCTAGGTATTCAGCCATTTTCGCGTCGCCACACAGGAGAGAGAGCTCACGGAAGATAAATCCCTTTTCTTTGGCGGACGCCGAGGCTCGGCGCTGTTCGAGCTCCCTGCACGCCTCCTGATCCCTGCGGTCGCTCTGGAGCTTTACAATCCCGTCGAGCCAAGAGGGCATCTCGGGCGGAGCGAGGGCGAGGGTCCAGGGAGGGCCACAGGCGCCGTCAGCCCGGCAGAGCCGGATCTGCACCGATGAGGCCCCCGGTGGGAGCGACAGAGCGAAGAGGCGACCGCCGTCCACCTCCTTGCCCGCAACCCGCTGAAGCTCGGCTCCAGCCTGGATTTTCGCCGTCAGGCCGGAATCGTTCTTGACCCAGAGGCTGAAGTGGAGGTCGGGCTTGAGAGCACAGACCGGACCCGGCAGGTAAACGGCCCAGCAGCCGTCGTATTCGACCTCGGGGGCCGGGGGCGGGGCGGCGGGGGTCGCCGGCTCGGACCGGGAGCCGCAAGCGAGCAGAAGGCCGGCGAGGCCCCAGAGCAGGCCGTGACGCCGAGTCATGGCGAAGGGTGGGCTCCGATCCTCAGATCCTCTGAGATCGCCTGCCAGTCCGCGGTCCGGGTCCGGCCTGCGCGCAGACGGGTCTGAAGCTCGCGCGTGGATGGCAGGCTGTCCGGGCGGCCGACGACGACCCAGACCGTCCATTTGCCGGGCCGGAACCGGCTCAGTGGGCCACGAAAACGAAACGCGCCATCCGCGCCGCGCTCCGCCCGCTCCCACGGAAAGAGCTCGCCACCCTGAGCGAGAAACGACCTCGCATCGACCGGGATGGTGACGGCGCTCGGCGGCTTGGCGACAACGGTCAACACCGAGCCTGGATCGAAAGCCGGCGTCCCGCTCGCCGGCCCCGGCTCGCCACCCCTTGTGCTCTGATCGCCGACGAGCGGAACGAGGGCATAGGGAGGCAACGGCGGCAGCGCCGGGCTACGCACCAGGAAGAACAGAGCCGCCGCAACCGCCGCCGCGGTCCCCAGCCAGACCTCAATCCGGCGGACGGCGCGGCGGAAAGGGAGGACGCGGGAGCGCGGCTCTGCAGGCTCGGGCCGTGGCGCATCGGCGGCCCGTTCGGCGTTGATCGCGCCCACCACGCGGGCCTGGAAGTCGGCGCCGAGGGGGCGGAAGGCCTCGTAGGTCTCCCGCGCCTCCGGAGAGGACTCGGCGAGGGCCTTCAGCTCCGCTTCCTCCTCCGGCGTCAGCGTGCCGGCGGCGAGACGGTCCCAACGCTCGTCGAGGCGGGCCTTCTCCGCCTCTCCCTCTTGCCGCGCCAGACCGCCGAGCTCGCCCAAGAGTTGATCCTTATTCATCCATGGCCATCCTTCCAGGTATTTCGCGCCGGGGGCGCGTTTCCTGACAACTCGGCCAACAGCTTCTGGGCCAGACGGCGCAGGCGGCTGCGCCAGGCATAGACCGCGTCGGCGGAGAGGCCGCTCGCCGCCTGGACCTCCGCCTGCGACAGCTCCTGGACGAAGAGGAGCTCGAACAGCCGGCGGCCCAACGGGCTCAGCTCCTCGCGCAGCCGGTCGAGCAGGAGAGCGAGGTGCTCGCGGCCGGCGGCGACCTCTTCCGGTCCGCTGTCCGGAGCCTCCGGCTCGAGCTCCCCGGCCGCGAGGGTGGGATCTTCCTTCCAGGGATTGCGCCGGCCGCTGCGGAGAAATGACAGCACCTGGCGCTCGGCGACCAGGCCAACGAAATTCTCGAGCGACAAACCCCGCTCCGCCTGCCAGGAGCTAAGAACCTGGGCATCGCGGGAAAAGAGCGCGAGGAACACCTCCTGGCTGAGGTCCTCCACCTCCTGGCGCACGTCACGCCCGGAGGCGAGACGATGCCGGCGGGCCAGCAGGGTACGCGCCACGCGAGACTGGATCACGGGCGTCAGCACGGCGACCAGCCGGGCCAGGGACGCCGGATCGCCGGCCAAGGCTCGCTGCACCAAGCCGGCGGTGTCTTCGGTGCTCATGTCTTGACATTAGTATACGCTCGATTTTCGTTAAAGCTGCCCACTCAGCAGGTAGCACGCCCGGTCCAAAGCCCGGTGCCAGAAGTGGTACCCGTGGTCCCAGGACGCGGCCTTCATCTCCTCGCAATCCTTGAGATCGTCCTCGAAGGCGGCCTTGAGCTCGTTGGCGATCCCCTCGTCGATGATGCCCACGCCCGCCTCCTCGTTGATGTCAAAGGAGCGGGAGTCCAGATTAGTCGAGCCCACGTGCGACCAGACGCCGTCGATCACCAGGATCTTCTGGTGGATCAGGGTCCTCTCGAAGCAGAAGATCCGCACCCCCGCGTTCAGCATCTCGCTGAAGTGGCGGTGCCCGGCGTGGTTGACCACCGGGCTGTCGGTGATCCTGCCGGGGACCATGATCTTGACCTCCACCCCGCGCTTGACGGCGCGCTTCAGCAGCGAGGCCGTCTCGTCATCGGCGATGAAGTAAGGGTTCTGGATCAGGATCTCCTTCTGCGCGGTGGCGATCGACATCTTGAACATCAGCTCGAGGTCGGAGACCCCCCCGAGGGGCGCTCCGGCGAGGATGTGCATCTTCAAGCCCCCCTCGAAATCGATGGCCGGAAAGTACTTCTCCCCCACCAGCACCTCCCCCGTCTCCTCGATCCAGTGCTGGGCGAAGACCGACTGCGCGGCGTTGACGATCGGGCCGTGGAGCCGGACGCCGGTGTCCCGCCAGTGGTCCTCGTCCTGGCCGTGCCCGGTCCACTTGTCCGCCACCCCGTGGCCGCAGATGTAGGCCGTGCGGCCGTCGAAGACGGCGAGCTTGCGGTGGGTGCGCTTGTTGAGCTGGCCGATGTCCCGCGGGCGGATCGGGTGGTAACGGATCAGCTTGACCCCGGCGTCCTTCATCAGCTCGCGGAGCCGGCGCTTCATCTTCATCCCACCCATGGCGTCGATGATGACCCGCACCTCGACCCCGTCGCGAGCCCGCTTCGCGAGAGCCCCTGCGACCTCGTCGCAGATGCCGCCGGTCCACCAGACGTAAGTCTCGAAGTGAATGGTTTCTTTCGCGTGGGCGATCGATTCGAGAAGGGCGGTGAAGAAGTCGCCGTTCTGGATAATCTCGGCACGGTTGCCGTCCAGGATGATCGCCTTGGTCATGCCGGCGATCGACGGGAGGGCCTGCTCGAAACATTCGAGGTCGGGCACGCGGACGTGGAACTCCCGCTCGCGCAGGTTGTTCCACAACATCACCGCGAGCACGGCGATGACCACGATCATCGTAATGAACAGCCAGAGATGGATCTCGATCATGGCTCAGAGCTGCTCGTTGAGCATGTAGGAGAGATGGTCCTCCAGCTTATGCCAGAGGGAGCGATGGCTCCACGTTTGGGCATCCAAACGTTTGCAGCGCCGGAGGTCCGCCTCGAAGGCGGCCTTGAGCTGCGACGCGATTTGCGGGTCGATCAGACCCACGCTCGCCTCGTCGTTGATGTCGAGCGAGCGGTCGTCGAAATTGGTCGAGCCGACGAACGACCAGACGCCGTCGATGATCATGATCTTCTGATGGCTGAGCGTCGGCTCGAACTCGTCGATCTCGACCCCCTTGTCGAGCAGGGGCTGGAACTGCTTGTGGCCGGCATGGCGGACCACCGCGCTGTCGGTGATCTGTCCCGGGATCATCAGGCGCACGCGCACCCCGCGCTGGACGGCGTTGGCGATCAGGTCCACCAGCTCCTGGTCGGGGATGAAATAAGGGTTCTGAATGATCAGCTCTTTCTGCGCGGAGGCGATCGCCAGCTTGTCGATCAGCTCCATCTCCGAGACGCCGCCGCGCGGCGCGCTCGCCGTCATGTGGGCCCGCACCGTGCCGGCGGCCGGGAGGCGGGGAAAATATTTTTCTCCCACCAGCACCTCGGCGGT
>Ga0308175_100001655_pt1 | contig 15094 bp, 19 predicted proteins | sample PhyCR1_3_FD_203893 | JGI IMG/M metagenome (GOLD analysis project Ga0308175, IMG submission 203893) | Soil microbial communities from UC Gill Tract Community Farm, Albany, California, United States - DLSLS.C.R1 | ecosystem: Environmental > Terrestrial > Soil > Agricultural land | place: USA...
TCGGGCGGCGCTTCGTGCATTCGCTCATCCCGATCGCGCTCGCATACGTGATCGCGCACTACTGCTCGCTGCTGCTCTACCAGGGCCAGGCGATCGGGTACCTGATCTCCGACCCCCTCGGACACGGCTCGGACATCTTCGGCACCGCTGACAAGACGATCGACTACGGCGTGATCTCGGCCAATGGCGTCTGGTACGTCCAGGTGATCGCGCTCGTCGTCGGCCACGCCTGCGGGCTGGCGCTCGCGCACGACCGCGCGCTGAGCACCTACCGCAGCGCCCGCGCCGCGACCCGCTCGCAATACTGGATGCTGGTCGTGATGATCGGCTTCACGAGCCTCGGCCTCTGGCTGCTGAGCGCAGCGAACTCATGAGCGCGACCTTCCTTCCGGTCGCGCACTTCGGCCACTGGTACGTGACGCTGCTCTACATGGGGCCGGTCATCGTCCTGGTCGCGGCGCTGTCGTTCCAGAGCTGGCGCGACAAGCGGCGCAACGGCGGCGGCGACTCGTCAGACTGAGCGCCGATGCGCAGGGGTGCGATTGCGATGCTGATGGGCGGGCTGCTGGCCGCCGCCGTGGTGCCGGCCACGGCGGGCGCATCCGCGCAGCCCGCGATCGGCCACGTGTTCGTCATCGTCCTGGAGAACAAGGACTACGACCAGAGCTTCGGCCCGCAGGCCAGGTCGCCGGAGCTCGGCCAGGTGCTGCCCTCGCAGGGCGTGCTGCTGACGCAGTACTACGGCATCGCCCACAACAGCCTGCCGAACTACATCGCGATGGTCTCCGGTCAGGGGCCCAACCCGGTCACCCAGTCGGACTGCCAGATCTACCAGGAGTTCTTCCCGGGCACGATCGGCTCCGACGGCCAGGCGCTCGGGCTCGGCTGCGTGTACCCGTCGACGGTCAAGACCGTCGCCGACCAGCTCACCGCCGCCGGGCTGACCTGGGGCGGCTACATGGAGGACATGGGGAACACGACGACGGCCGACACGACGTGCCGCCATCCGGCGCTCAACAGCCCCGACTCGACGCAGTCCGCGACGGCGACGGACCAGTACGCGGCGCGCCACAACCCGTTCGTCTACTTCCACTCGATCATCGACGGCCCCGACTGCCACGCGCGCGACGTGCCGCTGGACCGCCTGCAGACCGACCTGCAGTCCGTGGACACCACGCCGAACCTCACGTTCATCACGCCCGACCTGTGCTCCGACGGCCACGACGAGCCGTGCGCGGACGGCCGGCCCGGCGGCTACGCGTCGATCGACGCCTTCCTGAAGGAGTGGGTCCCGCGGATCGAGGACTCGCCCGCCTACCAGCAGGACGGCGCGCTGATCGTCACGTTCGACGAGTCGGAGTCCGGCGCCGAGGGCTGCTGCGTCCAGGACCATCCGAACACCCCGAACGCGGGCGGCCAGACGCCCGGCCCGGGCGGCGGGCGGACCGGCACCGTTGTGGTCTCGAGGTTCGTCGCGCCGGGCACGACGACCGACAGGCCCTACAACCACTACTCGTTCCTGCGCACGATCGAGGACCTGTTCGGCCTGTCGCCGCTCGGCTACGCGGGGCGCTCGACCGCATTCGGCTCCGACGTCTTCAACGCGCCGTCGACCGCCGCCGCGAGGGCGTGCCGGCCGACCCGTCTCGCGCGCCGCGGCACGCTGCGGCGCGGCACACTCATCGCCGGCGTGCGCCGCTCGGGCCGCACCGTCACCGTCCGCATGGCCCACGACGCCCACGTGCTCTTCAAGGTCGACGGCCGCCGCCTCACCACGCGCCGCGCGGGCGCCTGCCGCAGCCTCACCGTGCGAGCCCCGGCCCGCACCCGTTCGCTCTTGATCAAGGCGACCGTTCGCAACGCCCGCGAGCTCCGCGTCCTCAGACTGCGCTGACGGCCCCCGGGCCCCCAGGGTGACCTCGTCCGTGTTACGTGTGTGTGCCGGACCGCAACAAACGACGGAGGTCGTGCGCCAGGCCCTCGGGGGTGAGCTTGTCCGCCGGGAAGCCGACGCGCTGGCGGCCCGTGCGGTCCAGGAGGACGACGTAGGCGGTGTGCTCGAGCTCGCGCTCCTGCGGCCGGATGCCGAACGTGGTCCAGACCTGCTGGAGGGTCGTGTCCGGGCGCAGGAGGAAGCGCATCCGCCCGGTGAGGTGGTTGCGGCTGAGGAAGGCGCGCGCGCTGTCGGGCGTGTCGTTGGCCGGGTCGACGCTGACCGCGTAGGCCGGCACGTCGCGGCCGAGCTGGTCCAGCGCGCCGCGCACCGTGCTCGCGGTGACCGGGCACGTGTCCTGGCAGTGCGTGTAGAGGAACGTGACGATGCTCGGCCCCGCGGACGGCGCGCCGACCCGGGCGAGTCGCCCGTCCTGGTCGGCGAGCGTCCAGATGCGCGGCGGAATCTCCGGCCGGACCGCACCCGCGAAGCCGTTGGCGGAGGCCGGCTCGTCCTTGGGGTGCACGAACAGCACGACCGCGAGCGCGGCCAGCATCACCATGCTGGCGACGGCGAGAACGGCGAGTCGCAGGCGCGGGGCCATCGGCACATGGTTTCAGGCTCCCTTCAGGTTGCGCCGCCACCATTGCGCGCGTGAGGGTCCTGGTGGTCGACGACGAGCCCGCGGTGCGCGATGCCGTGGGGCGCGCGCTCAAGCTCGACGGGTTCGAGGTGCGAACGGCGGTCGACGGGCGCGACGCGATCAGGCGGCTGCCCGACGTGCGGCCCGACGCGGTGCTGCTCGACGTCCTCATGCCGGGCCTGGACGGGCTCGAGGTGTGCCGGCGCATGCGCGACACCGGCGATCGCACGCCGGTGCTGATGCTCACCGCGCGCGACGCCGTGTCCGATCGCGTCGCCGGCCTCGAGGCGGGTGCCGACGACTACCTCGCCAAGCCGTTCGCGCTGGAGGAGCTGCTCGCTCGCCTGCGCGCGCTGCTGCGCCGCAGCGGCTGGGAGGACGACCGCCAGGTGCTGCGCTTCGACGACCTCGAGCTCGACCCCAGCGCCCACCAGGTCCGCCGCGGCGATCGCCAGATCGAGTTGACCCGCACCGAGTACCTGCTGCTCGAGCTGTTCATGCACCACCCGCGCCAGGTCCTGTCGCGCTCGCAGATCTTCGAGCGTGTGTGGGGCTACGACTTCGGGCCGTCGTCGAACTCGCTGGAGGTCTACGTCGGCTACCTGCGCCGCAAGACCGAGTCCGGCGGGGAGCCGCGCCTGCTGCACACGGTCCGCGGCGTCGGCTACGTGCTGCGCCAGGGGCTCACGTGACGCTGACGCTCACGCGCCGCCTCGCGGCCGCCGCGGCCGCGGCGGTGGCGTTCGCGATCGTCGCGGCATCGGTGATCGTCTACGTGCAGGCGCGCCACGCGCTGCGCACGCAGGTCGACGACGGCCTGCGCCGGCTCGTGCCGCGGGTCCAGTTCGTCCAGCGCGACGGCGAGAGGGCGCAGCTGCCTCCGGCCGTCGCGCGCAAGGGCTTCGCCATCCGGGTGCCGAAGGGCAGCCTCGGCGGCCCGAGCGGCATCGCCGAAAGCGAGACACCGGCCGGCGCGGTGGTCGGCTCGAAGATCCTCTCGAGGACCGAGCTGCGCAGCGCCGACCCGCCGGCGTTCCGCGACATCCACCTGCAGGGCACGCACCTGCGCGCCTACGTGACGCTCGGCCCGACCGGCGACAAGCTCGTCGTGGCGCGACCGCTGAGCGAGGTCGACGCCACCCTGCGTCACCTGCGCCTCGTCCTCCTGCTGGTCGCCGTCGGCGGCATCGGCCTGGCGGCCGGCCTCGGGCTGCTCGTGGCGCGCGGCGCCATCGGCCCGGTGCGGCGCCTGACCGCGGAGGCCGAGACGATCGCCCACACGAACGACCTCAGCCGCCGGATCCCGGCGGACCCCGGCGGCGACGAGATCAACCGCCTCGGCGCGGCGTTCAACACGATGCTCGCCGCGCTGGAGCGATCGCGCACGGCCCAGCGCCAGCTCGTCGCCGACGCCTCGCACGAGCTGCGCACGCCACTCACCTCGATCCGCACGAACATCGAGCTGCTCGGGCGCGCGAAGGACCTTCCGGCAGCCGAGCGCGCGGAGGTCGTCGCCGCGGCGAGCGCGCAGCTCGAGGAGCTGACGCTGCTCGTCGGCGACCTCGTCGACATGGCGCGCGACGGCCCGCCGGCCACCGACGAGGTCGAGGACGTCCGGCTCGACGAGCTGGTGCGCGAGAGCGCCGCGCGCATCAACCGCGGCCGCATCGCGGTCGATGCCGAGCCCTCGCTCGTGCGCGGCAGCCGGACGCGCCTGGCGCGAGCCGTGTCGAACCTGCTCGACAACGCCGTCAAGTACTCGCCGGAGGATGCGCCCGTCGAGGTGACCGTTCGCGGGGGAGAGGTCGCCGTGCGCGACCACGGCCCGGGGATCGCGCCCGCCGACCTGCCCTACGTGTTCGACCGCTTCTACCGAGCCCCCAAGTCGCGCGGCACGCCGGGCTCGGGCCTGGGCCTGGCGATCGTGCGGCAGGTGGCGGAGGCCCACCAGGGCACGGCCGTCGCCGAGGCCGCCGACGGCGGCGGGGCGCTGTTGCGCCTCCGGCTTCCGGCGCTCTAAGGCTCGATCAGCCCGCGGCGGATCGCGTAGCGCACGAGCTCGACGCGGTCGCGCATGCCGAGCTTGCGCAGCAGGTTGCCGCGGTGCGATTCGACGGTCTTCTCGCTGAGGTGCAGGATCTCGCCGATCTCGCGGTTCGTGTGGGCCTCGGCGATCAGCTTGAGCACCTCCTGCTCGCGCGGGGTGAGCGGTTCCGAGGGGCCCGACGATGAGTCGGCCATCCACTCGCGCACCAGCGAGCGCTGCGCGGAGTTCGTCAGGAACGGCTCGCCGCGCATCACCGCGCGGATCGCGTCGAGCAGGTCGTGGTCGGCCTCGCGCTTGAGCACGTAGCCGGAGGCGCCGGCGCGCAGCGCCTCGAAGAGATAGCGCTCGTCGTCGTGCATGGAGAGCATCAGCACCTGCATGCCGGGGGCTTGGCTCTTGAGCTCGCGCGCGACCTGAAGCCCGGTCAGCTTCGGCATGGCGACGTCGAGGATGCAGAGGTCGGGGCGCAGGGCGAGCGCCTGCTCGAGCGCCTCGGCGCCGTCGGCCGCCTCGGCGACGACCTCGAGGTCGGGCTGGCGGTCCAGCAGCGCGCGCAGGCCCCCGCGCACGATGCCGTGGTCGTCGGCGATGAGCAGCGAGACGCTCACAGGGTCAACTCCACCACGGTCCCGGATCCGGGGCGCGACCGCACGCGCAGGCGCCCGCCGGCGAGCCGCGCGCGCTCGCGCATGCCGGTGATCCCGAGCCCGGGCGCCGCGGCCGCCGCATCGTTGAAGCCGCGCCCGTCGTCGGTCACGCGCAGCATCTTGCGGCCGTCGGCGCGCCGCAGCTCGACGCTGACGGCCTTCGCCTCCGCGTGCTCGGCGACGTTGTTGAGCGCCTCCTGCACGACGCGGTAGACCACGATCTGCTCGTCGGTCCCGAGCTCGCCCACGTCGGGCTCGACCTGCAGCGAGGCATCGACGCCCGTCGCCCGGGCGAAGCCGTCGACCTGCGTGCGCAGCGCGGCCTGCAGGCCGTGGTCGTCGAGCGCCGAGGGCCGCAGCTCGCGGGCCAGCCGCAGCAGCTCGCTCATCGCCATCGACGTGGCCTCGGCGGTCGCGCGCAGCTCGGCCTGCAGCGCGTCGGGCGCGTCGTGCTCGATCGCGCGCAGGCGCAGCAGCACGCCGGTCAGAGACTGGTTGGCCTCGTCGTGCAGGTCGCGGGCCAGCCGCGCGCGCTCGGCCTCCTGGGCGCGAAGGACGGCCTCGGAGCTCTGCCGGCGCTCGAGCTCGAGGCGGTCGAGCATGCGGTTGAACGCGTGGTGCAGGCGCACCACCTCCTCGCTGTCGGCCGACGGCATGGCCGAACGCACGCCCGGCTCGGACAGCTCGACGCGCTCCATCGTGTCGATGATCGACTCCAGCGGCGCGAACCGGCGGCGCAGGATCAGCCCGTTGACGAGCACCGTCGCGAGGATGGCGGCGACCAGGACAAGCGACTGGCGCGAGCTGCCGACGTCCTCGACGCGCAGGCGCGCGACGACGCTGGCCGCCAGGACGGTGGCCGTGATGAGGACCGCGTTGACCGCGAGGATCTGCCGGGAGAGCTTCATCTGCGCAAATGGGGTGCAGACCCCATATCGGCGTTCCGCGCCCGGTCCGATACTCCTGGTGCAGCAAGGAGATGGACCCCTCCAAGGGAGGCGCTGGGCGAGCGGGAGCCGCGAAGGTGCCAGACAACAAGGTCCAGCCCCAAACCCTCACTCGAGGCGCCCCGGCAGCGGGGGCGCCTCGAGGTCGTTAAGCGCTCGGTGGTGCCCTTCTCAGGGAGCGCTATACTTTTTGAAGTAAACCCGACCCGTCTTTAGGTGTTTTCTTCATGAGCCCGTCCGGCGCCGAGTACATCAAGCGCATCCGCGAGCAGGTCCCGGAGGTCGATCCCTCCGACGTCAAGCCCCTCGTCGGCAACGGCGTGCCGATCATCGACGTCCGCGAGGCCGAGGAGTACGCGGTCGCGCACCTGCCGGGCGCCAAGCACGTTCCGCGCGGCTACCTGGAGTCGCGGATCGACGCCGCCGTGCCCGATCGCAAGCAGCGCGTGATCCTGTACTGCGCCACGGGCCAGCGCTCCGCGCTCGCCGCGCACACGCTCAAGACCGAGCTCGGCTTCGAGGACGTGGTCTCGATGACCGGCGGCATCACGCTCTGGAAGGACCGCGGCTACGAGGTCGAGACGCCCAAGACGCTCACGGCCGAACAGCGCGACCGCTACAGCCGCCACGTGCTCGTCCCCGAGGTCGGGCTCGAGGGCCAGCTGAAGCTGCTCGACGCGAAGGTGCTGCTGCTCGGCGCCGGTGGCCTCGGCTCGCCGGCCGCGCTGTACCTCGCCGCCGCCGGCGTCGGCACGATCGGCATCGTCGACGACGACGTCGTCGACCTGTCCAACCTCCAGCGCCAGGTCATCCACAAGACCGCCGGCGTGGGCACGCCGAAGGTCGACTCCGCCGAGGAGGCCGTCAAGGCCCTCAACCCCGACGTGAACGTCGTCAAGTACCAGACCCGCCTGGACGCCTCGAACATCATGGAGATCATCGAGGGCTACGACATCGTCGTCGACGGCGTCGACAACTTCCCGACGCGCTACCTGCTCAACGACGCATCCGTGCGCCTGCGGATCCCGGTCGTCAGCGCGGCGATCCTCGGCTTCGAGGGCCAGCTCAGCGTCTTCGCGCCCTACGAGGGCCCGTGCTACCGCTGCTTGTTCCGCCAGCCGCCGCCGGCCGAGCTGGCGCCCTCCTGCGGCGCCAACGGCGTGCTCGGCGTGCTGCCCGGCACGATGGGCCTGCTGCAGGCCACCGAGGTCATCAAGCTCATCACCGGCTCGGGCGACCCGCTCATCGGCCGCCTGCTGATGTACGACGCGCTCGCCGCGACGACGACCGAGCTGAAGGTCCGCCGCGACCCCGAGTGCCCGATCTGCTCGCGCGAGCCCGACGAGATCGCCGACGACGAGATGGGCGTGTTCCCCGACTACGAGGCGTTCTGCGCCGCCGCCGGTTAGCTAGGGTCCCGCGCTCGATATGGCAACCGTCCGCATCCCACCCGTCCTGCGCCCCTCCGTCGGCGGCGAGCGCGAGGTCTCCGTCGAAGGCGACAACGTCGGCGCGCTGCTCAACGGCCTTGCCGAGGCGCACCCCGAGACGCGCCCGCAGCTGTTCGGCGAAGACGGCGAGCTGAACCGCTACGTCAACGTCTACCTCAACGACGAGGACGTCCGCGTCCTCGACGGCCTCGAGACCGGGGTGGGCGAGGGCGACGTGCTGGTGATCCTCCCGGCGATGGCCGGCGGGGCGTAAGCCGCTTCGCCCGCGCGCTCCCAATCGTCCAAGGCGCCCCGGGACCGGCCGCCGGCGGGGCTAGCCTTGCTGCATGGCGATCTCCACACCGGCCATCGATCGCGCCCGCATCCGCGAGCTGACCGAGCGCGAGCGCGCGCGCTTCCTGGAGCGCACCAGCGGCTCGCAGGCCAAGTACGAGCGCGCCCGTCAGGTCATGCCCAAGGGCGTGCCGAGCTCCTTCCAGGCCGGCGAGCCGCGCCCGATCTACCTCTCACACGGCGAGGGCTCGCGCGTCTGGGACGTCGACGGCAACGAGTACGTCGACTTCCACAACGGCTTCGGCGTCATGTGCGTCTCGCACGCGCACCCGGCGATCGTCCACGCCGTGTCCGAGCAGGCCGCGCGCGGCTCGCACTTCGCCGCGCCGACCGACGGCTCGATCGAGGTCGCCGAGGAGCTGCGCAGGCGCTTCGGCCTGCCGCAGTGGCGCTTCTCGAACTCCGGCACGGAGTCGACGATGGCCGCGATCCACCTCGCCCGCGGGGCGACGGGCCGCGACGTCGTGCTGAAAATGGAGGGCTCCTACCACGGCCACCACGATTCGGTGATGGTGTCCGTGCGCCCGCCGCTCGATCAGCTGGGCGACCGCGACGAGCCGTCGTCGCTGCCCTTCGGCGCCGGCCACCCCGACGCGATCCGGCAGCTGACGAAGGCCGTGCCGTTCAACGACGCCGACGCGCTCGAGCACGCGCTGGAGCGCTTCGACGTGGCCGCGGTCATTGTCGAGCCGGCGATGATGAACATCACGATCGTGGCGCCGCGCGACGGCTACCTGGAACGCACGCGCGAGCTCTGCGACGCCCACGGCGCGAAGCTCATCTTCGACGAGGTCAAGACCGGCTGCACGATCGCCGCCGGCGGCGCGGTGGAGCGCTTCGGCGTGGCGCCCGACATGGTCTGCCTGGCGAAGGCGATCTGCGGCGGCTACCCGGGCGGCGCGATCGGCATGACCGCCGAGCTGGCCGAGGAGATCGAGTCCGGGCGCGTGCGCCAGGTCGGCACGTTCAACGGCAACCCGCTCGTGATGGCCGCCGCGAAGGCGGCGCTGACCGAGGTGCTGACCGACGAGGCCTACGCGCGCTTCGACGCGATGAACGAGCGCCTGCTCGGGGGCCTGGACGACGTCATCGCCCGTCACGGGCTCCCGTGCCACACGGTCGGCATGGGCTCGAAGGGCTGCGTCGTGTTCTCGTCCGAACCGCTGTACGAGTACCGCGACTACGCGACGAAGGTCGACGAGGAGCTCTCGGTCCTGGCGTGGCTGTACCACGTCAACCACGGGATCTTCATGACGCCGGGCGTGGACGAGCAGTGGACGCTGAGCGTCGCCCACACCGACGAGCAGCTGCAGCGCTACATCGACGCCTTCGCTGCCTTTGCGCAAGACGTCACCGCCGCCTAGATAGGCCGCTATATTTCGTGAAGTATGGGCCTCCCGCCCCTCGAGAACCGGCCGTGCGGCGGACGCTACGGCGACGTCGTCCAGGCGATCGGAAACACGCCGCTGATCGAGCTGCGGCGCCTGACGCCCAAGCCGGGCGTGCGCATCTGGGCGAAGATGGAGTCGTTCAACCCGACGGGCTCCGTCAAGGACCGCGTCGCGCGCAGCATGATCGAGGACGCCGAGGAGAAGGGCCTGATCAGGCCGGGGCAGACGATCCTCGAGCCGACCTCCGGCAACACGGGCATCTCGCTGGCGATGATCTGCCGGCGCAAGGGCTATCCGCTCAAGGTCGTGATGCCCGACAACGTGACGCCGGAGCGCACGCAGCTGCTGCACATGTTCGGCGCCGAGATCGTCTACTCGCCCGGCGACCAGGGCTCCAACGGCGCGGTTGCGATGGCACTCGAGATGGCCGAGCAGGACGCCTCGTACTACATGCCCTACCAGTACGGCAACCAGGCCAACCCGCTCGCGCACTACAACGGCACGGCGCCCGAGATCCTCGACGAGCTCGACGGCGACATCAGCGCGTTCGTAGCCGGGCTGGGAACCGGCGGCACGCTGATGGGCAACGGCCGGCGCTTCAAGGAGGAGCTCGGCGACCGCGTGAAGATCGTCGCGGCCGAGCCGATGCAGGGCGAGCCCGTCCAGGGGCTGCGCTCGCTGGACGACGGCTTCATCCCGCCGATCATCGATCTGAGCGTCCTGGATCGCAAGATCTTCGTCACCAACCGCGACGCGATCATCTGGACGCGCAAGCTGCTCGACGAGGAGGGCATCTTCGCGGGCGTCAGCTCGGGAGCGATCGCCTCGATCGCCGTCCGCATCGCCAACGAGATGGACGAGGGCAACATCGTCTTCATCGTGTGTGATGACGGCTGGAAGTACCTATCCTCGGGGCTCTACACGAAGCCGGTCGACGAGATCGCCGACCTCGAATCCACCCTCTGGTGGTAGTCAGGAACCAAGTCATGCCGAACGTCGGACCCATGGAACTCGTGCTCGTCCTGGCAGTCGCGCTGATCGTGCTCGGCCCGAAGAAGCTGCCCGAGGTCGGGCGCTCGCTCGGCAAGGGCATGCGCGACTTCAAGGACGCGCTCTCCGGTCACGATCGCGACGACGAGGACGACGAGCTCCCCGCGCCGCGCGCCGAGTGAGGATCGCGCAGGAGCTTCTCGACGCGATCGTCGAGCACGCGCGCCGCGACGCGCCGAACGAGTGCTGCGGGATGGTCGCGACGACGCGCGACGGCGTCGCCCTGTCGGTCCATCCCACCACCAACGTCGAGGCGAGCCCCTTTCGGTTCAAGATCGGCGAGCAGGAGCTGTACGACACGTACATGGGGATCGAGGACGCCGGCAACGAGGTCGGCGCGATCTATCACTCCCACACCCGCTCCGACCCGTACCCCTCGCAGACGGACGTCGCATTCGCCGAGCGGTGGCCGGGGGTCGAGTGGTTGATCGTGGGCCTCAAGGGCGACGTCGAGGTCCGCTCGTTCCTGATCGACGACCACGGCGTCATCACGGAGGTCCCGGTCGAGCGTGGCTGAGCCGCTCGTCTGCCCGCGGTGCGGTACGACGCACGGGCTCGACGAGCGTTTCTGCCCGTCGTGCGGGATGCCGCTGGTCTACGCGGGCAGTGCCGGCGTCGACCAGCCGGTCACCGAGCGCCATGCCCGCGCGCGCAAGATCAAGCCGCAGTACGCCGAGGGGCCGCTCGTGCGCGTGGCGGGCGCGCGCCACCAGGCCGAGGCGGAGTTCATCCAGGGCCTCCTGCTCGAGGAGGGCGTGCCCTCGATGCTGCGCCGCACGCGCGGCTTCGACGTGCCCGACATGCTTGCCGCCGGCCCGCGCGACGTGATGGTGCCGCAGACGGGCGCGGACGCCGCGCGCGAGGTGCTGCTGCAGGCCGAGCTCATCCCCGCGGAGGCGCCGCGCGCCGCGGGCGACGGGCCCGGCCGGATCCTCGCGGGGCTGCTCGGGGCGATCGTCGTCGTTGGCCTGATCGTCTGGGCGCTGACGCAACTAGGCTCTTGAGGCGATGGCGACGCTGTTCGAGCGCATCTCCGACCAACACCGCGACTGGATCGCACGCCAGCCGCTGTTCTTCGTGGGCACCGCGCCGTTGGACGAGGGCGGGCACATCAACGTGTCGCCGAAGGGCCCGATCGGCAGCCTGCAGGTCCTCGACGATCACACGCTCGCCTATCTCGACGCCTACGGCAGCGGGACCGAGACCATCGGCCACCTGCGTGAGAACGGGCGCATCGTCGTGATGGTCTGCGCGTTCGAAGGCGCGCCGCGGATCCTGCGCCTGCATGGCCGCGGGCGCGTGCTGCAGGCGGGCACGCCGGAGTACGAGGAGCTGCTCGGGCGGGTCGCCTTCGACGACCCCTCGACGCCGGAGTCCCGGCGGGCGATCGTCCTGGTGGACGTGACGCGCGTGGCCGACTCGTGCGGCTACGGGGTGCCGGAGATGAGCTTCCTGCGCAACCGCGAGCACCTCGCGCTCGCCCACGCCAAGAAGGAGCGCGTGAACGGCACCGAGCGCTATCGCGAGATCCAGGTCACGCGCAACGCGCGCAGCATCGACGGCCTCGAGGCGCTACGGCCGGTGCAGGGCGACGCCGCTCGCGACGAGCCCGATCCCGCCGACGTCGCGTAGCGTCGGCACCTGCGCCAGCACCACCAGGCCGATCACCGTCGCGGTCGCGGGCAGGATCGAGACCATCAGGCTGTAGGTGGCCCGCGGGAGGCGCTCGAGCGCGAGCTGGTCGAAGACATACGGGATGACCGACGAGCTGATGCCGACGCCGGCGCCCGCGGCGATGGCGATCGCGTCCACGCTCGTGCTACCGGCGGGCGTGACGAACAGCGCCGCCAGCAGCATCGCCGCGGCGAGCCCGTCGATGCCGAGCCCCTGCTTCGCCGCGCGGTCGGCGCACACGATGTAGGCGGCGAAGAGCACCGCGTTGGCGAACGCGAACGCCAGGCCGGTCGCCTCGCCTTCGAGGTGCACGCCGGTGAGGACGTAGACGCCCGGGACGGCGACCGCGAGCGCCGCGGCGTTGCGGCGCGTGCGGGCGCCGAGCGCCGCCAGCGCGATCACCGGCAGGAACTCGATCGCGGCGACGGTCGCGAGCGGGAGGCGGTCGATCGCGGTGTAGAAGCAGCAGTTCATCGCGGCCAGGACGGCGCCCCACGCGAGGACGACCGGGTCGCGCAGCGCGCGCCACGGCCGGCGCCACAGCGCGAAGATCACGGCCGCGGTGAGGATTCGCAGCCATGCGACGCCGAGCGGCGCCACGCGCGCGAAGAGCAGCACCGCGAACGCGGGGCCCAGGTAGTGGAAGATCGCGCTGCCGACGAAATAGGCCTGGGGCGGAGGGCGCCGCATGCGCACACCCTGCCGCGAACCGCGGGTCGCATACAGGGCTGATCGAAGGTATTCTCAGCCACATGGCTGCGAATCCGCGCCCCGATGACATCGACAACCTTCTGATCGAAGAGCTCCAGTCCGACGCGCGCCTGAGCCTCGCGGAGCTCGGCCGCCGCGTCGGGCTCACGCCGCCCGCGGTCGCCGACCGCCTGCGCCGGCTCGAGGACGACGGCACGATCACCGGCTACGCCGCCCGCGTGGACCCGCGCGCGCTCGGCTACGCGCTCACCGCCGTCGTCCGGATCCGCCCGGCGCCGCGCATGATCGGCAAGGTCGCGGACCTCGCCCGCTCGACGCCCGAGGTCGTCGAGTGCCTGCGGATCACCGGCGAGGACTGCTTCATCATGCGCATGCACGTCCGCGACGTCGAGCACCTCGAGGAGCTCATCGACGCGTTCGTCCTCTACGGCCAGACGACGACCTCGATCGTCCAGTCGGCGGCGGTGCGACTGAGGGGACTGTCCCCTCAGTCTCAGGCCTGACCGGCGATGCGCGACAGGTGCGCGCGCCAGGTGCCCTCGGTGTGCACCAGCGGCCGGCCCTTGAAGGCGTAGACCAGCGCGCGCCGCGGGCCGCCGGGCGGCAGGCGGCAGGCGACCTTCACGGCCTCCTCCTCGCCCTCCTCGCGGGCGATCAGGTCGAAGACCGTGCCGCCGAGCAGGATCGAGTCGCGCAGGCTGGGCGGGAAGCTCGGCTCGGGGCCCTCGCGCAGGCGCCGCGCGATCGCCGGCCGCGCGAACGCTGTCTGCCCGCTGAACCACTGCGCGGCGCCGTTGGGCAGCCACGCCCAGCGCAGGTAGCGGATGAAGCGCCCGAGCCGGAACGGGGGCGGGAGCTGCGGGTTGTTGTGGCCGACGACGAGCTGTGCGTACAGCGCGGCGGGCGCGCGCAGCGCCATCTCCTCGGAGCCCGGCACGTTCGACGCGCGCTCGCGGAGGATCCGCGGGGCGAGCACGTGCACGGTGTCGCGGCCGAACCAGCCGACGAGGTAGCGCCGCGCCGCCGGGGCGGTCAGCTGGCGCACGATCGGGATGTAGGGCTGGGCGAGCGCCAGCGCCGTGTTCGAGCCGTGGACGACGACGCCCACGTTGTCGGGCATCGAGGGGAACACCTCGGCCATCCGCGCCCGCGTGCCCTCCAGCAGCTCGAGCACCTCGACGACGTCGTCGGCGTCACGCTCCTCGTGGCGGGCGGTGAAGTTCGGGCTCTCGGTCTCGGTCCAGGCCATCAATCCGGCGCCGCCGCGGCCATCTCGCGCTCGTAGGCGAGCTCGGTGCGGATGCCGCGCGCCTCGAGGATCGCGTCGGCCTCCTCCAGCGACCGCGCATCGGCGACCATCGCGGCGAGCCGCGCCGCGGTGTCGATCGCTCGCAGCGGGTCGAACCAGGCGACGACGCCGCCCAGCTCGGTCAGCTCCACGTTGCGCCGGCCCTGACGGATCGGGGCCGCGCCGCGGTCGCCGCGGGCGCAGCGCAGTGCCATCGCGCTGGCCTCCGTCGGCACCTCGCGCGCCCAGCCCTCCACGCGGTCGAGCTGCTCGGCGGTCAGCCGCTCCTCGCCCGTCGTCCCGACCTCGTCGAGCCGCGCGCGCACCTCCGCGGGCGTGAGCTCGCCGTCGCAGCCGGCGCCGAAGACGGCGCCGGCGGCCGGGGTTCGCAGGTGCCGCGCGCAGGCGAGCAGCACCGCGTCGGCGAGCGGGCTCGCCAGCCCCGGCTCGTCGCCGTGGGCGAGCACGTCGCCGCCGACGTCCAGCAGCACGATCCGCCCGCAGCCGAGCTTCGCCGCGGCGTCGTCCAGGGCCTCGGCCACGGCGCGCGGCCCCGGGTTCGGATCGACGAGCACCGTGCGCTCACCGATCGCGCGCGCCACGTGTGACTCGCAGAACAGGAAGCCGCCCGGGCCGCTGGTGCCCGGGCCGGCGAGGGCGACGGCGTCGTTCAGCGGCTCGGCGTGCGAGAGCTCGCCGAGCTCGCGCGGGCCTGGGATCGGGTCGACGGGCCGGCGCTCCCAGGTGAGGCCGCCCACGACGGCATCGCCCAGCAGCTCGCGAGCCGCGAGCGCGCCGACGACGTCCCCGCCGCCGCCGATGCCCACGATCAGTGCGCGCGGGCCATCGGCAGAGGGGAGAACGCTCAGGATCTAGACGAGGGCCGGGACGCCGCCCTCGACGATGCCGCGGATCTGCTCCGAGGCACGCTCGAACTCGTCGTCCGAGAGGACCGGTGTGCCCTCGAAGGGCAGGTCGC